>Ga0315275_10005200_pt1 | contig 12277 bp, 6 predicted proteins | sample YL17G03_0_MG_FD_205557 | JGI IMG/M metagenome (GOLD analysis project Ga0315275, IMG submission 205557) | Sediment microbial communities from Yellowstone Lake, YNP, Wyoming, USA - YL17G03_0 | ecosystem: Environmental > Aquatic > Freshwater > Lake > Sediment | place: USA: Wyoming | collected... | reverse complement strand
TGAAATCTCTCCGGCCCCCGGGTTGGCGCCAGACGCCGTGTCACTCGCGCCTGCCGGGCAGGCGGAAACGAAGCGTTCCGACGATCCCTACATCGAGACGCCCCGATGCTCGAGTTGCAACGAGTGCATCAAGATCAACGACCGCATGTTCAAGTACGACCGGAACAAACAGGCGTACATTGCGGATATCGAGGCCGGAACGTATGCGCAGCTCGTCCAAGCGTCCGAAAGCTGCCAGGTGGCGGTCATTCACCCCGGCAAACCCCGAAACCCCAACGAGACCGGTCTCGAGGAGTTGCGAAAGCGCGCCGAACCGTTTGTCTAGCCATTCGGCGGCCCTGGAGTTTATTTGCCTTTCCCCTCAGACTTCCCCTTTTTGAACTTCGCGAGCTGATCAGCGAGATACGTGTCTTCGGGATTCTTCTTCAACGCTTCCTCGCCGACTTCGATCGCCTTGTCGAAGTTTCCCATCGCATAGTGGAGCTCGGCGAGCGTGTCGAGAATTCCGGGGTCCCGGTTGGAAAGTTCGGCCGCTTTTTCCGCATACGGAAGCGCTTTTTCCATACCGACCTTCTTCGAAGCACAGAACCAGGCGAACGAATTGAGCGCTGCGGGGTCATCGGGGTGGCGATTGACATACGACGAGTACCACTCGATGCACTTGTCGTTGTCCCCTTTCTTGTAGTACGCCTGAGCGCCCATCACCAGCGCCTGGTCGTGCCACTCGGTCCCGGGAAACTCCCGGATCACCCTTGCGAAAATCGCTATGGCATCGTCGTACGATTTATTCCGGTAGTTCACCTCGCCGAGCGTATACACCACTTCCGCCTTCTCGTAGCCCTGTACGTCCGGTGACAGATCCAAGTACGTGTTGAAAGCGATCTTGGCTCCTTCTGTTCGTCCGGCGGCGGCGTGTTTCATCCCCAGCGTTTTCCACGCCCCCGCGTTTTTGGGGTCCTTCCTGACTTGCTCTTCGTAGTAGGCCACGGTCCCGACGCCGTTCTGGTAGTCGGTTATCACTTTGATAAACCCATCGGGTTCGACGAAACCCAGATACCGGTCGATCTCTTTCCCGTCGGGTCCAAGGAGAATCAGTGTGGGGTACGCGGTGATGTTGTATCGCTTGGCGAGTTCCAGACCTTCACCCTTCTCCGCATCCCACCTGGCCGGGATCATTGCGTTGAGGAACCCGATGACTTTGTCGTCTTTGTACGTCACCTCGTCGAGCTTCTTGCACGGCCCGCACCACGTCGCGTAGAAGTCGATGAACACGTGTTTGTTCTCCGACTTCGCCCTTTTGACGATTTCTTCGTAGGTGGCGTCCGCCCACTGCACCCCGGCCAGAGCCGGAAGCGCGGCAACGACCACGACGAGGGCGAGAAAACCACCCGCCACGCGTGAGAAACTGTTCATTCGAATCCTCCTCTGGCACAGCCGTCCCAGACACACCTCCCCAACCCGCTCCGTGAGTAACCCGCGGCCCCGTACGACGATCTGCCGGGATAAAAAATGGTGCGAAGGGGCGGAATCGAACCGTCGACACACGGATTTTCAGTCCGTTGCTCTACCTACTGAGCTACCTTCGCACCCGGAGTTTTTTGTCTGTTCGCGAGAACTTCGAGGGTCGTTCTCAACCACAAGTTGGGTGATCTTTAACTTGAGGAACGACAGTATGGTGCCACCCGACGGAGGCTTTGTCAACGTCTGACTTCGCTTCCATCCTGCTCAGAAGATCGTCCAAGGATGGCGTGCCGGGGTTCTACGCGAGTCGTCGGGGCGCGCAAACCGCCGCGCGCCACATCGGGTAAGTCGGCGCCGCGTGAAGCCACTCGCTCGCTCTGGATAAGGGGATCTTCGCCCAGCGCGCCCGTCGCGAGCGCCATCACTTGGGTCGGGGTCCACGAGTTTCGATAAATTGGAGTATCTTCACTAGAGTTGAAATGTCGTATTTGTAATTCATTGTACCACAATCAGTTGACAGACGTGGTTTTGCCAGAAAGAACGGTCAACGGTATCGATCCTGCTACTCTCCCGGGAACACATTGGTATCTCTTCACGGCTTGGCACTGCCGATCGCACGAACGGAGGTTGTCTGTAATGTCCCAGGGTTTTAGTAGTCGAAGATTCTCATTTGTCGTTGTTGCAGTTCTCGTTGTTCTAGGCGTCACCGTCGCCGTCACCGGCGCGAACGGACAAGCGATCCAATCGGATGACTTCCACTCGACATCGCTCGACCCCGGGTGGCAGTACGTGAACCCCGTCGGTGACGCCGTCGTCGTGATGAGCGGCACCAACGTGCTCATCCACGTTCCGGGGGGGGTCTCGCACACCCTCTGGACGTCGTGCGATTGCGCGCCACGTCTCCTCCAGTCCGCATCGAACACGGACTTCGCCATCGAGGCGAAGTTCGACTCGAAACCGTCTCTTCGTCATCAAATGCAAGGGTTCGTCGTCAACGAGGACGCGGATACCTATCTTCGTTTCGACGTCCACCACGACGGTTCGTCGGCAGTGATCTTTGCCGCATACTTGAACGGCATCAACCCGCCGTCGACAAAAATAAGCCTCGCGCTCGCCGGTATCCCGCCGTATCAGAGAGTCACGCGTACGGGAAGCACGTGGGAATACAGGTACTCGTTCGACGGGTCCACATGGACGACCGCGGGAACGTTCGCCCGTGCGATGACTGTGACTCAGGTGGGGCTTTTTGTCGGCAATTCCAACGACCAGGTCTACAACACCCCCGATTTTGTGGCCAACATCGATTACTTTTTCAATACGGCAACCCCAATCGTCCCTGAGGACGGCGGAGACCCGACCGCGCCGACACCTCCGGTCGTTGACGTGTGGTACGGCGACGTGCAGAGCTTCGGCCACCTCGGGACGCCCCAACAGTGGGCGAACATCGTCGGAACGGTCTGGGACACGGACGACATGGCAACGCTCTCGTACCGGCTGAACGGCGGCCCCAGCACACCCCTCACCATCGGACCCGATGGGCTTCGTCTCGACGGAAAGGGGGATTTCAACGTCGAAGTCGACTGCGCCGACCTCAATCCGGGAACGAACGGACTAGTGATCACCGCGTTCGACATCCTCGGCCACCAGACGAACCATACGGTACAAGTCAACTACACCCCAGGCACAACCTGGGCGCTCCCCTACACGGCGTCCTTTACCTCGGCAACCGCCATATCCGATGTGGCGCACGTGGTGGACGGCCGCTGGTCTCTGACCGGAGAAGGTGTGCGGATCGGTTTGAGCGCGACAGGATACGACCGGTATATCTCCCTCGGCGATCGGACGTGGTCGCCGAACTACGAGGTCACGCTCCCGCTGACCTTGCACACGGGCAATCTCGGGGGAAGCTTTGGCGCGGGAATGGCAATCGGCTGGCAGGGGCACACCGGATCCGGGCAGCCGAGGATCACCAAACCCTACCAGGTTTCCGCGAAGATCGTGGGCTTCCCTTCGAACCCGACGTTGATCCTGAAAGACAACGATCAGATTCGCGCGCAGAAAGCGGTGTCCATACAGGCGGGCGTGAAGTACATCATGAAAATGAGATCTCAGGCGATCGGCGCTGGACTCGCTCGCGTCGCCGTGAAGCTCTGGCAGGACGGGACGCCGGAGCCGGAGCCGTGGGACCTCACGTACGACTTCGCCGCCCGTTACGGCGCGGTTGTCCTCACGGCCGATTATGCGGAAGCGACTTTCGGCGATGTCTCCGTGGCGCCGCTGCCCCCGTTGGGCATGCGTTCTGACGACTTCTCGTCCGACGAGCTCGACGAAACCCTATGGCGTTTCGTCAACCCACTCGGAGATGCGACCCTCACCCTGAGCGGCACGAACGTTATCGTCTACGTCCCCGGCGGGATCAAGCACACCTTCACGCCGACGGGCAACTTCGCACCGCGGCTCATGCAGGACGCTCCCAACACGGACTTCGAGACCGAGGTCAAGCTCGGTTCCATCGGGAGCTATACCTACCAGGACCAGGGGCTTTTCGTCCAGCAGGACGACGACACGTACCTCCGCTTCGAAGTGATCTACACCTCGGGTAGTCGTCGCGTATTCGCCGGATACTTCGACGCGGGTGTGCTTACGACCAAACGCGACATCACGGTTCCTGTGCCACCGAGCTACCTCCGTGTCAAGAGGACCGGCGACACGTGGACCTTCGACTATTCGCTCGATGGATCCAGTTGGACGAACGCGACCATTTTCAACCAGACGCTCGCTGTGACCGAAGCAGGGGTGTCCTTCAGCAATACGGGAGGAGGCGCCGCCTGGTACGCCACTGCAGCGTTTGTCGGCAACGTGGACTACTTCTTTAACACGGGAGCCAGGATTACCCCCGAAGACGGCGGGGCCGCGACGGCTGTGACCCCGCCGGTCGTCGATCTGTGGTACGGCAACGTGCAGGACTTCGGACAACTGGGGACTCCACAGCCGTGGGTGAACGTTTTGGGGACCGTTTGGGATACCGACGGCGTGAGCTCGTTGTCCTATTCTCTCAACGGGGGTCCGAATCTTCCTCTGAGCATGGGACCCGACGGATTCCGTCTGGTTGGGGTCGGCGACTTCAACGTTGAGATCGATTACCGCGACCTCGAATCCGGACCGAACGAGGTCGTCATTACCGCCGTAGATCACATCGGCGAACAGACCGACCACGTGGTCACCATCAACCACACCGATGGTATTTCGTGGGAGATGCCGTATTTTGCCGACTGGCTTTCTGCAACCAAGGTCGCCGACGTTGCTCACGTCGGTGATGGGCGATGGCTGGTCACCGGCGACGGAGTCCGCACGGCTCCAAATGGAACGGGCTACGACCGGTTTCTCTTGATGGGAGAAAGGAACTGGGTGACGGATTACGAAATCGTGGTTCCGATGACGATTCACACGGGTTACGAATGGACCGGCGTCGGCGTTTGCATCGGGTGGACGGGTCACGTGAGCGGCGCTGGCGCGGCAGCGGAGGCTCAACAACCGAGGGTGGAGAACGACTACCAGGCGATAGCGTGGGTCAGAAGCTTCCCCTTCCCCGCCAACCCCGTGTTGCAGCTCAAGGACGACGAACAGACGAGGGGCGAAATCGGCGTTCCGATGGCACTCAACGTCACTTATATACTGAAGATCCGATCCGAAACCACATCCCCCGGAGTCAGCCACGTCGGCGTCAAGTACTGGCGACAAGGCACGCCGGAACCGTCGACCTGGATGCTGTCGGACAACTTCGCCTCGCAACGCGGGTCCGTTCTGCTGATCGCCCATATGGCGGACGTCACCTTCGGTAACGCTACTATCACCCCGCTCTCGTCGTTCCCGCTGCATATCTTGACGACCACCGTTGCCGAAGGCGGATCGATCGTCAGACTCCCGGACTACGCGGCGTACTACGACAGCTCGACCGTCAAGCTCACTGCCGTGGCCGACGAGGGGTGGGTTTTCGACAGCTGGACGGGAGGCATCTCCGGATCCGCCAACCCCGCCACCATTAGGATGGTGGGGGATAAGGCGGTTACCGCTCACTTCAACAGGAAGGCGTTCTCGATACAAACGTGGGTGGCGGGAAACGGCTCCCTTGTCGTCGATCCCCTAGCACCCCACTATCTCTTCGGGGACAAGATCGTGCTCACCGCGGAGGCGGAGCCGGGTTACTACTTCTATGGATGGTACGGTGACTGCACCGGCAGCGAGAACCCTGATACGATCACGGTGACCGGAGACATGAAGATCACGGCGATGTTCTTTGCCGAGATCACCGGTATCCACACGCCCCCGGCGATCGAGACGCTCACCGTTCAACAGAATTCCCCGAATCCGTTTGCCCGCGAGACGCACTTCAGCGTCGGCCTTCCCAAAACCGCCGATGTTGAAATCAATGTCTACGATGTCGCGGGGAGACAGGTGTTCTCGACACGGATCCCAAACGCGAACGCCGGATGGAACCGTTTTCTCTTTCCGGGGAACGATCAGAACGGCGCGCCGCTGCCCAGTGGGGTCTATTTCTACCGTGTGAAAACACAGGAGGCGTCAGTCACGAACAGAATGGTGATACTCCGATAGAATCGAACGACGGCCCCCCGAAGGGAGAGGGGCCGTTGTGATCGCTGCCGCGGCGGTGATCACAACGGCCCCTTTCTCATGCGCCTCAGCCCGTGGTGGTCGTCCGCCGATCCGGAAAAGGGTCTACGCGCCCGCCAGCCGAAGACGAGCCCATAGACCCTCTTTTTTCAAACCACTTTCACGCGAGCCCCGTCAGGACTCCACGCACTTCCCTGCCCCCGTAGTCACCACGGTCGCGATCTTGTCGAGCAGATCCTCCATGTCGAAGGGCTTGTAGATGCACGCATCCGCCTTGGACCACGTGGAAACGAAATCCTCTCTGAACTCGTTCGTGAGTCTCCGCGCCGTAAAGAGAATGATTCCGAACGGGTCGATCAACTTCTTTTCCATGTCTTCCTTCAGCAGCCTCGACACCTCGTATCCGTTCTTTCCCGGGAGCATCACATCGAGAATCATGACGTCAAAGTGACCCCTCCGCCCCTTCACCAGAGCGCTTGGCCCGTCGTAGGCGGCTTCCACGGTGTACCCGCGGAGTTCCAGACTGTACTTGACGGTGTCCACGATGTCCTGTTCATCGTCTACGAGCAAGATCCTTGCGTTTTCCATCTGTACTCTCCTGATCGAGAAGCTGGGCTCAACCGACCACGTTCTTTTCACAACAACTTGTTCCTCGACGCTTCGAGGCGATCAAACGACCTTCGCACACTCCTGGTTCTTTTTCATCGCGAGACCGAGCACCTTGGCCAGACGGAGATCCGCCGGCGAGAGACCATGGCTCGTGATCGTGTATCCATCCGGATGGGTCGCCACCGGCCCCCCACACTCCACCACGGCGCCAAACAAATCCTGGGCCGCCGGTCTCTGGTTCGTCTCCGCGAGAAGACACAGGGCGACGCGCTCGCCGAGCGTCCATACGATAAAAGCGCTCGATCCCTCTTCTTCGATGGTCGGGTTCACGACGAGGTTCCCCTTCCACCCGTCGATCACGCTCGCCCACGGCGGCGAATCGCCTTTGTGAAACACGTGGAGAACCGCGTCTCTGCGGAGGTCAAGCAGTTTGGCGAGCACGCGCCCGATGGACTTGGCCCTGCTGAGAAGCGTGAACGTCGTTTCATCCGCGGGGAGAGACACCGTAGCCCGCGTTCCCACGCCGAGCTCGCTCTCGAACACCAGCGTCCCGTTTTGCGCCTCGACGAGGGTCTTGGATATGCTCAACCCGAGGTGTGATCCGCGGGTCCCGTTGCGCCCCGTATCCCCGTAGTAACGCGTGAAGAGATGGGAGAGCGTTTCCCCCGTCATTCCGATCCCCGTATCTCTCACGGTGAAGCGGACGAACTCGAGATCCTCGATCTCGCTCCAGGGGAGGATTCTCAGGTCGTCGTCCAGTGCTTCGAGGCTCGCCGGCTCGACGCTGACCGTCACCTCGCCGCCTTCCTGTGTGAACTTGATCGCGTTATTGAGCAGATTGATGAGAATCTGTTCGAGCTTTGGGGCATCGACGTAGATCCGGCGGATCTCATCCGAGACGGAGCAGACCAACCGCTGCCGGCGGACGTTGAAGAGCGTCTTGAACGCCCCTATCACCTCGGCCGAGAACTCCCGAGCATCCACCCACCTCGGTTCGGGAGCGCAGCCGCCGGAACCGATCCGCGAAACATCGAGAAAATTGTCGACGAGCCGTGTGAGACGATCGATGCTCCGTATCGACACGCCCAGGAGATTTCGCTGACCTTCGCTCATCCCTCCGGCGGCCTGGGATATGAGGATGTTCATCGAGCTTCTCATCGCGGCAAGCGGGTTCTTGATCTCATGCGCCGCCATCGATATGAGTTCGTCCTTCCAGCGCTCGACCTTTGTGTACGGGGAATAGTCTTTGATGTGTATGAGCTTGAGTTTGGAGCCGCCCTTCTTTCGCGTCAGGTCGAGAATGTCGAGCACGACGTCGGCCTCGTTCCCCTCCGGGTCCCTCAGACGTTGGCCGATGACGGGAGACAATGCCTTGAGCGACGCGAGAATCGACTCGCCATCGAAAACAACCCGTCGATCGAGCCACACGACGTCGGAGATTCGTGCCCGCTCTCCCATATCGAGAACCGACTGCGCGGCCGGATTCGACCGACGGATGTTTCCCTCAACGTCCGCGATCAGCAGAGGATCCCGGATCTGCTCGAAGCACGATTGAAAATGGCTACTGAATCGGTTCATTCTTGGCCGTTGGGTGGATCGCCGCCAAACCCCCGAGCGAATGTCAGCTGGATGGACGGTGACAGGGCGTGAACGAACCGGGCAAACGTCGTGCCAGAAGACCGCGGCACCCCGCGGCCTGCCCGAGGCCACCCAGCACACCGCCTTGTTTGTCATGCGGTTACATGTGATTCCTGCAGTCGGATGTGAAGTCTTGAAGACCTCCGGTGGGCTGCCGTGGCAACTTTCCGCCCACCGGCGGGGGCGTCGAGATGAACGGGATGGAGGGTGATCGCGGGCCCTTTCGCGGGAGCGAGCGAGGATCGTCCGGCCGTAAGGCCGGAAAGCCGAGCGAAGCGGAGCGAGGGTGGCGGCCACGGGCGCCCGCTCACGCGCGCAGCGAAGCGAGCACGGCAGCGGGCGGATGGCCGACAGGACCCGCGCCGACGAAAGTTGCAGCCGGCCCCAGCGGGGGATCAGCGCCGACTCGCGCGGTTCGTCACTCGACGATCCCCGCGGCGCCGCCGGTCCGCGGGACGTTTGCGGCGATCCCGACCGGCCGCCATCGGGAAGCTCAACACGAGGATCGTCCTCCAGCTGTGGGAGGACTTGATCAGAATCTCAGCGGAATGTTTTTGAAGAATGTCACCGGCGAGAGAAAGCGCGCGCTTTCCCTCGTCTTGGTCGGCGACGTCGACGAAGGGCATGAAGAGCCGTGAGATGATGTCGCCGGGCAGCCCCGTTCCGTTGTCGGCGACGCAGACGAGCGCCCGCTCTTCGGCGAGAGAACACTCGACGAGAACTTTGTCGCCTTCCCCGAGACACGACAGCGTCGTTGTGAGGACCTTGTCGAGCGCGTCCGTCACATTGTCGCGGTCGAGCAGAAGACTCGCTCCGTCGCCGGGGATCCGGACCGTGACCTGCACGCCTTTCTTCTCCGCTCTCGGACGCCACGCCTCGACCACACGGCGGGCGAGCTTGAACAGATCGGTCATGGCGTAGTTCGCCTTGTCCGCCAACACCTCGTCCCAGTAGGTCCCCGAGTAGTGTTGCATCGACTCGACGGCCTCCGACAGTTCGACGAGCCGTGCGGGCTCATCGTCGCTCGTAAGGATCCCGCGGAGACGGTTGAGGTCTCCGCAGAGCCGCATGTGGTACTCTATGCTCCGATCGCCGATCCGTGAACGTTCGCGCTCTCTCACCAGATTGGAACTCATCTCCTGTACAAAATCTTCAAGACGCCCGACGCGCTCGCGGCTCCGTCTGTATTCGATCGCCGAGGCCACGATACCGGCGCACATTTCGATGAACTTCTTGTCGCCGGGTCTGAAGTCCTCGAGCTTGGCCCGGTTGTCTTCCCTGTCCGTGTAGACGGCGAGCGCCCCGAGACCGTCTCTCCCAACGAGCAGGGGGTAGGAGACGAAGAACGCCAGACGCTCCTTCGCATCTCCCCTGACGCGCGGGTGCGAGCCGTCGCCGCTCACCGGTTCGAGGGTGCCCGCGGAGAAATCGAGAATCTCCTCCATGGCTCCCACGACGGCGCGGTCGTCGTGGGTTTCCCCCGAGCGGTTGGTGGACTCGACGGTGATCGTTTTCCGTGAGGACCCATCTTTCAACAGACACACGCTTCCATCAACAGCCCGGCACACCATGGCGAGCACGGCCTTCAGGGATTCTTCGAACTCTGACGCCGTCACCGCCTGGTGAAGAGAGTCGCGGAGCCTGGAGAGGATTCTTGCTTTGCGCCTGTTGTTCGAGGCCTCGAGCAGGTGTTGAGCCGCCGCCGCCGTCTGCTGCACGAGACTGTAGAGGACCGATATCTCGTCTATCTCGTCGGTGGAGCCGCGGGTTTTTCGAGATGATCGATCGACCGCCAGCACGGCCATCACGTGACGATCGAACTCGATGGGTATCGCAATGTAGCTCGTCACCCCGAAGTAGTCGAAGAAGGTGTCGGTGGCGAACTCGCTCAACCCCCGCTCGGCGAGAACCGGGTAGGTCGTCCGCACCGCCTTGACGAGCGCGCTTCGATGCCAAATCATCGGCACGGAGTACGAACGCACCTTCACCGTGAGGTCGCCGGCGTCCACCTGTTCGAAGTTTCTGAAAACCGACCGCGCCATCTCGTCGAATCCGTTTTCGGATCCGTCCGCCCGATCCACGGCGGACGCGTCCCGCCGACCCGAACGCTCCAGCCCGTAACGTCCCCGTATGACGCCGTCACGCTCATCCGGCGCGAGGATCATGGCCCTAGGGTAACCGATCGTTTGCCCGGAGGTAACGATCGCCAAAAGCAACCGGTACAGGCGGTCGATCGTATCGACGTCTTGGAGAAGCGGAAGCAGTTTGAAAACGAACGCGAGTTCGGAGACGGCAATCTCGGCGCTTTTCATCGGTTGGTTTTCCTCGCGGGGAAAAAGATCGGCAGCGGCCGGTTAACGGGGGAGGAGGAGTCGCAATCTTCATGCCATCAAACACGCGGTTTGCCGCTCGACCCGCCAAAAAGAATCCGGACAGGATTGTGACAACGACGGCTCGGCCCGGACAGGGGACCCGAGGGTTCAGAACGGATACCCGTCGGGGTGACGCAGCCGCCACTCGTAGGAGGATCGCACGATATCTTCGAGTGAACTTCGTGTCTTCTTCCAGCCGAGGATCTCCTCCGCCTTCTTCGACGAAGCGAGAAGAGCGGGAGGGTCGCCCGCGCGGCGAGGTCCGATCTCGTGGTTGACCGGCTTCCCCGTTACACGCTGGACCGACTCGACCACGTGGAGCACGGTGAACGGCTCGGCGCTTCCGAGGTTGAGAGCGCCGGAAAAACCTCTCTTCATCGCGTCGAGGGCGAGGATGTGAGCGGAGGCAAGATCGTAAACGTGGATGTAGTCGCGGATACACGTCCCATCCGGCGTGTCGTAATCGTTTCCGAAGATCGTGAACGTGCGCCGCTTCCCCGTGACGGCGTCCAGCACGGCGGGGATGAGATGCGTCTCCGGCTCGTGGTGCTCGCCGTGGAGCTGCGTGCTCCCCCCGGCGTTGAAGTACCGTAGCGAAACGAACTCGAGCCCCCAGGCGTTCCGGCACGCCTCGAGCATGTTCTCGACGACGAGTTTCGAAAACCCGTACGGGTTCACCGGGCGACAGAGCGCCGTCTCTTCGATGGGAAGGCCCTCCGGCTCACCGTAGACGGCGGCGCTCGAAGAGAAGACGAGCCGCTTCATCCCGCACGCCTGCATCCTCTCGAGGAGGCGAATCGTGCCGCCGATGTTGTTGTCGAAATAGGCGACGGGGTCCCTCACCGAATCCGATACGACGCTCAGCGCCGCGAAGTGGAGCACGGCGTCCACCCCGGCTCCCAACGCCCTGTCGAGCGCATCGCCGTCTCGAACATCTCCCTCGACGAAACGGCACCCCTTCGGGATGGCCGCCCTGTGGCCCGTGGACAGGTTGTCGATCACGGTGACGTCGGACCCGTCGTCGATGAGCGCCTGGGCCACGACCGAACCGATGTAACCCGCTCCGCCCGTCACGCAGAGTTTCATGCCTTCCCCTTTCTCTCGCGTTCGACCAGTCTTTTCAAATACGCACCGGTATGCGATTCCCGGATCTTCATCACGTCCGCCGGGCGCCCCACGCACACCACACGGCCGCCGTCCTCCCCTCCTCCGGGTCCGAGGTCGACGATGTGGTCCGCTTGCAGGATCACCTGGGGGTTGTGCTCCACGACGATCACCGTGTTTCCGTGCTCGACGAGATCGCGCAGCACCCGTACGAGCACATCGACGTCGTCGACGTGGAGCCCCGTCGTCGGCTCATCGAGCACATATACGGCGCCGCCTTCGGCGTTTTCGGAGAGCTCGCGCGCGATCTTGATCCGCTGGGACTCCCCGCCGGAAAGGGTCGTCGACGGCTGTCCGAGCTGGAGGTATCCCAGCCCCACTTTCTTGAGCACCGCGAGCCGATCGACGAGCGGCTTGCAGTCGGCAAAAAAAGAGGCCGCTTCGTCGACGGTGAGATCCAG
>Ga0315275_10005199_pt1 | contig 12278 bp, 12 predicted proteins | sample YL17G03_0_MG_FD_205557 | JGI IMG/M metagenome (GOLD analysis project Ga0315275, IMG submission 205557) | Sediment microbial communities from Yellowstone Lake, YNP, Wyoming, USA - YL17G03_0 | ecosystem: Environmental > Aquatic > Freshwater > Lake > Sediment | place: USA: Wyoming | collected... | reverse complement strand
CGAAAAGGCAGGCATTTCGTGCGCTTGTGCCGCCTGGACCGCTCAGGCATTCTGGTCAAATGAGCCTCGGCGTTCAACGCGTGCCGGGTTAGGAGGCCGTCATGGGATTACTCGGACGGCCTCCTAGGCGAGAGGGGACAGGCGAGAGGCGAGGGGAAAAGTACGTGGGGTCAGACTCGACTCATTTGACCGTTCCTGGTGATACGCCGAGAAAGTCGAGTCTGACCCCACCTACTGGAGCAGGGCGATGAGGTCGCGGGGTTGGTCGAGGACCCACTCGTCTCCACGCAACGACGCCGGATCGATGCGGACGAACCCGAAGCCGTAACGTGCCAGGCATACCCGCACGCCGGCGGCTTGAGCGGTCGCGACATCGACATCCGAGTCTCCTACCAGGATGCTCCGCTCGGCCGACGCGCCGTGCCGTTCCAGCAGCCAGTGCAGCCCGGCCGGGTCGGGCTTGCGCCTCAGGGGGCCGTCACCGAAGACCATGTGTGCGAAGAAGCCCGCCAGGCCGGTTTGGGCCAGGATCCTGCGAGCCGATTCTTCGGGTTTGTTGGTGAGAACGGCCATGGCATGAGCGTCGGCCAGCACGCGGAGCGTATCGAGCATGCCGGGATACGGCCGCGTCGTATCAAACATGCGGCGGTCGTAGATCTCCAGAAACTCCTCGAGGGCTCCCGCCGGAGGCGCCGCATGACCGGCCAGCGCCATGACGCGCTCCACCAGAACAGGCGCGCCGTCCCCAATCATCAGGGTGACGGTCTCGTCGCCCAGGCGAGCGCCACCGTAGCGTTCAGACAGGTCCGACGCCGCCTCGGCGAGATCGTGAATCGAGTCGACAAGCGTGCCATCGAGATCGAAAATCAGCAGCACAGAAACCCCAGTCCTGGCTGAGCCCGGCGCTCGGTTGTGTTGAGCATGCGCCGAGAATGGAGCGCGCGGGCTTCAGCCCGCGTGCCCGGGGCGAACACGCTCATGACGCGGGAGCCCCGGGATCAGTCGTCGTCGTACGTGGCACAAGAGGTCGGAGTCTCCCAGACGCGCACGGTTTCCACCGGCAGGCCCTGCGACCGGGCGTAGTCGAAGATGATCTTGGCGATGTGCTCGACGGTCGGATTGCTGTCGACGAGAAACAGCGGCTCGCCCATCTCCTGGAGCGGCTTGACGAGCGCGTCGTCGCGGCGGAGGATCATCTTGTGATCAATCTTCTCGTCGATCCAGGTCTTGACCAGGCGCTTGATGTCGCTGAAGTCGCATACCATGCAGCGGTTGTCGAGTTCGCCGCTACGGACTTCGATCTCGGCGATCGCGTTGTGGCCGTGAGGATGCTTGCAGATGCCGTCGTAGTCGAGCAGGCGGTGTCCGTAACAGAAGTCGATTCGCTTCGTGACTGAGTACATGAGACTATTCTACCGCTGATGACCGGAACTTCCGAAGCGGTCGCCGTGCTCTGTTCGGGTGGTCTCGACAGCGTGGTGCTCGTGGCCCACGAGGCGCAGGCCGGCGATGTCCAGCCCATTTACGTGTCTGTCGGCCTCGCGTGGGAGGCCGCGGAGCGCGCCATCCTGGATCATCTCGCCACGACGGCGGTCTTCCGCGGCCGTGTGCGCCCGCTGGTCACCCTCGACATGACCATGAGGGACGTGTATCCGTCCTCGCACTGGGCGGTGCGTGGGACGCCGCCCGCCTACGACACGCCGGACGAGGACGTGTACCTGGCTGGACGCAACGTGGTGCTGTTGTCGAAGGCCGCGGTCTATTGCGCGGGCGCAGGCATCCATCGCATCGCCATCGGCCCGCTGGCAGGCAACCCCTTCCCGGATGCCACCCCGGCGTTCTTTGCGGCGATGGCGCAGGCGCTGTCGCTCGGGCTGGACCACCGAATCGACGTCGCTGCGCCTTTCGCCTCGCTGCACAAGGCGGACGTCGTGAGAATTGGCGTGAGCCTGGGAGTGCCGCTGGAGTGGTCGCTGTCGTGCATGAACCCCCGCGACGGCCTGCACTGCGGCCTGTGCAGCAAGTGCCGGGAGCGGCGCGACGCGTTCGACGAGGCCGGAGTGGCCGACCCCACGACCTACGCCGCGCCTTCTCCTCGGGGAACCGCTACCAGCTCTTGACGGTTATCGACCCTGAACCCGACCGCAGTTTGAGGGGCTTGCCGCCGGCGCCGAGTTTGCCGCGCGCGGAGCCCTGCCCGCTCTCGTCGCGTTCGGCCGACGCAGGCGCCTGGCCCGTCCGTTTCTCCACCCGGACGCGGCCGTCGGCGCTCTGGGCATCGAGATCCGCGCTGAAGCCCTCGGGCACCTCCATGCGGATACTCCCGTCCCCGGTCGTGACCAGCCACGCGGACTCGATGACGCTCCCCGGACGGGCCGTCACATCGATCGACCCATCCCTGGTTTCCACCTCCAGGCCCCCGAACACGCCGTCGACGCCGACGCTCCCGTCGCCAGTATTGATCTTGGCGTGGCCGTCGATCTGGCGGGCGCGTACCGACCCGTCGCCGGTCCGCACGACGAGATCGCCCTTCACTTCCTCGACGCGGACGCTGCCGTCGTCGGTATCCAGGTCCACCTTCCCGTTCACGCGGCGAATCGTGATCGAGCCGTCACCGCTGCGCGCGGTGACGGCGGTCAGCAACGGAACCGACACGATCAGACTGGCGCTCGGCGAGCGCTGGAAACTCGTGGTCGTCAGCGGCGACGGTTTCGCCACGTCGAGCGTAATCGTGTTGCCGTTCTGGGAGGCGTTGACCTGGATCTTGTCCACCGTCGCCTGGTCAGGCCCGCGCTTCTCGACCTCGACCAGCACCTCGTTCCGGTCCCAGCCGCGCACGTCAATCGACCCGTCGAAGGTGGTCAGGGCGAGCTGGGTCGGGCCCGTCACGGCGAACTTCTTCTCCTCGCGCACGCTGAACTCGGCCGCGCCAATGGAGATATCGCAGGCCGCAGCCATCGTGACGGCCGCTGCGAACATGGCCACTCGAACAACCGCCGCCGGCGTCGTCTTGCGCATACTTCGCCCTCCGTGGGAATTGGACGAGAGGCGGAGGCCGGAAGTTCAGGACCGGGCGGGGTCGGGCGCGCCCACCCAGTCGACGTTCGCGTCGAGCTTCCGCCCGTCCAGCGGCAGGCCTGGCGCCGCCGAGCCTCGGGCGCCGGCAGCGCGGGAACCGGCGGGCCGGAACAGCCCCCGGTCCAGCCGCGAGAGCAGCCGCGTCAGCAGCCGCTCGTCCGGCGCTCGTACGACGAGCACGCCGGCGGTCTCAGCGGGCGGGAAGCGCCGGTCGTCGAGGTAGTCGTGGTCCAGGGAGATCAGCGTGCGCCGCATGTCCCGGGCACGCCGGAAGTGCTCGACGTCCGGGGCCCGCCGCAGTTCGTCGTGCTCCATCACGGACAGGACATCCCACTGCAGGCGGGTTCGCATGAAGTCGATCACCCCCGCCGGGATGTTGGCATCGGCGTAGACGCGCGGCTGATCGGAGTGGCGCTCGGCCAGCGTTGCCAGTTCGGATGAGAGCGAGCCCACGACGCCACACTCCCCGGCCCTACGCGCCTTCGCGCCGCCGCTCGCGGGCCTGCCTGACGAGATCGGCAACCAGGTCCGCGCGTTGATGCACCAATTCCTTGCGTGGCCGGCGGCTGTGAGCGGAGCCGACGACGTACTCGCAGAACAGCGGGAACGCAATCGTCGAGTCGCAGTAGCCGACCACCGTGTCCGGCAGCACGCCAGGGTTCACCTTGCCCCAGCTGACCGCCTCGGACGGCGTGGCGCCCGACAACCCGCCCCACACTGCCTGGTCGGTCGTGAACTGGATGAAGTAGTCGTTGCCGCCCTTCGGGATGCCGTAGACCTCCCAGAGCGTGGGCTGGCCCTGCAGGTAGAAGTTCTTCGGCGACCCGCCGCCCAGGATCACGCAGCCGTTCTTCTTGCCGGCCAGGATGATCGCGCATACCTCGTTCACGTCGCGGTTCGGATCGATCATCGTGCGGCCGCCGTTCATCAGCTCGTGGTAGGCCACGTTCATGCCGATGGAACTGTCGCCCGGCGACGATGTGTAGATGGGCACGCCCGCCTTGGCGGCGCAGGCCACCATCGAGTGTTCCTCGCAGCCGGGGAAGCGCGCCATCAGGTCGACGCCGAGGCGATAGTGCAGGTCGGCCGAGGAAATGGGCTCGGTGATGTTCTCGCGCACGAGGAAGTCGCGGATGTAGGAGTCGGTCTCGAGCAGCACGGTCGCCGGAAACAGCACGTCGTAGATGCGGATGATGCCGTTGTCGTACAGGTCGACATCGTCGAGAAACGGCGTGCCGCGATGCAGCCTGAAGTTCAGCGCGAAGTGAAGATCGTGGTAGAGGTTGGCGCCGGTGCTGATGATGAAGTCCACCAGGCCGCGGTCCATCAACTCGATGAAGCAGCCGCCGAGGCCCGCCGGCGTGAGCGCGCCCGCGATGGTGAGGCCGATGGTCGTGTCGTGCTCGGGCAGCAGCATCTTGTCGGAGAAGATGTGGCACGCTTCCGAGAGCCGCGCGGCGTTGAACGCCTGGAACCCGTCGTCGATGAGGCGCCGCACGTCGGGGCTGCCCGCGGGCCGGTAGTAGCGAATCTGCTTGCCGGTGAGGTACGTGTCCCGGGTCTGCTGCGGTGAACCGGGTGCGCGATGCGGCACGGCCATCCTCCGTCGAAATGAGCGCAGCGTGTGCGCCGATGGCTAGCTTAGCATCGAATCCCGCGGCGATTCAGGTCTTGACACCGCGCGCCGGCGGAGCGAAGGTAACGTCCATGGATCCTGCCACGTCGACTGTGCTGCTGGTGATCGCCATCTCGATCGGGGCGATCATCCTGCTGGGTGCTGCGATTGTCTGGCTGAAGGGCCGGCCGTTCGCCCAGGGCGAGGTGTTCCGCGCGAGCCGCCTCAGCAAGGGCAATCGCCTCCTGCCCACGCAGGTGCTCGTGTCCCCGACCAGTGTCATCCACTACACGCCGCAGTGGTTCGGGAAGTACGAACACTCGATCCACATGGCCCACGTGGCGTCGGTCGGGATCGACACCCACGTGATCTTCTCGGATGTCCTCATCGAAACGACCGGCGGCACGTCGCCCATCCACTGCAAAGGGCACTACAGGTCCCACGCGGTCCGCATGAAGCAGCTCATCGAGCAGTATCAGACGGCGTACTTCACGGGCGCCCGCACCTCTGCTGCGTTGCCCTCAGGGAACTGACGCGTCTTCGCGACAAATCTGCGGGGCGTCTGCGCCCTGCCGCTGATAAGATCGGTCGGGAGACGGGGTTCGGGGATGCCCAGGTTGTCTATCGGTCGATGGATAATTGTGATCGCGGCAGCCGCGGCTGCCGCGGGCCTGGCGGAGGTGTGGCTCCGGCCATCCGCGCCCTTCTTGATCACGCCCCTGCTCGTCTCGGCCGTGGCGCTCGTCTTCGCCTTCCGGGTCCGCCTGCGTGATGAAGCCCGTCAGCGGCATCATCAGCTGCAGCTGCAGCAGTCCGCCGCGCTCCAGTTGGCCACCATCGAGGCCCTGGCGCTGGCGATCGATGCTCGCGACCGTTCGTCCCGGTCGCAGTTGCGGCGAGAGCAGCGGCATGCCGGGGCGCTGGCCAGGGCCTTTGGCATGTCGGAGGACGATGTCGAAGGCGTGCGGACGGCGGCGCTGTTGCACGACATCGGCAAGCTGGCCGTGCCGGATCACATTCTGACCAAGCCCGGCCCCCTCACCGAGGAAGAGCGCAGCAAGGCCAAGGTGCACGCGTCGGTGGGCGCCGGGATCATCGCGAACGTCCCGTTCCCTTATCCCGTGGCGTCGCTGGTGCTCAGTCATCACGAACGCTGGGATGGCACCGGGTATCCGGCGGGGGTGCGCGGGAGCGATATCCCGCTTGGCGCGCGCATCCTGGCGATGGTGGACTACTTTGCCGCGATTACCTCGAACCGCGCCTTCAACCGGGCGATGCCGGTCGGCGAGGCGATCGATCTGCTCTGGAGCGAAGCCGGCAAGGCGTTCGACCCCGCCGTCGTCGCGCGCTATGTGGAACTGCTGCCGGCCCTGCAGGCTGAGACCGCCGATGACCAGCGACCTGCGGGAATGGCGCTGCCGGACGTGGCGAAGGGAAGCGAGCGGACCCCGTCCGCCCTCCGGGATTCGGCGGCGGTGCTGGACCACATCGGCGTCGCGAGCCAGGAACTGCACGGGTTGTACGAGGTGGCGCAGGCCATGGGCACCAGCCTGGGCGTGGCAGAGTCGATGACCGTCATCGCGTCCAAGCTGAACAACCTGGTGGCGTTTTCCACGTGCGCACTGTTCCTGCACGATGCGGCCAACGGCATCGCACGGTGCCGGTTCGCGACGGGGCCTGGCGAAAAGGCCTTTACCGGGCTCGTCGTCCGCGACGGCGTCGGACTCGTTGGCACCGCCATTGCCGGACGGGAATGCGTGACCAGCCGCGACCCTGGCGCGGACTTCGATCCGTCGCGCCCGGGTCTGGGGGAAACGGGACTGCAATCTGCCATGATCTGCCCGTTGATCATGAAGGGTGCCGTGATCGGCGCGCTGGCGCTCTTCCACACGACGCCCGGATACTACGCCGAGGACCATCGCCGCCTGGCGCTCCGTGTCTCGGACCAGATCGCTGCGGTCATCCACAACGCCGTGGTCTTCGAGCAGACTCGTGAAGACTCCGTCACCGATTCCCTGACCGGGTTGCCGAACACGCGGTTCCTCTCCTCTCATGTGGGCCGCGAGCTGGCCCGTGCCGCACGGTTGCACTCCAACATGGCGGTGCTGCTCCTTGACCTCGACAACATGAAACGGATCAACGATACCTTCGGGCACCATGCGGGCAATCGCGCATTGTGTGCCCTGGCGTCGGTGCTGCGCGGCGCGATTCGCTCCTACGACATCTGCGCCCGCTGCGGTGGTGACGAGTTCATCGTCCTGCTCTCAGATTGCGGAGTGGACCAGGCCGAGGCCAAGCGTCTCGAACTGCAGAAGGCAGTCGAAACCATACCGTTCAGCGTGGGAGAACTGCTGCGCGTGAGGCTGTCGATCAGCGTGGGCGCGGCTGTGTTTCCGCTCGATGGCGAGACATACGACGCGTTGCTCGCGGTCGCGGACAGCCGGATGTACCGGGACAAGGCCGAGCGGAAGCACGGGTTCGATCCAATCGCTCCAGAGCCCGCGTGAGAGCGCGCCCTATGGGGACGCACCGTTTCGCCGTCAGGGAGGTCGTCCAGGAGACGCCCCGGGCCGTGGTCCTCAGGCTCGACGCCGGCCGCGACGCCGTGCCCTTCGCCGCGGGGCAGGCCGCCATGGTGGGCCTCGCCGATCGCGCCGGCCGGAAACCGTATTCCATCGCCTGCTCGCCGGAGCATGCTGCCCGGAGCGGCGTGCTCGAGTTCCTGATCGAGGTGGGCGACGGCGGCCAGCCAGGACCGCACCTGGCGAATGTGCGCCCGGGAAGTCGTGTCGCCGTCGAAGGTCCGATCGGCGGGTTCCTCCTGGCCCGGATGAGGCGGCGGCGCGAGTTGCTCTTCGTGGCGGGAGGCACCGGGATCGCCCCGCTGCGCGCGATGATTGGCTCTGCCCTCGCGCGGCCTCACCCTCCTGCCATGACGTTGATCTACAGCGCGCGTGCGCCGGAGGAGTTCGCATTCAGGCGGGAACTGGCCGGTCTCGCTCGCCGGCGTCAGCTCCAGTTGTGCATGACGGCCACGCGCGAACACGACGGGTCGTGGCGAGGCCGGCGCGGACGGATCCGGCAGTCGTGGGTCGATGCGTTCGTGGAGGGGCGATCGCCGTTGTGTTTCGTGTGCGGCCCTGAAGAATTCGTGGCGCACCTGATGGGCATGTTGAGCGCGGCAGGCGTGCCGGCACGGGACATCCGCCGCGAGCTGTACTAGGAGCCCGTCTGAGTATCCAGTGGACGGGCTCCTGGAAGGGGACGCGTTGAGCGCCGAGGCTCATTTGACCAGAACGCCTGAGCGGTCCAGGCGGTACACGCGCACGAAATGCCTGCCTGTTCGTTGATCGCCACGTCGGCGCTCTTGTTGCCTCTTGTTCGGCGCTCAACGCGAGCCGTTCTAGGAGCGTGTCCGGGCATTACTCGGACACGCTCCTAGATCCCCATCGCGTGGTATCCCGAGTCCACCATCAGGATGTCTCCCGTGATGCCCGAGCTCTCGGGACCGAGCAGGAATCGTCCGGTATCGCCGACTTCTTCCAGTTCGGTGTTCCTGCGGAGCGGCGACCGCTCCCGGTACACCTGCAGGACGGCGCCGAACCCGGAAATGCCGGACGCGGCCAGCGTCTTGATGGGGCCCGCGGAGATCGCGTTGACGCGGATGTTCTGCGGCCCGAGGCAGTCAGCCAGGTAGCGTACCGACGACTCGAGCGCGGCTTTCGCCACTCCCATCACGTTGTAGTTCGTGAAGACGCGGTCGCTGCCCAGGTAGGTCAGCGTCACGATGCTGCCGCCGCCCCGCGCAGCCATGAGCGGCGCCGCGCCGCGGGAGAGGGCAATCAGCGAGTACGCGCTCACATCGAGGGCGACGCGGAAACCCTCCCGGCTGGTCTCGACAAACGGCCGCGACAGTTCTTCACGCGGCGCGAACGCGGTCCCGTGCAGCAGGAAGTCCAGCCCTCCGAACTCCTTCTCGATCTCCTGGTAGACCTCCGCGATCTGCGCGTCCGACGTGACGTCGCACGGCAACAGCAGCGGACGATCGAGGTCGGCCGCGAGTTCCTGCACGTTGTCGAGGAGCCGTTCGCCCTGGTACGTGAGCGCCAGTCTCGCGCCGTCGCGCGCCATCGCCTTCGCAATCGCCCACGCGATGGACCGCTTGTTGGCGACGCCCGTGATGAGGCCGCACGTGCCTGTCAGGCTGCTCATTGAGTGGGGTGCTCGTGTCCCGAGTCAGAGATTCGGGACACTAGTGCTTCTTGGGGCCGCGGGGCGGTTTGCCGCCGAACCCGTGGCGGGGAGGACGCGGACCCTGCGGGCCGCCGTGCCCGCCCGGCCCGCCCGGCCCGCCGTGGGCACCGCGCTGGCCCTGCCCGCCCCGATGCCCGAAGGTGTTGCCGTTGGGCTCGCCTTGACCCTGGCCATGCCGCGGCCCCCCCCCAGGCCGGCCCGCTCCGAACCCGGCCTTGCCCCCCGGCCGGTGCTGGCCGCCGCCCAGGCCGGGGCGGAACGGCTTGCCGTGGCGATGCCCGTGGCTGACCGGCGCAGGCTTGTGCATCGTGAACTCGGGAATGGGCCTTGCCGGCACGTCGCCCTCGATGCGGGGGAGGGTGGCGCGAATCAGCTGGCGATGGAACGCCAGTTCTGCGTGCGCAGGCGCGGGCTCCTCCTCTTTCGCCTCGACCTCCGGCGCAGGCGCGCTCTGCGGCGTCTCCGGGACGCTGGCGGCAGGCGCGGCCGCCTGCGCGGCCTCGGCCGGCGGCGGGCCTGCGGGCGCGTTGGGGCTTGCGTCATCCGGTGTGGTGCGCGCGGGCGCGGGGGCCAGCGGCGGAGCCGCGATCACGGGTTTCTTCTTGCGGCTGGAAGGCACTTTCCCCTGGCGGTACTTGTGCTCGGCATCGCAGGTGGTGCAGCGGACCTGGCGGACCTCGTCGCCAACGAGCGCCACGATGGCGTGATTGCTCAACCGCCGCTCGCGCGGACAGTAGTCATCGACGAGATTACCAACCCGAAGCTCGCGCGGAAGCATGCACAGTCCCTCGAAAACGCTGGGTGGGAGGAAGATGTCGCAGGACGTCCGATTCTAGCAAAGCCCGAAAGCCAAGGGCAACCGTTACCTGCGGCTCATGTTGCCTGCGGCCCAACGACCACGAGCCGCTCAGCTATCATAGCGCCCATCGGCGCTGCACCCAAGCGCCACGGGGGCGGGGGGGGCACCGGGCGCCATGGTCGCTGGCCCCGAGGCTCACTTGTGACGAGTCTGTTCGCCCCCGGCACGCGGGCTGAAGCCCACGCGCTCCATTCCGGGCGCATGCTCGACACAACCGAGCGCCGGGCTTAGGCGCGGCCCGCGTTCAGCCAGCGCGAGAGCTCTTCCAGCGCGGCCTCGACGGCAGCGGGATTGGTGGACTGGGGCGTGCGCTTGGCGGCCACCGACGCCCGGGGGGAGATGGCCTCTGACACATCCGCCCCGATTCGGTCGCTGAACGCCCGCCACTCCGCGAGACTGAGAGACGTGAAGTCCCGGCGTTCGGCGACGAGCTTCCGCACCATGGCTCCGACGATTGCGTGGGCGTCGCGGAAGGCCACGCCGCGCGCGACGAGATAGTCGGCAACATCCGTGGCCAGGAGCAGCCCCGACGCCGCGGCCTCGGCGCGAGCGGCGTTCAGTTGCAGGCCGGCCACAACTGCGGCGCTCGCGTCGATCGCCGCGTTCACCGTGGCCTCGGCGTCGAATACAGCTTCCTTGTCTTCCTGCAGGTCCCTGTTATACCCGCTCGCCAGCCCCTTCATCGTCGTCAACCAGCCCGAGAGGCGGCCGAGCACGCGGCCCGACTTCCCCCTCGCGAGTTCGAGCGGGTCGGGGTTCTTCTTCTGCGGCATCAGGCTGCTGCCGGTCGCGAACCGGTCAGGGAGATCGAAATAGCCGAATTCCTCCGACGTGAACAGGATCACATCCTCCGCGAGGCGGCTCAGGTGCACCATGGCGAGCGAGCAGGCGTAGAGGAAACTCGCCACGAAATCACGATCCGATGACGCGTCGAGACTGTTGAGGACGGTGCGCGAGAAGCCGAGCCGGTCGGCGAGGACACCCACATCCACGGCGTACGTGGTGCCGGCGATGGCGCCGGAGCCCAGCGGCATCTCGTCGGCTTCGTCGATCGCGTGTTCCAGGCGCACGACGTCGCGCCGGAACGCGGCCGCATGCGCCAGAAAGAAATGCGCCGCCAGGATCGGCTGCGCCTTCCGCAGGTGGGTGTAGGACGGCATCGTGGCCGCGCCGCTTCGCCCGGCCTGTGCGGCGAGGGCGCCGATCATCCGCTTCAGCCGCGCGACGATCTGCGGAATCCGCCGCTTCAGGTAGAGGCGGAGATCGAGCGACACCTGCTCGTTGCGCGAGCGGCCGGTGTGCAACCGTTTGCCTGCATCGCCGACACGCTCGACGAGCTGACGCTCGACGAAGGCGTGAATGTCTTCGTCCGGGCCGTTGATGAACGCCGGGTCGCGACGCCCGGCCTCCAGGATGTCCTGCAGGCCGGCCGCGATCGCCGCGGCGTCCGCCTGCGTGATCGCGCCGGCCCGGGCGATGGCTTCCGCCCACGCCAGGCTGCCCGTCACGTCCTCTTCGAAGAGCTGCCGGTCGAAGGACAGCGACACGCCGAACGAGAACACCGGCGCGTCGGGCTCCTCGTCGAAACGGCCGGACCAGAGGTGCGGCATCAGACCGCCTTCTTGAGCGGCACGTGCTGGTCGGCGAGCCCCCACTTGCGCGCCACGGTCTCGATCGGCAGGCCGTAGATCTTGATGAAGCCCACCGCGGCGCCGTGGTCGAACTTGTCGCCCTCGTCATAGGTCGCCAGCCCATGGTCGTAGAGGGCGTACGGCGACTTGCGGCCGACGACGTGAGAGGAGCCCTTGAAGAGCTTGACGCGGATGACGCCCGTCACGCGCTCCTGGATGTTGCCCACGAGGGCATCGATGGCCTCGCGGATCGGCGAATACCACACGCCGTTGTAGACCATGTCGGCGTACTTCAGCGACATCTCCTGCTTCAGGCGCAGCAGGTCTCGAGGGCTGACGAAGCTCTCCAGCTCGCGATGCGCCATGTGGAGAACGACGGCCGCTGGCGCTTCGTAGATCTCGCGCGACTTGATGCCGACGAGGCGGTTTTCGACCATGTCGATGCGGCCCACGCCGTGGGCGCCGGCAATGGTGGACACGCTGGCGATGATGTCCATGAAGGACATCGGCACGTCGTTGACGGCGACGGGCACGCCCTTCTCGAACCGGAGTTCGATATACGCCGGCGCGTCGGGGCACCGGGCGGGATCCCTGGTCAGCGTGTAGACGTCAGCCGGCGGCTCGACCCAGGGGTCCTCGAGCGCGCCGCACTCGATCGAGCGGCCCCAGAGGTTGGCATCGGTGCTGTACGGGCTCGCGACGGTGACAGGCACCGGGATGCCGCGCCTGCGGGCGTACTCGATCTCGTCCGGGCGTGTCATGCCCCACTCGCGGGCCGGGGCAATGACGCGCACGCCCGGCATGAGCGCCCGGGCCGACACGTCGATGCGCACCTGGTCGT
>Ga0315275_10005197_pt1 | contig 12281 bp, 7 predicted proteins | sample YL17G03_0_MG_FD_205557 | JGI IMG/M metagenome (GOLD analysis project Ga0315275, IMG submission 205557) | Sediment microbial communities from Yellowstone Lake, YNP, Wyoming, USA - YL17G03_0 | ecosystem: Environmental > Aquatic > Freshwater > Lake > Sediment | place: USA: Wyoming | collected... | reverse complement strand
TGTGCGAGGCGGTCAGCGTGAACGGGATTGCGGCCTGTCGCAGGTTGTTGCAGACGCTGATCTTGCCGCAGAAGGAGTCGCGGCGGTCGGCGCTGGACATCTTGCCCTGGGTGTCCGGCTCGGCGTGGATCAGGATTGGGACGTCAAGACCGGAGAGCTTGATCGTATCCGCGACGCCCTTTTCGTCGCCGAAGTTGGGCAGGGTGACAATTATGCCGTCGATCTTGCCGCTGTTCTGTGCGAAGAGTTCGGCGCACTTTTTGGCGTCGTCGTAGGTCTCGACTGCGCCGTACTTGGTCTGCTGCATCGACAGGGCGACGGAGTTGAAGCCGTGTTTTCCGAGTAGGTCGAGCATGTCTTTTCGTCCCTGCTTTGCCAGGGCGTCGGGGAAGAAGGCGCGGTTGCCGACGATTACTGCAAATGTTGTCTTTTTCATTTTCGTATTCTCCTGTAGCTGAGCCGTTTCAAACCGATTGCTGCTCGCAAGTCAGATGCTTCGTCCCCTGGGGACTCAGCATCATGACAACTGTATGAATCATTTTCTTGAAAACGTCAGGTTTCCTGGCCGTAATAGGCGTTTTTTCCGTGCTTACGCAAATAGTGTTTATCGAGAAGGGCCTTGCTGACTGGGCCTTGCCTGGGGTTTATCGTTATTGTGCCGAGCGCCATCGCTGCAATTTGTTCCAGTACAACCATTGATTGAACGGCTGCCGATGCGGTTTTGCCCCAGGTGAACGGGCCGTGGTTGGCGACGAGCACGGCGGGGAAGTGCATCGGGTCCATACCTGCAAACCGCCGGACAATCATCCTGCCGGTGTTCAGCTCGTAGTCGTTTTTTATTGTGTCGTTGGTCATCACCTCGGTGAGGGGCACGGGGCCGTAGAAGAAGTCGGCGTGGGTGGTGCCGAAGCAGGGGAGTTCCCGGCAGGCCTGCGCCCACGCGGTCGCGGCGGGTGAATGAGTGTGGCATACGCCGCCGATAGCGTCGAAGTTCCTGTAAAGCTCAAGGTGGGTCGGAGTATCCGATGAAGGCTTGAAGGCGCCTTCGAGGATGTTTCCGTCCAGGTCGAGCAGTACGATTTTTTCGGGTGTCAGGTCGTCGTAAGCGACGCCGCTGGGCTTTATCCCTACGACGCCGGCGGAGCGGTCTATTGCGCTGACGTTGCCCCAGCTATAAATAACGAGGTTGTGCATAGGCAACTGGATGTTGGCGTCGCAAACGGCTTTTCTGAGTTCCTCGTGCATAATGGATTCTTCAGGCGTTGACGCTGTCTTTTATATTGAGCAGGTCCTTCATTACGCTGCCCAATTTCCCGGCTGAATCGCGCAGGCCGAAGGCATCGTGGAGCTGCCTGTAAAGCGAATAGAGCCGTTGATATACCTTGTGGTTTTCGGCAATGGGTTTATAGGTGATGTCCTTGATCCCGCACATTGCGGCCTGGGCGTCGGCGAAGCTGTCGTAGCCGCCTGCCCGTGGACCCGCGACGACGGCCCCTGCGATAGCGGCGCCGAGCGCGCAGCTCTGAGCGGAGCGCGAGATTTTCATTTCTCTGCCGGTAACGTCGGCGTAAACCTGCATAAGCAGGGGGTTCTTCTCGGCGATACCGCCGCAGTTGATTACCTCCGTGACCTCGACGCCGTACTCCTCGAACCTGTTGATGATTGTCAGAGCGCCGAATGCCGTTGCCTCAATCAGTGCTCGGTATATCTCTTCGGGCTTGGTATGAAGGGTCTGGCCGAGCAGCAGGCCGGTCAATCTCTGGTCAACGAGTATTGTCCTGTTGCCGTTGTTCCAGTCGAGGGCGAGGAGTCCCGACTGCCCGGGCTTTAGCTTCGCGGCCTTCTTGGTCAATGCCTCGTGCGAGCCTGCCGATTTGCCGCCGGGTGCGATGTAATTGACGAACCAGTTGAAGATGTCACCGACTGCGGACTGGCCTGCCTCGAGTCCGAAGTAGCCCGGCAGGATGGAGCCATCGACTATGCCGCATATTCCGGGAATGTCGGCGAGTTCCTGGTCGGTCGGGGATACGAGCATATCGCAGGTGCTGGTGCCGATTATCTTGACGAGCCTGCCGGGCGCGATGCCGGAGCCGACTGCGCCGAGGTGAGCGTCGAACGCGCCGACTGCGACGGGGATTCCCGCGGTAAGGCCGAGCCTTTTGGCCCATTCGTCGGTGAGGCCTCCTGCCTTGTCTTGAACCGTGTAGGTTTCGTCATAGAGGCGGTCGCGGAGCTTGCCGAGTTTCGGGTCGAGCCTGGCGAGGAAGTCCTTTGCGGGCAGGCCACCCCATTCAGCGTTGAACATTGCTTTATGGCCAGCGGCACAGCGGCTTCGTTTTATCTTGTCGGGTTTCTCGGTGCCGGTCAGCACGGCGGGGATGTAATCGCAGCATTCGATCCAGGTGTGGGCGGCGTCGAAGACCTTCGGGTCGGTCCGCAGGCAGCGGAGGACTTTGCTGAAGAACCATTCGGATGAATATGTGCTGCCGCATTTGGCGAGGTATTCGGGGTGCGTTTTTTTGGCAAGTTCGGTGATTTCGGCGGCTTCAGCATGGCCGGTGTGGTCCTTCCAGAGCCAGGCCTGGGCGTTGGGATTATCCTTGAATTCGTCGAGCATGCCCAATGGCTTGCCCGTCTGGGTAACCGGCAGGGGGGTTGAGCCGGTGGTGTCGATGCCGATGCCGACGACCCCAGATGCGTTGAAAGCCTTATTGGTCTTCTTTGCGGCGGCGAGGGCCTGCTTGATGGTGACTTCGATACCCTCTATGTAGTCGGCGGGGTTCTGTCTTGCGAGGTTGTGGTCGGCGGGGTCGAGTATAATGCCCGCTTCGCCCGTCGGGTATTCATAGACGGACGTTGCGACCTCGCCGCCGTCTGTTACATCGACTATTACGCACCTTACAGAATTTGTCCCGTAATCCAAGCCAATCGTGTAAGCCATATCAATCAGTCCTTAACGATACAGGGCGAACCGGTGTTATTGAGCGCACGCGATGTTAACCAGTGAAGTAGAGATAGGCCGCGATAATAACGGCAAGGAGCATTGCCGAGAGGATCACATCCGTGTAATTCCAGCTTGCCCGTGATATCTTCCGGTCCTCGGCAGTAAGAGTCCCATAAGTAAGCCCTTTGATTTTTTCGTAGGAAGGCGATTCGGTTGCGTAACTGACCGCGATCATCACGATAATGCACACAACGAATATCAGCAGACTGTAGTACTGGAAGAATATATTGTTCATAATCCAGAGGAATGACCCTTCGGCGTAGGAGCGTCCGAGCAGTTTAACGGGCGTATCAATGGCTAAACGCAGAAGCCCCATAGCGAACCCGACAATCAGCGCCGCCAGGCAACCCTTGCCGTTGAGGCGTTTCATAAATATGCCGAGGAAAAACACAACGAAGATCGGCGGCGCCAGGTACCCCTGGACAGTTTGAAGGTAGTCATAGAGTCCCTTTCCGCCGCGAATCACGGGAATCCACAACAGACCAATCAGCACCATAATCGTTGTTGCGATTCGCCCTATCCAAACTAAATGGTGCTGTGACGATTTTGGCCGAAACTTGCTGTAGAAGTCCATCGTAAAAAGCGTTGAAGATGCATTAAAGCACCCGGCCAATGAGCTCATTAGGGCCGCCAGCAAACCTGCCACGACAATTCCTCGAACACCGGCGGGCAGGACCGTCTTGACCAGCAGCGGGAAGGCCTGCTGACATTGTTCGCGGACTATCTGTCCTTTGTCGTCGAATAGCACCTCTCGAATAGCCGGCGCTTTGTTGCTCTGGGCCAGGGCGAAGCATATCATGCCGGGGATAATAAAGATAAAGACCGGCAGCAGCTTGAGAAAACCGGCGCAAATGGAGCCTCGGCGAGCTTCTCGTTCATCCGGCGCACTCAGGGCTCGCTGAACGATGTACTGGTCGGTGCACCAGTACCACAGGCCGATGATGGGTGCGCAGAAAAGCATTCCTATCCAGGGATAGTTGTCGTTGAAATACCAGGCCATTTTGCCAGCTTCTTTCACCGGCGCCCAGGTGCCCTCAATCCCTTTGGGAATCAGCGGCTTCCAGAGATTGAACATCTCCGAGCCGGCAATCTGTCGCAACTGGTCCCACCCGCCGAGGGCATGCAGGCCGAAAATGGTCACCAATACCGAGCCTATAACCAGAATAACAGTCTGTATGACGTCGTTATATGCAACCGCGCGAAGTCCTCCGAGGACGGTGTAAAGCCCCGTCAGGACAACCACGAGGATTGAACCTATCCAGAAACTATCCAGACCCATGAATTCCACGTTCGGCACCAGGACACTAAAGACGATGCCGCCTGCGAATATGCCAACGGCGATTTTGGTCAGGATGTAGGCCACCAATGAGATAAGCGAGAGTACCCAGCGGGCGGTCGGCGAGAATCGCCTCTCCAGAAACTCCGGCATGGTAAAGACCTTCGAGCGCATATAAAAGGGGACCATTACCCAGCCGAGAATCAGCAGGCACCAGGCGTGCAGCTCGAAATGGGCCATAGCCACTCCGTCGGTGCAGCCGGACCCGGCCAGGCCGACGAGATGTTCGGAGCCGATGTTCGAGGCAAAGATGGATGCACCGACCACCCACCATCCGAGATTTCTGCCCGCGAGGAAATAATCATCGGTGGTATCTTTGTTCCTGAGGATGACCCACCATGCGATGCCCATAATCAGGGCGAAATATGCTGCTATTACTATCCAGTCTATCGTTGCAAGACCCATTGTTTACCTTTCCACAAAAAGTTTCCAATAAGCTGGCGGTTTTAGCTCCAATCACCACGATTCTACCGGGGCCGTGCTCCTTTTCAAGCGTGCTTTTGCCAAATTTCGCATTTTCAGGCAAGCCGGGGCCGAGGGATTCTGCATTTGGGGTTGCAAGTCGCCTGTTGGAGGTGTATCGTTAGCATCAGGCGTTTCGGGCAGAAAAGTGCTAACAGCCTAAGGAGGCCACATTCGATGAGCACGCAAAGAACACGCATCCTGACGGCCGTTGTTATTATTGCTGTTCTGGCCGCAGGCCCTGTCGCGGGCATCGGCCTTAGTCAGCCGGCGAACACGTGGGTAAAGCGAAGCCGCCGGCCCGCTTCGAAGGATACGTGCCCGAATTTTCAGTCGAGAAACGGAAATTCAGCCTCGAATATCGCGTTATAGCAATAAATAAATCCGGCGAAGGTTCGCCGAGCAATACGGTGATGGTGGTTTTGTAAAATGAAAGCCACAGACCGCACAGAGATTAGACGAGTATTGAAGAGTTAACTAGAACTTATTATACTGCCAGAAACAGTCTGTGTTTCCCGTTTTATACAGACTGTATAATCAGTGTTAGGTGCAGAAGGAATATGATGGTGTTTTCGCGGGAGAATAATCTTTTCCGCATGGGCAACAAGTTATCCATCCTACATAACTACAGGTAATTTTAGGCGTGAAACAATGAAAATTATTAAATACGTAGAAATCGAAAACTTCAAAACGTTCGGCGACAAAGTTCATATTGATCTTGGTCATCCAGCGGTTCTTATTGGTCCCAATAATGCGGGTAAAACAAGTGTGATTCAAGCGTTGGCTTTGTGGAGTGGCGGAGTAAAGGCTTGGTTTGAAAAAAAGGTACGTCCACGGAAAGAAAAATTAGAACGTATTTCCGCAGGAATAAACAGATTAAACATCCTTGAAATACCGGTATCAGAAACCAGATTTCTCTGGAAGGGGACGCGAGTCAGAAAAGGAAACGCCCCCATACAGCTTGTTATTAATGTCGGCATTGAACACGAAGGTAAAACTAGAGATTGCAGACTTTATTTCACTCAGCGCGACAGCGAAGTAATTTATTGCAGACCTTGCCCAGAGACATTGAAAGACGACGAATTATTATCGTATGCATCCAAGTTGCGATTTAACCTGCTATACCCCATGTCTGGCATAGAAATAGACGAACCTCTTATCCAAGAAGGAAGAATAAATGTATTGATGGGACAAGGTCAAACTGCTCAGGTACTCAGAAATCTTTGTTATAAGGTTTTAGAAAATGAAAACGGCCAGATGGACTGGAACGTAATTGTTGCTCTAATGGGAAAACTTTTCTCTGTTAAACTCGGAAAACCTGAGCTTGACAAAAATCGAGGCACTATTGAATTACATTACGAACAAAGCGACATAGACAGTAAATTGGATATTGCGCTTGCAGGGCGCGGACTACAACAGATGCTTCTAGTTTTATCGTATCTATATTCTCACAAGGGAAGCATTTTATTAATTGATGAGCCGGATGCACATCTGGAAATTTTACGTCAGAAGCAAGTCTATGCGATACTGAAAGACATTGCACAGAATAATAAATGTCAAGTCATTATTGCAACTCATTCAGAGGTCATTCTTGACGACGCCGTTGATACCAACCTTACCCTTTTGATTAACGGAGAGGCAGTTAATCTGGCATCTCAACAAGATATTAAATCCGCACTAAGAACCTATGGAATTGAACATTACTACAAAGCGAAAGTTATGCCCAGACTTCTATATGTTGACGGGAGCACGGATATTGAAATGCTAAGGGCATTAGCGAAAAAATTAGAACATTCCGCCTATGACGTGTTGTATGGAAAGATTAATCACTATTATACTCAAAATGATTATCCAGAAGACTCTTTAGATAACCAACTTGATAGAATTGGCGGGGCATTTGAAAAATATAGAAAACATTTTTCAACGTTAAGCCATTATGTCAAGAATCTGAAAGGCATAGCGATATTTGACAGCGACGGAAAAGAAATACCAGATGATATTCAGGATAATCTAGCCATCGTTTATTGGAAAAACTATGAACTCGAAAATTACTTTATCACCCCAGAAGTTATTTTGAACTATATTGATTCTCTTTATCTTTATGAAAAAGATGCCAGCCTTTTCAAACAACAGCAACATGAAGGAATGGAACGAATCATAAACCAATGGCTTTTAAGTAAAAGGTTTGATGGCGATGAAGGACAATTAGCCGAATTTCTGAAGGCAAGTAAAAAATTCCAACAAACTGTTTTGAAAAATGTAAAAATGAGCAGTTTCGCAGAACAGGTTTTTGAAAAATACGCACAAGAAAGCCAACAGCCAATTTTATTGAACAAAGGCGAGTTTTATCAATTGGTACAACATGTAAATAAGGACGATATCTCCCAAGAAGTAATCGAAAAGCTTGATCTTATAGTCAAATACTTACAAATGAATGAACAAAATTAACTGTAATAGCGACGCTATGCGAAAGAGTAACAGGCGATAGGTGAAACGAGAAGGATAATTAAAGGTGTGGGGTACGAATGGCGGTTGGTTAAGACATCCAAGCCTCTGTTAAAAACGACTGAAGACTTTGCTCAGGACAGGTGACCTGCCGGTCGGGGCAGAAAAGGCAGAAAGTCCGGTTTTTGGGCTAAAAACGGGCATTAGTACGGTTACAACGAGGTAAAGTAAGCTTACATCGAGGCAAAGTCGGCATGAGCCGTGGCAGAGTGAGCGTGACCCGTGACAAAGTAAGCCTACATCACCGGACATCTTTATGAATCGTCACCGCACCAGGATACCTGGGTCGTCGAGCAGCAGACAAATTCCGCCAAGCCAGTGACAGACCAGTGGCAGAAGGTGAGTCGAGAAATCTGTTTTTTAATAGATTCCTCGACTTCGGCCCTATGGGCCTCCGCTCGGAATGACCTAACCCTGGACTTTTCAACAGAGCATAAGACGCTCTAAGGAGGTTACATTCGATGAGCATGCAAAGAAAACACGTTCTGATTATCGCTGTTATTATTGCGGTTCTGGCCGCAGGTGCTGTCGCGGGCATCGAACTCAGTCAGCCGGCGAACACCTGGGTAAAGCGAAGCCCCCTGGCCGATACACCGTCGTCGCCGCGGCTCGGTTACGAAGGCGCGTGCGCATGGGACAATTGGCACCGGGTGCTGATCCGGTATGGCGGGCATAACCAGGGCGGCGGCGGGGCACAGTATTCCGAGGTGTGGATCTTCGACCCCTTTACCGCGAAATGGACCCTGAAAGAGCCGGATACGTCGCCGCCGGGGGTATGCTGCGCACAACAGAACATTTTCGACCCCATCCACAAACGCTATGTGCGGTTTCCGTCATTCAGCGGCAGTCACGGCTGGCAGTGGTTTCGGGAGATATACCTGAACGACTCCACGATATGGGTCTATGACCTGGATGAGAACCTGTGGCGCAATCTAAGTCCCGTCCCGGCTCCGCACGTCTCGCCGCTGCGATGCGCATCGTGGGACAGCGATGCGCAGGTCATCGTGCTCTTCGGCGGGGAGGGCAGCCGCGAGGGGACAATTGTTTATGACCCGCACACTAATACCTGGACGCGTATGAAACCGAAGATGGAGCCTGAATTCCGCAGCGGCGGCAATATGGTGTACGACTCGGCCCATAAGCTCCATATTCTGTTCGGCGCGCAGTTCAGCGACGACCCGCACACGTGGGGCTACAGCCTCAGCGAGAATGAGTGGCGCGATCTCAAACCGCCTGCGACGCCGCCGACCAATCAAAACGACGCCGTGCTCGCATACGATTTACTGAACCGGGTGGTCATAGCAATCGTCAAGATTACCACGGGAGAAGAGGAGAATGCGAAGCACCGCCTGGAGACGTGGACTTACGATGCCGGCAAGAATACGTGGACCAAAATGAATCCGCCGCAGGAGCCGGACGCAAGCGGCAACCGGTCGCGCGTGCTGGCCTTCGCGCCGGAAATCGGGCTGACCATCCTTGAAAACCGCACACGGCCGGAGCCGGGACCGGAAGAGCAGCAGATATGGACATACTGTTTCGACAAGGCTGAATCCGGCGGGCGGGCGTCATTACTGCCGCCGGCAAATCTCCAGGTGACAACGACGGCCAATGCCGCTACGCTGGTATGGGAGCAGATCGCGTCTTCGGGAGTGACGAATTACGTAATCTATCGCGGAATGGGTGAGCAGCCGTGGAAAGTGAGCTACGAACAGGTCGCCTCGGTGGATGCCGGGCAAAGGCAGTATCGGGATGCCGGCCTGAAGCGCGGAGTGGTTTACTACTACGCCGTCCGGGCGGCGGCTGATGAGCGATTGAGTGAGCCGAGTGTAAAGGTGCGCACACAGCCGCCCATAGTTGAGGACGCGGTCGTCTCAGTGCTTTCGCAAAGCGAGGTGCAGTTGTTATGGACGCCGCCCAAGGCAGGTGACGTAGCGGGATACTACGTGGAACGAGCCGACGTGGAGGTCTGGACAGAGGACCAGTTGAAACGGCTAAAGTCGCGCATCGAGCCGCCGGCCGAGCCTGCCGTCGGCGCGATACGGCGAATCGGCCCGTTCGAGCGAGTCTCCACGGACCTGCTCAAGGGCGCATCTTTTAGTGACAGTGTTGACCTTGCCAGGCCGCGTCCGATTCAAGGCCCCGCTTTGCCGGAGCGAGATTTGTCCGACGAGCACCTGGATCGCAACGGCAAGTCGTACCGTTTTGCCGTTTTTGCATACCGAATTCGTGCGGTCAATGCGCTGGGCGTCGAGAGCGGCCCTTCGCCCTGTTTTCTGACGATCCCATCGGCGCCGCGATGGGTCTTTGCTCAGGAGGACGGGACAACGTGCCGGCTGAAATGGACCGCGAACCCGCAAATGAATCTAAAGGGATACCACATATACCGCTTAGACGGGCGCTGGGACAAGGACCCGATTTCACGATTGACCGAAGAGCCGATTGATGAGCTGACGTTTTCCGACCCGACCGCTGGCGCCGACTCCCGGCGCTACCACGTGGTGGCCGTCGATGCCCTCGGCCAGGAAGGTCTGCCGTCGGCCCCCGTATGGTACGACCGTGAATGGAAGAAATTCTACGAACCCTTCGCCGGCCAGTGGCATCAGTAGTAATAACACACTGAGAATTGCCGAGAGCTGCGTACGCCGCACATTGTATTTTCAGTATGGTGCGGTGAGTGAGCTGGTGAAGAGGCTGAAGCCGCCGGCGCGCTTCGAAGGATACGTGCCCTAATTCTCAGTCGAGAAACGGAAATTCAGCCTCGAATATCGCATGGGGTCCAGAGAATCGGATTTCTATTTCGTTAAGGATGGAAGCAAGTACGTCGCCGTCGTGCCGACGGGAAGCGGGACAATCCATCTGCCAAGTTTCAATCCCGATACGGCGTGGAGAAGATATTACCCTTCGCAGAGGGCCTCGATGTCTGCGAGGTCTTTTTTTCTGCCAAGCGCGTGCTTGTTTGCGATCAGGTCTTCCCTGCCAATGAAGTGGACGGTTACACCGCCGTAGCTGCCGGGTGTCCTTCCGGCCCTTGCTTTATCCCAGGAGATACCCGTGAGAGAGGTCATGATGTCAATGCGCACCGGCGGAACACCGAGCTGAATAACATTGTCCGGCGAGGTGAAGTCGGCTTGGGACAAATTGAGTGATCCGAAGCCGAACTCGTCCAGGGCGGAGAGTATGCGTTTTGCATTTCCGGCATCCGGTTTGACAAACAGATCAATATCGCCGGTGAACCGCGGGGCGCCGTGAAATGCCAAAGCGTAACCGCCCACTACGAGATACTCAACCTCGTGGGCGTTTAACAACTCGAGCAGCTCTTTGAAGTCTTTCTGTATCTCCATGAATCTGGTGTCTCAGGGAATCCACCGCGGCAAGGCGATCTTCGGATGGCCTGCTGAGCCAGTACCGAAGGTTCTGCCTGATTTCGGACGAAGCGTCCAACCGCTGTTTGTTGACGGCTTTGCGAATCATAAAATCAATTATACATCGGCAGTCTTCTCCGCAAAAGACAAAAAAAGCCCTGTCCGAAGACAGGGCTTTTCAATTCAAGAACAGTTAAGCCGAGCAGCGAAAGGCCTGACATACAGCAGGCTTGTTTTGGAATAGATTCCTGCTTTCGCAGGAATGACAAGTCTGCGTTCTAGTATATCCCTAGAAAGGAGGTGATCCAGCCGCAGGTTCCCCTACGGCTACCTTGTTACGACTTAGTGCCAGTCATCGGACTTACCGTCGGCGGGCGCTTCCCTTGCGGGTTAGCAACCCGACTTCGGGTACTCCCGACTCCCATCACTTGACGGGCGGTGTGTACAAGGCTCAGGAACACATTCACCGCGTCGTAGCTGATACGCGATTACTAGCGATTCCGACTTCATGCAGGCGAGTTGCCAGCCTACAATCCGAACTGGGGCGAGTTTTTTGCGATTTGCTCCACCTCGCGGTCTTGCGTCGCTCTGTACCCGCCATTGTAGCACGTGTGAGGCCCTGGGCATAAAGGCCGTGAGGACTTGACGTCATCCCCACCTTCCTCCGGTTTAACACCGGCAGTCCCGCTAGAGTCCCCGGCATAACCCGCTGGTAACTAACGGCAAGGGTTTCGCTCGTTAAAGGACTTAACCCGACATCTCACGACACGAGCTGACGACAGCCATGCAGCACCTGTGCAAGTTTCACCCCGAAGGGCAGCCCAATCCCTTTCAGGACGGGCATCCAAGCATGTCAAACCCAGGTAAGGTTCTGCGCGTTGCTTCGAATTGATCCACATGCTCCACCGCTTGTGTGAGCCCCCGTCAATTCCTTTGAGTTTTAGCCTTGCGACCGTACTCCCCAGGCGGCCTACTTAACACTTTTGCTTCGGCTGTGCTGGTGTCAGAACCACCACAACCTAGTAGGCATCGTTTACGGCGTGGACTACCGGGGTATCTAATCCCGTTCGCTACCCACGCTTTCGTGTCTCAGCGTCAGGACAAGCCCAGTGCACCGATTTCTCCACCGGCGTTCCTCTTGATATCTACGCATTCCACCGCTCCACCAAGAGTTCCATGCACCCCTACTTGCCTCAAGAAAAGCAGTTCGTCAAGCAATTCCCCGGTTGAGCCGGGGGATTTCACAAAACGCTTGCTTTCCCGCCTACACACGCTTTAAGCCCAGTGATACCGAACAACGCTAGCCACCTTCGTCTTACCGCGGCTGCTGGCACGAAGTTAGCCGTGACTTCCTCTGGGGTGGATCAATACACCGGAGTGTACTTTCTTACCCCTGACAGCGGTTTACATCCCGAGGGACTTCCTCCCGCACGCGGCGTCGCTGCGTCAGGCTTTCGCCCATTGCGCAAGATTCGTTACTGCAGCCCTCCGTGGAGGTCCGGGCAGTGTCTCAGTCCCGATGTGGCGGGCCGACCTCTCAGTCCCGCTACCCGTCATAGCCTTGGTGAGCCGTTACCTCACCAACAAGCTGATAGGAGGAAGGCCGCTCCTG
>Ga0315275_10005196_pt1 | contig 12283 bp, 7 predicted proteins | sample YL17G03_0_MG_FD_205557 | JGI IMG/M metagenome (GOLD analysis project Ga0315275, IMG submission 205557) | Sediment microbial communities from Yellowstone Lake, YNP, Wyoming, USA - YL17G03_0 | ecosystem: Environmental > Aquatic > Freshwater > Lake > Sediment | place: USA: Wyoming | collected... | reverse complement strand
AACTATACCTTGGTCTATGTCAGTATTCTTGCTTACCTCTATTTTTCCATAAGATATCTTCAGGGAAAAGCAAAGATCTATTTGCCTATTCTTTTCTGCGCTCTGTCTATGAGTCTTCATATTTCCTCTGGCTATCTTCTGCCTTCTCTTTTTTTTCTTTTTACTCTGAAAAGAAAAGAGGGGGAGCTTTTTTTCGGTTTGAAAAGAGCGCTCCCCTATCTTTTTGCACTGATTCTTCTATTTGTTCTTTCTATTTTCTATATCTGGAGTATGAATCCAGTTTTATCAGAGATTTTCATTCCTCTTTTTAAGGGAAGAACATATGCTCCGGGATACACTCTTTTCTCATTCCCCCATATTTTAGATGTCATCAATCAATTTCTTCTCCTCTCTCCGGTCGGAATTATCCTGCTTTTGAATCTAATAATTGCTTTCAAAAATAGAGTTAAATTTACAGACCTTGCGATTATCTTTCTCCTGATAGTCTCACTCGCTCAACTTATTTTTCATTTTATAGTTGACCCTAAATTGGGAGCAGCCAGGGACTGGGACTTGCTTTCTAACTTAGCCCTGGGTCATACCCTGTTAGGCGTTTGTCTATTCACCTCATTAGTTCGGCTTAGAAGGTATTCTGCGGTAGTTTTAATCTTCGTTCTTTTTATCTCCACATCTCCCTGGTTTATTCTAAATGCGAATACCGAAAGGGCGATCCTCAGGGTCGGCGATCTTCTGGATTTAGATTTAAAAAAGAGCTTAAACGGAAGATGGGCCTTGGCTAAATATTACTTTCAAGAGAAGGATTACATGAAAGTTAAAGAGATAAGGAGCGAAATCAATAAATTATTTCCTGAGGACTCATTAACTCGTGAAGCGGAAGCTTATCTAAAGCTGGAGGACTATGACCAGGCTACAGAATTATTAAAAAAAGTAATGGAAATAAACCCAAGCTTCTGGGTGGCTTATAACGATTTAGGCTTAACCTACTTAAGACAGGGGGAGGTTGACAAAGCTTTAAATGAGTTTCAGAAGGTTGTGCGTATAAACCCCTACAATTCAATTGTTCGGGTGAATTTGGGGCGGGCTTTACTTCTTAAAGAAAGACTACAGGAAGCCTTAGCGGAATTAAAGAAAGCTGAGAAACTTGGCGGAATAGAGCCTGATGTTTACTGTGGTATTGCCTATATCTATCGGAGATTTAAAGAAATTGAAAAAGCTATAAAGGCCTATAAAAAAGCTCTTAAGAAAGATACCGGAATTTATTGCGCTCATTTTGGATTGGGACAGGTATATCTGGATAAGAATCAGTTAGATGAAGCCCTGGCTGAATTTCAGGAAGTTGTAAGGTTAAAACCGGATTACGATCTGGTTTATTATCATCTTGGGCTGGTTTATGCATACAAAGGGATGAAAGCAAAAGCTATTGAGGAGTTTGAGTTATTCTTAAGTTTGAGCAAGGACCAGACTCAAAACCAGCAGGTAAGAGGTTGGATTCAACGGCTTCAGTCACAGAAACCTTGAGTAAATAGGACAGAAAATGTCGTGTCTGGACTGAGGTCCTGACAGACTGAAAAGAACGCGTAGCGGAGGTTCCAGACCTCCGCATCCGAGCCTAAATGCTCAGCTACGTAACTACAAAACCTTCGCCATCCGACAGGGTGGCACCCTCAAACTTGTTTGAGGGTGAGTTAATTTGTGGAGAAGACTTCCTCTGTGGACGCAGTATCCCTCCCTGTAGGGAGAGAGAAAGGGAGGGTCAGAAGTTTTTCCCGTCAGGTCAGGGGACCTGACGGGCACAGGAAACCGTCGCCACAGGAATGGCAACGCTACCACTCCATAACATACTAAAAACCTCTTTACATAACCTTCCTTGTTTCGTAGATTTCTGAGAGAATCGATATATGGACAAAAAATCAACTGAAACAGGCTCAATTCCCAAATCTACTTCAAAATTTAATCTGCTCATCGCCATACTTTGCGGATTGCTCATTTTAGCTCACTTCTTCTCTTCTTTCTTCCCCAAAAGCCGTTTCTGGGGAATAAACCATTTAGCTTATTTCCCCTTGTGGATTAGAATTATAATTACCTTGCTCGGCCTTTCAGTTCTTGTTCCCTGGGTAAATGAGAGGATAAACCTTTCTTTCAAATTCTTGCTGGATTTTGTTCAGAAGACTTTCTCCAGTCGAAGATACCTCTGGTATTTAATCTTCAGCTTTCTTTCAATGGCTATCTTTTATTTTTTAAAGGACCGGACACATTTTTTAGGGGATGGAGCTCAGGTGATAAGCCTTTTGGATAAAGGAAAGCTTGATGTCAAATGGACCGAGCCTTTAGAGGCTTTAGCTCATTTATATCTCTACAGATTTCTAAACCTTTTCCTAAAAGTCAACGCAGAGACTGTTTATGCCAGCATAAGCATCTTCAGCGGAGCGGTCTTCGTTTATCTTCTATTCCTTTTCTCCGAACTTTTAGGCGAAGGTGAGGAAGAGGGATTTTTTGCCTTTGTTCTGATAGGCACACTGGGCGCAATTCAGCTTTTCTTCGGATACGCTGAACATTATGCCTTGCTTTATTTATTCATTTCAGGCTATTTATATTTCTCTATACTGTTTTTTAAAAAGAAATCCGGCTTTATACCAGTATTGATTGCTTTCCTGCTTTCGGTTTTCTCCCATTTCTCCGCCTTTTACCTTTTCCCTTCTCTTTTGTTTTTGCTCTGGACAGGTTTTGAATTCAAACACAAAAAAAACAGGAACAACTTCCGCTGGATCGTCTCCGCTTTAAGCCTTTTAGCACTTTCAGGATTCACAATCTTCTATCTCAAGAATAAATGGATCTTAGGGCAGGTCCTTGTTCCTCTGTATCCGGGAAATTATTACGCCCCGGATTATACCCTTTTCTCCTTCTCCCACTTTTTGGATTTATTCTCCCTGCAGCTTTTGCTCTCGCCTGCGGGTTTAATCTTAATCCTGGCAGTATTTGCAGGCTTGGGCAAGAAAAATAGAGAGTCTTTCTCATCTGAGGACAGGTTAATCTTTTTTTTGATCCTGGTGGCACTTTTTCAGTTAGGATACACCTTCCTCCTTAACCCGGGCTTAGGGATGGCACGGGATTGGGACCTCTTCTCTGCCACAGCCCTTGGGTATACGATTCTGGGAATCTATTTACTTCTCAAAATAATAAAGGAGAAAACGACCTTAAAGTATGTGAGCTTAGCACTGATCTTTGCCTCATTTTTTTCTACCCTCCCCTGGATTCTGATTAACCATAACCCACAGTTATCCATTAAGAGATTTGAGAATCTCTTAGATCTGGACCTGAAGAAAAGCCGAAACGGCAGGTATGTCTTAGCCCAGTATTACTCAACCAGAAACATGAAAAAAGAGAAAGACAAAGTATCAGACGAATTTAATGAAAAACTCCCGGAGGTCAACTTAACAGAGATAGGTCTGAGATATTATAACTCAGGCAAAATTGAGGCGGCTGCCGAGCTTTTGCAGCGAGTGATTCTGCTTGTGCCTGGTTTCCCGGAAGCACACAACTTCCTGGGCCTGGCTTATTTTAAGGCCGGGAAAGTCCCCGAGGCTGAGGCTGAATTCAAAAAAGTGATAGAACTACGACCTGATTATGTGGACGGTTACGTCAACCTGGGCCACTTGTATACCTCCAGAAACCAGGCAGATGAGGCCATAAGAACTTACCAGAAGGCGGTTAAATTAAAAACCGAAGAGCCTGAGGTCTATAACAACCTGGCTTTATTTTACCTGGCTAAAGATAAAGTCTCCGAAGCCAGAAATTATATGAAAAAGGCAATAGCTCTGAAGCCAGATTCTCAAAGTTTCCATCGAAATTTAGGGGTGATTTTATTTAAGTCCGGAAATTTAGAGGAAGCGGAAAAAGAGCTTTTGAAAGCAATCCAGTTGAAAGAGGATTATTACGTTCCGCACTACTATCTAAGCCAGATCTATGCAAAAAAAGGGGAAAAGGATAAATCTCAGAAGGAATACGAGCTTTTTCTAAAATATAAGCCGGAGAACCTGGTACTCCCTCAGACTCCTTCAGATACGATAAACCTTAATCCCAGATAGGCACATATCTTTTCCGGATTTTGCTTTAAACCTTCATATTTTCATCACCTTAGCCGATAATTAAAATAGTGACAAAGCCCCTTTTTGAGTGAAAGGAGCTTAAAAGTCAATTTTTCAATAAGCATCTATTTTTCCATGGACGAGCCGAGACTTCCCAAGCATAAGGAGAAAATAGGATACCGGGGGAATTCCTATGCAGTTGAGACTGAATATGATGTTTTGCTCAACCGGGTATCAGTAAGGCTTTTCAAGAACCGCAGATTGGTCTCCTCCAGGTCGATCCGCATAAGAGATGGTCAAATTGAAAAATCGACTGACCGGGAAGAGATAGAGAAGATAAAAGAGAAGATCGCCTATTATCATAGAGAAGAATATGCCCTGCTCATCTCCTTTTTTGAGCTTTCTCAAAAATTAAAACTCAACGGGGACGGGCCGGCACATCACAGTTTGGGACTGGTTTTTCTTGGTCGGGAGCTTTTAGAGGAGGCAAAAGAGGAGTTTTTACTGGCCTTAGTCAAAACGCCGACCTATTCACCTGTCTATAATCACCTGGGGATAGTCTATCTGAAATTGGGGATGATCGAGGAGAGCATCAAGAATTTTCAGACCGCTTTGAAGATCAATCCTGACTTTGCAGACTACCACCATAACCTGGGAACCGCTTTCTTAGAGAAGAAAAGTTACCTGGAGGCAGAAAAGGAGTTTCAGGAAGCCCTGAAACTAAATCCCAGGTACCAGGAGGTCTATCTCAATTTAGGTTTTAGTTGTCTGGAACGGGGAGGGATTGAGGGCGACACAAGCACAGAGACGATTCTGAAAGAAGCTTTAGATAATTTCAAAAAAGCTTATCAGCTCGGCTTCAAAAAAGACCTGCGCATGGAGGAGCTTCTGCAGAAGGCTTTCACCTGGGAGGATCTATCCCGGATCTATATGCTCTTGAAAAGCCTTCTGACTGAAGGATCAAGTCTGGAGATAAAGTCTCTCTGCGACTATTTCAGATTGCGTTTTAAGTATGACCCCAAAGTCGTGGAGAAAAAGGAGGTGGAAGATTACCTGCTCCAGCTCTCCCAGGAGATAGTTGAGGGAAAAAACTATCCGGACCTGAGGCATAGCTTAGCTTTAGCCTATATCTTTTACTCCCGGTATATTCTTAAGCTGGCTGAGAAGCAGTTTCAAAATTTCATTCAACTATCCAGTGAGAAAAAATCTGGGGAAACTAACCTGGAGATGAGCCGGGAACTGGAGAAAAAAATAGAGTTATATCTGGAGGAATCTCACCAGGAAGTTTAGTATGCCAACTGTTGAACAGACAAAAATCGATAAGGAGTTAAAGCAGGAGAAAGAAGATCTCCAGTTGCTGCTGGAGAAATATAAGCTCAGTATGATTTCAACTCTTGCCCTCTATTTTAACTCTGCAGGAAAACCGGAGAAGGGAGTCGATTTATTGATCTCGGCTCTGGAAAAGTGGCCCGAGGAGCCAGAATTGTATGAGGAATTGGTATTTTTCGCCATCAAATCCGGGAAAACGGCTGAAGCAGAAAAAAAACTCTTGGAAGCTCAAGTCCTTTTACCTGAAGCCCCTTTTGTCTACAGCAGTTTGGGGAAGCTTTACTTTCTGAAGAAGGAATTCATTTCAGCCCGGGAACTGCTGGGAAAAAGTATCCAGCTTAATCCGGGAGATGGGATCAACCTCCTTTTCTCTACCTTGAGCAGTCTTGCTGTCCAGCGTGAAGATAAAGGGATAAACTTATCCGAACTTCCAGAGATTCAGCAGATAGAAAAAGATCTTCAGAAGCTAAAAGAGCTAAACCCGGAGGTGGTCACTGATGATTTTCTCAAGGGTAAAGAGCTTTTGGCCCAAAACAACTATGTTGAGGCTTTTAAATATTTAGAAAAAAGCCTGAACAGTTATCTGAATAAGAAGATGGATTTCACCAGGTTTCACCAGCTTTTTTTCTCCTTCTATCTGGAGCCTGAGAAGTTTGATTTAGAGGACTTGAAAAAGTACATCCAGGAACTGGAAAAGAAATTGAGCCTCTCTTTGTCCTCTGAAAAAGAGCTGAACTATCTAGGGTGTTGCTATATCCTCTTTTTTATAAACCTGGTCAAATCTTCAGAAGAACAATTGAAAAAAGCCCTGGTTTTAGATCCGGAATTTGAGGGGGCAAAGGAAGCCCTGAGGTTTTTAGAAAAAATGAAAAGCGAGATGCTTCCCTTGATAGATTCTCTCAGGTTCTAAGGAGGGTTGGATTTGAGTGAAAAGCTCCGGGGGAATAACCTCTTTACAATTAGCCAGAAGGGTGAGTCTAATTCTGTTCGAAAAACCCTTTTCTGGGGATTTTGGGGGTTGATCTATGTTATTTTGCTCCTCTTAGCTTTTTTCTCCTCAGATCCGTATCTTAAGTTTTCAGGTTTAGGGGGGTTATTAGCTGTATCCCTCTATCTGGTTTTCTTCAGAGCCTTGCTTTTAGAGAATAATTTAAGAAAGCTAAAGAAGGAGAACCTCAAATGGTACACCCTGTTGGAAGGTCTGGAGGAGGAGAGATTTTACTCCGATAGTGGAAAAGCTAAAGGTAATCTGGCTTTTTTTCTTCTAGATTTCTTCAGTCAACTTTTTCAAACCAAGAATCTCCTTCTTTTCTTAAAAGATGGAGAGAGCTACAGGTTATTCGATTTTCCTGATAAAAAGAAGGGACTTAAAAAACGAGTATTGAAAACAGATGATCCCTTGATCCTATTCCTCAAAAAACAGTCGGAGACTGAAGTCATCGACCTGCAGGTGGAGAAAGAAAAGTTGACTCAGTCTCACGCCTGGTTAAAGGAGAAGGCGTTTGAATCGGCTTTCCCCATAATATCAGAAGAGGATCTGGTAGCGTTTGTCTTATTCTCCTCGGAAAAGTTTGAAATCTCGGAGGAGGAGAAGAAACTCCTGTCCCTGGTGAGCCAGAGAATTTTCCGAATAGAGGAGATCCGGGAATTAAAAAGAAAATCCCAGGAGAAAAAAACGGAATCTGTTGATAAATCAGGCCAGGAGAGAACTCCTGTCTCTTTAGACCAGGCAGAGGAAAAGAGGAGAATTTTCGACTTGTACTCTCTTTTTCAGGCGGCTAACCAGATCTATTTGTCCTCGGATCAGAATCGGCTGTTTTTCAACTTCGCCCAGAACCTGCAAAAACAGTTGAATACCAAGTCAGTTCTGATTCTCCTGCCTGAACCTGGTGGAAAACAATTGAAAGCCAAATATTCTAAAGGGATCGATTTCCTTCAGTTCTCAGAGTTGAGCCTGGAGGAGGCTGACCCCCTGTATGAGAAATTCATAGAGAAGGAATCTGTGTTCCAGCTTTACCAGTTATTGGAGGAATATCAGGGTAATGAATTCCTGGCTCGTCTGATAAGCCAGGGGTTCCAGATCTGTTTCCCTCTTTCTCTGCCAGACGACAAGTTGGGCTTGGTTCTTATCGGGGGCAGTACCGAGGGTATCAGATACAGCCAGGAGGTTTTCTTGATTTTAAACTTCTTGAGCAATGTGCTAAATGTAAGTTTAAAGAATATCACCCAGTATAAAAAGTTAGAAGAGCTTTCCTATACTGACAGCCTGAGTGGCCTGTATAACCATCGGTATTTTATCAAGCGACTGAGCGAGGAGATCTTCAGAGCCAAACGCTATCAGAGGAAGCTGGCTTTTGTTATCTTCGATATCGACGAGTTTAAAATCTACAATGATTCTTTTGGCCATCAATCCGGGGACCAGATCATCAGACAGTTAGGAGAGCTGATCCTGAAGGTGGTCCGGTCGATCGATATCGTCTGCCGCTACGGAGGGGATGAGTTTTGCATCATCATGCCGGAAACAGACCAGGAGGAATGTCTGAAGTTCATCGAGAGATTGAGGAAGAGCATCCAGCACCACCCCTTTGTGGATGAATTCTTGCAAATGGAGCACCACCTGACCGTCTCAGCAGGAGCAGCCATTTATCCCCAGCATGCCCGCACCACTGAAAAGCTGATCTATGGTGCGGATATGGCACTGCTTAATGCTAAAAACTCAGGTAAGAACAAAACCCTGGTTTACAGAGGAGAGGAGATACCTCTAAAGAATACCGTTCAGCTGTAGAGAGAAGGAATTAAAAGTTTAACTGGATTCAATTTAGGAGATCTCTTAGAAACTCATATTGCTTTGGAGTGCGAAACCTTTAGGTTTGCCAGAAGAATTTCAAGTTTTTCAGAGGACCAGAGGTAAAGCTGAAGCTTTACACTCCAGCAGTTCTTCCCAAAAGCTCGACTTTTTCAGAGATCTCCTCTCTATTTTAAATGTTTTAGACATAAAGGAGATAACAACCTGCAATTTTCCCTTTACATCACTTTAATTTTCTATATATTAATTTGCGAACATTTTAGACCAAAAAAAAGGAGAAAGTTATGTTAAGGGGAAAAAAACTCGTACTCTGGATAATTCTGACCCTGGGGCTTTTACTGAGTTCTCCGGTTTTCTCTTTTTCTCAGGAATACCGGATAGGTCCTGAGGATCTACTGAGCATAAGCTTCTGGCAGCAGCCGGATTTGAACAGTACCCTTAAGGTCAGGCAGGATGGCAAGGTCTCCCTCCCGGTGATCGGCGAGATTATGGCTGCGGGGTTAACCCCATCTGAACTTCAGAAAAAAATTGTGGAAAAGATCTCCTTCTATAACAAAAGCATCTCCCAGGCAACTGTGGTCATCCTGGAATATAACAGCCAAAAAGTTTTCGTTCAGGGACAGGTTAATCGTCCGGGGAAATACAGTTTTGAGTCGATCCCGAACCTATGGGAAGTGATAACGGAGGCCGGAGGTCCGGCCGAGGGAGCGGATTTAAGCGCTGTCAAAATCATAAGGGGAGGGGATGAAGCTGGCAAGACCTTGAGGGTGAACTTAGCCCAGGCACTGGAGAAAGGGGATTTCACTAAATTGCCTAAACTCAAAATCGGGGATACAGTCGAGATACCCCGTTCGATTTTAAGCTTTGGAACTGAAAGGGGAGCTCCGACCCCGAGTTTTACCGGCAGGAACATCTATTACATCTATGGTCAGGTTGCCAGGCCTGGAGTCTTTCCATTAGAGGCAGAGACAGATCTCCTAGATGCAATCGTCCTGGCTGGAGGTCCCACCCCGAATGCTAATATGAAAAAGGTTAAGGTCTTGATCAAAGGGGCAACTTATTCCAGCGTGGTAGAAATAAATCTTGAAGATTTCAGTTCCAAAGGAAGGCCCTCTCGCTTGCTAATCCATCCGGAGGACACCATAGTTATCCCGGGCAAAGGAGGAGGTTTCCTTTCCAGGGTTTGGAATTTCAGCCGGGACCTTATTCCCCTTTCCACTGCTATCATCAGTTTATATCTTTTAGTGGACCGGCTTAAATAGGGAGATCTGAATAGATGAGCTCAAGTACAGGAAAAGGGGTTGACTTAAGAGATTACTGGAAGGTTTTACAGAGGAGGAGATTGGTTTTGATTCTTCCCTTCCTCACTGTTACCCTGGTCAGTTTTGCCGGAAGTTTTCTTCTTCCCAGGCAATACAAATCCTCTACAACTGTTCTGATCAGCGAAAGCCGGCTTTTATCCAGACCTCTGGAGAATTTGATCCCCGGGACGACCCCTGGCGGAAATCGGCCAGAGGACAGGATGCAGCGCTTAGCCACTATAACCAACCAGATAACCTCTACCGAGTTTTTAAGAAGGCTGATTTATAATCTGAATTTAAACCAGAATCCCCGGGTGATAAACAAAGCCAAAAGCATCAAGTCCAAATTCCAGGAGATAAGCCAAGAGGAGCTGGTTGAAAAGATTTTGATAGATGAGCTGAGAAAAAATATCAGCGTGGGGTTCAAGGGAGAAAACTTAGTGGAGATAACTGTCTACTCGGATAAGCCCAAGCTGGGCGCGGAGATGGCTAAAAACTTAGCCCAGATATTCATAGATGAGAGCCTGAGGTATGATCTTTTAGGGGTCAGGGGTGCTTTGGATTTTTCGGATGAGCAACTGGCTATTTACAAGAAAAAATTAGAGGAGGCGGAGAACCGTCTAAGAGAATATAAAGAGAAAACCCTGAAGAGCGATGTTGACCAGAGCATCGCCTCGGATACCAATCTGAGGGCTATAGTCTCGGTAATCGATGCCACTAAATTGGAGACCAAGGACTTTGAGGACCAGAATAACTTCCTGAAAGGGAAGCTGACTGGTCTGAAGGCTGCAAACCTGTCCCTGCCCGCCTCTGACAATCTAAAGAGCTTAGAAGGTCAGCTCTTCTCCTCGGTGGATGAGTATATACCACTTTTGACCAGATATTCCTGGAGGGATGCCAAGGTCCTCACCTTAACTGAGAAGACCAAATCTTTACTTGATCAGATCGAGGCGGAGATCAAAGTAATTTCCCAGAGCCAGAGAGGAAAAGTGAGTGCAGATGTTTTGCCCCTTTTAGAAAGTTACTCTTTAAACCGGATCAACCTGAATTTTTTGAAAGAAAAGCTGCGGGTTTTGAACCAGGTAGTGGAGGGGATAAAAAACAGACTTGCCCGGACTCCTTATCAGGAGCAGACTCTAAGAAATCTGCAGCAGGATGTTGACACCTATAGAAGCATTTACGAGATGTTCGTGTCCCAGTCCCAGGGTTCCCAGATCTCCCAGCAGGTTCAGCAGGCAGAGGCGCAGAACAGGTTCAGAGTGATAGAGCCAGCCAGTATTCCTCTTTCCCCGGTCAAACCCAACCGGATAAAAATCACCCTGTTAGGTTGTTTTCTGGGCCTGGTCATCGGAGGCGGTGGTGTGGTTCTGATGGAATTTTTTGACCATTCCTTCAGGAAAGTCGAAGAGGTGGAGGAATATTTAGGTTTGAAAGTTTTAGGGACTATCCCCCGGGTAGAATACCTGGAGAAATTGAATAAAAGGAAGTTTTAAGATCGAGGTTCACTAAACCTTTATGGAAGATAAAAGAAAACCGAGCGGAAATATCCTGAGCTTCTATGAGAGCGAGTCTCCAGTTGCCACGGAATTCAGAAGGGTCTATTCGAATTTAAGGAACTACCTGCCCGGTCAGGAGATAAAGTCGGTGCTGATCACCAGCCCGGCCCTGGGAGAAGGGAAAAGCACCCTGGCAAGTTTACTTTCGATTGAGATCGCGCACCGGCATAATAAGAAAGTAATCCTGATCGACTGTGATTTAAGAAGACCCAATCTTCACCGTCTTTTCGCCTTAAACCAGGAAAAAGGACTTACCGAGCTTTTGCAAGGGAAGCTCAACTTGCAGGACTGTCTGAAGCCGACCCCCTTAGAGAATTTAAAGGTTATGACCAGTGGCCAGGAAACCCAAACCCCGGCTGAGCTTATTGATACCCCTTATTTGCAGGAAGTGATAGCAGAAGCCAAGCTCTATTCTAATCTGGTGATCGCGGATTGTGCTCCGGTTATTCCGGTATCAGACCCGCTGATCATAGGACCGTTGATGGACGGGGCGATACTGGTGCTGAAAGCTGGATTTACCCAGGTGGAAGTTGCAAAAAGAGCAGTAGAGATCCTGAGAAATGCCCAGGTGAAATTGCTCGGCGTGATAATGAACAATATGGATGAGATTTTGCCTTATTATTACAGCTATAAATATTACGGGTACGAATATGGGTACTCCAAAAAAAGAAAGTAAACTTTATTTTTCCTATGAAGACAAAAAATATCCTGAGCATAGACGTGGAGGAATGGTTTCAGGTGCAGAATCTCAAACAGACCATAACCCCGCAAGGATGGTCCTATTGTGAGAAGAGGTTATCTTTCAACCTCTCTGAGATTCTGAGACTTCTGGAAGAAAAAGGCGTTAAGGCTACTTTTTTCGTTTTAGGCTGGATTGCAGAACATTTCCCGGAGACAATAAAAACTATTCAACAGAAGGGGCATGAGATCGGCTCGCACGGCTATTCTCATTCCTTGGTCTTCACCCAGACCGAAAAGGAATTCAGGGAGGATGTGAAGAAATCTTTGGAGATTATAGGAAAACTTACTGACCAGCCGGTCCTGGGTTACAGAGCCCCTTCTTTCTCGATTAATTCTCGATGCCTCTGGGCTTTTGAAGTTCTGTCCGAGTTAGGGATCAGGTACGACTCCAGCATCTTTCCGATAAGGCATCCAGAATACGGGATGCCTTCAGCTCCCCGTTTCCCGCATACCTTTAAGCTCAAA
>Ga0315275_10005194_pt1 | contig 12288 bp, 19 predicted proteins | sample YL17G03_0_MG_FD_205557 | JGI IMG/M metagenome (GOLD analysis project Ga0315275, IMG submission 205557) | Sediment microbial communities from Yellowstone Lake, YNP, Wyoming, USA - YL17G03_0 | ecosystem: Environmental > Aquatic > Freshwater > Lake > Sediment | place: USA: Wyoming | collected... | reverse complement strand
ATCGCGTGCGTCCTGATCCGCCTCTGCGGTCGAACCGCTCGCCTTGTACGCGGCGCGCGCCTCGATCACTGACTTTGGCACCGTCTCGCGTTTTGCTTTGGTTGGTTTTGCGCGCTTGCCCTTCTGCGCCTTCGCGAGTTTGACCAATTCAACCCATGCACCGTTCATTAAGTGCTGCGTCTGGTCGTTCTTGGCGGGCGGTTGCTGCGCCTGCATCTCGCCAATTAATTTGTGATTTGCTGAAGCCACCGCGTCTTGAATCCGTTGCTGAATGGTCGGAGACGGATAAGGGACGATCCACGAGATCTCTGCTTTGACGCGCTGGGCGAGTGTTGGTCCGGGAGGGGTCGGCCTTCCACTCGGATCGGCAATTGTGCGCTTTGGTTTCGTGCCAGCCTTGCGCGCTTCGCGCAGCTCATGCTTTGCCAACCATGCCGTTGTCTGGGCTGTCTTCTTCGCCGCCGCTTCTTCGCGCTTGCGCTCCGCGCGATACTTGCGGCCCATGCGTTCGTCCTCTCGCTGCGCCATGGCATCAAGTTGTGCGTCCCGAGCCAGACGCCCGCGCTGTCTCGCCTGCGAGTGCTCGATCACGTCCAGCACTGTGCGTGTGGGAGCTGCGCCCTGTGGCGGATCTCCTGGCATCCAGATCGGCCAGTCGGCGGGCGAATCATGGCGCGCTCGCGCTTCTGCTCGCGCAGCCTCGCGCAGTGCCTTGTGCTTGGTTGGATCGGCGCGGTCGGGAAGGGAATCAAACAGCGCGCTCGCTCGCCCCTCTGGCCAGCTCATCGCCGCCGCTTCAATCCCGCGTAAGTGCTTGGTGGTCACATCGTGCGCTACGTCTGGCTGGCCCGGTATTTTGCCGGTCTGCCGCGCAGTAAGCCGGGACGTGCGGACCTCTGGATCAATCGGTGTGCGCGCCGTCTTGGGCTTGTTGGTGCGTGCGGTCTGCGCTGCGCGTTTCGGTGTTGCTCCCGTGCCCCGGTTGGCGTTGCGCTTCGCGCGCTCGTAGCTCGCGCTAGTGGCTGAGAACGCTTTGGCCTTGGGCGTTTTCTTCAGGTGCCGCGCCGTGTAGCCCTCGACGCCTTGCGCCTTGTCGCGTTGCGCTAAGTACGCCTTCGCTTCTGGCGTGCCCTCGTTCGCGTCTAACCAGGCTTGCTCCTCGCCTCGCAGCTCGCGCGCGATGCCGCGATCCATCTTGCGCGCGTTGGCTTCGCTCACCAGCTCCGAGTGCTCGCCAAAGTATTCGAGTGCAACCTCCCAGCGTGGCGTGTGCTTCTTCGGCCTAATCTTGTGTTTGTTTTCTTCCCATGCTGCGTGCATCTCTTCGGGCAGCTCTGCCTTAACGAAGTCGTCCGACTCGCTGCGTTTCTCTGCCGTTCGGAGCGCTGCCGCAACGCGCGCAGACGATGCTGGCTTGTGGCGTCGGTGCCCGAGCCAACGAAGGTGTTTAAGGTCCTTGTCGATCTCCGCATTGGCTGCCGCGATCAACTGCGCAGCGCGTCCGCGTGTGCCGGTGCGCAGCTCTACACGTTCGGCCTGTGCTGCGTGCCGCTCGCCGGCAATTGCTCGCTGTAGAATTTGCCGGTTCACTTCGCGCCAATGCGCAATCTTGAGCGGGAGCGCTTTCCGAGCTGCGCGTATCTGGTCGCGTGCGATCGCGAGCGCTTCACGCTTTGCGCTGCGCGCGTGCTTCAGTATCGCGCGCGTTGCCTTGACGTTCGCGCGTGTGTCCATGCGCTGCGTGCGCTCTGCCGCTTTGCTTAGCTCGTGGCCTTTGCCTTTCATCGCGACTCACCGACGACCTTACTCGTCTTGTCCATGTTGTAGAGCAACACGAGCGCGACCAGGACGAGCCCAAAGCCAAAGCCAGACTTCACTTCATCCACGGTTTTCTCGACGGCCCGCACCACGTCGGGAATAACGCCAACATCGTTAACCTGCGGCGGCGCGGTAAGCCCATGCGCTACGAGCTGCGCGCGCGCGGCGTTATACTTCGCAATCCAACCCGAGATCGCGCTTGCGCGAAGTCCTGGACCCATGTGGGGCGCGAACTCGTACGCCTCGCGCCAGCTCGCCAACATTGCCCGGTGGTCGTCGGTGACGCGATCGGGGGGGATCGCCTCGAACAGCTCACCGATTAAATCGTTAAGCGCGTCCCATCGATCGATCGAATCGCGCGCTAGCTCTCGTTCTGCATCGGGCATGTTGAATTCCTCCGGGTCTAGTCTGCGGGCTTCTGGGTCCATCGGATAGGGGCGATCCGCCAGCTCAAAATGGAGGTGACTGCCGCTGTTGCGGAACCGTCGGCCGGGGTTTGCGTGATCGCCGCGTGTCGTGCCGACCGTGCCAAGCTGCTGGCCTTCGACGACGTGTTGACCGGGTTCGACGGTGCGCGAGTCCAGGTGCGCGTATAGGACGCGACGACCGTCGCCCAGGCGCAGGACCACCACCGAGCCGTATGTATCGAAACCCTGCGTGCGCTCGCTGCGCTGCATATCCTGCGATTGCTCGATCACGCCATCGGCCACAGCCCAGACGGGAGCGCCAGCGCGCGCACCGAGATCAACACCACGGTGGGTGTGCGTTGCGCTGCGTCGATAGCCGAACGCCTTGGAGCGCTCCTGCGCGTTTGCGTCGGTTAGGTGCGGCCATTGAAAGCGAGACAACGGCGGCTGCACATCATGCCGCCACGCCGTTGAAGAAGATGCTCGTCACCTTGAACGCTTGCACGCGGTTGTTGCCCGAGTCGCCAGCGCACAAGAGCATTGCAGGCGTAACCGTTGCGAGCGGCAAACCGCCGTCGAGTGACGATGCGCGGCGCAACACTGCGGCCGGATATGCCGCCGCAATATCCGCGACTCGGTAACTGCGCGAGAGCCAGCTTCCGACCGGGTTAAGGTTGACTGCGGGCACTGGCACGCCGGGGGGATAACCAGGCACGTCGTTAACGACTAGGACGAACTGCGAGCCGAACGCGATCGACGTAGTGCGCGAGCCGTCGCCGTTGACGATTGTCGTGCCGTTGTTGAGTGCGGGCACCGATGCAGGATCGACGACGAGGATTTTGTAGAGCGATCCATTCCCGAACAGATCGACGATCAAATTCGCGTAGGTCTCCAACGGACTCGCGACGTAAGGCACGAGGTCAAGCCACGTCCAAGACAGCGACACGAGCGACGCCAGCGGGAGACCATCGCCAACGTCAACGCCCAAGATCGACTTCGAGCCCGTACCGCCGCCGTTGTATCCGCCAGCGGCAAGCGGTCCGCGTGTCTGCGTGTGAAGCACGGGCGTTGCGCTCCACGCATTCTCGACGCGCGCAGAGTTAACCGAGAAATCCCCGCGCGCGAGCTGCGCGAACAGGTCACCGCCGCCGCCGGTCATGCCTTGCACGAGCTGTGTGCTGCCGAGCGGCCCCATATAGACCGATGCGACCATCAGCGTCCGCGTCTTGGCTTTGCTTGCTGCGGTTGCTCTTGTGTGTCTGCGGTTTCGGTCGTCGGCTTCTCGACTCGCAACGACGCGAACAAGTCAGCGGGTGCTGGTGCCGCTGGTCTTGGTTGCAGCTTGAGCCTGCGTTGTAGTTCGGCCACGAACGCGAGACGCACCGCGTTAACCTTGTCTGCCGTCACTGCTGCACCCAAGCATAAAACGGGGTGGGGATCGGAAACGGTGGGGGCGGATCGATCTCCAGCGGCATCGCTACGAAAACAATGGAGTCCTGGTAGTTGAATAGGTAATTCGCGCCTCCTGCAATGACAGGCCTGAGCACCAACACAATCCCAGGGTTCGTGAAATCCAAAGTCACCGGCGCGATGATGTTGAATTCCAAAACTCCGGCGCCTGACAGGTTTGTGATCATCAGCGATTGACCGAGCATGCTGGGATCAATCGGCGGCAGGGTGACGTTGACGGGCACCAAGAGCGGAGCCATCAGCTTCGAAATGATCGCTTCACCGGGCAGCATGCTGGTGTCAGAGTCAACAACGCGAATGGCGTATTGACCCCCTGCAATCACGCCTTGCACTCGCTGCGTGCTTCCTAACGGACCCATGTAAACCGTTGCAGTCATTACGCCACCTGTATCTGTTCGATGATTTTGCACTTCACGGGAAATGCTCCGAGGTTGTTAAGCCCATAGCCGAGTGCGGGCCCGCCGGTCTCAATCCATCCCTGGTTGACCGCGCTAATCCCACCCGTGCCGCTGAAGTCTGCGAAGTTCACAGCCTCCGCAGAATCAGCCAGCGAAAACTGGTCTATTACTTGCGCGACCACAGGACCAATCGGAGCTGGTGGCGCAAACGGCTCGCTGTCCGCTGTCACCTTCCAGCGACGGGCCCATGCTTGTCTAAACAGGGAGACCGCAGGGACGCCAGGATCGACCACGACAGGCTGCCTGGTAAGCGTGCCGATGCTCCCCGGCATGTGAACGGGCAGGATCGACACGCCAATATTAAACTGCCCAGGACTGAGCGCGAACGAGAAGAACGAAACCGTGACCTGATCGCACGCTGGGATTGAAACCGCCTGCGGCCCAAGATCCAGCAGCATTGAGTAAGTGGCGCCCGCTAGAATCCACTCGACGACAACCGTTCCCACCGTCGTTGAGTAGAGCGGCGGAACGAAACCGACGAACGCCGGGAAGCCGTAGAGCTTCGGCGTGATGCTGTTCGCTATCGGGCCTTGCTTGAGATTTAGACCGATCTGCACCGTGACGGGTGTGGGCTCTGGATATGCGACTCGAAGGAGCTGTTCGACTTTGCCGGCCGATGCACCGCCCAGACACAGCAACACCCAATCCGCGAACGTCGGACACGTCGAGACAAACGGAACTTCCCGCCCTCGCTGCGCTTGCGAGCTGCCGAGCAACCACGCGATCAGGTTTGGTGTGACGCGCGACCCGATCATGGCTTGCGCTCTGGTGCGCGCCACAATGTCATCAGCGCAGACTGCATACGCTCGCCCGGTGTCAGCGTGGCGGGTTGCGCGTCGTACTCGCGGCGCAGCTCGTCCAGCGTCGGATGCTGGACGCTGGGCGCGAGCGGTTGCGCCTTGCTGCCGATCACGCGGCCAGCCCGAGCTTTTGCACTGTCACGAGGTAACGCATCGTGCGGTCGGCGTGTGACGTGGCGGCCGTGAGATCAAGCGGCTCTGCGCCGGTCGCGGCCGCGCGGGCCTGTTCGACGACCTTGATCGCGGTCGGGTCGCCTGCGGAGGCTTTGGCCATCACTCGTTTTGCCGCCATGCCCGCCTTGATATCCGAAATCAGGCCGGGGGCCATTGTGAGCGCAGTGGGATCGCCAGCGTACAGGCGAGCGCTCATCGCTGTCAGCTTCAGCAGCGTCGCAGGCTTCGCGATTGCTCCCATGGCGCGCCCCAAAGTCTTGAACGACAACTTGAAGCCCACCGAGTCGCAGCGATGCGCGCGGTACATCTCGCGAAGCTCCGCTTGCGTCACTCGCGCCGTGAGCTGCACCGAGCCGCCCATCACCGGGACAACGGTGCGCGCGAAGTGATCGCCGTTCGGAAACTGGCCAAAGCAAACGCGCATGTTAACTCCTGTTGGTGCTGTCGGTGAGTGCTGCCGGTTGTCGCGTGGAAGGTCGCAGCGGCAACACAACGCCGACTGCGCGCGCTGCGTTGCGCGTGAGTGGTCCCACGACGCCATCGGGTCGGAGACCGAGCGCCACTTGCGCCTTGTGTACCTCTGGCGACGGGTGCCGCTTGGTGCCGAACTGGCCACCACCGCGCAAGTAGTCCGCGAGGTCTTGCGCGGCCTGTTGAGGCGTTGCGTTCGGAGCTGGTGCGCGCGCTGAGCTGGTGCCGTTGCTCGAAGGCGTGCCGCCGTTTGCGGGCGGTCGCTTCGGCTCGTTCGAGCGTTGCGCGGTCTTGCGACCACCGATAGCAGCGAGACCTAGCAGGATGAGCGGGAGGGGTAGCATTAGATGTGCCTCATTCCGAGTTCACGCGATGGATCGAACAACTGCCCCGAGGGTAACCGAATCAGCACATGCCACGTTGTCGCAACGCGCGTTAATCGGATCGTCACCTTGTGCCCCAGCTCTCGCAGGCGTGCGACTTCGTAAGCGACCAGGTCTTTGCAATCGCCGCGACGATGCGCCAGCAACAACCGAGCGCTGCGCCACTCTCGCGTGCGCTCGTACCGCACGCCAGCGCGCTTGAGAGACGGCCACTTGCGGCCACTCTCACGCATCGCGATCTGGTTGACCATGCTTAGGCCCTCCATCAGCGCTTGGATTTGGGCGGCCGAGGGGTCGCCCAAATCCACGAGAAGCGCGAGCGCCACGAACCTACTGGTCCGCTTTGCCGATGACGTTGCCGGCGATCGTGATCGGTGCGCCGGTCGGATTCAAGACCAGGCACGTCACAGGGACGGCCGGATCAAGCGTTTGCCCGGACATGCGCGAGCCGATCGCAGTCGGTCCGAACGACTCGACGGGCGAACCTGCCCCGCCGACCGTCTGCGACACAATGCCGACCTTAACATCAAGGAGGATGAGGCCGGGAGCGGTCGGGACGAGGAACAGGCGATCGACGCGAAAGCGAATCGCGGGTGCGCCGGTCAAGATGCCGGTGAGACCGGCTGCAATCGTGATGCTGCCGAGACCGAGGTCATAGATGCGGTTTGCTTCGATTCGCGGACGACCATCCACGCCAGCGCGACCACCGACGCGACGGCGCATCATGGCGCCAAGCTCCTGATCGGACATGCCGCCCAGGTCGTCGCCCAGGTCGTCGCCCAGATCCGAGCCGCCGATCTGATCATCGTACCCGAGGAAGTCCGGGTTCAGCGCCCCGAGCAATTCCCGATAACCCACCATGCCACTGCTACCCATGTTGCACCGCCTTCGTTGTTGGTTGCTGCGTCTCGTTCGCGTGTGGCCCATGCCTCACCTAACTCTGTGTTAAACGTCCACCATGCCGGAGCCGTTGTCGTCTCCGATCGTGTCGCCGTGGCCGAACTGGTAGCCCACGATCGCCGCCATCCCATCGCAGAGTGCCCCGGCGTACTGCGCGGTCTCGCCCGTGGTGTTGTCCGCAACGAGTGCCGCGAGCACCGCCAATTGCAACTTGACCGGAACGCCGTCGATGAAACTCGGTAGCGTCTTGCCGCCCTTTTCGTAGAAGCCGACACCGGCAGAGAGCACGGTCACTGCAACCGTGTGGCGACGCTTCAGCGCGGCGTTTTGAACACGTTGCATCGCCTGAGCTGCGCGAGCGCGCACTAGCTGCTGAGTGGGTGAAACTTTTGCAAGCGCTGCGGCCATGGTGCGGATCTCCTGGATCGGGTGAGCGATAAGAGTCTGCCCGCGCGTTCGAGCGCGCAATCGGGACACAACCGACCGATTTAGTCCGCGATGTTTGCGCGCGCTTCGAGACTCGATTTCTGGGCACGCAATCGCGCGCGATCGGACGCCCGATTAAGTCCGCAGGTTAACGCCCTGTTTGCGCATCCTGCGGCGCACCGTTCGCTCGCTGAGTTTCAGCTCTCGCGCGAGTGCCGCTTGCGAGAGTTTCCCCTGAGCAACGCGCGCAAGGTCCGCTTCTGAAATGCGTTCGTGCGGGCGGCCGATCACCGACCCACGCAATCGAGCGCCACGAATTCCGGCCTTCGTGCGCTCGCTGATAACGTCGCGTTCGAGCTGCGCCACGCCAGCGAGTACAGTCAGCAACAAGTGCCCGGTGGGATCGTCTGACGCGATGCCCTCGCGCTGTAGATAGAGCCGCACGCCGCGCGCGCGGAACGACTCGACGGCCGTCATAATGTCGAGTGCGCTGCGGCCGATTCGGTCGAGTGACGATGCAGCCACCGCGCCGAATTTCCGCCGCTGTGCGTCCGCCTGTAGCGCTCGCCAGCGTGGCCGGTCCATGCCGGGAGCGGCGGACCGTCGCTCACGGTAGACGGCCACGATCGTCCAGCCGCGCGCCTCGACAGCTCTGCGCAGCTCTCGGAATTGCTGCGCGAGTCGTTGGTCCCGAGTGCTCACTCGGAGGTAGACCGCGCAACGAATCGGACCGGCTGCCACGCTCGAACGCTAACACGAGCTGGCCCGCCGCTTGCTCGAACCCTTCGATAGCTCCGGCTCTGTTTCCCCTCCCAGCGGGAGGGGCTAGGGGTGGGGCTCCGAGTTGGTATGGATTCTGCTTTGTTTCTGAATTCTTAATCCTGCTCCGAACGTAGAGAGGAGCAGTGCGACAAACGCCAACCGAGACGATCGATCGTCTCACGATCGGTGAGACTACCTCTGCGCGCGCTAGCAGGTGCGCGATGTAGGCAGATCGCGCTTTTGCGAGTGTGCCGAGCGGTCACACTGTCCGCGCGCGCATGTGAGCGTGGGCGCGCGCGTAGTGGTGCGTGCGCCCTCTGCGGCGCGAGACGTGGCGAGCTGCGCGCCGATTAAATCGGAACGCGCGGCCGGTCGCGCAGATACGCCAACGTCGCCTGCATGGCTTCGAGCTGCGTTGTCGCGATGCGCAGTGCGTGCCCGAGCTGCGCGCGCGCGCGCGCTTCAAGCTGTGCGTGATCGGCCGGTCGCGTGCGTTGCTTGCGCGCGAGCTGCGAGAGCTGGTGCGGTAGCACTCCCACGAATCGAACAACGTTGTAGGACCACCGACGCACCACCGACGCACCACGCACGATCGACAGGCGAGGACGCGCGCGCATCGCATCGGTCACGCGCGCGGCGTCTGGCTGGTGCGCCTTCAGCGCCCCCGACGCTTCGAGGATCGACACGTAGCGCTGCACCTCGCGTATCCCACCGAGCGGCCCGCCGGGTTGCGTGCGCCGAGTGCTGAGACCGAGGCGGCGCGCAAGCGAGCCTTGCCAGATCGCAGAACCGCACGCGACCCCATGCGCGTCCAGGCGTTCGACCAGCATCAACACAAGCGCGAGCATTCGCCGCGCGCAGCGTGTTTCTAGTGGTCGCGCGCGCGAGCTGGTGATCGTCGCGGTCGCGAGATCGCGAGACGTGAGCGCACGCAACACGCGCGCGCGAAGTGCGCCTTCGCCAAAGTGGCGATCAAGTACCGTCCGAACGCTAAGTTTGCCGCGTAGCAGCGGCCCGATCACATGACCGAGCGGCGTAGACGCGCGACGGCTCACGACTCGCCACCGTTCGCGGCGAGTCGCGCAAGCCGTAACACTTCCATCCCGATCTGCCGGGGTGTGCCGCGAAACCGCCGCCCATGGGTCAACGAGACAAACCCGCCTGCGTGCAATCGCACCAGCCCTTGCAGCTCCGCACACTCGAATGTGTCGAGACCCTCGCGCACAATCGCCGCGAAGAATTCCAGCTCTTCGTCGGTCACGAGCCGAACCCAAGCGCGAGCTGTCGACGGTCAACGTGCGGCTCGCGTTGTCGGCATGTCGCGCAGCTCAAGGGGCTTTGCCATGTCGCATAGATCCGAACCTCTGACGCGGCAAAGTAACGCCATGGTCGGCACCTCAACCACACGCCGATCACAGCTTCGGCGGCTGTGTCTCGCTTGCTGTCAGCCATCAGCACGCGATGCGTCGCGCCCGTTTTCGTAACCGCGATCATCGGAACGGCTCCGACAAAAACGGGTCAGGCGCGCAGCTCGCGCAGCCAGGGCACAGGGGCGCATCGTGTGCGAGCTGCGATGGTGTGACGTTGTAGAGCGTGGCGACGTATAGACGCGCCTCGTGCGAGTGCGTGAACGGTCTCGAACACAAGAGCCGTACAGCGCTCGCATAGACCGGGCGGAAGGTTCCGCGCCTCATGGCTTGCCGCTTCCAACGCAAGCGGCGGCATCATGCAGCAAGTGCTGAACCGAGCCGTTGACGGCATAGACGTATTGCCGGTGAACGCCAGCTTCCTTCCAAGTGCAATCAATGATGCGAGTCGGAGCGCGCGCGCTGAACTCTCGCGCGCACTTGTGACAAATCCATGTGCTGTCTCGGAATGGGTTTCCGTCCCGCGCGGGAGCCTTCCGATCGTTTCGGTCGTCCAACCATAGGCGCGCGATGTTGGCGATTGCTTGCGTATTGTCTTGCTGTCTCCGTGTTGCTTCGTACAACGCAACTCGAACACGGTGTTCGAGGTGTTCGCGCGGAGCGAGCGCAGACACTCGCGGTTTCTTCGTCGGCTTCTTTGTCGGCTTCTTTGTCGGCTTCTTTGTCGGCTTCTTCACGGCTTCACCTTGCGCCGACGCGCTGGCATAGCGGGACCCTCGACGATCGCCGTCAACGCGCCGCGTAAGTGATCGACCGCGGCAGACTTGGCCAAATCGTCGCGCTGCCATTCGGGCGCGTCTGTGTAGTGGCGATCTACCTCGACTCGGTAGCGGGCAACCGCCGCATCGAGTGCCGTCAACACTTCGGCGGCTGCCTTTCTGCTTAAGATTATCATCGTGCGCACCGTCGCGCGTTCGCGCGCCAGTGTTCCGCGTGTTCGAGGTGTTCGCGCGCAGCTCGCGCAGACACTCGCGGTTTCTTCGTCGGCTTCTTTGTCGGCTTCTTTGTCGGCTTCTTCATGGCTGCACCTCAAACCAGCACCCATCACAGAGTCCCGGCAATTCATCGTCTGCGCCTTCGCTCCAAGGCGTAGCGCGCCCGCAGCGCTCACACGCAAACCGTTCGCAGCGCGCGCATTCTTTCGGTAGCGCGCAACCCTTGCAGATCGTCGCTGGCTTCTTCGTCGGCTTCTTCGTTGGCTTCTTCGTCGGCTTCATCGCGCGCACCTTCGAGCCCGCGCGCGCCACTCTTCCGCAGTCGCGCGGCAAGCGATCTCCGCGCGGTTGGCGTGACGCGCCCACCGTTGCAGGTCGTCGGGATCGATGTGGTGGCCTTCGGGCGTCCATGACACACGCGGACCGGCAGCGACGACCGCGAGCGCTGTCTCGTCCCACTCGCGCGCCTCGCGTTCGCACGCCTCGCGCCGTGTCTCTTGCCTGAGCACTGAGCCCGTAAAGGTGATCGGCGTGTCGGTGCGGTTGACGATTGTAATCTGTACGGTGCCGCTATCCGGCTCGTTTCCATGTTCCATGCTGGCCCCCTCGCCTCGTGTTAGGCTGGCAGGGTATGCCCCATGTATACAGAGAGTCAAAGGCCCAGGAATCTCGACGGATGAACCAGCGCTTCCCGGTAGCGCATGTGCGGTTTTCGTCGGTGGATGAATGGCAAATTGTGGCGAGTGAAGCCGAGCGGCGCGGCGTTTCCCTGAGCGCGCTACTACGCACGCTTGCCGTAGAGGGGTGCTTGCGTGGCGGTCTCCAAACTCATCACCAAACCAATCGAGCGTTGGCTACAAAGAGAAGCACCTGAGCAGTGCGCAACGCTCGCCTTAGTGTACGCGGGCATGACCGAGAGCAACGTAGCAGCGTGGACGCGCGCGCAGTTTGACTCCTTTCCAGTGGGAGACTTCGCGCTAGACATTGTGAACGCTGCCGAGGACCACGCGCAGGGAATCGGGCGCGAGTGCCGCTATAGTCTCAAGTGGCTGGACTCGGACGGCTCCACCGTTCTGGCGATGTCGTGGCGAGCTGGTGACGGCCTGAACCTCAACCTCGACGGCACCATTGAGAGCCAGCTCGCGCAGCTACAGCGCCACCTAGAAGTGATGGCCAAGCAATCGGCGCAGGGCACCAACACGTTGCTTGAGCATTACCAGGAAGCGCTGAGCGCGGCGCAGCTCCGCATCAAGTCACTGGAGGAAGTGCGCGATGCGTTCGAGCTACAACGCTTGGAGCAACTCGCAGAGACGCCAACGGCTGCCGTGCCCGAGGAGTCGCAGCTCGATAAGCTCGCTAAGACGATCGAAGGACTAGACCGCATCAGCACCACGCTTAAGAAAAAAGGGATGCTCGGCTCTGGCGATGCGAAGCCCGAGACGGTCAAAAAGCCAGACTAGAAAAGGCCGCGGGCTAGCAGCTCGCGAAAGTGTCACCACCAGGCGACAGTTAACGCGCGCTTGGCGGTAGGGCCTCGAAGTATTTACTCCAACGCACCAGCTTGTCCCATGCCGCCGACTGCGCCTTAAACACTTCATCACTCGTAGGCGCGTACGATGGGGCGCTGAAGTAGTCGTTAAGCATTTCGACAAGTTCGTCCACCATACCGCTACCAACAAGCTGCTGAATCTCGACACGCTGCATCTTGGGTACCTTGAGCACACCGATCGCAGCCTCAATGGCCTTATCGCGTGCGTCCTGATCCGCCTCTGCGGTCGAACCGCTCGCCTTGTACGCGGCGCGCGCCTCGATCACTGACTTTGGCACCGTCTCGCGTTTTGCTTTGGTTGGTTTTGC
>Ga0315275_10005184_pt1 | contig 12299 bp, 10 predicted proteins | sample YL17G03_0_MG_FD_205557 | JGI IMG/M metagenome (GOLD analysis project Ga0315275, IMG submission 205557) | Sediment microbial communities from Yellowstone Lake, YNP, Wyoming, USA - YL17G03_0 | ecosystem: Environmental > Aquatic > Freshwater > Lake > Sediment | place: USA: Wyoming | collected... | reverse complement strand
TCCTAAAGCAGATTTCGTTAAATATAACAAAGATTTATTAAGTAATAAAAATTATATTGGTGCTGATATTCTAGATAAAAACATTCATAGATTAAACCCTTTCGATACCCTTATTAAGGGGGCAAATCAAAGGACAATGGTTTTTCACGATTCTAAAAAATTAGCAAAAATTATCTTAAAACTATGCAAGCGGTAATTTTAGCAGCTGGCGAGAGTTCTCGTTTTTGGCCCTTAAATCAAAAGAATAAATCTCTCATTAAAATAATGGGCAGACCTTTGATTTGGTATACGATTGAAGGTCTAAAGAAGACGGGAATTAAAGACATTATTATTATCCAGAGTTCCAAAAGAGACATTGAGAAGGAATTAAAGAAGTATAATTTAGGCATTAAGATTCAATATTTAATTCAGCAAAAACCAAAAGGAATGGGAGATGCTTTATGGCAAGCTAAAAGCTTATTAAAGGAGAGATTTTTAGTTGTTGATGTTGGTAAGGTAGATTGCGGAGATATTATTAAACACCACCATAAGTCAACCCGCGGCACTATTTTATTTGGGCAAAAAACAAATAATCCCCAGCTTTTTGGAATAGTCAAATTGAAGGACGATAGGATATTGGAAATTATTGAAAAGCCGAAAAAAGGCAAAGAGCCATCTAATATAAGAGTAATCGGTATTTATATTTTAGAGCCGGATTTTTTTGACACCTATAAAAAAACAAGAAAACATCACTACGATTTTGAGGCAGCTTTATCTCAATATGTGAAAAAAAAGTATGTAAAAATAGAAGTATTAAAGGAAAAAAAAGAAACGCTTTCTTTAAAATACCCTTGGCATTTGTTTGAAGTAACTAAATTTTTAATGGATAAATATTTAGGAGGTAAAACACGAATCGGAAAAAGTGTGAAAATTTATGAAGGAGCGGTAATTAAGGGTCTTTGTTATATTGGAGATAATTGCATAATTGGCAATAATTCGTTAGTTAGAGAATATACTAATTTAGAAAACAATGTTTTAATAGGAGCTTTTGCCGAAGTTGCTCGTTCAATTTTTCAGGAAGATGTCCACGTCCATTCTGGCTATTTTGGTGATTCAATTTTTGGTAAAGGTTGTAGGGTTGGGGCAGGAACAATAACCGCCAATGTCAGAATTGATAAGGGAGAAATAAAATCAGTTATCCGAGCGCAGCGAGGAGGGAAGATGAACGAAAGTTCAGCGACCATTAAAGGTGAAAAAATTAACACCGGTTTATATTCTTTAGGTTGTATTATAGGGGAAAACACAAAGACCGGAATTCATTGTTCTTTGATGCCAGGAGTCTTAATTGGTTCAAATTGTCAAATTGGTCCCCATTCAGTTGTTTTTGAAAACATCAAAGACAATACTAATTTTTCTACTGAATTTAAAGGAATTAAAAAATAGTTTTTGTTTTAGGTACGGACATTTTGCACTCATAATCTAAGGGCTTGGTTAGGGCTTAGACCATCTAAACCACAGTGTTTTAAATCATTGTAATACATGTTCCATAATCTTAGCTTATATTGTAATTCTACCGGACTCTTAAAAGTAATTCTGTCATAGAAATACTCTTGGTCAGTTCGGTGACTTCTCTCTACCTTGCCATTCTGCTGAGGCTTGCCAGGGTCAATCAAATAGTGCTCTATACATAGTTCTCGACATAGTAAGTCAAAAACATGCAGTCTGGGACTTAAAGGATCAGAGCTCTTAAGATAACCGGTATATCTGTTGGTAAAACAGCTATCATTGTCAGTCTTAACAGCCCTAATCTTAAAAGGAGATATCTTGACTAGTTCTTTCAAGAATATCATGGCGCTATGGCTAGAACAATCATCAAACACTTTAAGGTGTCTCCATCTACTAGCTGAATCAATCGCTGTATATTGGTAATACCTTTTTCCTTTAATTCTATCAGGAACATACTTAATATCTATTTCTACTAATTCTCCAGGCTGCAGTAAAGCTCTGATATATTTGTATTTTATCTTTCTGACTCTGTATTTCCTAGTAAGACCTTCTGTCTTCAAAATCTTGCCAATGGTTCTATGGTGAACCGTAACACCTTCTTCTGCTAAGTACCACTTCAGCTTCAGAGCACCTAAGCTAGTTTCCTTTCTCAACTCAATTATCCTTTCTTTAATCCGAATACCTGTCTCCTTGGGATTACTCTTGGGCCTAGTTGACTTAGTTGCCAATCCTTTAATACCTGACCTTCGATAACTAGCCAACCAATACTTGAGAGTTCTTTCTGAGAATGGACAGACCTTAGCCAATGCCTTGATAGTTATATCTTTATCAAGGATTGGTTTTAACCAGCGATAGCGTTCTTCTTTTGTGTCTTTGGGCATAGTTTTCATATGCCCCTAGATTACCTATAAAAGTGCAATATGTCTGTGCACATTACCTTTTTCACTTGACAAGATAGTTTAATTTTCATAATTTATACTAATGATAAGCAGGTCTTAGCTTGCTTTTAATCATAAATAGTACTTTCCATAGATGTATTTTTTAAAGGGGAGGTGATGTTATTTGAATGTAGTAAGTATTCGCTGATGGAACCCGAAAAGTGACGCCAGAATTTATGTAATGGGGGTGAGGGGTAAAGATGCGTTTACCACGCGATTTTATCTGACAATTTCATATCGGATCTGTGAGCGGCACAATGCCGCCAAAATGGGGTCGTAATGATCACATGTGAGTTAATCACATTATATTAGTAGGATAGAGTGGCGTCCCAGTCTGACTGGAACGTTAATCGTCCCATAAGTCTGGACGCCCTCTCCTACATCTCACCTCGATAGGTTCTGCTTAACCATAGCAGGCCTTTTTTTATTGCTAGTTTTTTGTGATACCCCGTTAGAAATTTTGGACAGAAAAAATTTGTTAAAATTTTTTCTTCTCTAATTTAACAAAGTATAATATATACAAATAGCTGCCCGAATTATTTATATAAGCATTTAATGACAGATTTCTAACGGGGTGATATACTGAAAAAAAAATGAAAATATTAAAATTATCCTCCAAAAATTTTAAGGAAATAATTAAAATTACAACCGAATCAATAAGAGAAGGAAAAGTAATAGTTTGTCCAACCGATACGGTTTATGGTTTAATTTGCGATGCCACAAATGAAAAAGCAGTCAAAAAAATTTTCAAAATAAAAAAAAGGCCAAAAGGAAAACCTATCTCAATTTTTGTGAAGGATATAAAAATGGCTGAAGAATTTGCCAAGATTGATAAAAACCAGGAGAAATTTTTAAAAAAAACTTGGCCAGGGAGAACAATCGTAGTTTTAAGAGTAAAGGGCATTTTTCCGGGCGGAATTGTTTGTCAGTGGGGAAAAGTTGGACTGAGAATGCCAAAATATAAGTTATTGAATGAGATCTTAAATAAATTTAAAGGACCAATTGCTCAAACTTCGGCTAACATTACCGGTAAACCCACTCCATCAACAATTCAAGACATTCTTAAACAATTTAAAAATAAAAAATGGCAACCGGATATAACAATTGATGCCGGAGAATTATCCAGTAAACCATCAAAAGTTTTGGACTTAACAAAATCTCCCTATAAAATTTTAAGAAAATAGTCAAAGAGATAAATCTTTTTTCCATCTACGTTTTTAAAAAAATTAAAAACCTGATCTATGAAAATTTTGGGAATTGACACTTCTTGCGACGACACATGTATAAGCGTAATTAAAGCTCAAAGCTCAAAGTTCAAAACTCAAAACTTTGAGATTTTATCTAATATTGTTTCGTCACAGGTGAAATTACATGCAAAGTATGGCGGAGTTTATCCTGCTTTAGCTAAACGTGAACACATAAAAAACCTGCCGTTGGTTTTTAGACAGGCAACAAAAGGGATTAAACCTTCTGAAATTGATTTAATTAGTGTCACTAACGGACCGGGACTAGAACCTTGCCTATGGCAAGGAGTAAATTTTGCCAGAGACTTAGCTAAAAAATTAAAAAAACCTCTAATTCCGATAAACCATATTGAAGCACATATAATCGCTAATTTTATAAATCTTAAATCTGAAATTCCTGCCCCGTACCGAAATAAAGTTTCTGGTGCGGGGTTCAATCTGAAATCTATCTTTTCGGCGGTGTGCTTGGTGGTGAGTGGTGGGCATACTCAATTGATTTTAATGAAGGGTATTGGACAATATAAGTTAATTAGTGAAACCAGGGACGATGCAGCTGGAGAGTGTTTTGATAAAGTTGCTAGAATTTTAGGTTTAGGATATCCCGGAGGGCCAATCGTCGCCAAATCGGCGACTCAATTTCAAATTTCAAATTTCAAATTTAAAATTGTTCTGCCTCGGCCTATGATGTATCAGAAAAATTATGATTTTAGTTTTTCTGGGTTAAAAACCGCGGTCTTATATAAAGTGCAAAGTATGAAGTCTAAAGAAACGAAGAAAAAAGAATTTATTCGGGCGATGTGTGCCGAAACGCAACAGGCGATAATTGATGTTTTGATTCATAAAACCATAAAAGCAGCCAAGGATTTTAAGGTAAAATCAATAATCTTAGGCGGCGGCGTCGCCGCAAACGATGAATTACGGAAGCAGTTTAATTTAAAAATTAAAAATTTAAAATTAAAAATTAATTTTCTGGTTCCTCCAAAAAATTTATGTACCGATAACGCCGCAATGATAGCAGCTGTCGCTTATTTTAGTAAAAGAGAAGCAAATAGAGATTTTGAAAAAATCAAAGTTGATGCTAATCTTAAAATATAAATATGTTTGTAGAAAAGACAGATTTACAAATTGCAAAACTTATTAAAAAGGAAGAAAAACGTCAGGAAGAGACGCTTAATTTGATTGCTTCAGAAAATTATCCTTCAAAAGTGGTTAGAGAGGCCTTGAGTTCAATTTTTATAGCGAAATATGCCGAAGGTAGACCTTATAAAAGGTATTATGCTGGACAGGAAAATATTGATAAATTGGAAACATTAGTTGAAGAAAGGGCGAGAAAAGCTTTCGGTTTAAATCCCAAAAAGTGGGCGGTAAATGTTCAGCCTTATTCTGGAAGTCCAGCAAATTATGCGATTTTGAGAGGCCTTCTGATGCCTGGAGATAAGATTTTGGCATTGCCTCTGTCTCACGGCGGACATTTAACCCACGGAGCTTCAGCTTCTCTTTCTGGCCAGGACTTTAAGGTAATTAATTATTTCTTAAATCAAGAAGGATTATTAGATTACAAAGAAATTGAAAAAATCGCCCAAAAAGGAAAGCCAAAATTAATTATTTGCGGTTTTACTGCTTATCCGAGAAAAATTGATTTTAGAAAATTCAGCCAAATTGCCAAAAAAGTAGGCGCTTATCTTTTAGTTGATACATCTCACATTGCTGGTTTAATAGTTGGCGGCGTTCATCCAAGTCCTTTTCCTTGGGCAGATGTAGTGATGACAACCACTCATAAAACTTTAAGGGGCCCCAGGGGAGCAATGATTATATGTAAAAAAGAATTAGAGAAAAAAATATTTCCCAAAGTTTTTCCCGGCATACAGGGGGGGCCTCACGAACATACAATTTGCGCCATTGGGGTTGCTTTAAAAGAAGCGATGACGCCCCAGTTTAAAAAATATGCCCAACAAATTGTAAAAAACACTAAAGCTCTAGCTGAAGAATTAAAAAAATACAATTTTAAACTAATTTCTGGAGGAAGCGACAATCATTTGGTTTTAATTGATTTGAGAAATAAAGGAATTACCGGCAAAATCTCCCAGGAGTTATTAGAAAAAGCGGGGATAGTGGTTAATAGAAATGCTGTTCCTTATGATCCGCAGCCACCTTTTGATCCCTCTGGAATGAGATTGGGAACGGCAGCAGTTACAACGCGGGGAATGAAAGAAAAAGAAATGAGAAAAATTGCTATTTGGATAAATGAGGTTATCTCAAATCAAAAATCTATTTTAAAAGTAAGAAAAGAAGTTAAGAAATTCTGTCAAAAATTTCCAATACCATGATTATTCTTGATGGTAGAAAATTAGCTGAAAAAATTTTAAGAAAGCTTAAAAAGGAAATAAAAAAATACCATTTAAAATTGGGATTAGCGGTAGTTTTAATTGGAGAAAATCCGATTTCAGAAGTTTTTACTAAACAAAAAGAGAAAATTTCTCAAAAAATAGGAATTAAATTCAGGTTATTTAAACTTTCGGCAAAAATTAGTTTTCAAAAATTAAAAGAAGATATTGAAGAGATTGTTTTAGATTCTGATAATTCAGGAATAATAATTCAATTGCCTATACCTAAAAAATTTAATACTCAAGAAATTTTAAATCTTATTCCTGTCAAAAAAGATATTGATTGTCTTTCAGAAAAAAGTTTTGGTAAATTTTATCAAGGAAGTTTACTTATTTTACCGCCGGTAGTTGGAGCGATTTTAAAAATTCTCAAAGAATATAAAATCTCTATTAAAGGAAAAAATATTGTGGTTATCGGAACGGGAAAACTAGTCGGTCTTCCTACAACCTTATGGCTGTTAAAAGAAAAAGCAACAGTTACAGCAGTTAATGAATTTACAAAAAATATTTCTTTTTTTACCAAAAAAGCTGATATTTTAATTTCGGGAGCAGGAAAACCTAATTTTATTACCGGAAAAATGATAAATAAGGGAATAATAGTGATTGATGCGGGCACAAGCATTGAAAAAGGAAGGTTAGTAGGTGATGTTGATTTTAAATCGGTTTCAAAAAAAGCAAGATATATTGCTCCCGTTCCTGGCGGCATCGGGCCATTGACCATCACCTGTTTATTTGAGAACTTAATTATTCTTAATAAAAATAAATGAGTTTTGATTTTTATCTTTTTCAAAAATTAAATCAATTCGCCGGAATTTCGCCCCATTTAGACAAAGTGGCGATTTTTTTTGCCGAATACCTTCAGTATTTCGTAATTTTTTGTTTATTATTATTTTTAGTAAAAAACTTTAGAAGGAACTTGGAAATGGTAATTTTTGCTTTCGCGGCGGCTATTTTTTCAAGGTTTATAATCACTGAAATTATTCGTTATTTTTTTCCGAGAATTCGTCCATTTGTTGAAAATTCAGTTAACCTGTTAATCGGTTATAATGCCACTGAATCTTCTTTTCCCTCCGGTCACGCAGCTTTCTTTTTTGCACTATCTATGGTTGTTTATTTTTACAACAAAAAAGCCGGCCTTTTATTCTTTAGTGCCAGCTTTTTTATTTCAATCTCAAGAATAATTATCGGAATTCACTGGCCATCAGATATTTTAGCCGGAGCTTTAGTTGGAATTTTTTCAGGATGGTTAGTAAATAAATTTTCTAATAAAATTAAAAAATAATCTCATCCAATTTGGTGGGCGAGGAGAGAGTTGAACTCTCACGAGGTTACCCTCAATAGATTTTGAATCTATCGCGTCTGCCATTCCGCCACTCGCCCCCACGCCTAAAGAGCATAAATTTTATTTTCGCGGGCGAAACCCGATGCTCTTTAGGTGTGGGGGCTCGCCCGATAATTCTCTTTTAACAATTTTTTATTCTTTTTTCAAGGTGTAATCACATTCCTTATTAGAACATTTAATCTGTTTTCTTTTTGTCTCAACCAACAATGAGCCACACTTTGGACATTTTTCTCCAGTGGGTTTACCCCGCACCATAATGGTGTGGGGTTTATCCCATAATGCGAAATCACATTTAGGCCATCCATTACAGCCGTAAAATATTTTATGTTTTTTGGTTCTTTTTTCAACGATTTTCCCATTTTTACATTTTGGACATTTTACCCCCAAAACATTTTTCTCAAGAGATTCAGTATATCGGCATTTTGGAAACTTAGAGCAGGCATAAAATTCTCCGTATCTCCCAAGTCGAATTAACAAAGGCGCGCCACATTTTGGGCAAACCTTTTCGGTTGGTTTTTCAGTAATGTCTTTTTTAGAAACCTCTTCGTATTTTTTCTGGAGATTTTTCTCAAACGGCTGATAAAATTCTTTTATTACCGGTACCCATTTCTTCTCACCTTCGGCAATCTCGTCCAAATCCTTTTCCATTCCGGCCGTAAAACCTATATCAACAATTTCGGGAAAATGATTTACCAAAATATCATTAACCACAATTCCAATTTCAGTCGGTCGAAACCTTCGGTTTTCATCTTTTTCAATATAATTTCTTTCTTGGATTGTAGATAAAATTGGCGCATAGGTAGATGGTCGGCCAATTCCGTTTTCTTCCAATGCTTTAATCAAAGTGGCTTCACTATATCTTGGGGGCGGCTGAGTAAAATGTTGAGAAGGAATAAGTTTTATTAATTCCAAAATTTCATTAATTTTCAATAATGGCAATGCAACCTCTTCATATTTGATGGGATAAACCTTTAAAAAGCCATCAAATTTTAAAATTTGGCCATTTGCTCGAAATATGTAATTTTTCGTTTCGATATCAATAGCTGTTGAGTCAAAAATAGCTTGAGCCATCTGACAGGCAATAAATCTCCGCCAAATTAAATCGTATAATTTGAATTGGTTATCATCTAATTTTCTTTTATCCTCCGAAGCCTTGGCGAAGGAGGAGGGATTTTTATTTGGATATGAAGGTCTGATTGCCTCGTGAGCCTCTTGGGCACCTTTTGCTTTAGTTTTATATTTTTTAAAAAATCCCGCCCAATATCCTTTACCGTAATTTTCAATAATATATTTTTTAGCACCAAATAATGATAAATCAGAGAGATTCAGAGAATCAGTTCTGTGATAAGTAATAAAACCTTTCTCGTAAAGTTGCTGGGCAATTCGCATTGTTATTTTGGCTGGAAATCTAAATCTCTGCCAAGCTTCCTGTTGTAAGGTGCTGGTAGTAAACGGCGGCAGGGGATTTCTCTTTACTTCTTTTTTCTCAACATTTACTACTTTATATACGCAAGCGTCAGCGTAGCGTGAAGATGAGACGGAAGTCTCATCGACTTCTGCCCCTTTTAAGTCCTTAACAATTTTCTCCGCTTCTTTTTTTGTTTTAATCGCGAGCTTGTCTAAATTTTTTCCATCTTTTTTAGTCAAAACAGCTTCAAATTCAGCGGATAGGGACCCGTTCTCTATCAATTTTTTAAGATGGGCGGTGATTATCCAGTATTCTTGAGGAACGAAGCTTTGTATTTCTCTCTCGCGTTCAACAACAAGACGTACTGCTACCGATTGAACTCTTCCGGCAGATAGTCCTCTGGCAACTTTTTTCCACAAAAATGGTGATAATTTGTAGCCAACAATTCTATCTAAAATTCTTCTTGCTTGTTGAGCGTCAACTAAATTTAAATCAATTTTTCTTGGATTTTTTAGTGCCTCTTCTATTGCCGATTTTGTAATTTCGTGAAAGACAATTCTTTGATAGGGATTTCCATCAAGATTAAAAATTTGAGTTAAATGCCAAGCTATTGCTTCACCTTCTCTATCTTCATCGGTTGCCAGAATTATTAAATCAGCCTCTTTAGCCCCTTCTTTTAAAAGCTTAATTGATTTTCTTGCTTTAAGGGGAATGATATATTTTGGTTCAAAATTTTTTTCAACGTCAATACCAAATTTGCTTTTTGGCAAATCCCGAATGTGTCCATAAGAAGAAAGCACCCTGTAATTAGGTCCTAAAAATTTTTGTATTGTTGCTCCTTTAGCGGGACTTTCTACTATTACTAATTGCATACTGAGTTTTTTTAAAAACGAAGTGGAAGATGAAGGTAAACCAGAAAGGGGAAACTTCATCGCCCAAATTAGCGCGATAGCGCGTAAATATTTCCTCCCAAGTTTCTTACTTTACCTTTTATTTCCAAAATGGCAAGAGTTGAGGCGACTTTTTGGACTGATAATTTCGTTTTTTCAATAATTTTATCAATATACAGAGCTTCTTCTTTTAAAGCCTCCAAAATCAAGTTTTCTTCCTCATTTTCTCCTTCCATAAATCCCGGACTAGTGAATTTTGGAAGATTAAGTTCTGCTAAAATATCGTTAGCATTTTCAACTAATTTAGCATCGGTTTTAATTAAATAATGGGGTCCTTTTGAGTTGGAAGAATGGATTGGGCCGGGAATAGCAAAAACTTTTCTGCCTTGTTTTTTTGCCCATTTGGCAGTAATCAAAGCGCCAGATTTTATTTTAGCTTCTATTACTAAAACTCCAAGTGATAACCCAGAAACTATTCGGTTTCTCTGGGGGAAGGTAAATTGAGTTCCGCGAGTTCCCGGAGGATATTCAGAGATTAAGCAACCGCCAGTTTCTAAAATTCTTTGAGCTAATTTTAAATTTGACTGAGGATAAATTGATTTTTCATCCAGGCCGGTTCCTAAAACCGCTATGGTTATTTTATTTCGTTCAACGGTTGCTTGATGACAAAAAGTGTCAATTCCGGGGGCTAAACCTGAAACAATTGTTAATCCGGCTTCCGCCAAATCTCCGGCAATTTCCAGAGCAACTTGTTTTCCGTAAGGAGAATACATTCTTGTGCCGACAATAGCAAAACAATTTTCTTCAGACTTTATTTCTCCTCTATAATAAAGAACTTTCGGAGCATTCTTAATTTCTTTCAAAAGCTTGGGATAATTTTCATCATCGATATTTATAGTTTTTATTTCTTCGGTCATTTTTATAACTATACCACTAATTTTTGAAAAATTAAAAAAGATTGACTTTTTCGGCTGAGTCTTTTATCTTTAAAGTAGCAGGGCCTTATGCCCAAAAATTGAAGAAGGAGGAGAAAAAAATGGAAAAAAAGAAAATTGTATATTGTCCAGTTTGTAAGGAGGAAAGGAAATTTGTTCGGGTTGTGGAAACGCATGAAGAGCAAGAACGTTTTACGATGCATACTCCCATAGGCGTTTCCCTTCCGACCTGGGTCGAAGAAACCGAACTACCCATTGCTTATTGTTCGGTTTGCAAGATAGTTATCCATATTGGGCCTTCAGCGGAGGAAGTAAAAAAAGATTTTGAAACGAGAGAAAGAAAGAGAAAAGAAAAACAAGGACTTCATTTAGTAAGGTTATGACCGTAATTAAACATAAAAAACCGCCCTTGATAACTACGCCCAAATTGGCTCCACTCTACTGAGTGGAGCTTTTTAATTTTTCTATACTTTCGGAAAGTATTTGACAATATAAGTTTAGCCCAACCCTATTTATATTTCCTGATTGTTCTTTTCCTAAAATATTGCCGGCGCCGCGGATTTCCAAATCTTTCAAGGCGATTTTGTAGCCAGAGCCCAGTTCTTCAGCTTCTTTTAAAGCATCTAATCTTAATTTTGCTTTATCTGCTAAGCGAGAACTATGAAAAAAATAAGCAAAGGCCTGAATATGCGAGCGGCCAATTCTTCCGCGGATTTGATAAGCTTGAGCTAAACCCAAACGAGTACTATCAGCCACGATTAAAGTATTAACATTCGGCAAATCCAAACCGTTTTCTATAATTGTTGTAGCTATTAAAACTTCAATTTTTCTATCCTGAAAATCAGTCATTACTCTAACTAATTCTTTTTCCTTTAATCTGCCATGGACGATACCAAATTTAGCTGTTGGTAATAAATCTTCTAAAAATTTTTTAACAGTTTCAATTGTTTCCACACGGTTGTGTAAATAATAAACCTGCCCTTCTCTTTTAATTTCATCTTCAATTGCTTTTTTAATTATTTTTTCATTAAATGGCAAAATAGAAGTTTTAACTGGTAATCTGCCTGCTGGCGGCGTTTGAATTAAGGAAATATTTTTTAAAGAAGAAAGAGCCATATAAAGAGTTCGGGGGATAGGAGTGGCAGATAACGATAAAACATCAAGAGAAGCCCGTATTTGTTTTAATTTTTCTTTTTGCTTTACTCCAAATCTTTGTTCATCATCAATAATTAAAAGGCCTAAATTTTTGAATTCTACATCTTTTGATAAAATTCGATGAGTGCCAATAACAATATCTATTTTCCCCACTCTCAAGTTTTCAACTAATTCTCTTTGCTCTTTTTTCGATTGAAGCCGAGATAATAAAGCAATTTTAATTGGGAGACCCCTTAACCTTTCCTTGAAATTTTGAAAATGCTGATTAGCTAAAATAGTTGTTGGACAAATCATCGCTGCTTGATAGTCAGAACTCACAGCTCTTACTAATGTTCTTAAAGCTATTTCCGTTTTACCGAACCCCACATCGCCGCAGACAATTCTGTCCATCGGTTCTGATTTTTCTAAATCTTTCTTTATTTCGTCTAGCGTTTGAATTTGGTCGGGCGTTTCTTCATATTGAAAGCCATCAGCTAGCAGAGAATATATTTCATCTGCCGAGCTCCAAGAAGTGGAGC
>Ga0315275_10005183_pt1 | contig 12303 bp, 11 predicted proteins | sample YL17G03_0_MG_FD_205557 | JGI IMG/M metagenome (GOLD analysis project Ga0315275, IMG submission 205557) | Sediment microbial communities from Yellowstone Lake, YNP, Wyoming, USA - YL17G03_0 | ecosystem: Environmental > Aquatic > Freshwater > Lake > Sediment | place: USA: Wyoming | collected... | reverse complement strand
TTGGACTGCGATTCCAGTATACAATGTACGTGCGAGGGTAGGAAAGCCCGGCCAACTCCGATGGACTTAAGATCCATTCCTGTAGAGGTTCATGCGTTCGAATCGCATCCCTCGCATTGTTGTTTTTATAATTAGCTTTCTTTGATTGTCAATATGCGAGATCGCCAAACTGCTCGTGCCAATTCCAATTTTAAACAAATTTAATTCCGTAAATACCCGAACAGGTTATAAAAAAAAGTGCTTCGTGAACCGTGAGCGGATGCATTATCGTATAATTCTGATAATCAGAATATATGTATTCTGATGTGATCTTTGTCCCATTTGCAATGCAAAAGGGAAACACCGTTGAAAAATGGTCAAATTATCTCAAGAATATAAAAATATTGTTCCCTGCATTTTAACCAAAAAACCATTAATAATCATTAAAAAGCGAAAATGAATAAAAAAAGTACATGCCTTGCAACCCCGCTAATATTTATATATGCTAACAAAAATATACACTAGATACTGGTAAGGGTGTTTGTATGGAAGGGACTAACGGGGAGCTCACGCAGATAAAAACCCACCCCTATGACCGGGAACTCGCCCGGATTAAAAATTTCTTAAAAGGGAGCGCTAAGGGATATACCGTCACGGAGATCTCCCACGCTATTGATATCAACCGCAATTCCGTGGCAAAATATCTTGATGTCCTGTGCATTTCCGGAGCTGTCGAGCTCAAGGTAATCGGATCGGCAAAAATATACACCCTGACAAAAAGGATTCCGATATCCTCGATTCTTTCCCTCTCCTCGGATTATCTCTTTGTGTTCGATGATGAGTTTAACGTTACATATGTCAATGAAAACGTGCTGAATTTTGAAAAAAAAACATCCGAAGATATTGTAGGAAAATCCATTGACAGCGCAGGTTTTCTGCTCTTATCCTTTCCTGATATTGTCAGCACATTAAAGGAATGTACTCAGGGAAAAGACATCCTCAAGGACATTGAGGTTACCAATGACGGGAAAACCTGGTATTTCCGGGCAAAGTTTGTTCCCAGCATCCTTGAAAACGGAAAACGGGGAATCCTGATTATCCTGGATGACATTACCGAGATTAAACAATACCAGCGCGATCTGGAAAAGACCGTTTTGGATCGCACCAAAGAATTAACGCAGACCTCAACAACGTTAAAAAAGGAGATCAAAAGTCACCGGAAAGTCAGGAATGCGTTTCAAGACAGTGAACGCAAATACCAGACCCTGATTGAACTGGCGCAGGAAGGCATCTGGACCTTTGATGCTGAGGGAACTACGAGCTTTGTAAACCAGAAAATGGCTGAAATTCTCGGCTATTCCGCTGATGAGATGACGGGAAAATCCATTGTTTCCTGTACCGCAGCAAACGACCGGGCCTATCTTGAAGAGAAACTCGCGCGGATAAAAACCGGGAGCAACGAGCACTTTGATCTCGTGTTTCTTAAAAAAGACAATACACCTGCCTATACACGGTTATCAGCATCTCCCCAGATGGGTGAAAAAGGAACATTCATCTATGGCCTGTTTGTTGTTTCCGATGTCACAGCCCTGAAAAAAGCCGATGACGCACTCGTGGAAAGTGAACTGCACTACCGCACGATCATCGAAACATCACCTAATGGTATTCTTGTGCTCGATCTTGAGGGAATTATACAACTGGGAAATATCCAGGGGGCCACGATGCTGGGGCATACAACCACCGCCGAACTCACCGGGAAAAATTTCTTTGATTATGTTACCCCCAATGACCTGGAAAACAGCAGAGCACATTTAAAAAAGACCCTGGAAAAGGGTTTTTCAAAATATTACGAGTGCAGGCTGATCTCGAAGGACAGCACCGCATTCTGTGCAGAAGTCAGTGTTTCAACCATTCCTGACCATACGGGCAGACCAAGCGGATTTGTCTGCGTTCTCTCGGATGTGACAGAACAGAGAAAAGCAGACTACCTGGTACGAAAATCCGAAGAAAAACACCGCTCGTTAGTCGAGGGCATAAGTCATATCATATTTACCACCGACACCAAAGGACGGTTTACGTATGTGAGTCCGGTTATCCGGCAGGTCCTGGGGTATAATTCCACAGAATTGATCGGCAAATATTTCTATACGCTGGTGCCTTCCGAAGAACGACATATCCTGGGAGAGAAATTAAAAGAGGCCCAGCAGGGAAACCTCAGCCCGAACGATTTCAGGATGCTGGACAAATCCGGGAGCATTCACTGGGGCCGGATTATTGCCCAGCCACTCATCGAGGCAGAGAAAGTAACGGGCATCACCGGGCTTATCGGAGATATAACGGAGCTCAAACACAGTGAAGAGGCGTTGCGGGAAAGCGAGGAGAAACTCAAACTTGCAATCGAGGGATCCGGCGTAGGCCTGTGGGACTGGCGGGTGCAGAGCGGCGAGATGGTCATAAACGATCGCTGGGCGCATATCCTTGGTTACACGGTGCAGGAGCTCTTGCCGGTAACCATCGATACCTGGCGATCTCTGACCCACCCTGATGACCTGCAAAAATCTAATGAATTACTCCAGAAGCACTTTTCCGGAGAAGCTGCGGATTTCGCGTGCGAATCACGAATGAAACACAAAGATGGTCACTGGGTCTGGGTGCTCGACCGCGGCATGGTAACGGAATGGGATAAAGCCAAAAAACCCCTTCGCATGACCGGAACACACCTCAATATTGCCGAACGTAAATCAGCAGAAGAAGCTCTGCGGCAGGTGAACAGGAAACTGAACCTCTTATCAAGCCTGACCCGGCACGACATCCTCAACAAGGTATCCGTGCTGCTGGGATACCTGGACAAAGCAAAAACTCTGGCACAGGATACCACCCTCCTTGACTATCTTGACCGCATGGAAACCTCAACACAGGCGATCGGGAAACTGGTCAAGTTCACCCGTGATTTTAAGGATCTTGGCATGTACCCTCCCCGCTGGGTTACCCTTAAGAACTGCATGAATGAGGTCACCGAATGGATTGATCCAAATTCCGTCAGGCTTACGGTTGATGTTGGTGAATGGGAGATCTATGCAGATCCCCAGGTTACCCGGGTCTTCAGGAACATTTTTGAGAATGCCGGGATCCATGGAAAGCACGTAACAGAAATTTTTGTTACCTGCACAAAAGATGACCAGGGACTTGACGTAAGTATCGAGGATAATGGTATAGGCATACCGGAAGAGTTGAAATCAGAAATTTTTGAACCCGGTATGATGCGGAACAGGGGACTTGGTCTGTTCCTGGCAAAAGAGATCCTTTCCATCACCGGTCTGACCATACAAGAGACCGGTGTACCGGGCAAAGGTGCCCGTTTTGAGATCCATGTTCCGTTAGAGTGTTTCCGGGTGCACCAGACCCATTCCGGCGAAAAAACGAAACGCACTCCTGGTCCTGAGGCCGTACTATGATCCCGGTTCTTCTTGTTGATGATGATGCGGATATGCTCGACCTGATGCACATGGCGTTTACCGAGAGTGGGAATTTTGATGTGACCGCATGTCTGGATGCACGGGATGCTGTTGAGATATTGAAACAACGACCAATTGCGGTGGTAATTTCTGATTACCGGATGCCGGTTATGAATGGCGGGGTATTTGTCAGGGCTGCCCGGGAAACCGGCTATAAGGGTTTGTTTATCATCTATTCCGGGAGAGGTAAAGATCCCTTAATCGATCAGGCCCGCCGGGATGGTGCGGATGTGTACGTACCGAGATCCGGTGATTTTATCAAAGAGTTTTCGTCTATCAAATCGATCATCTTTAACCGTGAAACAAATTCAATTCCCGAATAACCTATCTGTTGCAGAGAGGTTACAGAACTGTAAGACCCAATAAAAATAATTGCTAATCTTTTCATGCTTCACTGAGTTATTTGCCTTCCTTGTAAATTCAAATAACACTTTTGGTTAGATCATAGAACCTGAAGGGCGTAGCATATTCCGTAAAGAGTATCCATCTCGTTTGAGGCTGATCGTTATCCGCAGAACACTTTTTTATTTTCCAGAAAATTTTACGTACATCTTATCGGGCATATACCATCTGATCCATGAAGGGCCTTCATACCAGGTTCGGATAAGTATGGCAACAAGGAAAAACACTACACCAATAATCAGCACATCGGTATTTGCAATGCCTAAAAAATCCCTGAAATAATTATCCTCAGATAAGATATGGGGAAGGAGACCAATGCCCTGGTCATCAGATGAAAACGGCCAGAGATACGGGTACCCCACCTTATACACCAATGCATCTTCAAACAGGTGAGCACCCAATCCTATGAGGGAAAAAAACAATGCATCAAAAAATCTTATACCGAACGGGTGGAGCAAACATGCCACGATTATTCCGAAAATAACCATCATTGCCACTGTATGCAAAGCAGGGTTCAAAATATAATACCACCCGTAAAAAAGGGTAAATCCAAGGTTATTGAGGAGAGGAATCGTAATCCCGACAACATCCGGAGCCCACGCACACAAAATAATTATCCATGAATGGTCCCTTCCGGTATATTTATAAAAGATCATACCTGCCAGGATTGCCAGTGCACCGGAGTAGATAATATGCTCAAATATCATGATGAACAGGATTTGTCAGGAAACGAGATTCGTTTTGTTTCTATTATGATTATAAATCAATGTTAAAAGTAAGTATTCCCAAAGTACCAGGTGATGTAGGATGTTTGAACCATACTACAAGACCCTGAACCGGAGGGTAATGTATTGACAAGACCCATCGAAAGATTACAACGAATATACAGCTCTGTTGAAACCCTTCATAATACTTGCTTATGTTGCCCTTATTGAGGTAAGGGATAATGTAGGGGGGTATAAACTTAGGGTTTCAACAGAGCCGAATATACTGAAAATTCTTTTTAATTCCCGGAATCAATCCCGGGAGTATCTCCCGTTTTTCTAAAAATCGGAAGCTGCTATCCATGAGCGATAACGCTAAAGAGGGATTGGAACACGGTTCTTGCCCGTTAAGAACAAAAGGAAACAATAACCCGGGCGATTTATCATCAAGAAAATGGAGGATCGATTTGGCAATACAGAAAGGAACTGCCTGCCGCTCATTTGTCAGGCGCCAGAACCCAAGACACGGAAGAACACCACCGAAGATGTGGGATTAGATAAACAGAAGTTATGTGATCATCATTAGTTCTATAATCCTGAACCGTAATAAGGTCAGAATGCAACATCGCGCCAGAGAATTTTTAAAAATGGAGAGGAATTCCGGAAATATATTTTATTGATAGGACATATCAACTATTGATGGTTCTGACGCCATAATATTGGAACCTCCTGATAAATAAAGAGTGTTTGGCACCGTTGTGTGCTCACCGGCTTTTACCAATCTGTTCAGCTGAACACGTGCAAAATCATTTCTTCTCATCCTGCTAGCGGACTCAATATAGGAATACCCGACCCCGATAGTTGTGGTGATGGTTACATCATGTGTTGTAGGATTTATCCACTCCACATTATAGGCAAGGTAATTACCATTCAAACTGAAATAGACGATTCTCACCGTTGGGTTAACGAATTCAACATCTTTCTTTAACCGTTCCGAAAAGTCAACAAAGGATTGTTTCGCGAATCTGATGTCTACACTCTCATTTTCACATATGCGATTTACGCAGACCTGGACCGTATGATTTCCTTCCCTCACCATCACATCGAATGGTTTCGCCTGTGAAACTTCTCCCACACTTATATTATCAATATAGACCGGAATTTTATTAGCATTATAACCCCCGATCGATACAATCAGGCGTCCCCGGCTGATGGATTTTGTTAATTGTTCCCCAAAGTCAACAACAGTTTCTTTTCCGGATATAATCACAATTTCCTGCTGATCAGTTATACCACCAGAAAAAATCTTGACGGTATGGGGCCCTTCTTTAACACTTATATTGAAGGGTTTATCCTGGGATATTTCGCCAACCAGGTTATTATCTATATAGACCGTCACTTTTCCAATATAATCTCCAATTGATACCATCAGGGAGCCTTTGGGGATGTTCCTTAATAGCCGTTCTCCAAAATCAACAGCTGTAGTAATTGCGTATTTGATCTCAACGTCAATCTGCTCACATGAATTACTTAAACAGACCTTGACCGTATGACGCCCTTCTTTAATGCTCATGCTGAGTGGTTTACCCGGGGATATTTCGCCCATCAGTGTATCATCGATATAGAGCGTCATATTTGCATCGTAACTTCCCGTGGATACGTTCAGCGTTCCATTGAGTAGCCTCACCACCACCCCTGAGTTGCTCTGGTTCTGTGTTGTTTGGGGGAGCCTGGATTGGACACATCCAGCAGTCATGAGTATACCTATAACAAGAATAATAAGAGCAAAACTTACTGTTTTTTTCATAGATATTCACCTTTTTTTCTGGATTCAGTCCATTCCTGCTCCTGATATCCAGCTATCCATTGAATTGATTTAAATTGTTTGTATTGTAGTATAATTTTTTGCATTTGGATTCTCTAAGGATAGCTTTGTGATACTATAGTTCACTACTTTAGCAATTTGGAGCGACACCGTGCTAATTTAATTTGTTCGGTTATGGCAGGATTTTTTAGTATAATCACAAGAATACCATTTATAAGAAATCCCAAACAGGAACAGAAATAACTGCGGTGCAAGATTTTAATCAAATTATGGGTTTATCAAAGGCAGAATTCTGCAATGGACTATTCCTGTCAAAATGATATGCATTTTATCCATGTCATACTTGCCTGCAGAGAAACGCCGTCCTTCATGACAGAACTCGTATCGGGATTGTCTGAAAATCTAAAGTAGCGGTGTTTGATGGCAGCCCTCCGCAGAGAAAATGTTTTCCGGAAATATTCTTCTGTTTTCTGGCTGTTTGCCCAGACTACCAGTAATGACACCCGGTTCTGTTTTCCTGTTTCAATGGCAAATGACAATAATGACGCCAGGACCGCGGGATTATCATTTTCAATACACATTTCCATAAGATGCAAGGTTCCCTCATCTGATGGTTTCACTCGTTGAATGTCGAATACCATATAACCGGCAAGTGTTTTATCGGACTCTCGGCGGCATTGAATCACTAACCTTGTACTAAGTCTGGCTGAAGAAAAATAAAGCCAGTTCAGTGTCTTCGTATCACGTGATAAGGAAATGTCGTGTGAATTAAGATAGGGCTCCCATATTCTGGAAAATGCATCATCGCACGAAGTACAGAGTGAAGAAATATATCTTTCATCGGATAAAACACTCCCTCGAACCACAGGTTTTTGATACACATACGCCCAAAATAAAAACCCTAATTTTTTATACAACTCCAATAACTCAGATAATTTGGAGATTCTTACGGTTATAAGGAAGTTAAATAAATTGTAAACCAACTTTTTTTTATTTATTATATAGACATATTCTTTTTGCGAAACGGGAAGGATATATTTTTCAAACTTAAATTTGGAAAATAAGATCGTGCGCGAAAAATCCACCGCCCGGGAAAGCAAGAGCGATGCACTTTTCTGTTTTACAAATTTATCAAAAAGTCTGAGGCTGGATAAACCGCGAACTGAAGGATCCACATACCATGAATTGGCTGCAGCGGCGATTTTACCTTCCCCATACAAAAGGAATTTTATCGGAATATTCCCCAAAAAACCAACAAGTGTCGACTCATTTTCAAGGACCCATCCTCTCGGGAACTGATCCGTGTAGGCAGGATTCGAGGCCCACCAATATTCGAACATAGAAAGCCAAAATTCTTTTGTTATATAGGGAGATCCCTTTGCTAAAGTATCGGGAAATCCCTTTGCCATAAATTCTGCTATGGAAGCGAAATCTTTATCTTCAACTTCTCTTATGGTTAACATAGTATCATTTCATAGTCAATGCAATTTTTGAATAACAACAACGTTTCCATTTGAATCCCCAGTTCCGATTTATCAATGGGAAAAGTATCTGGAAATTCACTGCATCAGATTTTCTAACTGTTAATATTTATTTTGTTTTAAATTGTGTTGCATCGGTAGTGTACACGAAGTGCTGTAAAAAGTGAAGATGCCCTGTATCCAACAGTGAATTGGAAACAAAGAGGAACAAGGCTATGAATCTAAGAGACATCGCACTAATTATCTTACCGATAACGAGAAGGGAATGCAACAGCTCATCACATGGTTCCTCAACGATGTGATGAATGAGGAAGTGGCTCAGCAGGCAGGTGTACCGAGACACGCGAGATCGAGTTCACGGAGAGCACATCGGAATGGGTACCGGTCCAGATCCCTCAAGACCCGGTTTGGAGAACTCTCCAGAAACCACAATTACGAGAGATCCCGTTTGAGACAAAAGTCTTCGAACGATATTCCCGGACCAAGAAAGCACTCGTGAATGCGATCATCGAATCGTACCTGCAGGGTGTGTCAACCTGAAATGTTGAGAAGGTAATCTCCCACCTGGGCGTCAACCAGATCTCAGCGTTATACGTCTCGAGAGTGGCTCAGGAACTCGATGTGAAGGTAACGGAGTTTATGGAAAGAGCCATCGACTCCCACATTCCATTTCTCGACGTCGATGCATCGTACTTCAAAGTGAGAGACGGAGTAAAGTACGTCAGCAAAGCTCTTCTCGTAGTTGTTGTCGTAAGAACTGATGGATACCGGCAGGAGATCCTGGGTGCGAGAGTCGCAGACGCAGAACATGAACTTACGTTGGAAGGAATATTCTCGGACCTGAAGGAGCGAGGTCTCACCAAAAAGGATCTCATCATCTCTGACTGCCATACCGAAATCCAGTCCACATCAGGGAGAATGTTCCTGTGCTCCTCATGGTAGATGTGCCATGTACACTTCATCCGGGCAGTTCTCAGAAATGTCACTCGGAAACATCACAAAGAGATTGCCGAGACTCTACAAGAATCTCTGAGTGATGCCGGTAGACTGCAGGAATACGCAGTTCAACTCGATGACCGGGGTCTCTCTCGTGCAGCTGATACTATTCACCGGTTCCATCACGGGTTGATGAATTATCGTACTTTTCCTCCGGAGTTCTGGAAAAAGATCCGGATTACCTCCAATACATTCGGGAAACGTTGAATTAAGGGAAGATAAAACATCCATTTATCGCCATTCTCAATAAATAGTCGATGATAAGGATAGTGCTTTTTGGATTATGGCAAAAACAGTATGTTTCTTTCTTCCCTTTTAGGTTAAGATAATCAGAATTTGTCAATAACCCCAGGCTATTACAGTGAATATACATACAATAGTAAAAGAATAAATAATGAACAAAAAACCAGTCATAGTCCAGCAGGCAGGGAATACTTTCTTGAAAATAACAATGACACCCGGCAGGAATTTTTCCTATCCGTGTAAGATTTCCCTGAGGAATAAAAGTATCCAAAGCGTTCCCGCGGTAAGAGGGATAAACAACGGTGGTTCCTTTGTCTGAAAAATTCCGTATCAAGAAGGTCTTTTCTGCTTTTTCCGGACAGGACCACTTTATGGACCTGACACTTATAATCATATGGCTGGTTGCAAGTGTCCTGGTGATATATCTCCCTGTTCTGAATGCACTTCCGGTGAGATATGTGCTTACACTCCCCCTTCTACTCTTCATTCCGGGATACTGTTTTATCGCGGCACTTTTCCCTCAAGTCAGTGATATCAGCCTCATCGAGAGGATCGCACTCTCGTTTGGATTTTCCTTCGCACTTGTCTCCCTGATCGGTCTTGTATTAAATTTCACACTATGGGGAATCCGGCTTGATCCCATTGTACTATCACTAACCGGGTTCACGCTCCTGATGATCCTTGTTGCATATTACCGAAGATCTCATCTGCCAGTTGAAGAACGGTTCAAGGTACCATTTCACGCACTCGAACGTACGATCCACCAGGAGTTATCATCGGGAGAAAGCAAGATAGACCACTTCCTCAGTGTAGTCCTCGTCATCAGTATCCTTGTCGCAATTCTCACTACAGGGTATGTTATTGTTTTCCCACAAGAGGGGGAGCGATTTTCTGAGTTTTACATTCTTGGTGAAAACCGGACAGCTGATTATTACCCAACCTTCATAGTTGCCGGACACAATTACCCGATGTATACCGGAGTTGGAAACTATGAACACCGAAATATCAATTACACGATCGAAACATGGATAACGCAAGAGGAGTTTGATTATCGCAATAACCTCTCCTCTGTAAAAGCAATGGATCTTAATAACCGGCTATCCTTCGCACTCGGGCATAATGAAATCAGGGTACTACCGGTGAATCTGTCTGTTGAGAAAACCGGATATAATCGGGTGGAGTTCCTGTTATTCAACGATAGTGTCCCGGGTCCTGAGGTAACCGGAAGTGATCGTATCAATGCAAGCTATCGAAACGTTAATCTTTGGATTACTGTTGGGTAAAGGAACTATCAGAAAACGGCTCTGGAGAAATGCTCAATAACAAGCAGAACGCTGAACAGGGTTTTTCTCCCCTGCCGCTTTGCGCTCACCTGAAAAATGCGATATCACATGAACAGGGAATACGTCATCATCGCTCTTGAGCGCAGGGGCGTTATGGGGGACAGGCACAGTCCCCTCATCATCTTACCAGTGATTAGTATTTCATATCACGATGAAGAGAGATTCTCCAGAGGCCAGGAAACCGTAATTTAATAACGTAATTTAAAAAAAACGTAGGAAAAACGATATCCAGTCTAGTGCACAGGAGGGTGTCAGGTTCCTCCTATCATACCACATTTGAAGCAAAGAACGGATTCCACGAGGTATTTAATGAGTAAACAAATTCCAATTGAAGAATATCCATCACCTTCTGGATAATGATCGCACCGAATATCAAGAACCCTATGGCGATCAGATACCAGATGAACCGCATATAACCGGGCCGGCTATAATGTGGCTGAATGAACAGCACAACCATCAGGAAACCGATAAAACTCAAAATAAAAAATATATTAGAGTCAAACTGCTGAAACAGAAGCATGATAACTAAAATGGCGATGAGCCAAATAGACACGGCAATTGCAGCGATCTCCTTCTTATTCGTAAGTATCCCTTCCGTGAATACTGTATTGTCTTTCCTGAATTTATCGTACTGCATTTGGAAGCCGAACCCCATTTCCAGCGACGTTCTCAAAAGATTTTCACACAAGAATTCTGACAAAAGACATTTAACAAAAGATGGAAACGCTCACTATGCGTGTAACAGATATGACAGGATTTGAAAGGGGGGTAAAAATCGCAGTTCTGTACCGGAAATATTTTTATGAACCTGACAGGCATATGCAGGAGACATGCAGCTCCTGCAATGCAATAGTATAAGGGGTCCACATTCAATCTGAAACTTTTCCAACCTTTTATTGTCAGTTCACCTACTCCAGAGAACATATATGTTAATATTATATAACGGTAATTCGGTGAGAGGGTATGTTCAGCATCAGGTTACTATTTGTTACCAGCAGTATGTGAAAGATCAAATAAGAATTGCCATAAAGGAAGAAATGATAAAAAAGTACTGGATTGAATATTTGCTTACAAAGCAAGGGGAGATTGTACATATGATTTTGCAGTGGTTCACATGATTCTGATTGTCATCGGTACGCGCCCGGAAATTATCAAAATGTCTCCGGTAATCCGTGAATGTTCCGATAAAGGTCTTGAGTTTTCGGTGCTTCATACCGGACAGCATTATTCCTATTCAATGGATAGGATCTTCTTTGAACAACTTGACCTCCCCTTACCGGAATATAAACTGGATGCTGGATCCGGGACACAAGGTGCTCAGACTGCGGCAATTCTTACCGGTATTGAGAATATTCTCCTGAAACACCCCCCAGGAATAGTCCTTGTGCAAGGTGACACAAATACCGTATGCGCCGGAGCCCTCGCAGCAGCAAAACTTCATATTCCAGTCGGACATGTTGAGGCGGGTTTACGGAGTTTCGATCGTACCATGCCCGAAGAGATCAACCGTATTGTTGCCGATCATATATCAGATCAGTTATTTGCTCCCACAGAAATTTCACGCCAGAACCTGCTCCATGAGGGAATTGCTGCAGAAAAAATTACGGTAACAGGCAATACTATTGTCGATGCTGTAGAGCAGAACATCAGGATTGGACGAGAAAAAGTGCATCCTCTTGAAGAGCTTGATCTTGAACCTGCGGAATATTTCCTGGTAACAGCACATCGGGCAGAGAATGTTGATGATTACATTCGTCTTGCAGATATACTGGCCGGGCTCAAAAATATCTCAGCACAGTACGGACTTCCCGTGAT
>Ga0315275_10005181_pt1 | contig 12305 bp, 12 predicted proteins | sample YL17G03_0_MG_FD_205557 | JGI IMG/M metagenome (GOLD analysis project Ga0315275, IMG submission 205557) | Sediment microbial communities from Yellowstone Lake, YNP, Wyoming, USA - YL17G03_0 | ecosystem: Environmental > Aquatic > Freshwater > Lake > Sediment | place: USA: Wyoming | collected... | reverse complement strand
CCGTATTCCTCGGTCTGGTTTTCAAATAAAGGGATGGCGATGGTCTTGACGCCGGGCAAGCCTGCGCCGGTAAAAGAATAAGGACCGCAACTTAAAAAAGTAGACAGTAGGCAGTAGACAGTAGACAGGGAAACCAATCGCCAATAGCGAATAGCGAATTTCGAATTTCGAATACTCACCTGATCATTTCTCCATTTTTGATAACAGCAGACACTAAATTAACTCCATAATGATACGGTATCTCTTTATAATTTTTCACATCCCAGATAACTATATCTGCTTTCTTACCTGGTTCCAGACTGCCAATCGAATCTCCTTTATCTATGGCATAAGCAGAATTAATGGTCGCCGCGGTAATCGCTTCAGCCGGAGTTAGTTTCATCCTCAAACAGGCTAAGCTCAAAATCATTGGCATAGATTCTGTAAAAGAACTGCCCGGATTAAAATCTGTTGCCAAAGCAACCGGCAGACCCATATCAATCATTTTACGTGCCGCAGGGTAATTATCTTTACCCAATCCGAAAACTGCTCCGGGCAATAAAACCGCAGTCGTGCCAGACTGTTTCATCTTCTCAATGCCTGAATCAGAGATAAACTCTAAATGGTCAGCAGAAACAGCCTTTACTTCTGCGGCTAATTCTGAACCACCGAAAGAAATCAATTGATCAGCGTGAAGTTTTGGCTTTAGCCCATAGCTTTGAGCCGTCTCTAAGATTTTTTTGGATTCATCTATACTGAAAACATCTTTTTCACAGAAAACGTCACAGAACAAAGCCAATTTCCTTTTAGCAACTTCTGGAATCATCTGTTCAATCAGTAAATCGATATATTCCTGTCTTTTTTCTCTATATTCATCTGGGATCTCATGTGCCCCTAAGAAAGTAGGGATCAAACTCAGAGGATGAATCTGATTTAACTTTTTAATCACCTCCAGAATCTTTATTTCGTCTTTCAGGGAAAGCCCGTACCCGGATTTTGCCTCAATTGTGGTAGTGCCATAAGATAAAAATCTGTCCAGACGTGGCAAAGCTAATCTTATCAACTCATCTTTTGACAACTGTCGCACAGACCTGACGCTTGACCTGATCCCGCCACCAGCCTGGGCAATCTCCTCATAACTTTTCCCTTTGATCCTTAACTCAAACTCCTCTTCTCTGGTCGCTCCAAAAACCGGATGAGTGTGACAATCCACAAATCCGGGAAGGACAACTTTGTCTTCTGCATTGATGACTTTTGTTTTTTTATCTACTTTGACCTTAGCTAAAACATCTTCAGTCTTTCCAACCGCAATGATTTTTTTATCGGAAACCGCAACCGCCCCATCCTCAATTATCCCCACATCCTCCATGTCCTTACCGGTGCGAGGACCTTTTTTATCAGAAGAGAGGGTTAGAAGTTGTTTTGCGTTTTTAATCAGAAGAGTGGCTTTTTTCATTTTTCGTTTCACGTCTTTCATAAGTGCCTGTCGGGTCCCCTGATCCGACAGGATCAGTTCTCCCGCCAGGTCAGTGGACCTGGCAGTCACAGGAAGGCTCGATAAATCGAGCAACTACAATCTCGTCTTACATCTTCCTTCTCACTTCTCACTTTTTTATGATTTTAACATCGGTATCTTTATCCCCTTCTCCTTTGCCACTTTGATTGCTTCTTCATACCCGGCATCAGCATGCCTTGCCACTCCAATCCCGGGGTCATTCGTCAGAACCCTTTCCAATCTCAGTTTCATCTCTTTTGAGCCATCTGCGACAATTACCATCCCTGCATGAATCGAATTTCCTATTCCCACTCCACCTCCGTGATGAACTGAAACCCAGGAAGCACCTGAGACTGCATTCAGAAGCCCGTTTAGGATAGGCCAGTCTGCAATCACATCTGAGCCGTCTTTCATACCTTCTGTTTCCCTGTAAGGCGAGGAGACCGAGCCGCAGTCCAGATGGTCTCTGCCGATAACTACCGGGGCTTTTATCCTTCCTCTTTTTACCAGCGAATTGATAATTCCGCCGAAATGCGCTCTTTCACCATAACCCAGCCAGCAGATTCTTGCAGGCAGTCCCTGGAATTGAACCTTTTTTGAGGCTAATTTTATCCATCTGCACAGAGGCTCGTCCTGTTTGAACTCACGTAAAACCACTTTGTCCGTGATTTTTATATCCTCAGGGTCTCCGGACAATGCTACCCACCTGAAAGGTCCTTTGCCCAGGCAGAACAGAGGCCTGATATAAGCCGCCACAAATCCCGGAAAGTCAAACGCATCCCCCACCCCAGCTTTTTTTGCCTGACCCCGAATATTATTGCCGTAGTCGAAAACTATGGAGTCAGCTTTCAAAAACCCCAACATCGCCTGAACATGTCTGGCAATCGACTCCATCGACCTTTTGATATATTCCTCTGGATCTTCTTTTCTTAGTCTCAATGCCACCTCGTAAGGAATACCTGCAGGCACATATCCGTTAAGCTCATCATGCGCGCTGGTCTGGTCAGTAACGATATCTGGAATTATCCCTCTCTTTAAAATCTCCGGGTGAGTATCTGCACAGTTTGCCACCAAACCTATAGAGATTGCCTTCCCTTTGTTTTTCGCTTTTAAAACAATCTCTAAAGCCTCATCTAATGACTCCACCATTTTGTCGCAGTAACCCTTGGATAGCCTCCTTTCGATCCTCTCTTTATCCACCTCCACACAGAGAACCGCACCACCATTCATCGTAACTGCTAAAGGCTGAGCCCCTCCCATACCTCCCATTCCACCAGTCAGGATAAATTTCCCTTTCAAATCTCCGCCGAAATGTTTTTTTGCTACTGAAGCAAAAGTCTCATAAGTCCCCTGCAAAATCCCCTGGGTTCCGATGTAAATCCAGGAGCCTGCTGTCATCTGCCCGAACATAATCAAGCCCAATTTTTCCAGCTCTCTAAACTTCTCCCAGTTAGCCCAGGCAGGAACCATCATTGAATTTGAAATCAAAACCCTTGGAGCATAGGAATGAGTTTTGAAAATCCCTACTGGCTTGCCGGATTGAACTAAGAGAGTTTCATCGCCCTCCAAGTTTTTTAGAGCTTCAACAATCGCATAATAAGACTCCCAGTTCCGGGCAGCTTTGCCGCTTCCGCCGTAGATAATCAGCTCCTGAGGTTTTTCCGCAACCTCCTCATCTAAATTATTCTGCAGCATCCTCAAAGCCGCCTCCTGGTGCCACCCTTTGCAGGATAAACTTGTTCCATGAGGCGCTTTTACCGGTCTATATTCCATAAAAACCTCCAGTCAAGAAAATCAAATTATAACTTGAAACAAATATTCCATCAAAAGCTAAAATTAAACCTTAATTAGATATATGTCAATAAAAATAGATGATTCTCAATATGGAGTACGTCGTCTATGACGATGCTTCTATCGGTTACTATTCTCTCAAAGAGCACTGAATCTTCTTTACAAAATAACCAGTTGTGTTTATATTTCTTGAAACGTGAATAAACAGGTTAAAGAAGGAGAGATTAGGTGCAGGATAAGCCTCATAAGGAATATCTCTGGAAATGGTCTGTTGTTGTAGCTCTGATTATAGGAGTTCTAACCTTAATTGGGATTTATATTATTAATCCCGAGTGTTATCAAAAGAAAATTGCACAAAAACAATTGGAATACGGGGTAAAACCATCTGTCAGCCTGAGCTTTGAACCTGGAAAAGAATTCGATTGCGAGTCATCATATTTCTTATTGAAAAATCAAGGACCTGGCAGGATAGAGCGTGTATGGTTAGTGGAATCTGTTTTTTTGGTCGAATCAGACAGTGTGCATGAATGTCCAGATTTGCCGCACTTTGAATATTACCATTTTGAGGGAAGCCTACGATCAATGGGGGTTCTAGAGGCTGGAGATAAAAAGCAGATACACCTTGCACCGTGTTGGAGGAAGGCAATGGATCTTTTCTTCCAAAAATATTCTGGAAAACTTGTCTCCCGCTTTACTCTTACGGGTAACGCCCTTGCAAAGCCTGATTTTAACGTGGAGTTCTTTTTTGTAATTGATCCGTTGCATTGTGACTATATTTCGGCAGACAATTACATAGGAGGAGAAAAATTAATTAAGGCTGTCAAAGCATATATTTCCAGCGGTCCAAGAAGTATAATTCGCTGGATTTACTTTAAAGGTCCAGCGTATGGCTTCTTCAAGAATCCACCTAAATTGTGGTACACGACACCAGACAGTGACTATATCCCCTGGTACGGGCGTGGGCTCCCACCTTATGAACTTTCTCGCGGAATGGCAGTAAGGTCATTCTTCTTTGACCCATATCTTTTCTTCCCAAACAAGGACAGCTTTGCTAAGTTTACTTGGAGTTGTGACTCTGTAGTAGGTCCAGCTGCGGTAATGGGAGTGGCGACATCTTGGTGAAAATATATTGGTAGACCCAGGTTACCGTTTGCCTACGTCTACCGAACTCACCCTGAATCCCTCTCTTGAAAAGAGAGGGACTTTCGCTCCCCTTCTCTTCCTAAGAGAAGGGGCCAGGGGATGAGTTCGAAACGAAAAGAACGCAGGCTAAAGTCTGCTGCTACATTATGTTCACCTTTTCTTTCGGTATCCAGCCAAAATTACCTTGTTTATTTCTGCACCAGAGCCAGCCTTTTTCCTCTTTGACAATCTCTAATTCTTCTCCTTTTTCTACGGTAAGTTCAGTGGCATCATATTCCACAAGTATCTTCCCAGTAGTTCCTTTTCTCTCGACGTAACTTTCAGGCACCCAGCCTTTTTTCCCATTCTGATCTTCACACCACAACCAGCCGCTCCACTCGCTTTTCTTTTCTCCAAGGGTGACAATCTCGCCGGATTTCAATTTAAGCGGATGCGGATAAGCTGAGCGATATCCATATATTACCCTGCATTTTTTCCCTCTCAAGCTGTTATTCTGTTTCATCTATACTTTTCTCAATTCAAAAATTATAATCATCTGATATTTCAGGTTTTAACAGAATAGTATCCGTTTTCAGGATTGTCAAGCATTTTAGACCTGACTTGATGTCGCAGACTGAAGTCTGCGGCTACCGAATGGCAAAGATGATCTGCAAAACAATATCATAAGCACTCACCCTGAATCCCTCTCTTGAAAAGAGAGGGGCTTTCGCTCCCCTTCTCTTGGTAAGTCGAAGATCCCGCCAAAGGCGGGAAGAAGGGGCCAGGGGATGAGTTCGAAACGAAAAGAACGCAGACTAAAGTCTGCGGCTACCAGTATTTATTCGCTATTCGACATCAGTTCTCCATCATTTTTTTATTTTCTCATCTTCCTTCTTCCATTTTTCATTTTCCTTTTCTTTTATCCGTCATTTTTTTGTTAATATTTATATTGACAACCTTTTTTTCGTATATATATTCAATCTTCAACAAATCGCCTAATTCCCCCCCAGAGGCGGGGGAAACGGAGGACCCAATTAATTGGGGCGAATTCCCGCTAAAAGCGGGATAGGGTTATCTCTTGACCCGAGCCCGACAGCTAACTTCGTAGGCGTAAGGAGAGAGGAACTAAAAATCTTTTAGACCAAGAGGACTCCTCTGGTCTTTTTTATTTAGTAACCCCCTTTCCAAAACTTGAAGATCGCTAATGCAGAAAGGAGGTTAGTTTATGAATGAGAATGACAAGAGCTTGACGAAAGAAGCTGGTAAGAGTGAACTCAGAAGGGACGTATCGATCTGGGGTTCTTATATGTGGGGTTATGCGGATGTGGGAGCGGATATCTATGTGGCTTTAGGGCTGGTGATGGCTTATGCACAAGGGGCTGCCAGTCTGGTGTTTGCTTTAGCTGGCATAGTCTACATAATGATCGGATTAGCCTATACTGAGCTTGCCTCAGCTTATCCGGTAGCAGGAGGCGGACCATATTTTACCTTAAGAGGTTTAGGCGATTTTTGGGGATTTTTAGGTGGCTCTGCTTTACTTTTAGATTATACCATCGACATTGCCCTTTTCGCCACTGCCTCAGCCGGGTATCTAAATTTCTTTACCCATTTTATAGTGGCAGGCGGAGTAGAGAGTTTTGCAATAAGTCTCGGTCCCTTCCAGAAGGTTAATCCGGTCTGGTGTCTGGAAACTCTCTTTATTATTGCGATTTTGATTTTGGTGAATATAAAAGGAATAAAAGAATCATCCTTTATGAATTCAATAATAGGGGCAGTTGATCTTATAGCTGAAAGCAGTATAATCATCTTTGGCTTTCTGTTCGCCTGGAAACCAGAACTTCTCTCCCATCAATGGAAAACCCAGTTTCCATCTTTACATAATTTTATGTACGGCTCTTCTCTGGCAATCATCTCTTTTGTGGGCTTAGAGTCTATCTCTCAAGCCGCCCAGGAGACCAAAAGGCCTGCTACCATAATCCCTCGCACCTCTTTGAGTTTAATTTTTACGGTCTTCATCTTCGCGGTTTCTTTCTCCACCCTGGGATTAGGGGTCTTACCCTGGCAGGTTTTCGCAGAGCACAAGTCAGACCCTGTGGCTATACTTGCCCATAATATTCCCTATATTGGAATAATCGCTGGTCCTTTTGCCGCTATCTTAGGCGCTACTATTCTTTTCATCTCTTCTAACACCGGGGTTATGGGCGCTTCCCGGCTAACTTATTCTTTAAGTAAGTTCAGGATAATCAGCCCTTGGTTTGATTCGGTTCACCCTAAATTTCACACTCCGATCAGGACTATAGTTATTTTCTCTATGATCGCGGTGATCCAGACTGTCCTTTCATTTCTTACCCCTTCGGCTATGGATACTTTAGGTAATATGTACGCCTTTGGCGCAACTCTTGGATATACCTTAGTATTTATCGCTTTGATAAAACTCCGTTTTTCTGACCCTTATAGCCCCAGACCATATAAGATGCCACTAAATTTAAAACTAAACTATAAGGGGGAAAAAGTAGAGTTCCCTGTTCTTGGAGTTATAGGGATGTTGGGAGTAGCCACGATCCTTTTTGAAGTGGTCTTAACCCATACTATTGGTAGAATAGCCGGACCTGCTTGGGTTTTAACTTGTTTTATCTATTATGCCTGGTATAGAAGAAAAGAGAAGATGCCGGTATTCAAAAGCATAAAGCGTAACTGGGAAAAAGAACAGATACAGATTTTAACTTCGGCTGAGGAATATGATTTATTGGAACAATATAAAAACGCTTTAGCTGAAAGGGATAAAAAGAAGGTGGAAATAAAATGAGAAACCCTTCAGTAGCTCCTCTTGAGCTTTTTGTATTGACAATCTTTTGCTACTTTATATATTCAGTTCTCAATAATTGCCTAATTCTGGAGGGAACGAGCAGCCTGCTGTTTAAATAGAACGAGGCTATTACTTAGTCGGAACCAGTATGCTAACGCCGTAGAAATAAAGAAAGGAATGAGCATCTTAAGCAGTTTAGGCCATTGGGTTTTCATTGGTCTTTTTTCTTTGTAGTTGCCCAATTCATTGGGCTCTTTGCTGGCTCGATGAATCGAGCAACTACGTTATCAAGGAATTCTACTGATTGGGAGTGAAATGGCACAGGTTCAAACAACTGAAAAATTAGAGCTTCGACGGGACGTTTCAGTCTGGGGCTCTTATATGTGGGGATTTGCAGATGTAGGAGCAGATACCTATGTAGCTTTAGGCCTGGTGATGGCTTATGCCCAGGGAGCTGCGAGTTTAGTCTTTGCCCTGGCTGGAATAATCTATATAATGATTGGATTAGCCTATACTGAGCTTGCCTCAGCCTATCCAGTGGCTGGTGGAGGACCATACTTTACCCTACGGGGCTTAGGTGATTTCTGGGGTTTTGTAGGAGGAGCAGCTTTACTTTTAGACTATACCATCGATATTGCTCTTTTTGCCACTGCTTCGGCCGGTTATCTGAATTTTTTTATGCCTTATATCATAGGAAGAGATATAGGGAGCTTTGTCCTGTCTATTGGTCCATTTCACCAGGTTCATTACTTCTGGTGCATAGAGACTTTGATCTTAATTTCGATTTTGATCTGGGTCAATATCCGGGGTGTAAAAGAATCTTCTTTCTTAAACGAATTTATCGGGGTACTTGTAATCATAACGGAATCAGCCTTAGTGATAATGGGATTTCTTTTCGCCTGGAAACCTGAGTTTTTAGCCCATCAATGGAAAACCCAGTTCCCAACCTTTCACAATTTTATGTATGGCTCCTCTCTGGCGATTATCTCCTTTGTGGGTTTAGAGTCTATATCTCAAGCTGCTCAGGAGACCAGAAGGCCAGCAACTATAATACCCAGGACCTCCTTAACTTTGATTTTTACTGTATTTATCTTCGCAGTTGCTTTCTCCACCTTGGGCTTGGGAGTTCTGCCCTGGCAGGAGTTTGCCAAACATATGGATAATCCGATTGCCATTTTAGCCAAAGCCATCCCTTTGATTGGATTTATGGCAGGTCCTTTTGCGGCTGGTTTAGGTGCCCTAATCCTTTTCATCTCCTCTAATACCGGAGTTATGGGTGCCTCAAGACTAACTTATTCTTTAAGTAAATTCGGGATTATAAGCCCCTGGTTTAATGCAGTTCATCCAAAGTTCAGAACACCAGCTCGCACTATCATAATCTTCTCAATGATAGGGATAGTGGAGACCGTTCTTTCCTTCCTTACCCCTTCAGCTATAGACACCTTAGGAAATATGTATGCCTTTGGTGCCACTTTAGGTTATACTTTAGTCTTTATTGCCTTGATAAAACTCAGGTTCTCAGACCCCTATACTCCCAGACCTTATAAGATGCCTTTGAATATAAAAATAGGGTATAAGGGAAGGAAAGTAGATTTCCCTCTGCTGGGAGTCATCGGTATGTTAGGTGTAGCTACTATTCTCTTTATGGTGGTCCTGACTCACACCATTGGAAGGATAGCCGGGCCAGCCTGGATTTTATTGTGCTTTATCTATTATGCCTGGTATAGAAAAAAAGAAGGGTTTCCTTTGTTCAAAAGCATAAAGCATAACTGGGAGAAAGAGCAGATAGAGGTTTTAACCTCGGCTGAAGAATATGATTTATTAGAGCAATATAAGAACGCTTTGGCTGAAAGAGATAAAAAGAGAGTGCAGATAAAATGAAAAGCTTTTCCTTAAATTCTTCTAAAAGTTTAACCCGTCAGGACTACTATCAGATCATAACCAGTGTTCTGATGACAATTTTAGGCGGAATAATCCTTATTCGAGCTTTGTTTTCAGGAATCTTCATCCTCACCCTTTTAGTTGGTGGAGGATTTTTAGGTTTAGGGACTTATCGCTTGAGTTTTATCTACAGATTTTTAAAGGGAAGAAAAAAATAATGCATGTTCAGGTTTCACCTTTAGGCATAATCATCGCCGTAGTTTTCTTCTTTTCTATAGGCGGAATTCTATGGTGGATGCTCCATCCTCCTCCTCAGATAAAGCCGGAGGTGGCTAAGGCCCGAAGGTCAGTTGAGGCTTTGAAAAGGATTCTGGTCCCGACTTCTGGTATGCCCTATTCTGAAAGGGGGATAGAGTTAGCCTGTAGATTAGGGGCTGAGCATCAGGCTGAGATCGTTTTGACTTATGTCCTTGAGATCCCGCGCACCCTGCCCCTAGATGCGCCTATGCCTGAAGCTGAGGAAAAGGCGAACCAGATTTTAAACCGGGGAAAAGAGATCGTCGAGCTTCATCACCTCCCTCCAGTCCTTTTAGTTGAGAGGGCTAGGGAAGCAGGAGAGGGGATAATTCGAGCAGCTAAAGATAATCAGGTGGATGTGATTGTTTTGGGCATGCGAACCGATCTGCGCGGTGCTCAATCCCTTTGGGGAAGGACCTCTGATATTTTGATCCGCAAAGCCCCATGTGAAGTCATTCTGGACAAACTTCCTGAAAGCAGTTGAACTTTTTCTTAGGAGAAGAATATGAAAGTGGTAATTTTAGGATGCAGTCGAGTTGGAGCATTACTTGCCACCGAGCTTTTTTCAAAAGGAGATGAGGTCTCGGTTATAGACCAGGACCCCGGCTCTCTTAAAAGGCTGGGCAGAGATTTTGGTGGAAAAGCTTTCTTAGGGATTGGAATCGATGAGGGGGCTTTGAAAAAGGTAGAAATAGAAAAAGCTGAGGTTTTTATCGCAGTGACGAACGACGACAACACTAACCTTATGGCTGCTCAACTGGTCCGGGAAAAATTTAAAACCCCTAAGATTTTCTTAAGAGTTTATGACCCGAAAAGGGCTGAGGCTTTTAAGGAACTGGATTTGAATATACTCTGTCCGACTATAGACACCGCAAAAAAAATAGAAAAGTTTTTGTCCGAAAAAGCTTAGTTGAAATTCAGATAGAGGAGAAGATAAAAATGTACGTGATTATAGTTGGTGGTGGTCAGGTAGGGCATAGCCTTGCCCGGCTCCTTATGGCGGAGAAGCATGAGGTTTTGCTGGTGGAAAAAGACCCGGCAAGATACAGCAAACTTTCAGAGGAATTTGGAGAGTCGGTTATCCTGGGAGACGGGGCTGAGCTGGATACATTGATGGATATGGGGGCTAACCGGGCAGACGTGCTGGTAGCAGTAACCGGGATGGATCAGGATAATTTAATCATCTGCCAGATGGCTAAAATTCTTTACCTTATTCCAAAAACTATCGCCCGGGTAAATGATCCGAAAAATGAGGAGATCTTTCAGAGCCTGGGCGTGGATGCGACTGTCTCCTCCACCCGCATAATAGGTTCCTTAATCGAGGAGAAAATCGATGCCGGGATGTTTATTCCGCTCTTGGCTCTAAAGGGTGGAGAGGTGGAGATTTTCCAGACCCAGCTTTCTTCAGATTCCTCTCTTATCGACAAGAAGATCTCCAAACTAACCTTACCTCAGAATTGTATAATAATTGCAGCCTTAAGGGAAAACCAGATAATCATTCCCAAAGGAGATACTATCCTTAAGGAAAACGATACCATAATTACTCTGGTGGGAAAGGACGCTAAGGACACTTTTAAAAAACTTTTCTTGTAAATTAATTGCCAAGAACATATATTGCAGAGCACAAAGGAGGATTTAGATGTTGAAAAAGTCGTTGTATCTTTTCGGGCTTTTGTTTTTGGGAATAACTCTCCTAACCCGAGCAGTTCAGGCTCAACAGCCGAAAATAGGTTACGTGGACGTGGAAAAGCTCAAATCCGAATATAAGGAGTTTGCGGATGCCCAGGAGAAGTTCAGCCGGCAGTTGGCCCAGTGGCGAACCCAGGACAGCACCATGCAGAAGGAGATCCTCACTCTGCAGGATGAGTTGGAAAAACCAGGGGCTCTATTGATCGAGGCTACGAGAAAAGAAAAACAACAGCAGATTTTAGCCAAGCAAAAAGCATATCAGGAGTTTGCAAACAGGGTATTAGGACCCGAAGGAGAGATGGCAAAAAGGGAAAGGGAGCTTTCCAAGCCTTTAATTGATAAGATAAATGAAAAGATCCAGTTAGTCGCCTTAAGAGATGGCTATTCCCTGATCTTAGATTCCTCCAGTGGAAATGTGCTTTATGCTAAAGAGGATATGGACCTAACCGCCAAGATTCTGGATGAATTGAATAAAGGAACGACTAAATAAAAGTAGGTCAGACATCTCTGTCTGGCCTTGGGGAACAGACAAGAATGTCTGTTTTACCATCTTTTGTAGCGGAAGGCCTCAAGGTCTTGAGACTTCAGCCTTCCATTTAGATTTTGTAGGGACAGCCCTTGTGGCTGTCCTTTTTTTTATTCGCGCAGTCATAGCGTCCGACGTTTCTGTCGGACGTTACGATTTATTTTTTTTAAACCTCAAACATACAAACTCCAAACTGTTTTTCAGCAGGGCGGCGGTGGTCCGCCCTTGAAAAGGTAGTTGATCAAATACACCACATCTGCGACAGTTACCTTGGTATCACAATTAACGTCTGCGAGTAACAATCCGCCGGCCGGCGGTGGCCCGCCTTTGAAGAGATAGTTTATCATATAAACCACATCCGAAACTGTGCGTTGTTTATCTCCGTTTACATCACCACGGATTAAAGCAGTGGTAAAAGCCGCATAAATTCCCAGACTCTGGATTGGAGCAACAATTTCATTTCTCGTTGTGTCAACTGTTCCACCAATCCATTCCCATTGATTAGAGCCCTCATTCCACTTGAAAATCTTTAAGCTGGATTCAGAGGCATTTTTCAAATCGACATCGGAGTATCGAATAGTAAGATAATTATCAAACCCATTTAAGTTGCTGATATTAGGGGAGACAGAAATTGAATGCACTTCACCTGCTTGTTCGACCAAGCTATCCAAGCCCTTCAAGAGCGGTGGGAAATCAGAGGAAAGAATAAGTATTTTCTG
>Ga0315275_10005180_pt1 | contig 12306 bp, 10 predicted proteins | sample YL17G03_0_MG_FD_205557 | JGI IMG/M metagenome (GOLD analysis project Ga0315275, IMG submission 205557) | Sediment microbial communities from Yellowstone Lake, YNP, Wyoming, USA - YL17G03_0 | ecosystem: Environmental > Aquatic > Freshwater > Lake > Sediment | place: USA: Wyoming | collected... | reverse complement strand
GCAAAAGGCATGTCGTTGGTTTTTGCCGACGACTTCACGGGGCCGCTCTCCATCTCGAGCACCGATCCCAAGGCCACCTATTACGACCACAAGCCGCCGGGCGGCTGGCAGGACTTCAGTACGCTTCGATTTACGAGCTTTGATCAACCCAACAATCCCTTTAGCCAAGTCGATTCCTACATGCGCATCAGGGCGAGCGAGAAGGTTAAGAGTTCCGGTTTGATCTCCTCCATGAAGAACGATGCCAGCGGCATAACGACCAAGGCTCCCTGCTACTTTGAATGCCGGTTTATCGGCCCCAACGCCACTGGAACGTGGCCGGCCTTCTGGCTCCTGACGGATTACATGACGGATCACGTCAAAGGTATCAAAGTGCCGTGCGATGAGTTGGACATCATTGAAGCTTACGGTGGGGAAGGCCCACACCAACCAAACGCTTTCGACACCTATATGATTTGCCCCCATTGCTGGGAGCAGGGTGATGCCGGCAAGGCCATCGAGAAGAAGGCCTTCGACGGGCTGCACAATCCAATTCGCATGCGCAAGTTCGGAATCCCCTCCACCTGGTTTGAGACGTTCCACACCTACGGCTGTAAGATCAGCGAGACGGACACTATCTACTATTGCGACAACATTGAGGTGGGCCGGCACGCAACGCTTCCGCTCTCCAAAAACCGCCCGTTCTTCTTTTTGGTCAATCTGGCCACCGGCGGCGGCTGGCCCGTCGATTTGTCCCGGTATGACGGTTTGGCCGACATGTATGTCGATTACGTGCGGGTGTATAGCGGAGCCGCAGCTAACAAGACCGGCGACGCACAGTAGGGTCAAGACTGGAAGCCGACATGCAAAAGAGCAGTGCAACGCGGGATGCGCAAGGAACGAACATGACCCAACGGAACTAAGCGGGATAACTATGGACAGCCACGAATGGCGGTGCGTTAAGGATATCAAAGAAAGAGGTCTCCCGCAGCTGATAGCTGTATTGAAGTAACTCGGACCAGCCAACTACTATGTCTGCGAACACAGCACAGAATCGCGAAATTTCACCCATTTACCCCGTTCTACTGCTCATTTATCAGTGATTATTCCTCTGCGTTGTCCCCTCTCTCAGGAGTTCATCAAATACAGTGTAAATCTGTGTTAATCCGTGTCCAGCTTTTCAAGGAGGTTGGCGGCGAATCTGTCGGTCATCCCTGCGATGTAGTCGCAGACGGTTCGCTGCAGGCCGTGCCCGGGTATGAAGCTTTGAAAGTAGCCCGGCATCAGCCCCGGCTCGCGTGATAATTTCTCGAAAAGCCTCGCAAGATAGCTTTGGACCTTTTCGGCAGTTGCCTTGAGTGAGGGGTGCAGATAGAAATTCTCCAGCAGGAACTTCTCCATCTCGGCGAGGTCTGCGTCACTTTGCTCCGAGAGCACAATCAGGTTCTCACTTTTCGCATAAACGTCATCGACGGTTCTTATGTCCGCCTTTGCGATGGCTTTCTTGGTAGTGCCGATGCAATCGCTGACGAGAGTATCAAGGATCGTTTTTGCGATTCTCATCCTGCGTATAGTCGCATCGTCGATTGCCCGTGCGTTCACTCGCCGGTGCGCGTCGGCGACCAGCCTCAGCGTCTTTACCTGCTCGCCGTCGATCAGCCGGGCGCGCAGGCCGTCTTCGAGGTCATGGCAGTTATAGGCGATGCGGTCGGCTACCCCGGCAGCCTGGCCTTCAAGAGAGCAATTTGCCTCGGCGAAGGTTTGGTCGCGGGGGTGGTCGTAGGTGCTCGTGTGCATAGCCAATCCGAGTCGCGTCTCGTAGGTCAGGTTCAGGCCGAGAAAATCAGGATATGGATGCTCGAGAACATCCACGATTCGCAGACTCTGCCGGTTGTGCTCGAATCCGCCGAACCGGGCCATTAAATCGTTGAGTGTCTTTTCGCCGGCGTGCCCGAACGGCGGGTGCCCCAGGTCGTGAGCCAGGCATATCGCCTCGGTGAGGCCCTCATTCAGGCCAAGCGCTTTTGCTATGGTCCTTCCTATCTGTGCGACCTCGATGCTGTGTGTCAGCCGTGAGCGATAGTAGTCGTCGAGGCCCGGCGTGAAGACCTGCGTCTTGCCTTCGAGACGGCGGAAGGCAGAGCAGTGGATTATTCGGTCGCGGTCGCGCTCGAACGCCGAGCGGTATGGGTGCGGCTTTTCCGCAAATCTCCGGCCCCGGCCGGCCCGCCCAGGCACCGGCGGGCTGACCTGTTCGGTGACTGCGTAAGGGCTCAGCTCCTCGGACATCTTTGGTATCTCACATCCTGCCCGGCCTCGCGGGCCCTACAGGTTCGGGAGGCTGTGCTCCCGGCTCACCTGTCTTAACAGGTCAAGCAGCTCGATAAGACTCTGGCTAATGACGTCGGCGTCGCTGCAGACATTGATGAAATTCGTGTCTCCGCTCCACCTGGGCACCACGTGGATGTGCAGGTGCTCGGGCAGGCCCGCACCGGCGCATCGCCCGAAGTTCATTCCTACGTTAAACCCGTGAGGCTTTATCGCCAGCGACAGCGCCTTTTGCGATTCCCTGATCAGCTTAGTCATATCGAGAAGCTCTTCATCGGTCGCCTGGTCAAGCTCGCCGATGTGCCGGGCCGGCGCTATCAACAAATGGCCGTTGTTGTAGGGGTAGCGATTAAGGATCACGATGCTGTTACCCGAGCGCCACAGCACCAAATTCTTGTCGTCATCCCGCGGATTGTCGCGGTTACGGCAGATGAAGCAATCGCCGGGTTTGCCCAGGCTCTGGATATAGTTGATCCGCCAGGGCGCCCATAGATTTTTGCGTTCCAACGTGCGACTACCTCCGTATCCTTATGGCCCTTAAAGGCTTCTGCAGAATTGCAGGTTAGGCCTACTTAGAAAAGAAAAAATCATTTGTTGATTTTTTCTTTTCAACGGTAATGTATTGTTTCATAATCGCTTACGTAATTATTGAAGAAAATCATAAAAGAGATTTTCTTCAACCTCCAGGGTGGCAAGGGCCACAATATAGGTCTAACCTGCAATTTTGCAGAACTCATTTATGCCCTTACAGCAGGTTTGCCGTTATGCTTTGCTTGACGGTCACCAGCGGTTGTACGCTGATGCCCATAGGAATGGCCGCCTGAATCTTCATTTCGTACTGCTGGTTGTATTGCTCCGATTGCCCCGTCTCGACGTTGAACAGCTCCTCCCCGCTGCCCTGCAGACTCAAAAGCCTGTACCCGCTGAGGAATCCGAACGTGCCGCTCATCTGGAACGTCCCGGAATAGGGTATGGGCCAGCTTGCCGGGACCGTCTCGGCAAGGCTGTATGAGCTGCTTATGACGGCGACAGGACCCTTTTCGGACTGGCGAATTTCATCAAGTTTATAAACAACGTCTCTTGCCTTTCTCATTACCATAGGAGCGGGAACCGATAGCTGCGACTTCCAGGTTTGACCGGGGGAAACGCCGTCGGCGGCTGTGTCTATGCTCGAGACCGAATCCCAGAGAAACCATTGGGTCGAGACGAAATCGCATATCATATCCGGCTCTTTGGTTCTGCCGCGGTCGGCCCCCGGCCGGAACGCTTTCTCTCCAACCTCCTTGATTAGCGCATCCAATTGCGAGTAATCTTCAATTTTGCCCGTGGGCCCGACCTTCAGGATGAAGCTCCTGCCGGTGAAATACTCAACAGCGTCTTTTACGCTCGAGCTGGGACCCTTGCTTCGCGTCACTTTCGCCGATTTGCACGTCGCCTCGATAGTGGTCAGCCCGAGAGGATCTACTTCGGTTGGCGTGTAAGCCATAACAATATCCAGGGACTCGATGATAATCTCCGAAGACTTGCCGCCCGCCTTGGACATCTTTTTCTCCGGGTCCCACTCAATGCTCACCTCCCTCCTTGTGACAAACCTGTACTGGAGGCTTTTGCCCTGCTCGAAATCAACGGTCAGTATGTTGCCTTTTTCTTTCGAGGCTTTCCTCGCGGAGCTCGTACATCCGGCCAGGCCGAGAAAAACGGCAAGCGTCAGCATCGTCAGTGTGGTTCTCAATTCTAATCCTTTCAATTTCAGTCCACTCTCTCGATGTGGTAGAAACGAATCGCCGCCATTTTCAGCGCGGCAGGCTCTTTCTCATCTTTCTGCACGGATTCCGGGTCAACGGCAAGCCACTGCGACCTCAGGTCCTCGGTGTATTCGTCCACTTTGCCGGCCGACAGGTCCAGCTTTAGCCGGCCGGTATATTCTTCGGTGTTGTCGAAGAGCTTCGATAGAAATCCGGTCGATTGCTCTTTGTAGAGCTCAGCCGCATTTTCGGATGACGGCACGGCTTTCATCGTGGCAAGTGCGACCTTGCCCTTGTCCGAATCCTGGACCCCTTCAAGCTCATAGACTCTCTCGTACGACCTGGACCCCATCATACCAAAGTCAAACGTCTTTAGGCTTCTCCATTTGTCGCCTTTGCTGTACTGTTTCGTCTCGCCCGTGGGCAAAGCCGGGATCGTATGACGCTGCTCGACAACCTCGCCCACGAGTAATGACTGCGCCGCCTTATGGGCCTGGCTGCTGCCGGCGACAGCGGCCTGCGCCTCTGTGACGTCTATGATCTTTGAGACCTGCCCGGACGGCGTTACCTCTATGGAGTAGCTCTGGCCAATCAGCTTGTTCAGAGGACTGTCCTGGTCCGCCTGCCTCGAGCTGTCGAAATCCAGAACAACGCTATCCCTCTGCTTGGCAAGGTATTTTAGCTGTTTGATGGTGATTTCCGCGACGGCGACGCCTTTGTCATCGACGCTTTTGATCCGCTGGGCGAAGGTCATTTCAATTCTGTTGCTGGTGCTGCCGCCCTTGAAGGCGGAGGGCTTGCTCGGCGGCGGACCCTCCCACAGCACGCTCTTCTCGGCCTCGCTCGTTACTCTGTAGGTTGTCAAGTCATCCGGCGTGAACTTCAATGCCAGCGTGACCGCCGCCTTGTCTTTTTCCGGTTCAACCTTCGTCTCGACAGTCTTTTCCGGTTCAACCTTTGTCTCCACCGCTTTATCAGGTTTGACCGCAGTCTCAACGGCTTTTTCCGGTTCGACCTTCGTTTCCACAGTCTTTTCCGGCTCGACCTTTGTTACGATGGTCTTTTCCGGTTCGACCTTCGTTTCCACAGTCTTTTCCGGCTCGACCTTTGTTACGATGGTCTTTTCCGGTTCTGCTTCGCCCTTTTTACTGGTATCAATAACCTCTACGGCTTTGTCATCGGCCATTGAAGTCTTCTTTGCCGACCGGCCGCACCCAGGCCCAAAAAGCACCAGCAAAAGCACGATCCCGGTAATGAAAAGGCGCATCTTATCAGACATCATCTTCGGCCTCCCTTAAAGTCTCTATTGTAAATAAGGCATTTTTCAGCCGATAATTATACGTTTTACATTCTCAAAGGCAAGCAATTTTTCTTTAATCGGCTTTTATCAGCAGTTAGAATACAATTTTCACGTTTTCAACCGGTTTTGCAAGTGTTTTCGGAGAATCAGGATTATGAGAAGTGATACGGTTAAAAAAGGCTTTCAGCGGGCGCCCCACAGGGGCCTGCTTCGCGCCTGCGGCCTGACGGAGGCCGACATCGACAAGCCATTCATCGGAATCGCCAACAGCTTCTGCGAGATAGTGCCCGGACATGTTCACCTCAACAAGGTCGCCAGGGTCGTCAAGGATGCCGTTCGCCAGGCCGGCGGCGTCCCTTTTGAATTCAATACGATTGCGGTCTGTGACGGCATTGCGATGGGGCATACGGGTATGAAATATTCGCTCGCCTCGCGCGAGATTATCGCCGATTCGGTCGAGACGATGGGGCGCGCGCACTGCTTCGACGGCCTTGTCTGCATACCCAACTGCGACAAAATCATACCGGGGATGCTGATGGCGGCGGTTCGCCTGAACATCCCGACCATTTTCGTCTCGGGCGGGCCTATGGCCGCCGGCAAGACAAAAGACGGCAGGACCGTTGACCTTATCAGCATATTCGAGGGGGTTGCCCAATTCAACGCGGGCAAGATCGACGAAGGACAATTGGGCGAGCTTGAACGCTCGGCCTGTCCCGGGCAGGGAAGCTGCTCGGGGATGTTCACCGCCAATTCGATGAATTGCCTGTGCGAGGCTATCGGGATGGCGCTGCCCGGCAACGGGACGATACTTGCTGTTGACCCGAAGCGCCGGAGGCTCTACAGGGCCGCGGGCAAACAGATTATCACGCTCGTTGAAAAGGACATAAAGCCGTTGGACATAATCAACGAGAAGTCGCTGGATAACGCCCTGGTTTTAGATATGGCGATGGGCGGCTCGACAAACACGGTCCTCCATACCCTTGCTGTGGCAAGCGAGGCGGGCATTAAATACGACCTCGAACGCATAAATCAGATTGCCGGTGAGTGCCCGAATATCTGCAAGGTCTCGCCGTCGAGCGAGTGGCACGTCGAGGACGTCGATGCCGCCGGCGGTATAAGCGCGATACTAAAAGAAATCAGCAGGATGCCCAACCTGTTGAACACCAATTGTCTGACTGTAACCGGCAAGACCATCGGCCAGAACATCGCCCGGGCCCGGATCAAGAACCCGCAGGTTATCCGCACGCTTGACAATCCCTACTCCAAGACAGGCGGCCTGGCGATTTTGCGCGGCAATCTCGCCCCGGCCGGCGGCGTGGTCAAGACGGCGGGCGTGATGCCTAAAATGCTCACGCACACAGGCCCCGCGGTCATCTTCGAGAGCCAGGAGGAGGCCTGCGAGGGCATCCTGATAGGCAGGGTCAAGGCCGGCGACGTCGTCGTGATTCGCTGCGAAGGCCCCAAAGGCGGCCCTGGAATGCAGGAGATGCTCAGCCCCACAAGCTATATCATAGGGGCGGGCCTGGGCGAGTCGGTCGCGCTGATTACCGACGGGCGCTTCAGCGGCGGCACTCGCGGCGCCTGCATCGGCCATATCAGCCCGGAAGCCGCCGTAGGCGGACCGATAGGACTGCTCAGGGACGGCGATATAATCCAAATCGACATCCCCAACAACGCCATAAACGTCAGGCTCTCGGACGAGGAGCTGGCCGAGCGCAGAAAGACCTGGACCCCCCCCGCACCGCGAATAACAAAGGGCTGCCTCGCAAAATACGCCTCAATGGCAACCTCCGCCGACACCGGCGCCATCCTGAAATGGTAGATTCGCCGTTGAGCATTGCCCGTGGCCAATAGAATTCTTCTATGGTTATTTCAGAGTTTTGTTTATAATAGCCACAGACGATGTTCTCGCACGGCAGAATCTATGCAAGGTTGATAATTCTGGAGCGGATATGATGTTTGAGCGAATCACAGTTGACCCCAGTATCTGTCACGGACAGGCCTGCGTCAAAGACACGCGTATTCCGGTTCACCAGGTCATCGGCATGCTGGCGAACGGGGATGCAGTTGAAGAGATTCTCGTAGAGTATCCATCTCTTGAACGAGATGACATCCTCGCCTGTCTGAGATATGCCGCCTCTCTGACAGAGGAGCAGACTACGCCCATAGGCGGATAAAAAGACAGGAAATGAGAGTCAATCAGCGCCGAGACTGGTGTGGTTCTGAAATGGGGAAATGGACAAGAGCCACTTTTAAAAGATATGAAAGAAGAGTTTTGAAGGGATGCGTTGGAGCTTATGAAAACTGCCACTGGTTCCACCATGTGGAGTTACAAGATGTACTGCCTGGCACTTGCAGTTACGTTTGTGCTGGCAGTGCCTGTATTCTCGCTGCACATGACGGATATGCCCCAGAATATGCTAACTAAAGTCAAAGAGCCGCGAGAACGGGCGATTTCCCTGAAGCTGCCGCTTCTACAGCCGCGGTTCCATTGGACGTTTATGAGTCGCGAAGATTTTCTTTCGGGAAAGCTGGTTCTGCGTATCATCCGAGAAGGGCAATCGAACGATATTGTTATTTTCGAAAATGGAACGTTGTCCGATGGCTGGGAAGCTATGCCCATTACCGGGCCACGTAAAGGAGAGATTTATTTTGGGTTTATATCTACCCGCAAATATCTGACTGCACCCGGTGATAACCTGGAGCTTGAACTGACTGTCACAAAGGATCTGCCCGGGATCGGAGCTATACAAACTGGCATTCTTCCTGCCGGAAAGTACAAATCCAGAGGGGCTTACTCAGGGCTTGTTGATAAATACGATACATCGGCATTGGCTGAAGAGCTCGCCAAGGAAGGCAAAAAGTCTCCCACTGAGCAAGAAGAGTTATTGAACAAGTGGCGAGCAATGTGTGAGCATAAAGCTTTTTTGGAGTCATGGAAAGACCAATGGTCTCTTAAGATTACGAGTGAAAAAGGTTGGCTTTCTGATAAACAGGCAACCGCCCTCGAGGCCATGCGCGAGAAGTTGAGTAGGCAAACACAGCCTCCCGAGGTTTCAACCGGTCCTGTCGCAGCGAAGGAAAACCTTTTTCATAAATATATATGGTTCTGGGTAGCAATACCACCTGTTGTGCTATTTGCTGCAATATTCTTCTGGCGAGGTTTTGTGAAGTCGGGTAGGGTGCGATGAATCGCACCGGTTATGCTGGATACCTGGTTTCGCAGGTATGACGAGGCGAACCGGTCAGCGTGTAGGGTGTGCAAAATCTATTTTGCACACGCGGAAAAGTTATTACGATCTCTTTATGGCAAATTACAGACGGGCAAAATTCTGCGGTAGATATTACTTTTTTACGGTTGTCTCCTATCAGTAGATTTGGGAAGAATGTAAGAGAACGCGAATGGCCTGTTTGTTCGTGAATAGACCCGCGTGTGCAACAACGTTGCACACCCTACCAAGCTCAATATATCTCTTTTATGGCGGGCATCACAATGAAGCCCAAAGATTTCATAACAACGGTTCAGCGAAAGGTTGCCTTCACTGCGGTTGGTCCGTCGGCGGTGCGAGGGCAGGGAAAAGGAGTCTTGCGGACATCGCAAGATTTCTGTTCTCAGATCGCGCTGGGCAGGGTATCGAAATCAAGTGCGAAGGCATATCAACTCTGGCTGGACCACCAAACGGAATTGCTGCTTGAAGTCCTCCCAATCAAGAACAGGCCTTGGGGCGCCGCAAGAAAGGCTATTAACCTCTTTCTGCGAGATGCTCTGTACAACAAGTACCTCAGCAGGCAATTCAAGCTCCGGTCGGTTGAACCTTGGCTTGAGATTCCTTTGGATAGCGCCGTGGCAAAAGGATTGAATTCACGCGACCATCGAGGCGAGCTTCCTCGATGGCCCGGGCTAAAGAGGCTGAGACCGGATATCAGCGAAGCCTTTCAAGTGTTCGCGTCAAAACGGGCAACTGTCAAAGGAGTCGCCAGAGTACACTTGGACATGTATCTGTGGTTGGGTAACAGATGAAAGACGAACAAGTTCCAGTGGTGCGAAGTATCGCACCCCGTGTACCTGTTATTGTTCCCGGTAAAGGGTATCCGCGTGTGCAACAAAGTTGCACATCCTACCAAGCTGTGTAGGGTGTGCAAAATTTATTTTGCACACGCGGACACAACAATTATGATGTTTCTATGTCAAATTACAGGCGAGCGAAATTTTGCGGCGGATATTACTTCTTTACGGTTGTCTCCTACAAAAGGCGCGAAATTCTTGTAGGCGAAGTTGCGAGAAAGCATCTGCGCAATGCGTTTGAGAAAGTGCGATCGAAAAGACCTTTCAAGACGATAGCGTTGTGTCTTTTGCCGGAGCATTTGCATTGCATATGGAAATTGCCCGAAGGCGACGGAGATTTTTCGACGAGATGGTCGTTAATCAAGAAAGATTTCACGATGAATTACTTGAAAGAAGGAGGGAGTGAATTCGCCCAAGACTATTCAAGATTAAAACACCGGCATCGCGGCGTATGGCAAAAAAGGTTCTGGGAGCATCAGGTACGGGATGAAAGAGATTTGCAGAGCCACATTGATTATATACATTATAACCCGGTCAAGCATGGGTTGGTTAAAGATGTTGATGATTGGCCCTGGTCAACGTATCACAAATACATCGAATCAGGGCGTTATGGAAAAGTAGATTTGGAAAGAATGCAAGAGAACGTGAATGGTCTGTTTGTTCGTGAATAGATCCGCGTGTGCAACAGAGTTGCACACCCTACCAAGCTCAAACCGCTCCCTTACGGTCGCGGCTCGTTGTATTTGATTCCGCCCGCCGGGGGCCCTTGGGGCTGTGATCTCTGTGGCCGATAGAAAGAAAACTCCGTGGTATGTTGATGGGCTGCATTTTGAATGTCAAGGGTGCGGAGGGTGCTGCTCCGGGCCGGCGGAGGGATATATCTGGGTCACCCGCCCGGAGATGAAGCTTATTGCGGATTCCCTGGAAATCTCCGTCGGCCAATTGAAGAGCGATTACCTCAGGCGAGCGGGCCTGCGGATGAGCATAATCGAGCACGATCTCACGAAGGACTGCGTCTTCTTACGCAAGATTGACGGCGCCAAGGAGTGTATGATCTATTCGGTTCGGCCCGCCCAGTGCAGGAGCTGGCCCTTTTGGCCGAGCAATCTGGCCAGCGCCAAGGCCTGGAACGAGGCCACCCGTAAGTGCCCCGGCGTCAATCGGGGAAGACTCCACACATACCAAGAAATCCAAAAGCTCAAGAGACTCAGGAAATGGTGGCAGAGCAGCAAGTAAACAGTCAAGTGGTTGAAAAGGTCAGTCGCATCTATCAGTGGCTCGATGAGCAGTTGCATCGGGCAGGTGATCCGCCCGCGGCCTGCGACGGCTGCGGGAAATGCTGCGATTTCGATACCTTCGACCACCGTTTGTTTGTCACGCCGCCGGAATTGATTTACCTCGCCGCGAACCTGACAGGGCAAACGCTAAGGCCGATGACGACGGGGCGATGCCCGTACAATATCGTCGCAAAGTGTTCAGTCTATGATTATCGTTTTGCCGGATGCAGGATTTTCTGCTGCAAGCCTGTGCCGAGCGCGGTCGAGGTGGGTGACAAGGACTTCCAGAGCCGATTGAGCGAATCGGCACTGAAGCAATTCAAGTCCATCTGCGCGGAATTTGATATTCCCTACCGCTATACCGACCTGGCCGCTGCGCTCAACGGTCTTGCCGGAGCCTAATAGTTGTCAATAGGCAACGGGATTTTGTCCTGGGGATCGCGGAGGTTTATGTATTTGACACCTCCCAGGAGCGAGCCGTATTCCTTGTAATGGGCGTAGAGCTTGGCGAGCTTCTCCGCGTCGGTCGCTTCGAGATGCCGCTGCCATTTTCCCAACTCGGCCCCCCAGATAATCTCGGTATTGTCGGTTGTATGAAGAACGATGTGCGGGAGTCGCTTGTTCTGCCTGCCGTTGTAGTTGCTCACGTCGATGGCGGCTATCTCCCTCAGCAGCGGCTTGTCGGCGGTCTTCTCATAATCACACTGATTGAGCAGCGCGACTAATTCCACGGCGGCGGTCAGGTCGTCGCGCTGCCAGGGCAATCCCGGTTTCGGTTTTTCACCCGTCGCGCTCAGCCCTTTTGCCTCTGTTATAAGCAGATGAGGCATCGGGACGAAGTCCAGCACCGCCAGGTCGCGATCCACGTAGAACTTCTGGGGGCCCAGGCTGACCAGGACCAGCGGCTTTCGCCATCGGCCTTCTATCAGCAGGCGGTCGTGCATCGTCCGAACTCTGACGTTATCAAGCCAGCTAAACAACGTCTGGATATTCCGTTGGACCCTTTGGGCGGCGGCTTCATCAATTGTCAGGCCCATCCCGTCGGCCCTTGCGGCATTGTAGAGATTGTCTTTAAGCTGGTCATTGACCCAGGCCGGCACCGCCACAAGCTGGATGGGGACATTGTCCTGCGAGGCGGAGACGCTCCGCTTGATGAATCTGTCCCAATAGACAATGCCGAGGACCATCCCGCCGACGATGCCCACCACGGCAAAACTTTTCATGATGCGCGCCGGCTGCAGCCCGCCCGCGCTCGATCCCTTGTTCGATGTTCTCGTGTTGCCCTTTTTGTTGCTTCTTTCAACCACCGTCGTCTCACATCTTGCCAGGCGCACCCGTTTTCAGGCCAGGTTCCTGTCACTCGTTATCCAGAAGATCTATGAGTTCTGCAAAATTGCAGGTAATCAACAAACGATTTTTTCTTTTCTAAGTAGGCCTAACCTGCAATTTTGCAGAAGCCTTAGAAGACCTGGCCGGCGGCGATAGCGCCGCCTCGACGATTCTGGCGCACAGGTCGGACATTGAAAGCCCTAACTTTGCGGCCGCTTTGGGCAGCAGCGAATGGCTCGTAAAGCCGGGGATCGTATTGACCTCCAGCGCGCAGGCGATTTC
>Ga0315275_10005178_pt1 | contig 12307 bp, 10 predicted proteins | sample YL17G03_0_MG_FD_205557 | JGI IMG/M metagenome (GOLD analysis project Ga0315275, IMG submission 205557) | Sediment microbial communities from Yellowstone Lake, YNP, Wyoming, USA - YL17G03_0 | ecosystem: Environmental > Aquatic > Freshwater > Lake > Sediment | place: USA: Wyoming | collected... | reverse complement strand
AGAGCATGTCCCAAGGGTAGACGATCGGCAACCAGTCTTTCGTGTAAAAACAGCGGATGCGCATGGACTTGGATATCGCATTGACTGCATCCGTAAGCTCGTACTCGCCCCGTGGGGATTTTGCAATCGTTTTCAGCGTCTCGAAAATCCTGTCGTTTATGACGTAGAAGCCCGTGTTCGCCATGTTGGACGTCGCTTCATCAGGCTTTTCCGTTATCTTGGTCAAAAAGCCGCCGTCCGTCTCCAGGACGCCGAACTCGGACGGGTTGAAAACCTTCTGGCCGAGCATTGAAATGCCGTAAGACCAGCATTCTTCAACCGCCGCGCGTGGATAGATGTTATCGCCCATCATTACCATGAAGCGCTCGTCCTTGTCAATCAGGCTTTCGGCCTTCAGCAGCGCGTCGCCGGTGCCCAGCGCCTCGCCCTGCTCGATGTATTTTATTGCGATGTTACCATAGCGATCGCCGAGCTTGCTGATTATCTGGTTCTTGCCGAAGCCTACGACGAGTATCGCCTCGCCGGCTATGCCGGAAACCGAGTCGAGTATGTGCTCGATAATCGTCTTGCCACCGACCATGAGCAGCGCTTTGGGCCTGTTCACGGTAAGCGGGTACGTCCGCGTCGAGCGGCCCGCGCAGAGAATTATAGCCTTCGCACCTTTTCTGCCCGCGCTTTTTTCTCTTCCGAACAACATAATAAAACGATTTTATTCCCTGTCTTTTAAAGATTTTTTACTGTGGTTTTTCAGCTTCCTTCGCAGAACCTCAATGACCGCAGGCATGAATGATATCAGCATTATCGCGACTATGACGAAGGCGAAGTTGTCCTTGACGACGGGCAGATTACCGAAGAAATAACCGAGCGAAAGGAAAATCGAGACCCATGTGATGCCACCAGCGACGTTGTAGATGATGAAGCGACGGTAGCTCATGGCGCCTATGCCGGCGACGAACGGAGCGAAAGTGCGCACGATAGGAATGAAGCGCGCGAGCACGATAGTCTTGCCGCCGTGCTTCTCGTAGAAACGGTGCGCGCGGTCCAGATGCTCCCTGTTCATGAAGCGCACGTTTTTCTTGGTGAATATTTTCGGTCCGACGTAATGGCCTATCCAGTAGTTCACCGTGTCGCCGATTATCGCGGCGAGCGAAAGCGTCACGAGCAAAGCTACAAAATCAAGCGAACCGAGCGCCGCGAAAGCGCCAGCGGCGAAAAGCAGGGAATCGCCCGGCAGGAACGGCATGATGACGAGGCCGGTTTCGCAGAAGACCACGCCAAAGAGAATCGCGTAGGTCCATGCGCCAAACGCCTGTATGAGCAGGCTGAGATACTGGTCAAGATGAATCAGGAAATCGACAAGAAAAGTTATCAAGTCCATAGCAATCAGATAATTTCAGAATATTTAAGCGATTCAGGCCAGCGCAAAGCCGAAGTTAAACAGCCACAAAATACCGTATCCTGCCAGGCAGCCCACGGTTATGAAAGGCATGGCCGGATAGAAGCGGTCCTTCTTCGCGAAGGCGAGAAGGCTGAAAAGCGCGGCCGCGACGACGATCGGTATAACGAGTGCGTATACGAACGCCGCCGCTTTCGTGACGCCCATCTTTATCATGGAGTCCATAACGACGCCCGCGAAGATGAGCGGGAACGCGATATCGCCTCCGCCGAGAATCGCCGTCTTGTATTCATCCCTTTCCTCTTTCAGCGCGGTGTGCTTCGCCATGGCCGCCGCGGCTCTCTTTCCTTTAAGCGGTTTCACGGCCTTGGCGATTTTATGCGCGGCCTTAACCTTGTATGAAATCATGACGCCGGCGAAGGCGCGGCTCTTTGTCTGGAACTCGGCCATGCCTATCATGTGCTTCGATTTCCAGACAGCAAACATGTCATACGCAGAAATCGCGACCAGCAGCAGCGTGACCCACGTCACATCCAGCAGCGGCACGAAAATAACTGCGATGCCGGGGTATATGAGAAGCTCGGTGACGTTGTGAATCCATATGTTAGGCCTGATAACCTTGAAGAACGCGAAGAACACGCAGATGATGAGGGCTAAAGTCGGGTCGATGAAGACGCCGAGCGTTATAGAGCAGGTCATCCATACCGCGAAGAAGAACATGGCCTTCCAGATGCCGAACTTCCTGAACCTGACGAGCAGAAGAATGAGGCCAGTACCTATGAGTATCGCGACGAGCATGTAAAGGAATGTCTCTATGCCATGTATTTCCGGCCTCTCGCCTATAGCCGTGTCGGCATGCTCGACTATCGTTTCGCCCTCCGGAGTCTGCGTCACGGCCGTGATGTTGGCACTCAACGCGTAAAGGCCTATAACCTGCGCCAGGAAGAAAATAAGGATTATGAGAAGCGTTACGAGAATGGTATGCTTCATGAAATTAATATAGTCTGGAATGCTTATTAATCACTTTTAACAACAGATTAATATGGCGTTTCCGAGCCCGCTGGAAATAGATATTGTCGTTAAATTAATCATTGCCGCAAGCCTCGGCCTGCTGCTAGGCTATGAAAGAGAAGTTCACAAAAGGCCCGCCGGATTGCGGACCCATTCGCTGATATGCATGGGAGCGGCGCTGTTCACGGTTCTTTCGATGTCTTTCGCTGGCGAAAACGTTGACACTTCCAGGATAGCCGCAGGCGTCGTCACGGGCATAGGCTTCATAGGAGGCGGCATAATATTCAAGTCAGAGGAAAGGGTTATCGGCCTTACGACGGCTGCGGAGCTCTGGGTCGTGGGCGCCATAGGCATCGCCGTCGGCGTGGGCTACTACATGGCAGCAATCGTGACCACGCTGATTGTGCTTTTCATTCTCGTGCCGCTTAAGCACATAGCCGACGAGGCGAAAAGAAAAGCGATTCTGAGATAGCTAAATTTTTTTCTAAAAGAGATTTAATTTTATTAAATACAGGATACATGATAGATTTTCATATGGAGAAGGTGTTTTAATGCTGCCGAAGGATTACGACTTCCGCCAGAGCGAGGAGAAGTGGCAGCATTTCTGGGAGCACGAGGACGTTTTCAAGTTCAATCCCGACAGCGAGAAACCGATATTCTCCGTCGACACGCCTCCGCCGACTGTTTCTGGAAAGATGCACATAGGGCACGCCTTCTCATTTTCACAGCAGGACTTCGTCGTCCGCTTCAAACGCATGAACGGTTTCGAGATTTTCTGTCCTTTCGGCACGGACGACAATGGACTAGCGACTATCCGCCTCGTCGAGAAGATGACCGGCAAGAAAGAGAAGTTCATGTCACGCAAAGAGTTCATATCGCTCGTCTTGGACACGCTCAAGGAGATACGCCCGACCTACATGCGTGACTGGAAGCGCATAGGCATGAGCTGCGACTGGTCGATTTATTACACGACAATCGATGACCACTGCAGGCGCATCTCGCAGAAGTCGTTCATCGACTTGTTCAAAAACGGCCGGGTCTACCGCAAGCGCACGCCGTTCATGTGGTGCCCCGAATGCAGGACGTCGATAGCGCAGGTGGAGCTGAAAGACGAGCAGAAGGAATCGAAGTTCGTTTACATGAAATTTGATACAAACATCGGCGAGCAGATTACGATTGCGACCACGCGGCCGGAGCTCCTGCCAGCATGCGTCATGGTCCACGTACATCCCAATGACGAGCGCTACAAAAAGTTCATCGGCGCGAAAGCGAAAATCCCTTTCTTCAACCGCGAGGTCAATATAATGGCGAATGCGGACGTCGACCCGGCATTCGGCTCCGGCGCCGTGTATCACTGCACGTTCGGTGACATGGACGACGTCGAATGGCTGGAGAGATACAAGATTCCAGCGATAGAGATAATGGGGAAGGACGGGCGTTTGAACGAGCTCGCCGGGAAATACAAAGGCATGAACTCGAACGAGGCGAGGAGCGCCATAATCGACGACATGAAGGCGGAGAACAGAATTGAAAAGATTGACAAGATAACGCACGTCGTCAACACGCACGAGCGATGCGCGACACCCATCGAGATACTGATGACGGAGCAGTGGTTCATCCGCTACCTCGACCTGAAAAAGCGATTTCTTCAGGCTGGCAGAGAGATGAAATGGTTTCCTCCGTACATGCGCTCACGCCTCGAGAACTGGATAAAGGGCCTGAAATGGGACTGGAACGTTTCGCGCCAGCGCAGCTTCGGGGTTCCAATTCCCGTCTGGTTCTGCGAGAAATGCAGAGAGGTCGCACTGCCAGACGAGCTTGACCTGCCCGTCGACCCGACAATCGACAAGCCCAGGCACGCATGCAAATGCGGCTCGCGCTCGTTCCGCGGCGACCCGGACGTGCTCGACACGTGGGCAACGTCAAGCATGACCCCACAGATAGCGGCATCGCTTTTCCCGCAGGCCTACGCGAGACTTTATCCCATGTCCTTACGCCCTCAAGCGCACGACATCATATCGTTCTGGCTTTTCAACACCATGGTCAAGTCGCAGATGCACAACAATACGAATCCCTGGAAAGACATCATGATTTCAGGATGGGCGCTCGACCCGAGCGGCAAGAAAATGAGCAAGTCGAAAGGGAATGTCATCGAGCCGCAGGTACTGATGGAGAAATACGGAGCCGACGCGCTGCGCTTCTGGGCGGCCGGCTCGAAGCTCGGCGAGGACCTGGCATATATGGAGAAAGACTTCGTCACAGGCAGCAAGTTCGTCACGAAGCTCTGGAACGCCTCGAAGTTCGCGCTCATGCACCTGCAGGACTACACACCAAAAAAGCCGGAAAAGTTCAGCGAAGTAGACAAGTGGATGCTCACAAAAATAAGCAACATAATAAAAGTCTCCACAGCGTCATTTGAGAAATACGAGTATTCGAGAGCGAAGGCGGAGATAGAGAATTTCTTCTGGCACACGTTCTGCGACTACTATCTCGAGATTGTCAAGGACAGGCTGTACAACCCGGTGGGATACGAGGAATGGGAGATCGATTCCGCGCGCTACACTTTATACTACGTTCTTCTGTCCGTGCTGAAGATAATCGCCCCCATAACGCCGCACATAACCGAGGAGATATACCAGCATTATTTCAGGCGAACGGAAGGCCACAAAAGCATCCACGTTTCGCAGTGGCCCGAGTTCGATGCTTCGCTGGTCAGCAAGAAGGCCGAGAAGGCGGGCGACATGGCAGCCGATGTGATAGCGGCCATAAGGAAATACAAGTCCGCGAATTCGCTGCCGATGAACGCACCGCTCAGCTACGTGACCATCGATACGAATGCGGTCAGGCCTGTTCTGAAGGACATAGAGAAGACCATGAAAATCGGGAGCGCGAGGATAGCGAAACCGAAAGCGGCGACGATAGAAACGGAGAAGTTCAAGCTCGCGCTAGAGATACTGAAATGATTTAAAACCAAATCCGACAATTTAAGCATGAAACTGATTTCTGCCGCGGCCTGCATTATCATTCTGGCGGTCATCATCAACCAAGGTGTTATTCACACCGCCCGCGCCGAGGACGCGTGCAGGGAAGGCGACAGGCGCGTCTGCGGCTCCGACGTCGGCGCCTGCGAATCCGGCAGGTCGGTATGCAAGGAAGGCGAGTGGGGCGAGTGCGAGGGCGGCGTCGGCCCGAAGGACAGCGAAACCTGCGGCAATTCGCTGGATGACAACTGCGACGGGGCGGTTGACGAGAACTGCTTCCCATGGCTATCCTTCATTCTGGTGGGAATGGGCATACTTTTCATATGCATAGGCATGATTTACATACAGAAAGAAAAGGGAGAACGCATGCTGCGCGAAGGCGTTGGAAAGGATTAGATGCGTAAAGGCCAAAGATACACGAAAAGCGGCATACACTGACATTTTTCCGGCAAAACTTTTAAATAACATTTATATATAAATCCTTTATACTATACTATACCTAAATGTATAGGCAGCTAATGCTGTTTAAGCTAAAATAAAAATTAGGAGGGAGAAAATGGCAGAAAAGCCGCACATTAACATCATAACGTCAGGACACGTAGACCATGGAAAATCTACACTGATAGGCAGATTGCTCTTCGACTCGGGGGCGATTGGCGAACAGGAAATGAGGAAACTCAGGGAGAAAGCAAAGGAACTTAAGAAGGAAACTTTCGAATTTGCGTTCGTCATGGACAACCTTAAAGAGGAAAGGGAGAGGGGCGTAACCATTGATCTGATGCACAAGGAATTCCAGACACAAAAATATTACTTCACGATAATCGACTGCCCCGGTCACAGGGACTTCGTAAAGAACATGATCACCGGCGCATCGCAGGCAGACGCCGCGATTCTTGTGGTCTCAGCCAAGGACGGCATACAGGAACAGACCAGGGAGCACTTGTATCTTGCGAAAGTCTTGGGCATACAGCAACTTGTAGTTGCGATAAACAAGATGGACGCAGTCAACTACGACAAGGCAGCATACGAGAAGACCAAAACGGACGTTTCGAAGCTTCTTCAGACTCTTGGTTACAAGGTCGACAAGATACCGATGGTCGCATGCTCCGCGTATGTTGGCGACAACGTATTCAAGAAATCAACCAACATGCCGTGGTACACGGGACACACGCTTGTAGAGGCGCTTGACCACACTATAGTGCCGCCCAACAAGCCGTTTGACAAACCGCTCAGGCTTCCCGTACAGGACGTCTTCGCCATAACTGGCGTAGGAACAGTCCCTGTCGGAAGGGTTGAGACTGGCATAATGAAACCCGGCGACAAAATAATATTCGAACCGTCCGGAACGCAGGCGGAAGTCAAATCGATAGAGATGCACCACAAGCAGCTTGCCAAGGCAGAGCCTGGGGACAATGTCGGTTTCAACATCAGGGGCGCTTCAAAGACTGACATAAAGCGTGGCGATGTCGTGGGACACCCGAACAACCCGCCCACGGTAGCGAAGGAATTCACGGCACAGATAATCGTTCTGCAGCACCCAACCGTGCTTACGAAAGGTTACACGCCGGTATTCCACTGTCACACGGCGCATGTCGCAGGCAAGATAACAGAGCTGGTCAAAAAGCTTGATCCGAAAACCGGCGCTGTCTTGCAGGAACACCCGGACATGCTGAAGCCTGGCGATGCCGCGATAATAAAGGTGCAGCCATCGCAGCCGATTGTGGTCGAGAAACAGGCGGACTTCCCTGAACTGGCGAAGTTCGCGATCCGTGACATGGGCAAGACCATCGCTGCGGGAATCGTAATCGACGTTGTGAAGGCGAAGTAATTTCGCCTTTCTTATTCTTTTTTATTTTACCTTTCAGCGGGAGCTCGATTTTTAAAAACAACGGATTCATATAATTCTCTATGAAGCCTTCGGAAATCCGCGACAAGATAGAAATATGGATAAAGTCCAAAATGAACGAAGCAGGCGCGAGCGGTGTGGTCGTGGGTATGAGCGGCGGCGTCGATTCGTCCGTTGTCGCCGCCTTAGCGAAGCGCGCGCTCGGGAGCGCGAAAGTGCTCGGCCTTATTCTGCTTTGTGGGTCGGACGCGAAAGACGGCGAACGCGCGAAAATGGCGGCGAAAAAATTCGGCATCAGGACTGACGAAGTTAATCTCACGCCCGCTTTTTGCGAGCTTGCGGAAACGCTCCCGCAGGCCGACAAGAAGACGCTCGGCAATCTGAAATCGCGGCTGAGAATGCTTACATTATATTACTATGCCAACAGGAACAATTATCTCGTGCTTGGAACGTCGAACAAGTCGGAAATAGCGGTCGGTTATTTCACGAAATACGGCGACTCGGCCGCGGATCTCGAGCCGATTGGCGGCCTTTACAAAACACAGGTCATAGAGCTTGCGAAGCATCTCGGCATACCTAAAGAAATTACCGATGCCATCCCCACAGCCGGCCTGTGGGAAGGCCAGACCGACGAAAGCGAGATAGGCATGAGCTACGCGGAGCTCGACTTGATTCTAAAGACGGCAGAGCGCGGTAAAGAGGTCGAAGCGGAAAGGGGAAAAATCATACGCGTCAGGGAAATGATAAAGAAGTCTGTCCACAAGAGAAAGCTGCCCGAAGTCTGCGAGGTATGAATTTATATTTCAAGTAATTTCTTTATCTAACATGACTTGCCAGATATGTGGTGCTAAATCTGGATTCTATCCTATTTGTAAAAATTGTTCTAAGTTGAAGGACGAAGGAAAAGTCACTAAATGCGAAGAATGTGGTATCTGGAAAAAGGACAATAAACCTTTATGCCACGAATGTTTTTTCAAAAAACAGAAAGAATCAAATAATTACAAAAAAACAGAAATAGAAACTGAAGATGATAGTTTTAGGTCTAAATTTAAAGCCGAAATTAGAGCTGAAGATGGTCATTTAGTAAGGTCTAAAGCAGAAAAGATTATTGACGACTGGTTGTATCATCAAGGAATAGCACATGCTTATGAAAGAAAAGTGCCAAATGAAAATGTTTATTGTGATTTTTTTATTCCCAAATGGAACATTTGGATTGAATTTTGGGGATTATATGATGAAAAATATCTAAAAAGGAAAGAATTGAAAAAGAAAATTTATTTGGGACTTAATAAAAAGCTAATCGAACTTACGGAAAAGGACATTGAAAAAATTGACGATGTTATGCCAGAAAAATTAAAGCCATTTTTACCGCAAAATTTTAATTTTGATTAATTTATTTTATGACACGGTTACGCATATTTCAAAGCGTCCCTTTCAGCGCCCTGGCCTTGTCTATTTCCAGACGGTTGTTGAGAGCGTTGACGAGATATTTCTTCTTCTTGTGCGTGATGACCCAGTACGGGTAGTAGACCGGCTTGATTTCAAGAACGTTTATGTCCCAGATCTCCGCGACTTTTTTCACGAAGTCCTTGGAGACCGTGAAATCGAGCGTCTCTCCCTCGCGGTCCCGCTCGATTATCTTGCGGGTCATTTTCATTGACGAGGGATCGGAAGGCAGGACTATAGACGGCGCGAGCTTGTACTCTTCCGCGTCATGAACCACCATTCGCTTCTCAATGAGATGCTTGAGATTCGCCTGAGTCTCACCAAGAAGCATTTTAACGCCGTTCGAAATTTTATCGACGCCTGATACTTTGTTTCTGGCCAAATAAACAATAACATTTCTCTGGTTTGCGGTAAGCTCCAGCATAGAATTTATACCTTTGCTGCTCTCCACCGAATCGCCGGCTTCGAAGACAAGTTCGCCCGATATGCCGTCGACAAGCAGCTCTACGTCCTGGCCGCGGTGGACTCCATCCGCCTTCCACATCGGGTAATTGAGGAAGCGCAGGTCATCGACGCTCTTGAAGACGCGCAGGATGTCCTCCTCGAAAAACCTCGGGGCGAACAGCGGGATCTTGCTCTCATACGCCGGCGTTATGCCTTCGGTGGCCGCTCCTTTCTCGCCTGGCTCCAGCTGCTTAACCACGGCCTCGCCGCCGTGCTGGCTGCGGCGGATGCGGATGTCGACTATGAGCGGCTGTTCGGTCACGCCGACTATCATGCCTATGCCTATCGGCAAATCTTTGATTTCCTCGCGCGTGCCGAGTTCGATGCCTTCGACTGAGTCCATTATCGCGCGGATGTCGTTGGGGTTCGTGACTTTGAGTATGATCTGCGTCGAGCATTGCGAGAGGACGTTCTTGTCAACCTTCGCCGGACGCTGCGAAATGATGCAGAGGCCCATGCCGAACTTTCGGCCTTCGGAGGCTATGACGCGCAGGAACTTCGAGCTCGCGACTTCGCCAAGCCCTCGCTCGGGGCAGAAGTTGTGCGCCTCCTCAAGCACAAAAAAGAATTCCGGTATCTTGCCGTATTTCCTCGCATTGAAAAGCTCTTTTGCGAGCTTGTAAACTATGAGCTGCTGCACGTCGGGGCTCGCCTCTTTCAGATCGATTATGGTCATGCGGCCTTCTTTCACAAGCTCGTCGGGCTTCGTCGGGTTAGCGGAGAAAAGCTTCGTTGCCTCGAGGAATTCGAGCAGCGATGACAGATTTCGCTTCGAGTTGCTGTCAATCGAATTGACTTCCTCTATCACGTCCTTAAGCGTGTAGTCCTTGCCGGCTAGGTTTTTCATCGCTGAATAAAGTATGCCTTCCTGGCCCGACGATATGCGCGTCGGCAGCATCTCGAATATGTCATCCGCCGAAAGCTTCGAGTCGAGCTTTATCGGGTTCTGCGGTCCGGTGTCGAAAACATGGACATTGTTCTTGTATGACTTCGGCTGGATGCCGAAGCGCTTCATCTGCTGTATCTCGTTCTCCTTTCTGTTCTCCTCAACCAGCGTCCTGTATTCGCCGTGCGGGTCTATGACGACGACAGAGATGTTCTTTTCGGCAAGCTCTTCCAGCAGGACGCCGGCCGCGTACGACTTGCCCGTACCCGTCTTAGCGAGTATCGCGACGTGTTTCGTTATGAGGTGCTTCAGCGGGAGGTTGATCGGGATGTTGTAGCCCTCGAGAATGCCGATGTAAAGGCCGTCGTCCTTCAGCCCGAGCGTCGCCTTTATCAGCTCGTCGTCCGCCGTGTAAACAGGCGTGCCCGGCTCGAACGGCACGGACAGCTGCTTGAGGAAGTTTCTGGAGTCGCGGAAGCCCATTACCTTCGCCTTCGCGGTAGTAGTGTTCATGTAATTGGTTATGGAATCTATGTAGCTCAGAATCCATTTGCCCTCGAAGTCCTTGACCGCTATGTACTGCAGCTTCTTGATCTTGGCCTCGGCCTTGAAGCTGAAGTCCTTGGTCGTCACGCTTCCCGATATGTGACCTAGCATCATGAATAGAATTTGTCAAGAGGTTTAATAAAAAGTTGGTCATTTCTCGGCGACTTTGTCCCAGAGGTATTTGTGGTATCGCTTGTGATTCTCGGCGATCTCACTACTCTCGATGACGAAAGCGAAAAGCTCGGCGCCGAACATGAAGTTGACGACCTTGTTGCCGTAGATGCAGACGACCGAAGGGTTGCCGCTGAACTCTTCCGGCAGGAATCTTATTTCTTCGTAAGGCATGGCTTTCGTCTCTTTCCGCATCTCGTGCCTCAGGAGATTGAACCACTTCACTTTCAGCTTTATCCTGCGCTTGTTCCAGCCTGCGAAGAAACCTGGAAACATTTTGGGAATGTATCTGCCGGAGCCTATCCAGCGGACTTCCTCGTAGTTTAGCATGTCCTCCCAAACGGCTTTTATGCCTTCCGCGTCTCTGTATACCTCCGCGTCTATTGCCAGCCTTCTGGAATTGAACTTATCTATCATTGAAGGGAGCTCATTCTTTATTTCATTTTCCGTCCTGTCGAGGTCACCTTTCTTCTCTTCGATATAGTTTATAATCTTGCTGGGGTGGCTGACGCGGAAAAGCCTCTTCTTGTTCTCCGTTACGTATGCAACCAGTCCTCGTTCAATGAGCTTGTTGAGAATATCGTATATATTTCGTCTCTCTATGCCCGTCCTCTCGTGAATCCTGTTCATGGGCGACGGCCCGGCTTCGAGCAGGGTCGAAAATACCTTTATTTCGCCTTCCGAGATGCCTATCTTCCGGAGGATTTCGAGGCTCATGACCTATTCTTGTTTCCGCTATATTTAAATTAGTGGTGTTGTTACAATACCACAAATACTTATATTTATTATTCACTTAGAAGTAATTATAATATCTTATATCAAGGAGAGGGTGATGATTATGAACGCTTTCGGAAAAACATTATGCGTTGCCGCAATGGGTGCAGGATTGGCCGCTCCCGGGTTGGGGGATGACATACAGAAAGCGATTCTAGGTAAGCCCGACACCAGATTCCAGATAGACAGCAGACTGGGCTTAGGCGGCAACGACAAGGGGACGGAAACTTGTGCCGGTAACGTTATCCTCAAATTCAAATACCCGACAGGCAAGCATTTTGGCATGTGGGGGTTTGTAAATGCCCCATGGAAAGAAATTCATTCGCCGAAAGGCGGTAATTCCGGCCTCGGAGACGTGACTCTGGGGGCGGGACCGAGAGGGAACTTCAATATTGGCGAGGGAGAAGTCAACTGGCTATCTTATGGAGGCCTGACCCTGCCAACAGGGGATTATAAAGACGGCGTCCCGCTCGGTAACGGGAGGGCTGACACAAATACTGGAGCATACGCAACGTGGATGCCGAAAAGTAAAAATTACGAAATAGACGCTGCGTTAGAGCGCAAATTCACAGACAATAACTGGAAAGGCATCAACCCTCCGGATGAATGGTCCGGCGGCTTGATGTTTGGGAAAAAAATTGGCGATTTTCGTTGCGGCATAGGTGTCAACGGCACTCGCAAGGATAACGGCGATTACCAATGCGGCGTCAGGGGCACTGCCAGATACATTCCAAAAGGCTCACGCT
>Ga0315275_10005177_pt1 | contig 12307 bp, 9 predicted proteins | sample YL17G03_0_MG_FD_205557 | JGI IMG/M metagenome (GOLD analysis project Ga0315275, IMG submission 205557) | Sediment microbial communities from Yellowstone Lake, YNP, Wyoming, USA - YL17G03_0 | ecosystem: Environmental > Aquatic > Freshwater > Lake > Sediment | place: USA: Wyoming | collected... | reverse complement strand
TTTGGCCTTCTTGATTTTTTTGACCACATCCTCGGGATAAGAAGTCGAGGCGGTGGCCAGATAGGGGATGCGGTGGGCGGCCATGATGGCGTCGATGTCCTTTTTGGGCCGGTCCTTGGGGAACTTCACGGGTGTCGTCGTCGTCCAGGCGCCCGTCGGGGTGGCCGAGCTCCGTTGAATGCCGGTATTCATATAGGCTTCGTTGTCGTAGCAGACGTAGATGATGTCGTCGTTGCGTTCGGCCGCGCCGCTGAGAGCCTGCAGGCCGATGTCGAACGTGCCGCCGTCTCCGGCCCAAGCCACGACGGTCGTCTCGCGGTCGTCGATCATCTCCAGGCCGGCCTTGACGCCCGTGGCCGTGGACGCCGCGGTCTCGAAGGCGCAATGATAGATGGGGACGCTCATGCAGGAATGGGGGAACGCGCCGTCGATGACGGCCCAGCAGCAGGCCGGAATGCAGAGGACCGTCCTCCGGCCCAAGGCTTTCAAGACGTAGCGCAGGGCGAGATTCGCTCCGCAGCCTTGACAGGCGAGGTTCCCCGAGCCGACTAGTTCCTCGACGGGCAGGGTCAATGTCATTTTCTTTTCTTTTTTCATTTCTTCACTCCGATCCAGATGATCTCTTCTTCCGGTCGGTCGTGGGAGATCGTAAAGTCGACGACCTCCCGGAACGAGCCCGGGGTGATATCCCGGCCGCCCAGGCCGGCGATGAAGCCGAACACGGGCTTGCAGTCCCCGTGGCCGTAAATAGCCGACTTCAGCTCCTGGGCGAAGATCCCGTGGTGGCCGTAGGAGATGTTCCGGTCGACGACCGCGATCTTCTTGGCGGATTGCGTCAGGCGCCTGACGATCTCGAAGGGGAACGGCCGGAAGACCTTGATCCGGAGGTTCCCGACTTTGAGCCCGCGGTCGCGCATCTCGTCCACGGCGACGTGGGCCGTGTATCCGGCCGTCCCCGATGTGACGAGGATGATTTCGGCGTCGTCGCAGAGATAATCATCCACGAGGCCGAGATAGCGGCCGAACTGCTTCTCGTATTCCCGCCCGGTCCGCTCGATCATCTCCTGGACCTTCTCCATGTCCTTCTGGAGTTTGTAGCGCAGCTCCATATAGTGCTCGGGTCCGGTCAGGCCGCCGAAGGCGCGCGGGTCATCGGGAGTCACCCGGTAAGGCGGGTTGAAAGGCGGCAGGTACGCGTCGACCTTGGCCTGGTCGGGGATGTCCACGACCTCGTAAGTATGAGAGAGGGCGAACGCGTCGAGGACGACCATGCTCGGTATGGCCAGCGCTTCCGAGACCTTGAAGGCCTGGATGACGGTGTCTAAAACCTCCTGGTTTGAAGCGCAGTAAAACTGGATCCAGCCGGTATCGCGTTGGGAGAGGCTGTCGTTCTGGTCGGTCCAAATGGTCCAGCCCGGGGCCATGGCCCGGTTGATGTTGCCCAGGACGACCGGAAGCCGGCCTCCGGACGCCCAGTGGAGCATCTCGTGCATGAGCGCGAGCCCTTGGGCCGAGGTGGCGGTGAAGGCCCTCGCGCCGGCGGCCGAGGCGCCGATGCAGGCGGCCATGGCCGAGTGCTCGGATTCGACCTTGATGAACTTGGCGTTCAGCGTCCCGTCGGCGCACATTTCCGAAAGGAGCTCGACGACCTGCGTTTGGGGGGTGATCGGATAGGCGGCGATCACTTGGGAGCGGGAGAGCATCGCCCCATAGGACAAGGCGTGATTGCCCATGATGACTTTCTTCATTTCCGTTCCTCCACCATGACGATGCACTTGGCCGGGCATTCCTCGGCGCAGATGCCGCAGCCCTTGCAGTAGTCGTAGTTGACGACCGGCCACTCGGCCTCGATCTCGATCGACATATCCGGGCAGAACTTCCAGCAGATCCCGCACTGGATGCAGTCCTCGAGCTTGATCTCGGGCCGGATGTTCCGCCAGGATCCGGTCTTGTTCCAGAGCATATTGCCGATCGACATGGGCATCGTCGGCATGTCCGCCGCGGACTGGAAGACGATCTTTTTGATCTCTTTTTTCGGTTTCATCGGCGTTTGGTCCTTTCCTTCAGGACTTCTCGTAGGCTTCGCGGGCCGCCGTCTGGTTGGCCTGAGGTTTGACGGTGATGGCGTCCCCGATCGCGGCGAGGAGCGTCTCGAGCTTGGTCAGGTTGAGGATCTTGACTATGGCCCCGGTGATCGCGGTGTTGACGATGGGCGCGGCCAGCGTGCCCAGCTTGTTCCGGACCGCGATCTCGGTGGCGTTGATCGTGGCCACCTTGAACTTGGCCGGGAACTTGAACTCGGCCGGCGTCTTGTCGCTGTTGATGATGATCCAGCCGCCGTCCTTCAGCCCTTCGGTTACGTCGATGGCCTCGACGAGCGTGGGATCGACGACGACGACGTGGTCGGGCGCGTAGATCCGGCTTTTGTCGTAGATCTGTTGGTCGTCGATGCGGATGAAGGAGATGACGGGGGCGCCCCGCCGTTCGACCCCGAACTCGGGATAGGCCTGGACGAAGTTGCCCTCTTTGGCCAGCGCGTCGGCGAGGATCTTCGAGGCCACGACCGTCCCCTGGCCGCCTCGACCGTGGAAACGTATTTCGATCATGAAGACTCCTTATCGGAAAGATCGTTCGAATAATCCGAAAGACGGTAGTTTAGATGGCCGGGGAAAAACTGTCAAGCGAGAAGGATGGATGTTTATCCTGTCTTTGCCACTGTTACGGATGAGCCAAAGATAGCATTTATCTTCTCGTCCTTGAATGTGATAATATAAAATCGGTCGGATTCAAACACGAGATGCGCAAGTATTTATTCGCTATCGTTCTCTTCGTCGCTCTGATCGGTGCCCTTTCGACCGGCTTTTGGCTGCATTCACTGCGCTCGCCGCTGGCGACTGCTCGCCCCGATAAGTTGGCTGTCGCCGCGGGATTATCGGCCTGCGCTCTCCTGACACTGGGCAACCTGATGATGCGCTGGCTGCGCTGGCATTTCCTGTTGCGCAGGTTTACGCATACGATTCGCGTCAACGACAGCATCCTCGTCTTTTTCGCGACCTTGCCGGCGCTCGTTGTTCCTTTTTATCTGGGCGAGTTGTTGCGCGTGGCCCTCCTCCGACGGCGCTACAGCGCGATCACCGGCTACCTCGTGGCCATCTGGTTCGTCGAACGGGTCGTCGATGCGGCGACGCTCCTCCTTTTCCTCCTCTTGGTGAAACGTTGGTTCATCGGCGCGGCAATGGCGCTCTTGATTATCGTTCCGACCCTGGTGTTCGGGGGAAAGAAGGTCGGCCGATTCGGGTGGCAGCCCCGCCGATTGATCTTGTTTCTCGGCGGGGTAACGGCTTTAGCCTGGATCGCTCCCGTGGGCGGCTTATATCTGTTGTTGGCTCAACAAAATTCCGTTGTTTCGCTGGGCGACGCCGCGGCCGTTTTCACGTCCTCGACCTTGTTAGGCGGTCTGACCGGCTTGCCTCTGGGCGTCGCTGTGACTGGCTCGACGATGATCGCGAGGCTGTCCGAGATCGGCGCGCCCCGAGAAACCGCTATTCTCGCCGTCGCGCTCTTCCGTCTAGGCACCGCTTGGTTCGCCGTGGCTCTGGGACTGTCCGTATTATTGTGGCGACGCCGGCGCTTGATCCAACTGGCGGGCTCAGGCGCCGACGCCGATCACTTCGACGAAATTGCCGACGAGTACAGCGAAATCATCCCGGGCCACGTTCGGGAGCGGTTGCTCTCGAAAAAGGTCGGGATTATCGTCCAGGGCCTGGAACGGCGGCGCGTCCCTTTCGGCGCCCGGGGGCTCGATGTCGGATGCGGCCAGGGATGGTATCTTTGCGAGTTGGCCCGCCGCGGCTTTGATATGCACGGCGTCGATCGCTCGGACAGCCAGGTGAGGCTGGCCGCTGAATATGCGGCCGCTCAGGGCGTCTCGGCGGTTTTACGCCAAGGCGATGCGACCGCGCTGCCCTACGGCGACGGCGAATTCGATTTCGCTTATAGCATTAACGTGCTTCATCATATCGTCGATCCGGCGATGCGCTTGGCCGCTTTCTCCGAGATCACACGCGTGCTGAAGCCCGGCGGCATGTTTTTCCTGCACGAGATGAACGCTGAAAACCTTTTTTTCCGCCTTTATATGGGCTACTTCTTCCCGCTGATCCGCAAGATCGACGACGGTACCGAACAATGGATCCTGCCGTCGTGGCTGCCGAGGATCAAGAGCGGAGCCTGGGACGAACGGATTGAATACTTCACCTTCTTTCCGGACTTCATTCCGGCCGCGATCTTACGCCGGTTATCGCGTCTCGAGGCTATCCTGGAGCGTTCGCACCTGAGCCGGTTCAGCGCCCATTACATGGCGATTTTTGACAAGGCTCGTCCATGAGCGGCAGGATTACGAAAATTCTCAAGTTCGCCTCTTGGTTTGGCTTGGCCTGGCTGGGATTGGCCTATCTCACTTGGCCCTTCGGCCGCGACCAGGGCATTTTTGCCTGGGTTGGCGACACCATTCTTCGCGGCGGAGTGCCTTACAAGGATGCTTGGGACGTCAAGGGACCGGCGACGCATTTGCTTTTTGCGCTGTCCCAAGCGCTTTTTGGTCGCAACCCATGGGGATTGCGACTCCTTGACCTGGGGTTGCTGGCGCTCTGCCTGTTCTCGATGCGCCGCATCGTGCGCGTCTTGGGCGAGCGGCCGAGCTCGTGGGGAGCCGCGTTGTTCCTGGGCCTTTATCTGGGCGGGAATTATTGGAACACCGGCCAACCCGACGGCTGGGCCGCCATGCTGCTGATCGTGGCGCTCGGCGTCGCCCTCGCCCCGGCTTTTCCCGAACGCCAACGCCTCCAGATTCTGGTCGGTGCAATCCTTGGCGCTATTTTTCTGCTTAAAACGATTTTTGCCTTGCTTGCCGTGCCGATCGGATTTTACCTGATCCTCCAAAAACCCCGCCGTCCGGGGCGGGTGCTGGGTTCGGCCGCCATCCTGATCGGTTCGTTCTGCTTGCCGCTCGTCGCGATCCTGTCTTGGTTCGCCTTGCATGGCGCGCTGGGGGATTTCATCCAGGAGCAAGTCGCTTTCAATCTTGGTGTGCACTCGGCTGCTCACGCCTGGACCCTCGTCGGACACGCCAAGAAAATGATGGAGTTGATGCTGGGCAATCCCGCATCGGTCATCTGCCTTCCTTTTCTCGCCTTTGGGCTTCTCGATCTGCGCCGGCGTAATCGCGCCGCCTGTACGCTCCTTATCGGCGAGATGTTCATGTGCGCGCTGATGGCGCCGTTGCAAAACAAATATTATTATTACCATTGGATTCCGTTTCTGGCGCTGGAGTGCCTCGCCGTCGGTTGGGGCGTTTCCCGCGCACTTTACCTGGCGCGGCGCGCCGCCGCTCGGCCGAACGATGTGCCCATCGCTTCCATGCTGACCTGGCTGACCCGCTTCGCCATCGTCCCCGCTTTGATGATGGCCTTCCTCAATCCGGCGCTCCAGGCCGTCCGTCTGGCGGCCAAGGAGACCGGGCTGATCGACCGCGATCATTATCTCAAAATCTATGGCGAGTACGGAAAGGGAGACTTTTCTTATCGCGCGGACGTGATGGCGGCCCAATATCTGGAAACGCACTCCGGCCCGGGCGATACGGTGTTAGTCTGGGGATTTGAACCGATCGTTAACTACCTTGCTGATCGCCGCTCGCCGACTCGCTTCGGCTTTCATTACCCCTTGACTCGCGGCGTCCACAATCCCTTCGAAGTCGCTTACCGCCGCGAATTCATGGAGAAGCTGGCCCAGGAGCCTCCCCTTTATATCATGGTGGTAGACTTTGACCAGAATAATCTTCAACCGCTGTCGTCGAAGGAGCTGCTCCAGCAGTTTGTCGAGTTGAAAAATTTTGTGGAGAAAAATTACCGGCTGGAAACCGTCATCGAGCATTTCGAGCTTTGGCGCCGGAGTCGCGAGCGATGAGGTCATTCTCCAAGAATAACAAGGCCGTCGTCATCGCCCTCTTCGGCGCGCTCGGATTGACGGTCTTTTTCGGGGTCTTGGGCGGACATTTTCAGATGGATGACGCTTTGATATATTTCCGATATCTGGAAAATCTGACTCAGGGGAACGGTCTTGTTTACAATATCGGAGAACAAGTCAACGGGCTCACTTCTCCTTTCTTTACGTATCTCTCGATCCCCAGCGTCTTGATCTTTCGGGACATCCAATCCAGCCAAATGATCTTAGGAGCCGCTTTTCTGTTTTTTACGGCGGTGATGTTCGTCGTCACGTTCAAAAACGTCCTCGATAAGAGGGTGCTCTTGTTCGCGCCGCTGTTGATATGCAGCAATTATTATTTTTATGTGACGTTTGGACTCGAAACGACGCTTTTTCTCTTCCTCATTCTTGTCACGTTCTATTTTTTTAAAAAACGTCAAAATTTCGCTTTGGCGATCTCTGTGTCGCTTCTTTTCCTGACGCGGGGAGAATCCCTCTTTTTGATCTTGATCCTCATCGGCTTTCACTTTCTCGAAAGGAGGAAATTTCCCTCCTGGCCCGTCTTTATCCCTCCTGTTCTCATATTCCTCGTCCATTATGGATTTAATTATTTTTATTTCGGCCGGATGTTGCCGGATACGCTGACCGCGAAAATAGGCCAAGGCCGGTCGGGATTATGGGGCTCTTCGCCTGTTTTCCTGCATGATATAAAGCCATTTCTGAGCCAATTCTTTGATTGGAATTGGCTCTTGATGGGAATTTTGGCGATTTTAGCCTCGATCGGTGTTTATCTTAATTTGAAAAAAAAGAACAGCCTCATCTTCATCCTGTTTTTCCTGGCCTATAATGCGTTCTATATTTTCTTCGACATACCCTATTATTATTGGTACCAAAGCTATAATGTTCTTTTTCTCTATATATGCGTGATGTGGGGATTGAACGGCGTTTCTGCGTTCTTGTCGAAACAGCCTTTTTCCAAAACGATTCAGACGGCGATCCTCGGGGTTCTCTTTTTGATGTTGTTCATTCCTCAGGTTTCTATATCATCCACGAAATTGAAAAATATCGACGGGCGGAGGGAGTATCAAAGTGTCGGGCTCTGGCTCAGGCAAAACACGCTTCCGGACGCGACGGTGGCCTGCGTCGAAATAGGGACCATCGGCTGGTATTCCAAGAGAACCATCATCGATATTTTGGGACTCGTGACCCCAGATAATGCAAAGTACATCACCGACAAGAAGTTCGACGAGTGGCTGAAGCATCATGCGCCGGATTATATCGTTGTTCATGTTCCCTTGTGGCCGCATGAACAGAGCGTCCAAAAATTAATCGATGAAAAAAAATATGTTCCAGAAACTGGATTTTGTCACGAGGGAATTTTGTTGTTGAAAAAAACGTAAGCTTTTTGGTCGCCGCATTCCCTTCGGTCCCTGAGAATGCCTTGTCACTCTGGAGCCGCCGAAAATGGGACCAAAGATCAGCGCCCGTCCAAAACCGAGATCTCATACCGACCCGAGCGGCGGAGCTCGGACAGGTAGTTTTTACGGAAATAGGCGAAAAGCCGTTCCGGATCGGCCGCGTCGATCCTGCGAATGGCGACGGGCTCATAGAGAACTACGAATCGCTCGTCATGGAGTAGTCCCCGGAGGAGCCCCTCGTACCAGGGGTTGTCGATGATATTGGTCCGGACCTCGGGCGCGACGAGCTTGGGCACGATCAGGTCGGGGCGTTGTTCGAAGAAAACGTCTTTGTCGAACGCGGCGTGGTTCTTGTAGCCTTTGCGGCTGCCGGGAGAGTGGGCCATCCGGATATTATTCAAGCCCATCAGGTCGACGATGACGCCTTCATACGTGTATCGGATGCCTCCGACGACCACATCGCCGACCGCCGGGCGCCGGGCCGTTTCGAAAAGCCGGTTCAAGAACTGGCCCGTTTGTCGCCCGATCTCCGCGATCCGGAATTCGAAGGCCAGGCCCGATCCATCGAGCCTGTACCAGGGGAGGGAGTTCCCGAAGGCCACCAGGGAAAAGACGGGGATCAAGAGCCAGGTTTTCCACCTTTTCAACCAGGATGCCAGCGGCGGCCGCCATTGAACCAGGTCGCGGGCATTTCCGAAAACAAAAAAAGCCGGCACGACGAGCAGGGGCCAGAACGGTTGAAAGAACCGAGACTGCGAAAAATGGTCCCCGCCCGTGACGATCGGGATGCTCATTCCGATGAAGAGGATGAAGGAGATGGCGACATAGGCGCCATTCTTGCGCAGGAAGGAGTTCAGTTGGGATCCTTTCGGGTGGATGAGGAAGCGGATCAAGAGGAGGAGTCCCGCCCCGGCCGCCAGCGACAGGATCGGGATCAAGCCGTTGGAGGCAAAGAACCGCAGAAAATAAATGAGGCCGGTCGTCAAATTGTAAAGTTTGTCCGGCGAGATCTTCGCATAATAGGTATTCGGGAAGGGGTAGCCGAAGACGGAGAGCCGGAAAATGAAAAGCGCCGGGAGGGTCAGGACGAACGCCGCGAGAGGGGGGGCGACTCGTCCGAAGGCCGACCGAAATCGATCGGTTTCAGCCAAGGCCGCGAAGAACCACAATAGGAGGAAGATGACGCCCCAGGCCATGCCGTCGGGCCGGGTGAGGATCAAGGCCGATATCAGCCCGGCCATGTGCGCTCTGCGCCATTTCGAGAATCGGCCCGTCTCGAAGACATCCAAGGTGATGACGGAGGCGCAAATCAGCAATGCGCTCCACAGCCCGGTTTCCATCAAGGTGTGTGTCGTCCAGCAGAGATAGCCGGGAACAGCGAAAACCCAGATCAACGTCAGCCGGGAGGGCAGGGTCAACCAGCGTCCGCCTCGGTCCCGGCCTGGGACCGCCGGCCCGGCCCTCTCATCGAGCCAGCCGGTTAGGGCCGTCAACGCAGCCGCGATGATGACCGCATTCAGGATCATGAGCCACGTTTCCGGACGGCCGGTGAGAAGACTCACGCCGGCGATGATCAGGACCCAGAGAATCGAGGAGAATCCTTCCACCCGTTCCCCGCCGATGTTGTAGACGAAGCCGTGGCCTTGGGCCAGGTTCCGTCCATACACCAGAAAAATGTTGGCGTCGTCGATCCCGGCTTTGGGTTTCCCGAGGCCCGTATAAGCGAAGGCCATGAATAGGGCGACGAGGCCCAGGACGACGATGAATCTGAGGAGCGTTCGGCCGCCTTTGTCGTCTATAGACATGATCTCAAAATGAGGAAAATCCGTCCCTCCGAGGATGTCGTGTTTTGATCGGATATCGAGCGCTGGATCTCAATGTCCCGAGTATATAATATAGGGCGAAGTTGATGTCAATAGCCCGGGCGATGTATCAGCCCTTAAGGACGTAGGCCTCGTAAAGCTTCTTCAGCATGGCCGCGTCCGTCTCCCGGCCGGGGCTTTCGCAGATAACGCGGCCCTCCACCTCGAGGTCTTTCAAGGCCTGGAGCCATTCGTCGTAACGGAAGTCGGAGTCCGGCAGGTTCAGATGCTTGACCTCGCCCTTCGGGCTATACTCGATCCCGGAAATGTGGATGTGGATGGTTTTCAGGGCGTTCCGGCCCAGCCGTTTCTCCGCCTTTTTCAGGATGCGGTGAAAATCGAGATAGGTGTTGGCCTTGCCCTCTCGGGAATGGAGGTGGGAAAAGTCGAGGCAGGGGGCGAGCCCGTCGACTTCCTGACAGAGCGAAATGACCTCGTCGAGCGACCCGAACTGCGACCGTTTGCCCATGGTTTCGATGCGAAGGACGACGGGATTCCTTTCCGACCGCAAGGCGGACAGCACCTGGGCTAGTTCCTTCTTGATGACCTCGAAGGTCTTTTCGGGCGTGGACAATCCGTAATAGCCGGCGTGAAAGACGACGCAACTCGCGCCGGCCTGCTCCGCGGCCCGGGCCGCCCGCAGGAGATGGTCCTGGCTCTGCATCCTCTTGCCCGGCTCGTCGGAATTGAGATTGATATAATAGGGCGCATGCGCGCTGAGGCGAATGCCGAGGGCTGTCGCCTTCGCCTTGATCTTGGCCGCGGTGTCGCTCCCGATCTTGACCCCCCGGACGAATTCCATCTCCAGGCAATCCAGCTTCAGCTCATGCAGGTGTTGGAGGGCCGACAGCGTCGAGGTGTGGGGCGAGGAATCGGGCACCCCGGCGGTGCCGAAGAGCAGCTTTCTAACAACGGAAGGCATCCGGCTCTCCATGGGGGTCCAGGAATTCGGAGACGAGACGCATGGCGCAGAACTCGCCGCACATGGAACACGCGTCGGATTTCGACCGCCGCTTTTTCCGGATGTCCTCGAATTTATGAGGGTCGATGACCAAGCCTTTCTGTTTGTCCCAGTCCAATCTTTTGCGGGCTTTTGAGAGCCGCAGGTCCCGGTCCAGCGCGCCCGGCACGTTTTTGACGATATCGGCGGCGTGGCCGGCGATCCGGGAGGCGATCAGCCCCTCCCGGACGTCGTCCGCTGAGGGAAGGCCGAGATGTTCGGCCGGGGTGACGTAGCAAAGAAAATCGGCCCCGGCGGCCGCCGCGACGGCCCCCCCGATCGCCGCCACGATATGGTCGTAGCCGGCGCCTATGTCCGTGACCAGGGGGCCCAGAACATAAAAAGGCGCTCCGTGGCAGACGCGCTTTTGCAGCCGGACGTTCATTTCAACCTGATCCAGAGGGACATGCCCGGGGCCTTCGACCATGACTTGGACGCCCTCTTTCCAGGCGCGTTGGACCAGCTCTCCGAGCGTGAGAAGCTCCTCGATCTGGGGTCTGTCGGTGGCGTCGAGGATCGAGCCGGGCCGGAGCCCATCGCCGAGGCTCAGGGTGATGTCGTAAGCGCGGGCGATCTCCAGGAGCCTGTCATAATGCTCATAAAGCGGATTTTCCTTCTGATGGTGGAGGATCCAAGCGGTGTGAAAGGCGCCTCCTCGCGAAACGATGTCGGCCACGCGGCCTTGGCCCCTTAATCGTTCGATGGCCCGAGCGGTCAGGCCGCAGTGCAGGGTCATGAAATCGACTCCTTCGCGGGCTTGGGACTCGATCACGGCGAAAAGGTCGTCCACGGTCATGGCCAGGATGGAGCCCCGCTTTTCGATCGCTTCGATCGCCGCCTGGTAGACCGGAACGGTTCCGAGCGGAATAGGAGCCTTGCCGAGGATCGTTTTCCGGATCTTTTTCAGGTCGCCCCCCGTGCTCAGGTCCATGAGCGTGTCGGCGCCGTATTTGAGCGAGATGGCGACCTTTTCGAGTTCCGCCTCGAGGCTGGGAAAATCCTTGGATGTGCCGAGATTGACGTTGACCTTTGTCCGCAGTCTTCGACCAATGCCGGCCGGCCTGAGCCTGACATGGCGGGCGTTTAAGGGGATGACCACGTGGCCGTCGGCGACCAGCTTTAAGAGGTCATCCGGAAGAAGACCTTCCACCCGCGCTATTCGTTTCAGCGCCGACGTGAGCGTTCCCTTCCGGGCCGATTCAAGTTGTGTCATAGTGGTCTAAAAAAAATAGTTTACATCTCTTGGCCGGAATATTCAACTGATCGGCCTTATCGGATTGGAAAAATGACTTGAAAAACATGAATTTACGCGCTTTTTTAACATCCCCTCTTAGGGTGAGAAAAATCCGGTTAAAATCACCCCTGGATTCATCCATCCGGACGATTGCTACAAGATATTTTAACAAGTATCATCGGGACGAAATCAAGGACTGACAGAAAGTGACAACATTTATCCGACTATATGACATTTATTGTCAATTCAAATAGAATATTATTTTTATATGTTGATGAGCGGTTTAATGGACAACGGCGGTAGCCTGTTGAAAATGAAAGATTTTGAAAAAGAATACAGGGAGAAGGGCGCCTATCATCATCGTCTCGAGGGATTCTCCAAATGGTGGACTTTCGACAACTACCGGATCCTGGCCGCCTGGGTGGAAAACGAGGGCCGGACGCTGGACCTGGCCTGTGGGGACGGGATGATCTGGCGATTCCTCAAGACGTCCGCTATCATCGGCGTCGATCATGCCCCGACCGGATTGGATCATTCCCGGCAATTCGCCAGGATCCCTTTGGTCCAGGCGGATATGAAAGCTCTTCCCTTCAAGGCGGGAACGATCCGGAACACCGTCTGTTCGCTGTCTTTCCAATATCTTCCGGGGCCCGATTTCGAACGGTGTCTCCATGAACTCTCCAGGATCATGATCAAAGACGGCCGGCTCGCCTTTTCCTATCCGAATGCCCGGTCCGGCAGGGATGAAGAACTGTCCCATTCCGCCCTTCCCTATAAAGAGCTCCTGGCCGGGCTGAGGAAGTCGGGATTTCGC
>Ga0315275_10005174_pt1 | contig 12312 bp, 12 predicted proteins | sample YL17G03_0_MG_FD_205557 | JGI IMG/M metagenome (GOLD analysis project Ga0315275, IMG submission 205557) | Sediment microbial communities from Yellowstone Lake, YNP, Wyoming, USA - YL17G03_0 | ecosystem: Environmental > Aquatic > Freshwater > Lake > Sediment | place: USA: Wyoming | collected... | reverse complement strand
CCTACGCCGAAGCAGCCCTGACGCTCCAGAAAGCCGAGGGAGCCGTTCGCGTGGCTGTCCATCGACTGCGGCGCCGATTCGGGCAGTGCCTGCGCGAGACGCTGGCAGACACCGTGGATGACCCGGCCGATGTCGATGCGGAACTCACGTACCTGATGGACGTCCTCGGGCGGCGTCATCGAGGGAGTTCGCTGAACCAGCCGTAGGCGGGGCCTCCACCGAAGGGCGGGCGAGCCCGCCGCCTCGTGTAACATACGCGCCGCCCTGCTTGAGTACCCCGTAGAGGGAGGCTCTATGAGCGGACCAGTGCGCTGCGCCTCGTGCGGACTCGTGCTCGACCCGCCTGGGCCGGGCGGGCTCTGTCCGGTCTGCCTGCTCAAGATGGGGCTGCAGTCCGCCGCGGGGCCGGACACCGCGGGAGCGGAAACGGCCGGCGCAGAGACCGCAGTCACGAAGCGCGTCGGCGCCGCCGCCGCCGCGCTTCCCGGCTCGATCGGTCCCTATCGCCTCGTGCGGACGCTCGGCGAAGGCGGCATGGGCGTCGTCTACCTGGCTGAACAGGCGGAGCCCATCCGCCGCACGGTCGCCCTCAAGCTCATCAAGCTGGGGATGGACACCAGGGACGTCGTCGCGCGCTTCAACGCGGAGCGCCAGACCCTGGCGCTGATGGACCATCCGAACATCGCGTCGGTCCTCGACGCCGGCGCCGCGCCCGACGGCCGCCCGTACTTCGTCATGGAGTATGCGCCCGGCGTGCCGATCACCGACTACTGCGACGCGCACCGGCTCGGCACCCGCGAGCGGCTGACGCTGTTCATCGAGGTGTGCGCCGCCGTCCAGCATGCGCATCAGAAAGGGATCATCCATCGCGACCTGAAGCCCTCGAACGTACTCGTGCTCGATCAGGATGGCCACGCGGTGCCGAAGGTGATCGACTTCGGCATTGCCAAAGCCACTGACCAGCGACTCACCGAGCGGGCGATCTTCACGCAGCAGGGGCTGCTGGTCGGCACGCCCGAGTACATGAGCCCAGAACAGGCCACGCTCGGCGCGGTGGACCTGGACACGCGGACCGACATCTACTCGCTCGGCGTGATGCTCTACGAGCTGCTGGTGGGCAGCCTGCCGTTCTCGCCCGCCCGGCTGCGGGAAGCGGGGTACAGCGAGCTGGTTCGCATCATTCGCGAAGAGGAGCCGATGCGGCCGAGCACGCGGCTGACGACCGCTGGCGGGACAGCGAACGAGGTGGCGGCGCAACGGCACACGAAGGTGCCCACGCTGACGCACGAGCTGCGGGGCGACCTGGATTGGATCACGCTCAAGGCGCTCGAGAAGGACCGCAGGCGGCGGTATGCGACGGTGTCAGAATTCGCGGCCGATCTGACGCGCTATCTCGTGGATGAACCCGTCGTCGCGCGGCCGCCGTCGGTGACGTATCGCGTGCAGAAGTTCGTGCGGCGCAACCGCCTCGCCGTCACGGCCGCCAGCATCGTCGCGCTGGCCGTCATCGCCGGCCTCGTGACCAGCAGCGTGCTCTACGTACGCGCCGAACGTGCCCGGACCGACGCGGACCGCCAGCGGGCGGTGGCCGAGCAGCAGCGCGGCGTGGCGGACCGGCAGACGCTGCAGGCGCGGACCGCGCGACGCGAGGCCGACCAGCAGCGCACGGTGGCCGATGATAGGCGCGTCCAGGCGGAACAGGCGCAAAGCGAAGCTGAGCGTCAACGCGGGCAAGCGGAGCAGGAGAGCTATCGCGCGACGATCGCCGCGGCCGACCTGCTGTTGCGATCGAACCAGGTGGTCGAGGCCAGGTCCCGTCTTGCCGCAGCGCCGGCGGCGCTCCGCAACTGGGAATGGAAGTACCTGTACGCACAGACAGACTCGAGCGTGGCCAGGATCGGCACCGGCGGCGGGGCGCCGACATCGATCATCTTCACGCCCGACGGCTCGAAGATCGTGTGGGTGTCGGACAGCGGGATTCTTCGCGCGGCCGCCAGAGCCGACTACCAGCCCATCACCGGTTCCCACCGGCCCGGGCAGACAACGGATCGGCCGGAGTCCGTGATTGCCGTCTCGGCGGATGGATCGCGGTACGTGACGACAGCTTGGATGGAATCTGTCTTCGCGACGATGTACTTCCGGGTGCCCGGGATGCCGGAAGGCCAGGAGCCCACCAAGGACAACATGGAGGCCGTCCGGAATGCCCGAGGGTTCGCGGCGGCACGTCCGGTCAGAGGATGGCCAACAGGGAAGGGCCCGTTATGGGACCCTCCCATGCTCTCGGAGGAGCTTCGAACCCTCAGCGTGAAGAACGCCTCGTCGGGCGCGACGCTCGCGCGCCTGCCACTGGCCAGCATCGGTGTCTCGGTGCCGGTGAGGGCGACGATTCGGACGCTTGACAGCAGATTGCCCGGGGGGGACAACCGGCACGATGCCGGCTTCACCATCGGTCGCTCGAGAGACGGCGTCGCCTTCTACGACACCTCCCGCCAGGTGGTGGCGACGTTGAGCGGGCGTCCCTGGTCGGTCGTGTCCGCGGTCTTCAGCGCAGACGGGGCGAAGCTGGCGGCGTGGAGTTGGGACAACGTGGTGACGGTGTGGGATGCCGCATCGGGACGCTTGCTGGCAACCCTCTCAGGCCACGAGGATGGCATCACCCAGGTGGCCTTCAACCCGGCTGGCTCGCAGATCGCGTCGGCGTCACACGACGGGACAATCCGGGTGTGGGACCTCCCGTCAGGCGCCAATCCCAGAATCCTCAAGGGCCACGAGGGCGCCGTCATGTCGGTGGCCTTCAGCGCCGACGGCCGCCGCGTCGCCTCGGGCGGCACGGACCGGTCGGTGCGGATATGGGGCGTGGACGGCAGCGGCGCGGTGCTGCTGCGTGGCCATGCCGACACGGTCACGGCCGTGGCGTTCTCGCCGAACGGCAGACTCCTCGTCTCCGGATCGCGCGACAAGACGATCCGCGCGTGGGATCTCGCCTCCATGACGCCGGTAGGCGAGTTCAAAGGACATCTGGCCGACATCACGACGCTCGCCTTCAGTCCGGACGGCCGGCACCTGGCGTCGGGCTCCGCCGACGACTCGGTGCGGATCTGGGACATGCGCGGTGTGCGGGTCTTTCCAGCGGACCCGGTGGTCGTCTCGGGTCAGACCGGCTACGTCCACGATCTGCACGCGAGTCCGGGACGCGTGGTGACCTCGACGGAAGCAGGGGGCGCGTTCCAGTGGTGGGACCTTGACGCTCCGGAGCGTTTCCGCACGCTGGGCTATACGTCAGCGGGTGCGGGGCCAAGGGCCACGACCCCGTCCGCGAGCAAGATTATCAGCCTCGCGCTCACGCCGGATGGGCTCAAGGCCGTTGCCGGCAGTGGCGACGGCACGGTCCGGCTGTGGACGCTGGACGGCACGATCCCTCCGCTCGTCCTGGCGAGCCCGAAGTCGCCGGCCATGAAGGTCGCGATTCGCCCGGATGGGGCCGGGGTGGCTGCCGTCTTTCTGGATCGCAGCCTCCGAATCTGGGATTCGGCCAGGGGATGGGCGCCCACGGCTGTCGGGTCAGCACCCGATGAGGTGAGGCGGCTCTCGTTCACCCATGACGGACGCCGTGTCGCGGCCGCAGCCGGGCGGGCCGTCACGCTGTGGGACGTGAGAACCCGGGCGGTGGTCTTGCAGACCGCGCCACTTCGCCACACGGTGTCGTCGATGGCGGTCAGCGCGGATGGCAGACGGATCGCGGCCGGGGATACCAATGGAAACATGCGGATCTGGGACGCCGAATCGGGCGAGGTCGTGACATCGGTCGAAGAAGACGGAAGCGGAGGCGGGGATTGCATGGCGTTCGATCCGACCGGAACGCGGCTCTTCGTGTCCAGCCATCACAACCGGCGCATGCAGATCTGGGATGTCACGACCTCCCACGCCCTGCTGCAACTGGACCTCCAGGACCGTCCTGCCGACAGGCTGGCGGTTGGCGGCGACGGTGCGTGGCTCTCGGTGCTGTCGGGAGACAGCAGCGTCGGCGTCTTCGACACCCGATCATCGTACCCGTTGGACGCCGACCAGGTGGTCTATCGCCTCTTCGCCCAGACTCCGCGCTCGAGCGAGGTCATCGATCGCCTCCGCCGGGATCCCTCACTCGACCGGGCCGCTCGCCAGACCGCGGAGCAGATGGCCCGTGCGCAGGGCACCAACGGGGAGCGCCTGATCGCCGAGAGCACGCTCATCGCCGAATTCCCGGGACGAAGCCCTGAGGAATACAGGCGCGCATTGACGTATGCGCAAGCCGCGGTCGACGAGTTGCCGGCGTCTGTCGGGGCCGCCGACGCCCTGGGACTGGCGCTGTACCGCCTGGGTCGCTTGCGGGAGAGCGTCGCCGCGTTCCAGCGCGGCCGGTCACTTCGCGGCGGACTCGAGTTCACCGAAGCGGTGTTTACCGCGATGGCGCTCGCCCGCCTGGATGACGAGGGCGCAGAGGCCTTCGGCGACCAACTGACGGCGTACTTCGACGGGCTGGCGAAATTGTATCCCATGACCCCGGCCGAGGCCGGATGGGTCGCCGAGCTACGGGCGGTTGGGGCCGAGTACAACAAGAGACACCCCGCCGAGAAGAAGAAATAGGGGCTGGCGGCGGCCCGATGGGAGAACAACGATGACGGGATTCACGCGGTGGATCGGCGTGCTCCTCGCGTTGCCGGGTATGGCGGCGATCGTGCTGCCATTCTCTGGAGGTGCGTCGCCCTTGCAGATGCTCAGGGAGGAGGCGGGATTGGCGTCCAGCACGCTTGCCGCGAACGCCATCTGGCTGGCCCTCCCGTTCTTCGTCGCACCCATGATTCTGGATTGGCAGCTCCGACGGGCGAGGGCGATCCCGATCGGCAGGTGGAGGGCTCTCGTGTGTCATGCGGTGGCCGTGGCGGCAATCGCGTCGGTTCTGGTCACGACGTTCCGCGTTTCCTCCGGGGCCCTGGCCGAGGCGTCGCCCGCGGTGTTGCCGGTCCTGGCGGCCATCGTCGTGTACGGCGCGCTGGTGGCGCGCTGTCTCGGTCGCATGCGGCCCGCCGACGAGACGGCCGGCGTCGCCATGAACAGCGCGTACCTGCCGAATGCGATCCTGTGTCTGGTCGCGTTCGGCATACCGGGCGGACCCGGCGGCTTGCAGGTCGGCGCCTGGATGACGCTCGTGGCGTGTGTGTGCTCGATCGTCCAGATCGTGCTGGTGATGCGAGCCCGGTAAGACCACCATTCCGTGGGTTCGGACGATAGCGCAGGGATAGGGCCAGCGCCTGAAGGGCGTCGGCCGCCGATGTGTCGTTCGACCGCCATCGAGTCATCGTAGCTGTATAATTACGGTATATAATTCATACCTACATGGATTTCGAATTCGACGAACGTAAGAGCCAGTTCAACAAGGCGAAACACGGCATCGACTTCGTTGAGGCTCAAGCGCTGTGGGATGACCCCGAGTTGCTGGAGGTTCCCCTCACGGTCGACGACGAACCCCGGACGCTCGTCGTGGGGCAAATCGGCGGGAAGCACTGGTCGGCGATCATCACGTACCGACAGGCGCGCATCCGGATCATCTCTGTGAGGCGATCGCGAGATCAGGAGAGAGCGCTGTATGAAAGCTAAGGCACTCGACAAGCTGTTCGACGCCGGGGGCGACGTCTCCACGTTTCTCGACCTCGCTCGCGCGAGGAGGGCCAACCAGGCGCCCAGGCGGGTAAATGTGGACTTCCCGGCCTGGATGATCCACAGCCTGGACAAGGAGGCCGGCCGGCTGGGTGTGACCCGGCAGTCCATCATCAAGGTTTGGATTTCCGAACGCCTGGGTCGCAAACCCGCGTGACGCGGGCGTTGCCTCCACCCCAGAGTGCGGTGATCCGCTGCCTCGTGTAACATACACGCGGCCCTGCTTGAGTACCCCGGAGAGGCTGCTCACCAGCAGGTGACGCGAGACTGGTGGAGTGCTCGCGACGCGTTCGAGTTGTACGTCTCGCAGTTCGTCCTGGATGAAGCATCGGCTGGCGATGCCGCCGCGGCCGCACGCCGGGCAGACGCTCTCCGCGATCTCCCCGTCCTCGACCTGACGCGCGACGCCGCGCTCCTCGCGGCCGAGCTCGTTCGCGCGGGTGGCGTTCCCGCCAGGGCCTGAATCGACGCGCTTCACGTCGCCGTCGCGTCGGTGCACGGCATGGACTATCTAGTGACGTGGAATTGCGCCCACATCGCGAATGCAACGATGCGGGGACGGATCGAGGCGATCTGCCGCAGTGCAGGCTTCGACCCACCCATCATCTGCACGCCCATCGAGTTGGTGAAGGAGGAGCTGTGATGGAGCCTTCGAATTCGATCGTCGACGAAGTCCGTGCGGCACGCGAGGCTCTGGCCAAGAAGTCCGATGACGATATTGAAAAGATCGTCGACGCCGCGCGACAGCGGCAAGCCGAGAATGGTCACACCGTCGTGACATTGCCGCCGAAGAAAGTGCACGCGACCAAGCGGGCCTCCTGACTTGCGCCGCGGTCCAGCCCGCACTCCACGTGTAACATCAGCGCCGCGTTCCTTGAGTACCCGGTAGAGGGAGGCTCCGTGAGCGAACCAGTGCGCTGCGCGTCGTGCGGACTGCCACTCGACCCGCCGGGGCCGGGCGGGCTGTGCCCGATCTGCCTGCTCAAGATGGGATTGGACGCGGGCGAGGGGCCGGACACCGCAGGCGCGCCGACCAGCGCTGGACCGGCGGCCGGCGCCGTGCCTGGCGTCATCGGCCCGTATCACCTGCTCCAGGCGCTGGGCGAGGGCGGCATGGGCCTGGTCTACCTGGCCGAGCAGCGCGAGCCGCTGGTCCGGCGCGTCGCCCTCAAGCTCATCAAACCCGGGATGGACACCCGCGAGGTGCTGGCCCGCTTCGAAGCCGAGCGCCAGGCCCTCGCGCTCATGGATCATCCGAACATCGCCCGTGTCCTCGATGCCGGCCTCGGGCCCGGGCAGCGGCCGTACTTCGTCATGGAGTACGTCGCCGGCATCCCCATCACCGACTACTGCGACCGCCATCGCCTGCGCAATGCCGAGCGCCTCCAGATCTTCCTGCAGGTGTGCGCCGCGCTCCAGCACGCCCACCAGAAGGGCATCATCCATCGCGACCTGAAGCCCTCGAACATCCTGGTCACCGTGCAGGACGGCAAGCCGGTGCCCAAGGTGATCGACTTCGGGATCGCGAAGGCGACGCGACAGGGCAGCCTCGAGCGCGCGGCGTTTACGCAGCTCGGGATGCTCATCGGCACGCCGGAGTACATCAGCCCGGAGCAGGCCGAGGCGAGCGGCCTCGAGGTGGACACCACGACCGACATCTACTCGCTGGGCGTCGTGCTCTACGAGCTGCTGACGGGCGTGCTCCCCTTCGACAGCGAGATGTTGCGCCGGGCCGGGTACGCCGAGATGCACCGGCTCATCCGCGAGCAGGACCCGCCGAAGCCGAGCCAGCGCGTCACCGCGCTCGGGGCCACGGCGGACGAGGTGGCGAGGCAGCATCAGACCACGCAGCCGGCGCTGGGGAAGCAGTTGCGGGGCGATCTGGATGCCATCGCGATGAAGGCGATGGAGAAAGACCGGACGCGGCGCTACGCGTCGGCGTCGGAGTTTGCCGCCGACATCACGCGGTACCTCAACGGCGAGGCGGTGGTCGCCAGCCCGCCGAGCGTCCTGTACCGCACGCGGAAGTTCGTACGGCGGCATCGGCTTGGCGTGGCAGCGGCCATGCTCGTCGTCGCCAGCCTGGCTGCCGGCCTCGCCGTCAGCACAGGGCTCTACGTTCAGGTCAGAGCCGAGCGCGAGGCGTCGGACCACCAGTCCTATCTGGCCAACATCGCGGCTGCCGCCGCGCACGTCCGAGCCACCGAAGGGAACGACGCCCGGCGGCGTCTGCTCGCGGCACCGGCGTCGCTCCGCAATTGGGAGTGGCGCTATCTCTGGGCGGCATCGATACCGGTCGCCGCAACGCTGCCGAAGGGCGACCTGCTCGCTGTCTCGGGCCGTTCGGTGTTCATCGCGCGCGACTCGCGGCTCGAGGAATGGGACCGGGTCACCTTTGAGCGCCTGGCCTCGCATGCCCTGCCAGGTGAGGCATTGGCTGCCGATCCGAAGGGCCGGCGCGTGCTGGTCCGTTCGGCGACCGGGAACGACACGTCCTATACCGTGATCGATGTCGCGACGGGACAGACGCTCTCACACCCGGCGCTCGGCAACGACAACTCTCCGCGCTTCGCACCAGACGGTGCGCACTTCGTCACCCGAAGCGGCGGGAACGACGCCGGGATCACCTGGTGGGATGCCGAGTCTGGCAGCGCCATCGCGACACGAGCGGCGACAACGGCCGCTACGGTGCTCGGGTTCACACCGGACAGCCGGCAGGTTTTCCTCGGTACACCTTCGTCCATCAGGCTGTGGACGCCAGCGTCCGGGCACGAAACCGTCATCGTCACACCGGGCAAGGGGGTCTCGGCGCGCTCGGCCGCGGTCACGCCTGATGGATCTCGAATCGTCACGGCAGGAAGCGACGGCCTGTTGAAGGAGTGGGACATCCGGACGCGTGCGGAGATCCGCACCTACGGCAGGCAGCCGCAGTCCTACAACATGGCGATCAGCCCAGACAGCCGACTCGTGGCAGTGGAGTCGTGGGCCACCATCTCGATCTGGGATTGCGCAACAGGGACGAAGATCGTCGAACTGAAGGACGGCACCGATCTGGGTCTTCACAGTCCATTGTTCTCGCCGGATGGCAGCCAGGCCTTTGCCCACGGCCGATATGGCGACATTCGCGTGTGGGACATTCGAAAGGCGCGCCTGGCCTCCGGCATGCGATTCCCTGACACGACCAATGTCGTGCCGTCCGTTGACGGACGGCACATCCTGGCGCGCCGCACGTCGGGCGCGCTCGAACGATGGGATCTCGACACACTTGCGATGGAGCAGGTGGCCAGCGGGTCTCACGCGGTTGTCGGGGACCCGGCCATCAGCGGCGATGGCCAGCGCCTGGCCGCCGGCACGGCCGACGGCGCCCTGCTAGTGTGGAGCGATCCCGGTTCGCCGCCGTTGGTGCTCGGCCAGGGCAGCGGCTCCGTCGTGAGCATAGCGTTCAGTCGTGACGGCGTCAGGATCGCTGCCGTCTGGAGTGGGTCCCGTACTGGCGACCAGGTGTCCGGGCCCGCGCGCCGATTGCGGGCGTGGGACATTCCTGCCGGCAGACAACTCATCGATGTCGACGTCGATCCGAGCACGGTGGCGTTCGATGGGTCGGGACGGCGCGTGCTGGTCGTGGGGGCGATGAGCCAGACGCTTGAGCGCAGGCGGCATGACGGCATGGCGAGATTCATCGGGCCGACGTGCAATACCGACACGCATGACACGCTGCAGGCCTGGGACCTCGATTCGCGCCAGAAGACGATGGGCGCTCGAAGACAGTGCGTGGCTGCGGCGGCGTTCATGCCGGGCGATGCCTTCGTCGCCTCGGACTCCTGGGAGACGCCGGTCGTCTTGCACGCCGTAGGCAGCGGCGGGATCACCATGCGATCCGAAGAGATGCCGCCGATCCTGTCGCTCGCCGTCAGCCCGGATGGCTCTCGCATCGCGATCGCGACGGGCGAGTCCCAGATCGTCGTGCTGGACGCGCGGACGCTCGAGGCGCTGCTCGCGATCCGTGTGGAGAGCCAGGTGACGGACCAGGTGATCTTCTCGGCAAACGGCACGCGACTGCTCACGGTCTCGGCCGCCGACGAAGGGAGAGGACCTGGCATCGTCCACGTATATGACACGCGACCGCCGCACGAGGCCGAGTCGCTGGTCGCAGGCGGCGCCGTCATTCCGGGAGCGCCACGATGACTGCATTCAAGCGGTGGCTCGGCGTGCTCCTTGCGTTGCCCGGCATGGCCACGATCGTGCTGCCCTTCTATTACAGCGTATCGCCCATGAAGGTGATCATGGAGGTCGGCGGAGCGGCGTCTCGCACGTTCGCCGCGGACTACCTCTGGATGGCCATCCCGTTCTTTGCCGCGCCCATGATCCTGGATTGGCAGGTCCGACGGGCGCGCGGGATCTGGATGTCGGGCAATAGGGCGGGGATAGGGCCAGCTCCGGTCTGGCTCCGGTTGTTCTGGAGGCTGTGATGGCTGACGACAAGGTGCAGGCAGAGGGGATTGAGGACGAGGGCGCGCCGCAAGGTTCGTATCTCGAATGGACGGCGACGTTGATCCGGATTCTCGCGGTCTGGATGTATGCGATGACCGCGGTGAATGCATCAGGCATCGTGGAGATTCTCAGCGAAGACGTCTCCGGAACGATACCCGGGATGCTGAGACCGCCGCTCTACTGATGGGCCGTCTGGCCACTCTCCAGGCTGGCGGTGGCCACGATTCTGTGGCGCACCTCCAGGCGCCTGGCCGTTGTGATCTGGCGAGGACGCACGCCCGACGACGTCTCGCCATCGGTCGAACCACAGGTGATCCAACGATCGATCGTCCGGGGCGTCGGCTTCTACGTCGCCGCGCACGCCGTCGCCGGGTTGCCGCCCGCCGTCGCCAACTACGTGGGCCGTCACGGCGACGCCATGATGTCCCCGGGCTATCCGTGGGCGCCCCTGCTTGGCGTGGTGCTGCAACTGTTCATGGGTCTCTGGCTGTTTCTCGGCACCGCCACGCTTGCGCGGTGGATCGCAAAGGCCAGAAGCTGACTCGGAATCGGACCGTGAGCCGATGCGACGACGGATGTCGCACTCCCGTATAGCAACACAGGGGACGCGTAAGCCTCGCTCCCCTGAATGACAGGTGGAGGGAGACGCCATGAGACCGCTCCGCATCGCGTGCTTCACGGGCCTGGTGCTCGCACTGGTGATGGCGTGTCTCGTCGTCGCAGCCGCCGGAGGCCAGGTGCCGGGAGGAAGGCGCGGCGGCGACAATCCGTTTGCCGGGCGGTGGGAAATCCTGATGCAGTTTCCCCCGGAGGTCAACCCGTTCGAGGAGGTTGGCGCGCCATTCATGATCATCGACATCGCCGGCCGAGGAATGAGCCTGTCCGGAAGGTTGGTCGCCTCGATGAGCAAACCGGTGCGCTGTGCCACGGCAGCCGGCAGCCCAGCAGCAGAGAGCCTTGACTGCCGAGCAGGTCTCTGTGATCCGGCAACTGGCTGAGCCAGGAGACGCACTCGGCAAGAGGCTGTCCCCCGATCACATCGCGGAAGCCCAGAAGCGGGCGCAAGAGCGGCGGCGGCGTTTGAAGCGCGGAAGAAGTGACGACCGGGTCCAGCGGCCAGTCGCAACTCACTCCGGCGGCATCATGACCGGAATCACCTGCCTGCCGTGGCGGCGATACAGCAGGAAGTCGCCGTCAAGAGTCATCACCGCGCGGCTGCCGTCCAACTCGGTCATCCGGACCAGGCACGCGTCAGCCAGCGACATCGGCACGCCGGCGTACTTCGTCATCAGGGTGGCGAGCGACCTGGCATGTGAGGTGACCTGGAAGTCCACCAGGAGCACACCACGCTCAACCAGAGTGAGGACCGCCGCGCCGCCGCCGGGTGTGTCGCGCAGCAGGAAACAGGCTTCCGCCAGCACGGGTTCGCAGGTGGAGATCGGCGGCTCGAGTTCACTCAAGCGTGCCTTCGCCCATCGGTGATAGCGATCCCGCCGGTTGAGGCTGGCCACCAGAGGCCCGGTATCCATCAGCACGTGTTTCTTCACGTGCCAAACCCTTCGAGGCGCTTCTTGTTGTGCGACAGGTCCGCGGGTCCTTCGACAGACCCAATCAGATCGGAGGCCAGCGCCAGGCATGAGTCGGGATGCGCGGACGCCTCATTCAGAAGACGCTCCAGCGCTTCGCGGATCACGGCGGAACGGCTCGCCCCCCGGCTCTTCGCCAGACGGGCCAGTCGTTGTTCGAGCACGGCCGGCACTTTCAACGAAACGGTCGTCACGATCGTCTTCTCCTGGGTATTACTAGTACGCCACCATGGTATTACGCCGAAATCACGTCGTCAAGCCGGGCGCGTCGCCTGCCGCCTCGCGTAACACACGCCAGGCGCTGCTTGAGTACCCGGTAGAAGAGGGCGGCAGGTGCCACCATGGGGCGTTCGGTTGGTCGCGAGCATGCCGTCCTTGCCATCAGGAACATGGAGGACGTCATGACGACCACCGCCGCACCTCTCCCCGCGCAGCTTTCCGCGCCCCGCCGGCATCGATCGCCGTTCAGCATCGGGATTGCGGCGCTCGTGACCCGACCGGCGCCGCGGCCGGTGTGAGCCGGATCCTTCCGGGTTCACGC
>Ga0315275_10005173_pt1 | contig 12313 bp, 9 predicted proteins | sample YL17G03_0_MG_FD_205557 | JGI IMG/M metagenome (GOLD analysis project Ga0315275, IMG submission 205557) | Sediment microbial communities from Yellowstone Lake, YNP, Wyoming, USA - YL17G03_0 | ecosystem: Environmental > Aquatic > Freshwater > Lake > Sediment | place: USA: Wyoming | collected... | reverse complement strand
TCAGCAGCGACAGACGAGTAAAGACGGCAGCAAATAAAAGAAAGGCAACCGCCGTTGATTCCATCGATTTCTGGATGGAGGCAATAAAAACGATTGAGAAAAAAAGGGAAAGAAACGTTGAACCGCTGGCGAAATTTATAGGTATAAGCGAGGCTGAAACAGAATACTGGCTGAAGGTTTTTGGACTTCTAAAATGAGGTAAAAATTTATGGAGTACTTTATTGTTCTGCTAATTCCCATTTTTGGCTTAACAGCAATTTGTCGAACAGGAAAATGGAACTGGAAAATAGTAGAAAGTAGCCTATTTAACGCCCTCCTTTGGCTTGGCTGGTTTACAGCACTTATAGTAGCGGTGATCGGAATAATTACTTCGATATTTCAACATATCTGGAATAAATGAATAATAGAAGACGTTGGGACTGCTGAAAAAGTCCAATCTACCGGATAAGATATTATACATCGCGCAAAAACCTGTCGCCGTACCGGCGAGAGCCAAACAAACCTTATATTTTTGATTTGTATTTTTTCCCTTTCTATTTTAATATCTGATATAAATCATATACTTATGAAAACAATAAAAAAACTTAAAAATCTGGATGTCGAAACAGCTGCCCCTCCTTCCAAAGCACATACATTAAGAGCCTTAATCATCGGCTCGTTGGCTAAAGGTACGACTATTATAAATAACCCCCTGCTCGGAGAAGACCAGCTAAATGTAATCAATTGCCTTAAGAAACTCGGGGTAAAAATAGAACAAACCGCCGATAAAATAACCGTAGAAGGCAGCGGCGGTAAATACAAGCCCATAGAAAGCGAATTGAACGTAGGCGGATCCGGAGTAGGAATGAACTTCCTATCCGCAGCAGCAAACCTTTCAGATAAACCCATCGTTATCACCGGCTCAAAGAGACTTATGGAAAGACCTATCGGCGAAGTTATAAACGGGATGAGGCAGTTAGGCTGCAAAATAGATTATCTCGACAAGGAAGGTTTCCCGCCTGTTAAAATTTATGGCGGAGGAATTCGAGGCGGACAGGCTGTAATAAAAGGCTCAAAAACCTCTCAATATTTCAGTGCAATTACAATTTCATCGCCTTATGCACAAATGAGCGTAACATTAAACTGCATTGATGAAATGACGGAAAAGCCCTACTTCGATATAAGTCTGCAAATGATGTCCGAGTTCGGCGTAAATGTGGTAAATAAAAATTACAAACAGATAATTATTCCCAGCGGGAAAAAATATTCCGGAAGAGAAATAACGGTTGAAGGCGATTACAGCAGCGCATCCTTTTTCTTTCTTGCCGCTGCAATCTGCAAAAGCAAGGTAACTATCAGCGGACTGCGAACCGATACGAAACAGGGAGATAACGCTTTTTTAAATCTCATTGAAAAAATGGGCTGCAAGGTATCACAGACAAAAGATAAAATCTCTGTCGAGGGTGGAGAACTTGCCGCTATCGAGCAGGATATGAGCAATATTCCTGATTTGATGCCTCCTATGGCCATAGCGGCGGCCTTTGCCAGGGGCAGGTCTCAATTAACAAATATCGGTCATTTAAGACTTAAAGAATGCGACAGGCTGGCGGTTATGGCCTCTGAACTGAATAAAATGGGCGTATCAGCTGAATGTGATGAAAATTCACTGACAATAGAAGGTACCCGGCAGGCTCACGGTGCAAAAATAGACCCTCACAACGACCATAGGATAGCGATGAGCTTTGCGGCAGCAGGACTTGCTGTCGGCCAGCAGATTATCGAAAATGAAAACTGCGTGGCTAAATCTTTTCCGGATTTCTGGGAAAGATTTGAAGTTTTCTATAAATAAGTGTATATTTCCCTATAATCTGTTTAGAAGCGAGTAATAAAGATGTTAGGCTGTCATTTTGGAAGGATGTTTCAGGTAACCATTGCAGGCGGCTCATATCAGGACGGGCTGACCGCTGTGATACAGGGTCATCCGCCGGCTATGGCGATAACGGAGCAGGAAATCTACGGCGATTTGCTCTTGCGAAAGCCGGGAGCTGATGAATTAAGCTCGCCTCGAAAAGAACCGGATTTGCCGGTAATCTACACCGGCATTAACGCCGCCGATACCGTCGAGGGAGCGAAAAACAAAGGCCTTACAAACGGCACACCTCTGACAATTCTGATTCCGAATCTCGACAGGCACTTTATACACGTCAAGCAGTATCAGGACACGAACCGCACACCCCGGCCGGGACACGCTTCATACGCATCGTTTATAAAATACGGACCCGCCGATGACGCTATTGGAGCAGGAATCTTTAGCGGAAGATATTCCTCAACAATCGTGGCTGCAGGCTTTGTCGCCAAAAAAGTCCTTCAAAAATGCGGTATTGAAGTTTTCGGCTATGTAAAGGAACTTGCATCGGTCCGCTGCGGTAATATTGACACTACAGAAGCCCTCAAGTATACGAAAAACTACAAAAAAATGCGGCGAGACCTTGACCCGTTTTATCAGGAAATCTACATAAAAGGCAGGATAGCAGACGAAATGCGTTTCCTTGAAAAAATAGCGGTCTTTGCAGAAATTGAAAAAGAAATCGACAAGATTCGTGACAAAACGCCGAAATCAAATCCTGAAAAAATAAAGGAAAAATACGGTGTTCACCATATTCTTAACTGCCCTGATATAGAAACGGCAGAGGAAATGGTAAAGGCCTGTAATAAAATTTCGGCAGGCGGCGATTCTGCTGGCGGCGTTGTGGAAGTTGTCGTCAGAGGCGTTCCTGTCGGGCTTGGAGAGCCGATATTTGACAAGCTTGACGGCGAGCTTGGAAAAATGCTCGGCATAGGAGCTGTAAAAGGTGTTGAAATCGGCGCGGGGTTTGCCGTAAAGGATATGACCGGCTCTCAAAACAACGACCAGATGCGAGTGGAAAAAGACAAAGTAGTATTTGAATCCAACAACGCCGGCGGCATAACCGGCGGATTATCAACAGGACAGGATATAATTATAAGACTTGCAGTAAAACCAACGCCGACAATAGACAAGCAGCAGCATACAATCGACAAATATACACTTGAAAATAAAATACTGGCTGCGATTACGCGGCGAGACCCGACAATCGTGGCGCGAATCTGGCCGGTAGCGGAAAACTATACTGCGATGATTATTCTGGATAACCTGCTGATGCACTACGGCTATCAGGCGGTAAAACAGAAATTTGAATAATAACAGGTCACAAAAAAGGCCGACATTAAGTCGGCCTTTTTAATTTTTCTTAAAGTCCTGCAGTTATTTAAGCGGAGCAAAATACTGTCGTTCAGCTTCTTCCTGCAGCATAATACTCGGCTTAACCAGTATCAGCAGGATGTCCTGGTCTTTAACCTTGCTGCGGTGGCTGAAAAGCCTTCCCAAAAGCGGCACTTTTGAAACACCCGGCACACCGGCTTCCCTGCTGGCTTCAGCAGCGAGTTTCTGACCGCCTATCAGCAACGTGCCGCCATCCGGCACACTTACACGCGTCTGGACTTCGGAAACCTGCAGGGTGGGAAGCTCAATGGGGAATTTGTCGCCTTCAGTAGAAGAAACGAAAAAAGGCTCGAAGGAGGTCTTCGTAAAACTAGTGTTTATTAGAAGGATAATATACTTCTTGTCGGCGGTTATCGTCGGCGTTACATTCAATACAACACCGCCGACAGCGGTATCTACCGTAGCGTCGGCAATAACTCTGGTCGGCTGGCCTTCGCCGGCAGCCGTTATATCCTCAAACTCATAATCTGAAACATAAGCATCTTCCCTGGTTACCCTGATATAAGCCGATTCACCGCTAAGTACGGTAACCCTCGGAGCAGTGAGCATTTTTGCATCTCTATGCACCTGCGTCGCTTTTAAGAAGAATGAAACAGCCAAATCGTCAAGAATCGAACCATACGACAGACCGCCGACAAGATCAACTGCATGCGGCACTACTCCTGACCCAATCGGCGGCAAGAGGTCAGGAGCTATGGTGCCCGGGACAAGCGTCGCAGGAGGCAAGGCACCCTGATACTGGCCAAAATTAAATTGCATATCGCCCCACTTGTCATTCCCACCTATAAACAAGCTGTTAATTCCCAAACCAATATCTTCAAGAAAGTTTTCTGTAACAAACAGAAATCTCGACTCAATCGAAACCTGCTGGCCAAGCGATTCGAGTAAATCTTCCATAAGCAGTTTCTGAATCTGTTCGTGAATCTGAGGCGTTTGGCTTATAACAAGTCTGTTTCCATTAAGGCTGATGGTACCTTCTCCGCCGTTGACTAACCAGCTCATCGGGGCGATTGTTTCTTGTATCATCTGTAATAAGATAGCAGCATTCTGTGCAACAATTGTGGCTGTCTCCTCGACTGTTCCAGCCCCGCCAGTTACATTTGTTGACTGCAGGTCGGTGCGGAAATCGGCCGGTGCGCCAATCAGCTCGGAAATATCATAAACATGCGTAACCAGCCTGGCTGGAAGCGACCCTGTTGTCGCTATCGTTATAATTCCATCTTCAACAGCAAAATCTATTGTTGTAACACCTCCCGACACCGAATTAAGAAGTTCTTTCAAACCTTTGCCTACCTTAATACCATTAAGGCCCTGCATACCAATAACCGTGTCGCGCTCAACATACGCATTTTCCTCAAGGTCTTTCCATCGAACAACGATTTTCAGCGGCGGGCCAACAGAAGTCCTGATTGTCTCAATAGCTTCCTCAAACGGCGTATCCGGAGTCAAAGCGCTCAAATCGACCACCGTATCGAGCTGTTTGTAAACCGCAGCGTCGGCAGGAGCAAGACCTGTTATCATTTTCGGCTCCCTTTTGGCTATGTCCTGCCAGTTTCTCGGATAAGTAACCAAATCCGCGTGCGGAATCATAGACCTCTGAGTGTCAGTCAAAACCGCCTCTTCTTCTTTGCCCATTTCCTTTTTAATTTCAAGCTGCCTGCGAAGATTGATAATATCTTCAAGCATCTGCTTGTTTCTTATAGCTTCTCTGTTAATCGGGTCAATGGCTAAAAGCGTATCAATCTGAGCCAGGGCTTCCTCATATCTTTGCTGTTCCTGATATTCCATCGAACCTGCCAGAAGGTCCTGAATTCTTTTCTGCCTGTCAGCGGCCTGTTGAGTACGAAGCTTTTCCTGAGTTGCTTTGGCTTCGGTCTTTGCTTTTTCAGCTTTGAGACGCTCAATTTCAGCCTGGCGGGTGTTTATTTCATTTGAAAGTTGCCGCAGAGAATCTCTATATTGGGCATAATCAGTATCGCCGAGCAGCGGCTTGTTCTTTTCAATGACTGCCGAGGCGCGGGAGATTTCATCCTTTGCCTTGAGGAAATCTTCCTTATCGGCATATTCCTTTGCCTTTGCAATGGCTTCATTCACAACAGCCTTTGTGTAGCTTTGCTGAATACGCTGCTTTTGCTTGATAACCTCAATATAATCTTCCTTTGCCTTTTCGGCGGCAGGGACTTGAGGTTGAACCTGTTGGGGCTGCGGCGGCTGGTTAACTTCAACGACAAGATTAGGCTCCTGCGGGGCAGGAGTAATAAATTCCGGCCGCACTTCCGTCGGTATAACAGGCGCTGGCAGTTGCGGCGGCCGATTGATATCGTTGGCTTCTATGGGTAGAAATTCAACTTCGGGATTGGCGGCCGATTGCTCAACCTGGGGCTGTGTCTGAATCGGCTGCTCGACAACATTCGGCTCCGGCTGCTGTATTGTCGTCGGCTGCTCAACTACATTTGGCTCTGCCTGCTGCTCTGCTGCTGATTCCTCAACGACCTGACCCGCCTTCGCGGAGCCCGTTTCGGCGGGCGGAGGAAGGTTGGCATCAGGAGCCGGCTGTGAACTCAACTTTTCGAGAAGCGTGTCAAGCTTGCTGGCATCGGAAACGCTCAGATATTCTCTATATGCAGCAGCTTTGCCAAGAGTTTCTCTTGCGTTGTCATACAGCCCGCGCCGGTATTGCTCATAACCTACATCAAGCAACTGCTTAGCCGTCTGCCGAAGAGTCTGAACTTTTATGTCCTTTTCATCAGCAGCAAAACTAAGCGAAACTGCCGGCAGACAAACCAACAAGATTGCCAAAACAATTCCTAACGGCAACCTTGCTCTCGATACACTAATGACCACTGGTCGTCTCCTGATTAATATAAAAATCAAATAACAGCCGCCCAAAAAGTGTTTTTCTTATGCAACTGTCCGGTTTAACATATCTTAACAATTCTACGACTGTTGCTGAGATTAGCTATTTTAACACAAAATTCAAGTTTTTTCAAGCTAAATCTTAATCTAAGCACTTCTTTAACGGCCATATTTTTCAGAATGGATTTCCACGGGAATATCCATTATCATTATCGGTAATAATCATCGGCTTAGAAAGGGTTATCATAGAGTAAAATTTTAAAAAAAAATTGTTGAATTGGCCAAACAAACAAATTTGGTAATTCACTATTTAAACTGAACTTATGACAAAATCAGAAATTACATACAAACCCTTTGCCTTGGCGTTGGAAACATCAGGAAGAATCGGCTCGGTAGCTGTCGGCTGCAACGGCGAATTATCGGACGAAAAAACCTTTTCAGCCCCCCTGCGACATAGTGCCGAATTATTCGATTCTACAATTAAACTTCTGGAAAAGTTTGGCAAAAAGGCTAACCAGACAAAACATGTCTATATTTCTATTGGTCCCGGCAGTTTTACCGGCATACGAATTTCTGTAACGGTTGCAAAGATGATGGCTCTTGCAGCACACAGTAAAATCGTCGCTGTAAGTACAACCGATGCGATGGCTCTAAATGTTGATGACAGCAGTATCAAAAAAATTGCCACGGTTATTGATGCAAAAAGAGAGCAATTTTTCATCGCAGCCTTTGAAAGACAAAACGGAACCTGGCAAAAGACTTTGCCGGATTGCCTAATGAAGGCTGAAGAATTCAAAGAAAAATTTGACAGACCTGATGAACCCGTCTGGGTTTTAGGTGAAGGCCTGCTTTACTATGCTAAAAAATTCCAGACTGATAATATTAAAATACTCGATGAGAAATTGTGGTCACCCAGAGCGTCAAATGTTTTCAAAATCGGTTCACAAATGGCGACGAAAGAAAATTTTTGCGACCCTGTAAGCCTTGTGCCGTTTTACCTGCGAAGACCCGAAGCCGAAGAAAACTGGGAGAGAAAAACAAGTTAAGTTAATCAGCCGGTAATTGACCGAAAAGCGTTAACGCACTTGTTCGGTCAATGCGAACATTTACAAACCGCCCTGCAAGATTTGCCGGGCCATTGAAAACAACAATATAATCGCCGGCAGTCCTGCCTATAAGTTGAGGATGTTCTTTTTTGCCCGTCTCATCAAGATGAGATTTTTTACTTGCGCCCTCAACAAGGACTTTTACTGTTCTGCCTATGAAGGTTTTATTCAATTTTTCACTGATTTGACCCTGCACCGCAAGAAGCTCGGTATTTCTCTGCTTTTTTACTTCCATCGGTACATTATCAGCTTTTTTTTCATCTGCTTTTGTGCCGGGCCGAGGCGAATACTTGAAGATAAAACAGTTTTTATATTGAGCTTTTTTGACAAGTTCAACACTTTTCTGAAAATCATCCTCTGTTTCGCCCGGGAAACCTACGATAAAATCGCCTGCTATTGCGACATCCGGCACAATCTGCCTTGCCTTTTGCAGCAAATCAAGATATTCGGCGCAGGTGTAATGCCTGTTCATCGCTTTTAAGATTTTGTCTGAACCGCTTTGTGCGGGTATATGCAGATACCGGCAAACCTTTGGCAAATCAGTCATAGCCTTAAAAATTATTCCGTCAAAATCTTTAGGATAGCAGGTAACAAACTTAATCCATTCTATGCCGTTTATTTTGCTTACTTCGTAAAGCAAATCCACAAAAGAAAAACCATTATAGTGATATGAATTTACCGTTTGTCCCAGCAGTGTTACCTGTTTTACGCCGGCATCAGCAAGTTTCTTCACCTGAGTGATAATTTTTTTAGGTGAACGAGAAATCTCAGGGCCGCGAACATAAGGGACAACACAATACGAACAGAATTTATCGCAGCCGTGCATCACGCGGACATACGCCTGTGCAGGGAGATTATCTTCTGCTGAGTCATAAGAACATTCAAAATCATCAAGACGCTGCGAATCCTGCGGCAGCAGCTTATGTCTTATATTGCCGCTTATCACGCTTTGCTTTTTTACTTTACCGACAGCATTATTTACAAGGTTTACAAGTTCAGGTATTTGAAGTGGCCCGCAGACGATATTGACTGCCTCGTGACCGAGTAAATCGTCCTTGAGCCTCTGAGCCATACAGCCGAAAACTGCAACAATCAATTCCGGCCGGGTCTTTTTAATATGCTTAAGATGCCCCAGCAGCGATAAAACCCTTTCTTCCGCGTGATTGCGTACAGAACAGGTATTGACAAGAACAACATCGGCCTGGCCGATTTGTTCTGTCAATTCAAAACCTGACTCTATGAATGAATTGACAACCAGATTAGTATCGAGCTTGTTCATCTGGCACCCATAGGTTTGGATGAATACTTTCACAGTATTCCTCCAAACCTAAGCATGGGTGCCCCAATTACATTGATTGTTGATTTCATGAATTCTTATAAGTTCTTCTTTTTGCTGACGAGTCAATATCTTAATATTTCTTTCTCTGCGTAAAGCATTCTTATAATATCGGTATTCTTTGGCATAAACCAATGTTACCGGCAACTTATTTCTCAGATATTTTGCCCCATTGCCGCTATTATGTAAAGCAATACGTTTTTCCAGATTATTAGTGTACCCCGTATAATATGTTCCATCTTTACATCTAACGATATAAACCCAGTACTTTCCTTTACGAATCGGCACCTTTGACATAATTTTATTCACTATATCTCTTAAATTGATCCCATCATAAAATGAACCCAAAGCTGCGAATTAAGATTTTTTTATTTATCGCCGTCATTCTTGTGCTATCTTCACTCCCAGCAACTCAACTTTTTCTCGGATATCAGGGCGTTTTTTCGCAATTTCGCCTGAAACGCCTGCGTTCGCTACAAGAACAGATTCAAATTTCATACCGGTATATTCGGCTGTCAGTGCAAAAGGTTTTTCAAGGGCATCAAGACCTATATTCTCAAATGCACTTGCCAGGAGAATGAGCGTTTTCCCCTTCAAAGGCGTTTGCATTGTGCCGGCATCGTTGTCCCATTTATAAAGCGAAAACATCCTGTCGAAAATAAGTTTAAGTTGTGCGCTATCGCCGAAAAAGTAGAGTGGCGTGGCCATTACAATTATATCGACTTGTGCCATTTTGGCTAAAACCGGTTTTGCATCGTCATCAATACAGCATTCGTATTTGCCGATTGTCTGACACTTTCGGCAGGATGTACAGCCGAGGGATTTATATTTAAGAAAGGCTGTGCGAACAATTTCAACGTCAGCCCCTTCTGAACGAGCGCCTTGGCTGAACCAATCCACCAATGCAGTGGTATTTCCATCCTTTTTAGGGCTTCCATTAAGTATCAGGATTTTTTTAGACACAAAATCACCCTTCGCAACCTTTCACACATAATAATAAGGCGGAAATGTAAAAAAATAAAGAGGCTTTTAAGCACAACCCCAGTAGGTATTAGTCTCGTTGTCTGCCGGAAAGATGGACGATATCTCTGAGTTGTTCAACATTTTTTGCGGCAAACCAGCGACTTTCAAATTCCGCTTCGCTGACGATATATGCAATCGACATAAGGACCCTGAGGTGATAATTCCTCTCATCTGAAGAGCCGATGAGGACAAATGCGGTTTTTACAGGTTCCTGCAATTCAGAAAAAATCGCACCGTCTCGACACCGCACAAGCAGGATTTCGAAAACATTGCTTCCTTCAACAATAATATGCGGTATGGCAAGACCGGGTTTTATAACGGTTGTGGACTCTCTTTCCCTTTGTATAAAGAGCTCGTAGAGCTTGTTTGCGTCAATATTGAGCTTTTTTGACAGAGCCTGAGAGGCCTTATGGAAAAGGTCTGTCGCAGAGATTTTTTCATTTATATCAAGGATAACGCAGTCTCTAACAAGCTCATCAAACCTGTCCATTATTATCTTGTCTCGCTGAAGAGCAAGCTGCTTTAATTCTTCTTCTAGACCGCTTCTCTCAATATGCCTTGAGACGATTGTTTTGACAAGATAGACGATTGCTGACTGGCGGTCGATACGCTTCTGGACATAAAACAGATACCAGACCATAGCGACAACCGCAAAGGCACCTGTCGTTGCCAGTGGTACATAACCCATCTCGAAAATCAGAAACAAATACACTATAATTATCACAATTTCCATCCATGGCGTAAAAGGCGCTTTGAAGGTAGGCCGATATGCCTGAATACCGCTGTGCCGCATTATCACAACCGAGATGTTCATCAGGATGAACATAACAATCATTATGGTAGATGCGGTCTTGACAAGATTTTCGATGGAAAGAGTAAAAATCACGAACAGCATAAAACCTGCGGTCAGCAGAAGCGACCAATGCGGCGTATGAAACTTCTTGCTTGTTCGAGAAAGAAACTGAGGCACAAGACCGTCACGGCTCATAGCCATAGGAGTTCTTGAAGCGCTCAATAGTCCTGCGTTTGCAGTGGTTGCAAAGGCGAGAAAAGCACCGACGCCTATCAGGATTTCCCCTGCGGTTCCGGCAACAGCCTTTGCAGCAAACTCAATCGGCGTAAGAGAACCGCTCAAAACTTCCGGCTGCAGCACCCCTACTATTGCGAAAACAACCAGCACATAAAGAACATTTACCACAAAAAAGGCCAGGAACATACCAAGCGGAATATTTCTTGAACTATTACGTATTTCTTCGGAAACATCGATAACCTTTGTGAGTCCGCCGAAAGATACAAAAACCATACCGGCAACAGCGAACATATTTTTTGCACCGAACGGCAAAAAAGGTGAAAACTTATGAGGCTCAATAAACGGTGCAGCTTTAACTACAAATGCAACCAAAATTGCAATAAGCCCCACCACAAGCCCGGTCTGAAGTCCGCCTGTTCCTTTGACACTCACGAGATTAATCACAAGAAAGAAAAGACAGGCTCCAGCGGATACCATTTTTATGGTCATTTGGCTGCTTTGAGGAAATAAAATCGTTGTCAAAGCTCCGATACCAATCATAGCAAAGGTCGTTTTGAGTGCGATTGCAAGCCAGTTCGCAAGGCCCGCGAAAGTACCCATCAAAGGACCAAGACTTCGCTCGACAAAAAAATAACTTCCGCCAGCCTTCGGCATAGCGGTAGCCAGCTCAGCCTTTGACAGCATCGAAGGAATCATCAAAAGACCTGCCAATAGATAAGAGATAACAACAGACGGCCCTGCCCTTGCATACGCAAGACCAGGCAGAATGAAAAGACCGCTGCTTATCATTGCACCGGCAGCAATGCTGAAGACACTTATAAGCCCCAATTGTTTTTTGAGCATGACCAAATCTCAAACAATTTTCAGATAACGATAACCTGTAAATATTTCTTTGCAACCCAATAAATGCAGTCGGCGAAAAAACTTTTATCCGTCCGGTTTGTTCTTGACCGACACTTGGTATTGGTATATTGAATATGTCTGTTGTTTTGGTTTCGAGGCAGCCGTTTAAAAACAAAAGTCTCAAAAGAATAAAGAATATTGAAAGGTTTTTCAGATGAAACTTGAAAAATTTTCCATTGGTATCGGCGACAGATTCGCCCATCAGGGCAAAGCTCAGCTTGCCGCTATTATCAAGGCAAAACAGCAAGGCTGTAACGCCGTACCCGTCTGGAACAAATCCAATAGAGAACACTCCATCATCGGCACTAAACCTGCCGATGTAAAAATGGAAGCAGATGCCGCTGTAAAGGCGCTGGGCTGGAAAGATTCATATTACGTTGACGCTGACCATATAAACCTTAATAATGTCGATTCGTTCATGGATTCAAGCAACTTTTTCACACTCGATGTCGCAGATTGCATCGGTCAAACGTGCGACGAAAAAGACCTTAAAACCTTCATTGCACAAAATAAAAAATTCATAGGCAAAATGGAAATACCTTATATAGAGGGAAAATTAAATATCACACAAGATGACCTTGAAAAAATCGGGGCAAAATTCCTGCTTGCCGTCAAAAAGGCAGGCGAAATCTACAGGCACGTGGCTGAGAAAAAAGGCGGCAATAATTTCGTAACTGAAGTTTCAGTGGATGAATCAAACCAGCCGCAAAGCCCGGTTGAAATGCTTTTTATACTCTCGGCTATCGCGGCAGAGAAAATCCCGGCGCAAACAATCGCGC
>Ga0315275_10005172_pt1 | contig 12315 bp, 7 predicted proteins | sample YL17G03_0_MG_FD_205557 | JGI IMG/M metagenome (GOLD analysis project Ga0315275, IMG submission 205557) | Sediment microbial communities from Yellowstone Lake, YNP, Wyoming, USA - YL17G03_0 | ecosystem: Environmental > Aquatic > Freshwater > Lake > Sediment | place: USA: Wyoming | collected... | reverse complement strand
ACAACTTCAGCTGCCTGGACGCTTTCCTCGACCAACGTGAAATCCAGATCGAGAGTTTGCGCCAGCGTGGTGTACACATTCTCCAGTACCTGTTTCTTGTATCCGATGAAGGATACCGAGACGGTGAACGGTCCGCCGACGCGAACGTTAGGGACTGTGTAACGACCGTTCTCGCGCGTGCTGATACCATATTGGGTTCCGGACGAAACGTGGGTTGCCAATACAGTTGCTCCGGGCAACGGTTGTCCATTCTTGTCTTGAACAATGCCAGTGATTGTAGCCGTGGTGATCTGAGCTTGAACGCTGCTACATAACATCAGCAGACAAATTCCAAGTGCAAGAACACCATAGGCTCTCATAGTGGAAAGGTTCATTCTAACCTCCTGAGGTATGGGTTTTGTTTGATGAGATGAGTTAGGGTTAAGCAAGATCGAACAAAGGTGAAGTTCGTGAAAAGCTGTCGCGGCATGCAGCAGGTGAGAGGGGACTAACATGCCGCAGACAATCTCTTTGAAAACCGAACAAACGTACTTAACAAATCCTAGAGATTCAAGAAGAATGTGATGTATGATTGATGCGTTCTTCGATTGCTGTTTCAGAAGGGGGAAGAAGCATCGATACAGCTTGGTGTCGGTCCAGCAAATCGTCGATGAAGATTGTTTGAAGATCAGGTTGTCGGAGTGGATTCGTTTCATTCAACGAACTTTTTGAGAGAATGCAATCGGCTTGAATCCAAAACGTACCAATGGTCGAAATATCTTCTTCAGTTGCTCAGCAGTATCATCGCCGAACAATCTCAGCATACACTGGGATAACTCTCATCTAGCGACTGTGAGCACTGACTCTTGCGACTACGACGAAACTCCTGGTACCATAGCTCAAGAATTTTTTTCCTGCGGTCCTGAGGAGTTGTCCTTTGGACCATAGAGCAATCCCATTGGGCTGAAACCCTTGAAGTGAACTGAGCTTATCGCAACGTCAATAACTATATGCACTTACGGTCACGACAGGGAGATTGACCCGTCAGCTTTTTCAGCCATTTCTCATGAATTCTAGTCAAGGCACAAAGAGCCCATAAACATTGATCTATTTTGAAATCTCTATTGACATTTGCAATAAATCCCATATATTTCGGGGGAAATTCAGAACAGTCTTACTTGATTGAACATACAGCAAGGTTTCGATATAGAAAGTTAACTAATCCTATCAACCATTAACCACAAAAGGAGTTTCCAATGGGAAAAGCAATGTCCAAGAGTCAGATTGCGGCACATATTGCCAGCAAGTTTGATCTCAAGAAAAAGGTAGCTGTCGCCATATTGGAAGAGATGGCAAGTGTTGCTTATCGTGAAGCAAAGAATTCATTCACGCTGCCAGGCATCGGAAAACTGGTTTTGGTTGATCGCAAGGCCCGTCAAGGACGTAATCCAGCGACTGGCGAAACAATTCAGATTCCTGCGAAGACAGTCGTGAAATTCCGCGTTGCAAAGGCTGCAAAAGAAGCGATTCTGAAGACCAAGTAATACGAGGCTTATTCAGATTGGCTTGGGCGCCGGTGGTTCAGACCATCGGCGTTTTTTTTCTCGCGCGAGATGATCATTTCGAGCGACACAAGGCAACAATTCCTGCAATCAGAGCCAGGAAACCGTCAGTCCTGGTATTTGATCGCGACACGAGGCGCCATACACGTTCTTGGCGTCCTTTGCGCTTCCCCCGCAAGACAGTTTTCCAAACATGATCCTGCCACAAGCTATCGCCGCCACGCACTGATTCTGACCCGAAGCAACTGCGGCTAAAGTCGAATCCTGCCTTCAATCGATGGGGAGTTACACACTGACCACAATGGTCTGGACTCAGGGAGTCAAACAAGAAGGGGAATCAGACTGTCAACCATGGACTCTGCTCAGCGAGACAAGTATGAACAACGATTAGAAGACAACACGTGCGTGTTGGGACGTATAGTGGTAGATCGTCATATTCGTGTTCCATCGGAATGATCCGCCAGGGACTTCGTACGAGCATTGCACAGACCTTGAAAGGAATCCGCCACAACGGTGAACGCGTCGGCTTCCGGATTGCCATCAGGTTCGGGAGAACAAAAGGGACTACAGCAAGACATTCCATTCAAAATGATTCACAGATAGGCCGAACTTCAGCAACCTCCAAGGCTCTTTCATAATGAGATGGGGCGCTGGTGTGTTCGCTTCACAATGTACTCGAGCAGGCACGATTCCAATGAACTTCCAGAGTCCAGGATCCTGCTTCCCAGGTGGAAAGGTGCGTCGCCAACGCAGGAACTTCCGGAATATCTTATGGAAGCAATCCAAATGTTGAGCGTGGCACTGGTCCAGGGAGAGCTGGCATCCAAGAAGTCCAAAAGGGGGGACGAAACAATGCAATCTGGTCTTCAAACGTCAAGCTGTATGCCAGCAATGGTCTAGCACATTGAGTCCGTTTGAGGGGAGTGAACTGGGGTTTCGAGCATGCCAATGCCTTCTGGGGTAGGAGAGCAAGGATCGAAGTCCATAGCTTCTGTGTTAGTTGATTTCCCAGATTTGGAAGAGGTGGAATGACACAGGGAGGTCCCCGAGGGTTGCTGTTGTTACAGCAAATCAACCTCGTTGCAATCCAAGCAAGGACGGAGGCGGAGAGACGACGGAAGGTCTCTCGCATGTTTTCCCGTCAACGTAATTTTCTTCGATGAAGCAATTTTTCGCTTGCTTCCAAATCATAAATTCTTCAAATTGTGGAAGCCCTTCCAAGAACTAAAGCCCAAATTCGTACATTGCCACCGACCATCTACGACATAGCAAAGGCAGCAAACGTTGGGATCGGTACAGTCTCGCGTGTGCTGAACAATCATCCAAGTGTGTCTCACGAGACGCGAGCAGGCGTTCTGAAGGTTGCGAACAGGCTCAACTGGCATCCCCATCCCTACGCGCGCGGATTGGCGAAACAGCGCACGAACTCAATCCTCGTAGTCGTTCCATTTTTCTCGACATACTTTTTTGTCGAAGTCCTTCGTGGCGTGCAATCAAAACTACGGGAGATGGATTATGATCTCATTCTGTACGGAATGAATGATCCTCGCCACGTTGAAGAACTACTGAAGCGGAATTCACTACGTGTCCGTGTCGACGGAGTTCTTTTCTTGTCGATGCCGTTGCCGGCCGCATTCATTGATGAGTATCACCGTCTGAAGATTCCCATCGTTGCCGTTGATACTCACAGGAACAACGTCGACAGCCTCTATGCTGAGAATGTGAAGGGTGCGCACACGGCAACGAACCATCTCTTGTCACTGGGTCATCGGCGAATTGGTCTTCTCGGAGCGAGCCTGCGAAGTCAGCCGGCGCGGGAACGCGTCGATGGATACCGTCGGGCCCTGGAAGAGCAAGGTGTCGAGATCGATCCAAACCTCATCAAGACGGGCGGAGCTTCTCCCGTCGATGGTTTCAGTCGTGAGTGCGGCTACGAGGTCATGAAGCAATTCATTGACCTTGGATCGCGACGGCCGACAGCCATTGTTGTGACAAGCGACATTCAGGCCTCCGGTGCTTTGTTGGCAATGGAGGAAGCCGGCCTTCGATGTCCGGACGATATAGCCCTCGTCGGATATGACGACATCGAGCTCGCTTCGCACCTTGGTCTGACGACCATGCGGCAGCCGATGTTTGAAATGGGGGCACTCGCGGTCGGCATGCTCGCAGAAAGACTTGGTGGATCGAGTGCGCCGCCAATTCAGATGCCGTTTGTTCCGCAATTGATTGTTCGAGAAACTTGTGGGGCAGAAGCCGAGCATCGTTGGTCACACAGTCAACTTGAACCGGCCATCTGAATGAATTCGCGACAGAGAATCATGAGATACCAGACAGCATATCGTATCCGCGGTCCTTTGTTGCCATTCGTCATCCTGCTTCTCTGTTTTCTACAAGCTATCCCTGCATCTGCACAAGCGCCGACGTCCTTGAAACCGAAGTCTTCAATGTCCACTGTCCCAGAGTGGGCCAAGCAAGTTGTCTGGTACCAGATCTTTCCGGAGCGATTCCGAAACGGGGACACATTGAACGATCCCAGAGCGCACGACCAGCAAGGCTCCTGGCCGCATCAGGTCGCAGAAGGCTGGCAAGTGAGCAGGTGGACGGGCGATTGGTACGAATCGCAGCCATGGGAACAAAAGGATGCGAAGGGATTCTATTTCCATGCACAACAGCGGCGCTATGGTGGTGATCTTCGAGGCATCATACAGAAGCTTGATTATCTCAAATCCATGGGCATCGGGGCCATCTATCTGAATCCGATGTTTGAATCCCCCTCCTTGCATAAGTACGATGCGAAATCCTATCATCATATCGATAAAAATTTTGGGCCGGATCCAGAGGGCGATCGGAAGCTGTGGACCAAAGAAGATCCTTCAGATCCAAAAACATGGGTGTGGACTTCTGCGGACAAGCTCTTTCTGGATTTTGTGAAGGAGGCTCACAAGCGGGGGATGAAGGTTGTTATCGACGGCGTGTTCAATCATGTCGGTATGACGTTTTGGGCGTTTGAGGATGTCAAGAAGAACCAGCAATCGTCCCGTTTCAAGGACTGGTTCACAGTCAAACAGTGGGATGATCCGAAGACTCCAAACGATGAATTCGAATACGAAGGGTGGTTTGGAATCCGCGAATTGCCTGAAATCCGTGAGGATGAAAATGGCATCGTTCACGGACCGCGCGAGTATATTGCTGCCGCGGTTCGGAGATGGATGGATCCTAACGGCGATGGAAATCCAGAGGACGGCATCGATGGATGGCGGCTTGATGTTGCAGAGAAAGTAAGCGGTGCCTTCTGGCGTGAATTCCGTACCTGGGTTCGCTCGATCAACCCGGAAGCATATATTGTCGGCGAGGTTTGGTGGGAGGACTGGAACAATGACAAGATGTTTAATGCCGCTCCGTGGCTTCAGGGTGATATGTTCGATGCCGTCATGAACTATCGATGGGCCCGTGAAGCGTTCCGGTTCTTTGGCGGCGGCAAGGACAACATCAGCGCGTCGCAGTTTCTCAAACGTCTTCAAGCTCTGCTGGATGATTATCCGAGGGCATCGAACTATGTGCTTATGAATCTCTACGATAGTCACGACACAGAGCGCATGGGCTCTCGCCTGATGAATCCGGATCTACAATACGATCATCGGGGGAGCCCGACCGACAATCCTTCGTACGAGGTGCGGAAGCCGGGTTCTCGCGAGCTGATGGTGCAGAAACTGATGGCCCTCTTTCAGATGACGTACGTCGGCGCACCCATGATCTACTACGGAACCGAAGCCGGAATGTGGGGAGCGGACGACCCGGATTGCAGAAAACCGATGCTCTGGCAGGACTATCGATTTGACGACGAAAAGAGTCATCCGTTCAAGAGAGATCGCGCGGGCGATCCAAACAGATTCGACCAGGAGCTGTACCGGTGGTATTCCACACTCATCGGGCTGCGGAACAGCCAGCCCGTCCTTCGTACCGGTACGTTCGAGCCAATTCCGACGCCTGACGAGAGCGGCGTTCTCGCCTTCCGGCGAGCAGAAGCAGGAACACAGATCGTTGTGGTTCTCAATAATAGCTGGGTAGCGCAGCGTATCACAATCCCCATTTCTCATCAACAGGACGGAGAGCTCAAGGACTTGCTTTCCCAGAGGAAATATCGCGTGATTGACGGTGCAACCACAATGACACTCGAGGGAAAATCCGGTGTAGTTCTCCAATGAATTCAAATGACTAATCCCATCACACATAATAAACGAGGAAGGACATGAAAACCGCAAGATTTGTTTTTGTGTTTTTAATGATGCAAGCCGCCTCTCTTCTTTTTGCACAGGAACTGGAGATGCGCGGAAAGGTAACCAGTGCAGAGGATGGAACGGCATTAATCGGTGCCAACATTTTGGAGAAAGGCACCACAAACGGTACCACCACGAATATTGACGGAGAGTTCAGGCTGAGAGTGAAACGGGGTGCCGTGCTGGTAGTATCTTTTGTGGGTTTTGAGAGGCAGGAGATAGCAGTAACTGAGGAAACATATCTCACGATCTCATTGAAAGCCGCTGCCGTACAAGTTGGAGAGGTTGAAGTAGTAGGGATCGGGTATGGAGAGGTTAGAAAAGCCGATGCCACCGGCGCTGTCACAGCCATTTCGGCGAAGGATTTCAACCGGGGAACAGTTACATCCCCCCAGGAATTGCTTGTTGGCAAGGCGGCCGGCATTGTTACGAGTACGCTTGGTGGTGCTGCAGGAGCAGGAACTCAAATCCGTATTCGGGGCGGTTCATCCGTCTCTGCCAACAATGATCCCTTGATAGTGGTCGATAACATACCTTTGGAAAGCAGCGGTATTTCAGGTATGGCGAACCCACTTTCGACGATCAATCCAAATGATATTGAGTCGATAACCATTCTCAAAGATGCTTCCGCAACTGCTATCTATGGTTCAAGAGCTTCGAATGGTGTAATTATCGTAAAAACCAAGAAGAGTTCAGTTGCACCTGGAGAAGAAGGAATGAGGATAAGCTATACCGGCAATTTTACTCTATCCTCTGCGGACAAGTTACTATCTGTGTTGAATGGAAACGAATTCAGAGCATTAGTTGCAGATAGGGTTGCAAACCATGGACTAACCTCGGCAGCTCTCGGCCCACTAGGAGCTGCAAATACAGATTGGCAAAAAGAGATTTTCCAATCGGCGCCTCAAACCGAACACAACGTAAGCATAAGCCACGTTATTGGTTCAATCCCATACCGTGTTTCATTGGACTATTTGTACCAGGATGGAATTCTGAAACACAACAACATCAATAGAAAGAACGTTACGCTCGCAGCGACGCCATCGCTCTCGGACATCGGTTTGAGTATGGAATTGAATGGCTCGGCTTCCTGGATCGGTAATGATTTTTCAAATAATGATGCAATCGGCTCCGCCCTTGAATTTGACCCAACACAGCCGATTAGGAACGGGAACACAAAATATGGCGGTTATACGGCGTGGACTGAGCTTAGCTCCGGTGACCCGCTCAATGGCCGACCAAATAACATTGCAACTCATAATCCAGCTGCCCGTTTGGCATATCGTCACAATACTTCTGATGCGAAGCGATATATTCTGGGTGGCAAAACTGACTATGTTATTCCTTTCGTGGCCAATTTGAAAGCGACCTTGAATCTTGGATACGACTACTACAAGACGACCGGAAGCGATATTACCGATACATTGGCTTCCTGGTCATTTAGAGAGCCGGAAACCCAGATTCGAGAGTATACCCAAACAAAGAAAAATAGCTTGCTCGATCTCTATCTGAACTACAAAGGAGAATTCGATTTCAACAAGTTTGACCTTACGGCCGGGTATTCCTATCAGCATTTCTATAATGAAGGACAAAACTCCAACAGGGCATGGAATCCGTCACTCCCGGGCGCAAGAACAACGCCATACAAGAATGAGTACTATCTCATCTCGTTCTTTGGCAGGTTGAACTATACGTTGTTCGACAGGTATCTGTTGACAGCCACGTTGAGAGATGATGGTTCTTCAAGATTTGGTGAGAACAATCGTTGGGGTTTGTTCCCGGCAGCAGCGCTTGCCTGGAAACTGACCGAAGAGCCGTTTATCGGCAAATCGGAGACTGTGAATGAGCTTAAGCTTCGTCTAAGCTGGGGAGAGACCGGCCAGCAAGATATCGGCAACAACTACTATCCCTACATCCCAACCTATACGGCCAGCACGTCCGGCGCTTACTATCAGTTTGGGAATACATACTATTCCACGCTTCGTCCTGATGCCTATGATGCGAACATAAAATGGGAGAAGCTCACATCGCTCAATGCAGGATTGGATTTTGCGCTGTTCAATAAACGAGTATCCGGTTCTATCGATGTGTACAAGAATTCTTCCGATGATTTGTTGAACAGTATTCCTATTCCCGTCGGCAGCAACTTCTCCAACTACTTGCTGACGAACGTCGGTTCGATGGTCAACAAAGGCATCGAAGTGAGTTTGAACGTTTCGCCGATTCTGGAGAAAGACTACTCGTGGGAAATTGGAATAAACTTCACGTATAACAAGAACGAGATAACGAAGTTGACCCTCACCGACGATCCCTTGTATCCCGGCGTCAATACCGGCGGCATATCAGGTGGTGTCGGAAATTCAGTGCAAAAGTATATTGTCGGGTACCCTGCAAGAGTGTTCTTCTTGTTCAATCAGGTATATGGCAGCAACGGCAAACCGATTGAGGGTCTCTATATTGATAAGAGCGGCATGGGAGGAAGCGTATCCGGCAATGAGTTAAATAAATACTACCTGAAATCGCCGGATCCTACATACTTGGTGGGCATCTCTTCCAAGATCAACGTCGAGAACTTTGACTTGAGTTTTTCCGGCAGGTTGAGTATCGACAATTACGTCTACAACAACAATGCATCGAACAGAGCCCTCTATCAACAGCTCTACAACCAGAGCGGATATTTGTCGAATATCTTGTCAGATGTCACGAAGACAGGTTTCATGACGGCGCAGTATTGGTCGAGTTTCTACTTGGAAAACGCGTCGTTCTTTAAGCTGGACTATGTTAGCATTGGTTATAACTTCACATCCTTCTTCGGGAGCGGTGCCAGTGGTCGGATCGGCTTCACGGCACAAAATGTACTTGTGATCACCAAGTATAGCGGTTTGGACCCCGAAGTTGCGAACGGTATTGATAACAACATATATCCGCGCCCTCGAAACTACATGATGACGCTGAGTCTTAATTACTAGGGAGGAAGTAATCATGAAGAAGATTGTATATTTAGCACCAGTCATATTTGCTGGGTTGATGTTTTCGTCCTGTGTGAAGGATTTGGAGGTGGAACCGATTGATCCAAACGTGAATACGTTGAACAATGTGTTTAAGGATCAGGCGGCCTACAAACGAGCCCTGGCCAAGGTCTATGCCAGCTTTGCCATTAGCGGGCAAACAGGTGGCGGTGGCGGAAGCCCTGATATTGCAGGTATTGACGAGAACTTTGGCAACTACCTTCGGCAGTATTGGGACTTACAGGAACTCCCAACTGATGAAGCGATCATGGCGTGGGACGATGCCACCATTAAAGACTTCCATTGGCAAACGTGGTCTTCCAATGATGTCTTCATTGCAGCGCTCTACTCAAGAATATTCTACACTGTTGCTGTCAGTAATGAATTCATCAGGAATGTCAATAGCAATATTGGGTCGGCCTCCGGCACTCTCCTGAGTGACTTAAAGGCCTTCAAAGCAGAGGCTCGGTACCTGCGTGCTCTCGCCTACTGGCATGCGATTGACCTGTTTGGCAACGTTCCGTTTGTCACTGAAGCGGATCTGCCGGGAGCATTCTTCCCCAAGAGAATTACGCGGGCTGATCTCTTCAGCTATATTGAAAGTGAGCTGAAGGCGATCGAGACCGATCTTCTTCCTGCGAGAAGTAACGAATATGGAAGAGCAGATCGAGGAGCAGCCTGGTTTTTACTTGCCAAATTGTACCTCAATGCAAGAGTCTACACCGGCACAGATCGATATTCCGAGGCGCTCACATACATTAACCAAGTCATTGCTGCCGGATATACCCTCGACGCCAATTATGCGCGCGTTTTCAGCGCGGATAACAACACAAGCTCCGAGCTCATTTTCCCGATCGCCTGTGACGGACAGAATACCCAGGGATACGGAGCCATGACCTTCGTCTTGCATGCTTCCAACGGCGGCGGGATGCCTCTGAATGGCATTGACGGCGGCTGGGGTGGAATCCGAACCATCAAGGATTTTGTCAGCAAATTCAATATCGTCGAGAGTAATTTCAGTTCAACCACTCAGTACAGTGCCGCCGATACAAGGGCAATGTTCTTCTTTGACAAGTCGAGCTGGACTTGGGACGTAAGTAATGTCGGTACATTCACCCAGGGAATTGGCGTAACCAAGTTCAAGAACGTGACTGCCAGTGGCGGAGCCGCACCCAATGCTCATCCAACGTTTGTTAGCACAGATTTCCCGATGTTCCGATTGGCAGATGCCTATCTTATGTATGCCGAAGCTGTCGTACGTGGCGGTACGGGCGGAAATACGGCAACTGCTGTCGGATATATCAACGCTCTGAGACAACGTGCCTACGGCAACGCAACGGGAAACATTACCAATACTGACCTAACGTTGAATTTCCTTCTGGATGAGCGGGGCCGGGAGTTGTACTGGGAAGGTCACCGAAGAACAGATCTGGTCCGTTTTGGACAATTCACCAATGGCACCTATGTTTGGCAATGGAAGGGAAGAGTTCAAAACGGGATTCAGACTGCTTCCTACAGGGACTTGTATCCTATCCCGATCAATGACCTGAATGCCAATCCAAATTTAGTGCAAAATCCTGGCTACTAAGAACATAGAATATTCTTCAAAGGAAATAAGCATGAAAAACATAATATTGTCAGTTCTGTTGATAGTCTTCGGACTATTGTTCGCTTCATGTGAGAGTGACATTAGCGAACCAAAGATGAGTGCAACTCCCACTACGCCGACAGCGGCGAATGCGGTGTTGCCGGACTCAGTTAATATGAACTACGCGGATAGTTTGTTGACGTTCTCCTGGTCTGCGGCCGACTTCGGATTCAACTCGTCCACCACGTATGTCGTGCAGCTATCAGATTCGGCTAACTTTCCGAAAGTCGCGAGTCTCATCACGACCCAGAGGTTAAGCGGCACGGCGAAGGTAAGCGACGTGAATGCTATCATCCTGGCGTGGGGTTATCCGTTCGGGACATCGATAACGGTCTACTATCGGGTCACCGCATCAGTGAGCGCCTCCGCCGCCACCGCCTACTCAGCCGTCAAAACCATGAGCTTCAAGCCGTATGATGTGCTGATCAACTACCCCATGGTGTATGTACCGGGTGCTTATCAAGGCTGGTCCCCAGGGGCTACAAATGGAAGGTTGTTTTCTTACGGATTCAATTCTCAATACGCCGGAATAGTGCGCATCAAAGATGGTACGAATGCGACGTCTGAATTCAAGATTACCAGTGCGCCGGATTGGAATCATACAAACTGGGGCGGTACATTGACAAAAACAGGTAATAATTATTCAGGTACGCTTGACCCATCTGGTAATAATCTAAGTGTGAGCGCAGGTACGTATGCAATTACTGTTGACGTTACGACATTGGCAATTACATTAACCAAAACCGATGATTGGGGAATTATTGGTGATGCAACCGCTGGTGGTTGGGGTTCAAGTACCCCCATGTTCTATAACGGTCAAAGAAAATTGTGGGAGATCACAGCTAGTTTGACCGTGGGTGCTTTTAAGTTCAGGGCAAACGATGCATGGGATCTTAATTATGGCGATACTGGTGCGGATGGTACTCTGAATGCTGGCGGAGATAACATAGCCGTAACTACTGCAGGCAACTATACAATTCGGATGGATGTGGTAAAACTCACATATACTGTCAAGAAGAACTAAACGAGTCTGATCACGGTAGGCTGTCTCAAGAAGAATCGCAGCAATTGATTCGTGGTTCTTTCCACATGAACACATACGGGCGGGAGGATGGCTCTTCCGCCCGTGTTCGTTCAAGGATGAGCCTTCCGTGAGTTCCATGACGATGTTCACCATTGTTTATGTTGGATCGCAGGCCGCACTTGTGATGTCCTTCCTCGGGTTCGCTCAGCCAGTATCTTTTGACCATACGATTCCGGAGTTCGGTTCCGGAACAACCGATCGGCACGTTGTGTAGAGGCGGTCATGAAACTCATCTACTCGCTCCCGTTCTGTACGCTGTTGTTCGGCCAGGCTTTCTCGCAACTCGTGGTCACGGTTCCGCAGTATGCGACCGAAAACGATTCGATCGTTGTCCGGTTTGATGCGACGCAGGCAGGTGCCTCGGAGCTTCTTAACCACGGCGGAACGGTGTACACCCACACCGGGGTGACGACAAACAAGGGGGTGTGGCGGTATGTGAGGGGAACCTGGGGCGACAATCCGTCGCAACCCTCGTTGACACGCCTCGGCACGAACCTCTACCAGCTCACGATCGGCCGTCCGCGGCAGTTCTATGCCATCACCGACCCTACGGAGCATGTCCAGGCACTCGACTTTGTGTTTCGCAGTGCCGATGCGACAAGGCAAACACGTCCGGACATCTTCGTTGCGCTGTTCACATCGGGACTTTCAGTGGTCGTGGATTCACCTTCGGTCTCCGTGGCCTTTGGAGACCCGCGACGGTCGCCGGTGTGTGTGCGCCAGGCCGACACGGTCCATGTGCGGATCTCTGCAGCGC
>Ga0315275_10005166_pt1 | contig 12321 bp, 10 predicted proteins | sample YL17G03_0_MG_FD_205557 | JGI IMG/M metagenome (GOLD analysis project Ga0315275, IMG submission 205557) | Sediment microbial communities from Yellowstone Lake, YNP, Wyoming, USA - YL17G03_0 | ecosystem: Environmental > Aquatic > Freshwater > Lake > Sediment | place: USA: Wyoming | collected... | reverse complement strand
TTGCCGAACGCCGCGACGAAGACGATGTCCGGGTTGGTCGGATGAATACGAATCTTCGAGATGACCGGGGCATCTTCGAATCCGACGTGCGTCCACGTCTTGCCGGCGTCGGTGGACTTGTAGACGCCGTCTCCGGACATGGCGTTGCCCCGGATGCACGACTCGCCCATGCCGATGTAGACGAGGTCGGGATTGGTCTCGGAAACCGCAACCGCGCCCACCGACGAGCTGTGAATCTGACCATCGGTCACCGGGAGCCAGGTCTCGCCGCGGTCGGTCGTCTTCCACAGCCCGCCTCCCACGGCACCGAAGTAGCCGTCGTTCGGACGCCCGCGCACGCCCGAGATCGCGATCGACCGGCCGCCACGGCCCCGGGTGGCGTCTCCGGAGCGCACCTGCGTCCCGGGGTCAGGGCCGACGCTGCGCCACTTCAACGCGCCGAGCACCATGGGGTCGATGGTCGTCGCGGCCCCGCTCTGGCTCGCCACGCCGTTGGCCGAAAGCCGCAAGGTCAGGACGCCGGCGCACGCCAGGGCAGCGAGAGCTGTCAACACGGACACGCGACTGTATGGGCGGGACATTGGTGCTCTCCGTTGTTGAGTGCCGCTACCTTCTCGGCGCCGGCTGCCGCCGCGTGCCATTGCCAAGCCTGGCGATCGCGCAGGTCATCATATTGTAGACGCCGCCCGGGGTTGCCGACGGCCACGGCCTGACGGAACAGGTTCAACAACGGCATGATGAGTTCCCACTCTGTTCGGTGGTGAAGTTCTCGAGCGGGGTTGCCCGTGAAGGGCGAGGACGTGGCCTCCGAACACCCCGAATCCCACGCTGAATTCCACGGTATGATCGACCAGAGACCGTGATGCCGCGACTCGAATACGACTCCCGGGGACCACGCGACGTGCTGGACGAGGCAGGCCACGGCATTCATGCACGGCGTACCCATCACGAACTACGGGCTCACGATCGCCTATTCGCTCGGCATGTGCGCGCGGGCGCTCGCGCCGTTCCCTTCAGCCCTGGAGGCCTACCATGCCGCTCGCTCTCGACGCGATCGATCGCCCGGCGATAACAGCGTGGCTGAAAGAGACCGACCGGGCCGCGCTCGACGCGCTGTGGCGGCGGGCGGACGAGGTCCGCCACGCACGCGTCGGCCACGAGATCCACCTGCGGGGTCTCATCGAGATCACCAACTACTGCGTGCGGCACTGCACGTACTGCGGCATCGCCGCGTGCGCCGGGCCGCTGCAGCGGTACCGGATGACCCGGGACGAGATCCTCGCCAGCGCACGGCAGGGCCGGGACTTCGGCTTTGGCACCATCCTGCTCCAGGGCGGCCAGGATCCGGACGTGACCGGCGCGTTCGTGGCCGATGTCGTGCGCGCGATCAAGGACGAGACCGGCGCGGCCATCACGCTCTCGCTGGGCGAGCGCAGCGATGACGACCTGCGCGCGTGGCGCGAGGCCGGTGCCGACCGCTACCTGCTGCGATTCGAAACGACCGACTCCGCGCTGTACGGCCGGATCCATCCGAACCTGCCAGGCGCCGTGTCCGACCGTTTCGCGCAACTGCGTCGCATGCGGGAAATGGGCTACGAGATCGGCACCGGCGTCATGGTCGGCATCCCGGGCCAGACCTGGGACACCCTCGCCGATGACATCTGGGCGTTCCGCGACTACGACATGGACATGATCGGAATCGGGCCGTACCTGCCGAGTCCCCGCACGCCGCTGGCCGGGGCGCTGGGCCAGGAACTGGCCGCGGCGCCGGGCGATCAAGTGCCGAACGACGAACTCAGCACGCTGAAAGCCGTTGCGCTCACGCGCCTCGTGTGTCCCGACACCAACATCCCCTGCACCACCGCCCTGTCGGTCCTCAATCCTGCAGCGGGAAGCGCGAACGGCCTCTGCCGCGGCGCCAACGTCGTCATGTCCAATCTCACGCCGCCCGAGTATCGCATTCTGTACGCGACTTACCCTGGGAAGGCCGAGGTACACGAGACCGCCGAGGCGCTGGCCGAGAGGGCCGTTTCGCTGATCGTGCGCCTCGGCCGCAAGGTCGGCAAGGGATCAGGCGGCCGTCGATCGTAGCGCGTCCCAGTCGCGCTGCTCGTCGGTCACCTTGCGCAGGATGACGACGCTCACCACCACCATCAGCAAGAGCGTGATGATCGCCCACCCCTGACCGGTCAACTCGGACATGCCGCAGCGCTCAACGGCGATGTACGTGGTGGCGGCCCACAGCACGGGGCCGGTGATGGCTGAGAAGCGCCCGACCATCCCGTACAGGCCGTAGAACTCGCCAACCCGGTCCGGCGGCGTCAGGCGCAACATGTAGGGCCGGTCGGCGCTCCACACGCCGCCGAGGGCTATGCCCGCGAGGCTCGCCACCACGTACAGGTACACAATTGGCAGGCGCAGCAATCCGATAGAGGCGGCGAGCACGAACGTCGCCATCCACAGGTACAGCACGATGGTCAGCGTGCGCTTGGGGCCGATCCTGTCCACGACCCATCCCCACACGAAGCCGCCGACCACCGCGAAACTGATCGCCGACAGCATCACCATGCCCGCCTGCGCCTTCGCCTCCGATGGGCCCAAGCCGGTGGAGACCGCCACGTTGGCGGTATACAGCGACATGAACGCGATGACGGTGTTGATGGCATCCGTGTAGAAAACACGCCCGAGCAGGAAGCGGAGCAGTCCCGGGTACCGATGCCCCTGGCGCAGTGTTTCGACGGTCTGCCTCGTGCTCTCCCTGATCATCTGCCAGCCGAAGATGGGCCGCGGGTTGGGATTCCCGCGCTCGCGCACGAACACCAGACACGGAATCGCAAACACCAGGAAGGCTACCGCGACGATCGTGAAATACAGCGCGTAGTCCATGGTCGCGAAGAGCAGGCCGATGCCGACGGCGATGTACGAGCCGAGATAGCCGACGCCCACCCCGATGCCGCCGATGCGGCCGCGATTCGCCTCGGTCGTGACCTCCGGCAGCATGGCGTCGTAAAACTGCAGCCCCGCCTGGTACGCGGCGTTGGCCACGATGAACAGCACCGCCGACACCGCGAAAGCGCCGCGGGCGAAAAGGGCTGTGCAGGCACAGCAGAGCAACGTGCTCCAGGCCAGGAACGGCATGCGGCGCCGTGCTCTGTCGGTCATCGCGCCGAGCAGCGGCGAGATGACGAAGATGGTCCCCATCGAGACAGCGGTGATGATGCCGTAGACGCTGTCGGCCCGCTGCGAGCCCACCGCCTCGCGCACGTACAGCGAGAAATAGACGGAGACGACGCCCATCGAGAAGATGGTGTTGGCGAGATCGTAGAGGATCCAGCTGACGACGGCCCGCTTCCTGATCATGGGGGATCAGTACGCCGCAGGGGGCCGCCGCGTCCCGTCGCCCAACTCGATGAAACGATCGGCGATCGCCGGGTCCTTCATGTTGCCGCCGACGATGACCAGCGCGCCCTTCGGCGGGCCGTACTCCGGGAGGCCCTGACTGATCGCGTGTGCGCCGATCAGCAGGGTCAGAACGGTGACGGCTTGCAGAGCGCCGCGGCGTCGTCTCGGCATCGAGTCCTCCCGGAGTTCCCGCTACTTTACCGCGACCGCTCAGGCCGGCGGCACTGACGATCCTCGAACCTCGTCACGAGCCTCCCGCCCGAGGCGAGCGGCTTCGCCCACGAGCCGTTCGACGTGAGTCCGAACATCTCCGGGCCAGTCGCGGATGAGACGGACGAAGCGGGACTCGTCCCTCGCATAGAGCGCACGCGACGCCTCTTCGAAGCCGGGGAAGTTCCCGGCCATCACCCACATGAACTTGCCGGCGGCCTCCCATGCGGTGCGCGCGCGCTCCTCGCCTTGCCCGCTCTTTCTGGCTTCCTCTACGAGCTTCCGCATCGCGACGGACACGCCGCCAGGTTGCCGGTCAAGCCAGCTCCAATGGCGCGGCAGCAGCGATACCTCACGGCAGACCACGCCGAGTTTCGGACGCCCAGGCCCGGTTCGCGCTGGACCGGGCGCCTTGCCTGCTGCGTCGGCCTGTGCCTCCCCCGGTGCCCCGCTCCTCGTGAACCGTGGGTGATACGCGAGTTTCGCGAGCACCTCGTCTGGACTGCCACGGAAATCGAAGTCGATCTGGGCGCCGGTCTGATCCTCGAACACCAACACGGCCCGGGATTCGCCGCCATCCAGGCAGGCCTTGGTCCGAAGAATCACCTTCTCCAAGCCACCCGACTCAATGAGCTGGTGTCCGGCGAATGCCGTGTATGATCTATTGATTTCCATTGCCCCCCTGTCTGCACCAACATGGCGCGCGTTCGAGCACATGGGACAGGAACGCAGCCCACCAAGCAATACTACCCGGGTTAAATTATAGAGTCAATACTACCCGGGTTAAATTATGACCTTTGAAGAGATTGGTCGACCGTCCGACCCTGGAGTACGATCGCGCTCGCCATGCTCTACCTTGCCAAGATCCTCCCTGTCTTCGTCCTTCCAACCGGCGCTGCGATTCTCCTGCTGCTCGCCAGCATCGTCCTGCGCAAACGCGCCTTCGCCATCGCCGGCCTTCTGGTCCTCTGGCTGTCCAGCACATCCGTCGTCGGCGACGGAGTGATGCGGGCGGCCGAAGCGTGGCAGACACGCATTCCAGTCGCGTCGATGCCGACGGCCAGGGCGATTGTGGTGCTCTCAGGGATGCTGCGACAGGCACCCGGCGCGGAACGTGTGGTTGAATGGGCGGACGGCATAGACCGGTTTGAAGCTGGCGTGGCGTTGCTCAAAGCAGGCAAGGCGCCGGTGCTGGTCTTCACCGGCGGATGGTTGGCGTGGCCTTCAGACGACCGCTCAGAAGGCGAGGTGCTTGTGGAACGGGCGGTGGCGCTGGGCGTGGCCCGGCATCAGATCATGGTTACCGGCAAGGCCAGGAATACCGCGGATGAGGCGCGGGAGGTGGGGCAGATCCTGCCGCGCCTGACCCGGGCCCGGGACGGTGACGCGGTGATCCTAGTGACCTCCGCGTTCCACATGCGGAGAAGTCAACTGCTCTTCACCCGCGCTGGCGTGCCGGTCGTGCCGTTTCCGGTGGACTTCCAGACGTCGGCCCGCCCATTCACGTTCATGGACCTGCTCCCGCAGGCCGGCAGCATCGAGAACACCGAGACCGCCGCGCGGGAACTGTACGGGTACCTGTTCTACAGACTGATCAAGACCACGTAGGCGTGAGTGTCTAGGACTCGTCTCGGCTGACCCGGCCGCGCTGGGCCTTGACGCGCGCGCGCTGCACTTTCGCCACGAGACGCCGCTCGCGAGCGGCCTTCGTGGGCTTGGTCTTCTTCCGCGACTTCGGCCGCCGGGCGGCTTGTTGCAGCAGGGCCACGAGGCGGGCCCTGGCCGCGTCGCGATTCCGGGCCTGGGTGCGATGCTCGCGGCTGTCGATGAGGAGTACCCCGTCGGTGCTCATCCGCTTTCCAGCCAGTCTTCGCAGCCGTGCTTTCACATCGTCCGCGAGCGACGACGCGGCGACGTTGAAGCGCAGTTCCACCGCCGTGGCCACCTTGTTGACATTCTGGCCGCCAGGGCCCGACGCGCGTACGAACCGTTCGTCCAGTTCGTGATCAGGGATGACGATCGTGGGTGTGACCTCAAGCATCAGCATCCTTCAGGGCGCACCAAATGTAGCACGCGTGGGAGGTGCTACAATCCGCCTGGTCCCGGACCAGCGTTCACGCCGTAAGGTTTATGAGCGGAGGCACCATGACCGTGACCCATCGCAGGCTGGCCCTTGCCACCGTAGTCTCGGTGGCCCTCGTGCCGGCGGCACTCCTGCCGGGGAACTGGCAGGCGGCGGCCGCCCAGGCACGCAACGCGCTCAAGCCGTACGTCGCCGCCAACAAGCTCTACGTCCTGTTCAAACCGGCTGATTGGACGGTGACGGAGGAACCCCAGTCGACCAGTTTCCGAGTCTTGGTGCGGGCCCCCGATGGCGTATCCGTGGTGGACTTCTACTGGGCCCGTCAAGACGGAGGCGCACCAAATGCCCTCGCGTTCCTCCTGGCGTACAAGAAATCCCTGAGCCTGAAGCACGGGGAGGTGGCCCTCAGCGAGGTCTTCGTGTCGCCCGATTCGAGTCGCGCCACGGCCAGGGTCCGCTACCGTGCGGGCACGGGTTTTGTCGTAGGCAAGTACTACGTCGAATCCAGGCGCGGCGGGCACTCGGCCCAGGGATACGGTGCTCCGGAATCAAGGCTGGCGTCCGAACGTCCACTCCTGCTGAACGTGATGGCCAGTTTCGCCTTCGCCCGGGTGTCCGCCGCATCCGGTTCCCGCAGTGCTGCGCCGGCGCCGGCGTTCGTCGAGATTCCGCTCACGCAGCGCCGGGCGCAGGACGGCAGCCTTTCCATCCGCGTGCCCGCCGACTGGAACTTCCTGGCTGGAGGCGGCAAGGTCGTCACCGCGTCACGCGACGGAGGAATGGGTTTCATCTTCACGTCGTTCTCCGGCAACCCCATGCTGCCCCAGGCGTCCGTCGCCCAGGGGATCATCGGTACGCGTTACCTCCCGCCGGCCCAGGCCCTGGGATTCGTGTTCAACGCCTTCAGGAACCAGCGGTTCCGCATCCAGTCGGCCCAGCCCGATGAGGGCACGATCCGGGAATGCATCGCGCAGAGCGGCCGCACCTGCGATGCGCAGGATTTCGTGGTGAGCTACGTGTCGCCCGAAGGGACACCGTGCGTGGGCGCCTTCAAGATGGTCAACGCCCCACCGTCGCCCGTGACCGGCATGTGGTTCTGCATCGTGGCGGGCATCTGGGGCCCGGAGCGCGAGTTCTACCGCTACTTCCCGCTGCTCGAACAGATCGGGTCCAGTTTCGCCATCAACGACCAGTACGCGCGCCGCTACATCCAGGCCGGGTTGGAGAACCTGCGCCGTCTGCAGCAGAAAACGCAGGCCGCCATGCAGGACCTGAATCAGATGCGGGCACAGAACCAGCAGGACTGGGAGGCGAAACAGGAACGCAAGGAGTACATGGACTCCAAGTGGGACGACTACCGGCGCGGCAACAGCTATTGGGTGTCGGAGTTGGAGGGAGGCAAGGTGTATCAGACCGACGCCGGCGGGACGCAGGACACGGTGACCGGGCAATACTACGAGGGGAAACCTTACAACTGGGTGAACTTCGAGGGGCAGAACCCGCGCCATCCCTCCGAGACCATGCGGGAAGTCACAAGCTACGAACTGAAGAAACTGGGTGGATAGGCCTTACCTCGTCACCGTCTCCATCGTGCGGACCACCGGATAAAACTCCGGCGCGGGAGTGGCACCGAGGATGGGATCCAGGATGTTCCACGCCATCAGCCCGTCGTCTGATCGTGGGTCGAACAGGATGAACGCCAGGCGGGCGAGCGGCTGGTCCATGGGCACCACGAGCGAGCCCACCGGCAGCGTCTGTTCGGTCGCTTCCCACGCGCCCGTCATCGTCCGCAGCTTGTGCGTGCCCTGGTATTCCGCTTGCGCCTGCTCGGACGATGCGATCTTGAACCGCTCCCCGTTGAGCGAGATCTCCTTCGTCGTCTTGAAATACTTGATCCCGTGCGCCTCGAGCCGGTCGACGACGCTCGCGATCATCCGGGTCGTGGGATTGCCGCCGGCTCCACCGCGCCCGAATGGTCCGCCCTGTCCGCCGCGTGCGCCCGGCGCAGGCGGAACGGGAGCGGCGGGTGGCGCCCCGGCCGCGGGCGGTGCCGCCGGCGCCGCGATCACGGCCGGGATGACGTAGGCTCGGGGCGCGGTGCTGGTCTCGGTCGCCTCGACGAGGCCGAGGTGCGGCATCATCTCGACGCGTTCACTGCCATTCACCCGCCGGCGCATCGGCCTGTCGGGCACGTACGGGTTGCGCTCGTCCACCACGTCGGCGAGCACGACCTGCACCGGTTCCGCGGCTTTCACCAACTTGCCCCGCACCGCTTGCGGCGTCCCGACGATTGACTCCGCGTCGGCCGCGGCCGTGGCCTTGCGGATGGCTTCGCCGTTCTTCACGGCGAAGTTGACGATCTCCTCGACGAACCAGTAGTCCGCCTTGATCCGGTCCTCGAAGCTCGCGTAGGAGTACGTCTCGGACAGGATGCCGATCCGGTTGCGGATACCGAAGTAGGTCTGCGTGTAGCGCGGTTTGTAGAGATCGAGGTCGCCGGCCCACACGCGCTCACCCTGGCGCGTCGGGCCGCCATAGTAGAAGTAGTCCCAACCGTGCTTCGCCTTGACGGCTTTCGTCACCGACGGGAGCAACTCGTTGCGGACGAGTTGCGCAATCCCGGGCGACGTGTTCGGGCTGACGGACGTCTCGTACGTGAGGTAGAAGCCGTGGTCGCTGCCATTCGTGGTGTGCAGGTCGATCGCGATGTGAGGGTCGTACCGGGTCATCAGCCGGGCGAGCGAACGCGCCTCTGGCGTTTCCAGCTTGGTGTTGTCGCGGTTCAGGTCGAGATCCTGGGCGTTGGCACGCTGCCCCATCCCGCCCACGGGGCCGAACTGGCTGCCCCGATTGCGAATGCTCACCCGCTCGTTGCCGTCGGCGTTGTAGATCGGGTTGATGAGCAGCACCACGTTCTGCAGCCATGCCGCCCGCTCGCCCTTGGCGATCGACCGCAGCAGCCAGAGCGCGGCCTCTTTGCCCTCCACCTCGCCGGCGTGAATGTTGCCCTGGATGTAGATGCGGGTTTTCCCGGTGGCCAGCACGTGTTCGGGCGTCGCATCCGGGGCCCCGATCACCGCAAGCGGCATCGGCCGTCCTTCGAACGTATAGCCATAGGTCGTGAGATGAATTCGCGGCGACGCGGCCGCCATCGCCTTCATGAAGTCGATCACGTCCTCATAGCGGCTCGTCTCGGCGTAGCTGGTGGCCTCTGGCCGCGTCAGGGGCCAGGCGCGCGTCGCGGCTGCCGGCTTCGACGGCGGGGCCGCGTCCTGAGCACCGGCGAGGCCCGGGAGCGGCAGCAGCAGGACACCCGCCAGGAACAGACGGGCAGCGATCGCGGTACGAGGCGCAGAAGTCATCGGCCCAAGTCTCCCTATGTTCGGGCGAGTCTACCAGAGGGGCGACGAACGGGTCGAGGCAGGGGTCGGGATGCCTGGAGCGCTGCGCCGAGGCGTCGGGATGTACGAGACTCCAGCTACGGCGAGGTGAACCCGGGGCCTCCCGCGCACACGCGGAATCCCGCGTTCCTGTGATATAAGCGAACGTCCGCGATGTGCACGGGCCGGCGCCGCCCGAAGGGCCGTGCGACCGGTGCCATAACCCGTTCTCGCGGCGAGCGAACGCGCGTGTGCGCACGTCATGAAACCGCCTGCAGTGGAGCACGCATCCATGAAGAACTCGAACCGCTGGAGCAACGCCTTCCGTCTGACACTGGCCGTGCTGGCTGGCGCCGGCATCCTGTCGGCGGTGGTGGCCGCCCAGGATCGCCTGAAGTCGATGCCGGGGTACGAGCAGTACCTGCGCATGAGCAAGGAAATGCAAGGGGCCGTGAAGGTCGGCGCACTGGCCGTCACGTGGAAGGACGGCGGCAAGGCCTTCGAGTACCCCAGGGACGGCAAGATCTACCGCTACGACATCGCCAAGAAAGCCACCAGCGAGGTGACGGCGCCGGCAGAGGCCGCGCCCGCGGCTCCAGGTGGACGCGGTGGCCTTGAGATGCGCGCGGGCCGCGACCTTGGTGGCGGCCCGGCGCGCGGCAGGCAGGTGGCGTCGGCCGAGTCGCCGGACAAGACCCTGAAGGCGTTCCACAGGGACCGCAACCTCTACGTGAGCGATGCGGCGGGCGCCAACGAGGCGGCCGTCACCACCGACGGCAGCGAGAAGGAGCGCATCAAGTACGGCACGGCGAGCTGGGTGTATGGCGAGGAACTGGATCAGACGACCGCCATGTGGTGGTCGCCGGACAGCCGGAAACTCGCCTACTACCGGTTCGACGAGAAGCAGGTGCCCGACTACTTCCTGCAGATGGCGCAGACGAAGCTCTACACCACGGTGGACACCGAAGCCTATCCCAAGGCCGGCGAGCCGAACCCGGTGGTGGATCTGTTCGTGTATGACATCGCCACGAAGTCGACCGTCAAGATCGACGTGCGGGGCGGGAAGCCCTTCGAGAACGACGTGGTCGGCCACTACGTGTATCGCGTCGCGTGGTCACCGGAGGGCAAGGAATTGCTCTTCACGCGCGCGAACCGGCGCCAGAACATCCTCGAGTTCACCGCGGCCGATCCCGCGACGGGCGCGTGCCGCGTGATCGTTCGTGAGGAATGGCCCACGGGGTGGATCGAAACCAATCCCACCCAGATCTTCCTGAAGGACGGCCGCCGGTTCATCTGGGCATCCGAGCGCACGGGCTGGCGGAACTACTACCTCTACGACCTGTCCGGGACGCTCATCACGCCGCTCACGCGCTACACCACTTTCGAGGCCGCCAACCTCGTCAAGATCGATGAAGATGCCAAGGCGATCTTCTTGATGGCGCGCGACGGCGGCAATTTTCTGAAGCAGCAACTTCACCGCGTTGGCCTCGACGGCAAGGGCGATGTGCGCCTGACCGACCCCGCGTTTCACCACACCGTCGGCGGCTGCATGGCCGGCGGCGGCGGCCGCAGCGGCGGGCCACCGGCCGGGCCAGGTGGCGCGGGTTCCTGCGGGATCTCGCCCGACAACACGTTCGTCGTGGATGTGTACCAGACCCATGACATGCCACCCGCGACGCGCCTGATCGATGGCGCGTCCGGCAAGCTCGCCACGGAACTGGCGGCGAGCGATCTCACGAAATTCGACCAACTCGGCTTGAAGAAGACCGAGATGTTCACGTATCTCGCCGCGGACGGCAAGACCCAGCTTCGGGGGCTCATCAGCTTCCCGTCGAACTTCGATCCGTCGAAGAAGTACCCCGCGCTGGCGTCCGTGTATGGCGGGCCCGCGTCAGCCGCCACGCGCGAGACGTTCGTGCAGGCCAATCCCATAACCGAGTACGGATTCCTGGCCCTGACCCTCGACTCGCGCGCCGCGCCGGGCCAGGGCAAGCGGACCCTCGACGCCATCTACCAGAAACTCGGACAGGTGGAGATGGACGACATGGCCGAGGGCGTCAAGGCGCTCTGGAGCCGGCCGTACTTCGATCGCGACCGCGTGGGGATCTACGGCACCTCCTACGGCGGGTACTCGTCGGTGATGTCGCTGCTGCGTCATCCCGAGGCGTTCCGCGTGGCGGCGGCCTCATCGGCCGTGACGTCCTGGGTGCACTACGACACCATCTACACCGAGCGCTACATGTGGATTCCGCAGGAGAACAAGGAGGGCTACGAGGCCGGCAACGCCATGCGGTTTGCCGACAAGCTCGATGGCCGGCTCCTGATCTACTACGGCACGGCGGACAACAACGTCCACCCGACGAACGCGATGCAGCTCATCCAGGCGCTGCAGCGGGCTGGCAAGAGCTTCGAGGTGCAGGTGGGCCCCGACGCGGGGCACTCCGGCGTGAATCAACAGCGGATGATGGAGTTCTTTATCGAGAACCTGGTGGTCGACCCCCCGAAACGGGCAGGGGCTGCGGGGCAGCAGTAGGAGGAATACGGAACTCTTGAGTATGCTGAACCTGCTGTCAACTTCACAGACCGGGAGTTCTTGCATGTTCAGGAAGGTGCTTTTCGGGGTTCTTCTCGTTCTGGCGACCACGTCGGCGGCGTGGGCTCAGGCCCCCAAGGTCGAGTTCACCGGGATCTTCGGCTGGACTCTGGCGGACGGCGTGAGCGGCGACCCCGTGACGGCCGGCAACGGCAAGGTCTATAACCGCATCGACCCGAACGATTCGGCGACCTTCGGCTTTTCGCTCGGGTTCTACCTCAGCCCATCGATGGAAGTCGGGTTCCTCTGGCGGCGGCAGCCCACGTCCCTCGAAGCGTCAGGTTCGACCGTCACCAGGTTCGCGGACATCAATATCGACGGCTATCATGCCTACGGAACCTACCTCGTCGGTGACTCGAAGGCCAGGATTCGGCCGTACGTGCAGGGGGGCATCGGGCTGACCCACTTTGGCGGCATCAAGTTCACCGGAGCGAACGGCCAGGCCAAGAGCGTTGACGGCAACTCGCAGCTCTCCACCACCTGGGGCGCTGGCATCAAGATGTACCCGTCGCCGCATGTTGGGTTTCGGGCCGGTTTCCAATGGACGCCGACCTACATCAAGTCCGATGCCACGGGCTGGTGGTGCGACCCGTACTGGGGCTGCTTCGTCACGAGCAATGCCCAGTACGCGAACCAGTTCGAATTCGTCGGCG
>Ga0315275_10005165_pt1 | contig 12322 bp, 12 predicted proteins | sample YL17G03_0_MG_FD_205557 | JGI IMG/M metagenome (GOLD analysis project Ga0315275, IMG submission 205557) | Sediment microbial communities from Yellowstone Lake, YNP, Wyoming, USA - YL17G03_0 | ecosystem: Environmental > Aquatic > Freshwater > Lake > Sediment | place: USA: Wyoming | collected... | reverse complement strand
CAACTTCTTATGATTATGCTAAATATTTAGCAGATATGATTGTATGGAACCTCTGGAACTCTAGTAATAGTACTACTATAAACTTTAAAGACAGAAAACCTTATGTAATGGGTGGAGATACCTCTATTGGAACTATTACAGCAACTAAAATATTGGATATTAGAAATGGTAAAACAGATAAAAACCTAAGAAATAGAATAGTGGTCTATGGTTATAATAATGTTTATGCAGAAGCAAAAGCATCCTCTCCTTATCTACCAGCGGGTTATTATCGTTCAGTAGTTGTATCAGCTCCTCAAATTATTGACACACAGGACATGGCTCAGAGAACTTGTGATTATAACCTACCAGCTTTAAATAGATTAACATACCAACTTAATTTATCTGTAATTGGAGACCCTCTTTATATTTCTAGAAAAGTAATAACTGTAAACTACCCTAATTTTGGTATCAATGCTAACTGGTATATTTATCACGCTGACCATGCATGGGGAAAAGGTGGCTATACTTGTTCGTTAGATTTATGGACTTAGGTAAATGGATATTCAGGTTAAGATAAATGGAGTAGATGTAACTCATTACACTATAAAATACACCAGAATAAAGAAAATTTGTACTGGTCGTGGTGTTTTGGAGTTAGACCTATCCAAAAACTATACCACCTCTATCTTTCCCAATGATACAGTAGAAATATATGAAAATGGTACTCTAGTAGGAACTTATATTGTTAATACTGAAAATATAGATGACCCACAATATGATAGATATATTGAAGCACAAGACGGTTCTAAAAGATTAACAGATTATTTTATTGCAGAATCTTTCAATGTCAACTCTCCAGTTGCTGCTAGTTACTATATTAAAAAATATATTTCAGATTGTGGCTTAACCTATGTTTTAGATTCTCCTGATACAAGTGGGTTACTTCCAAATGGTACTGTTCTAGGACATATGTCCGCTTATGAACAAATAATGCAACTTATCCAGTTATGTAACTGGTACTTCTATTTTGATGCTACTAATGTATGTCATTTAGGAAAATTATCAGCTGATTTATCAGTAATAGATGCGAGTTATACTAGAAATGACATAATTAATATTAAAACCACTAAAGACGATAAAATATTGAGAAACAGAGCTGTCGTTTGGGGAACAGGAAATCCTAGTAACTATACTTGGGTTTTCGCAGACGTAAAAGTTCAAACTCAATGGAATCATGATATCAAGGACATAAGAACTGCAGTATTTGGAAGTTCTAACATACCAAACATCTCCTCTGCTTATATTTTAGCAACACAAATGATTAAAGCCTTTGCTAAAATTAGTTTTACCAAAGAAGTAAAACTTTGGGGAGCCAGAAATCTAGATGTTGGACATATAGTATATATTTCTTCTAATGTTTATAATGGTAGTGGGTTAATCACAACCTATGAGGTTGATATGTCTCAAAACGGTTTGACAACCACTATGGTATTAGACGAAGAATGTCCTAGAATATTTGGTTGGTATGATTTTGGAGATTATGTCTATATAGGAACTCAGGGTGCAGGAGTATGGAGAAAACATCTACAATTAGACCACACTTGGAATAACTATTCCACTGGTTTAGTAGATTTAAAGGTCACAGACCTATACAAAAATAAAGGAATCTTGTCCTTAGTTACAGAAGGTGGGGATTTATATAAAAGAAACGAAATAGGAGGTTCTTGGACAAAGATTAATATACCAGCTCTAGCCACAACTTCAGGAGTAATGGTTACTTCTGGAATAAAAGCCAGAGCCACTACCCAAGATAGACTTACTAATACAATCCATGCAGTACTTGATAATAGACCAGAAATAAATACTACAAAATATGGTTATTCCTCCTCTGGACTACTAATGAATAACAACTATAATAATTATTACTCGTGGGTCATTGATGTAGAACCAGGTTACGGTACTCTTTTAGCATCACACCCTATTGCTATATCTGGTTTTAAAGGTTTTGTTGCATTTGATATAGATAATGATGAACGTAATGATTATGTTTCAGTTCTTACAGTAATGTCGGGAACTGATACCAGTGGTGTTGAATTTGAGGGAGGACAGTATAGTTTTGGGAGCAAAATACATACTAGAAATGGATATGCTCAAATGTATACTTCCTTGATGGACAGTAAAGATTATAACAATAGTGGTCAATCTCTTACTTATAAAGGTCCAGGTTCTCCTCCAGATGATTATTTAGTTGGTATATATGCTATGTCTATATTCTTAGTAGATAACAAAGATGATAGGGGTTTTGCATATCTCACAAAAACAAATTCTACAGGTTGGTGTAACTTCTGGTGGTATCCAATAGTAGTATCTAGCGGGAATATAAGTAGTGGAACATCCTATAATAAGTATTTACAACTTTCATACGGTTATACAGCGTCAGACTATACTAGAGTTGTAGTTATAAGACGTGATGACGATAAAACCAAGTTCTATATTTATTACTACTATACAAACGAGTATTCCCCGTATGATGTATTAAAAAAATGCACTGTAGATGTGGTAGGAAGTACTTATTCTAATAGTACCATAATAAGTTCTTTTGTAAAACCAAAATGGGACTATCCATTTTCTTATCTTCCAAATTGGGCGTCAGAAACAGAGGTAATGAATGATAGATATTGGTTCTTCCATAAATTTGTATATGAAGATAGTGCATACCATGTAAAAGTATACTGTGTTGATTTTATAGGTGAAACTCAAACTTTAGTATATGACTACGCCTACCCTGCTTGGGTGATATCTCCACCCAGTCTCAACGATATGTTTACTTGGGGTTCTAAGCCATGCAAATTAACCCCACTGCTCTTTTCTACCAAAGATGGGGGTTGGAATGTAAATTTTGGTTATGCTGATTCTTCAACTTATGATATATATGTTGGAGATAGGTATAATGTTACTAAAGCATGGTCCAATCCCTTTGGTACTACCACTGGAGTTACTCTTAGAGTTCAGGGATATCCTTCTCAACCCTCTACAGATTATTTTAGAAGAGTGTTGTGGGGTCATTATTATAAACAAATAGCTGGAGTAGATACATGGTATTTAGGAACCTGTATATTCACTGAGGCTGGATTTACCGCCTCTGTGAGTGGTCCTCTTTATTCTAACCCTGATGGGTCTCCTTATTATTGGTATGCGTCTACAAGCAATGAAAATACTCCAAATGTATACGGACAAACTTACTCAGCTCTGGATGTTAGTATAGGAGACTCTGGTTTGCATTGGATTAATGCACCAAATAATAGTATATACGGAGATGTTACCTTACCAGCGGGATATACTTTAGTACAACGTTTATATACATTTGATTCTGTACATGATTACCTATATGTTGAGGCTACAAGAAATGCAGATAGCAAAAAAGTTATACTTGGGTTAGACCCTGATAATAACAAGATAAGAGAGATAATATATGATTATTATTCTAACTCTACATATACAACTGCTGTTGTTAAGAATTTTGGTAACTTTATAATATGGATGATGGCAGACAGTAATGCTTATTATGGTCATGATTATTCAACTAGAATAACAAATGATATAGGAGATACTGGTGTTGTTATTAATTATATAAATAACGATACAGGGGTAGATTTAACCCCCGCTGGTGGAACTGCTATCTATTGTATTCTAAAAAGAGAAAAAGATAGCTATGAGATAGTTTGGTCTGGTCTTTACAATTATTTTAGAGAAGATATTTCTAATGGTTTTCCCCTAGTTATAGTTCCTTCTGGAGAGTGGGGAATGGGTTTTATTGAAACCACATCTGGAAATGTAGTACATATACTAAATAGTTCAAACCAGCAGTTTATTAATGATTTTAGATACGCCTATCAGCAAACTGATGAAACAAGCTTCAAAAAAGACTTCTTTTATAGTATTAGTGGTAATTTATATGTCTTGGACATCTCAGAGGTATCCAATATCAACCTCAATAGTAAGAAAGTGTATTATAATTATAGTGGTGGACCAATTAACTGTGTTGAAACCTCTAATTCACAATTTCCCTTACAATATATGTTCCTAGCAAGTAACGCCGCTAGTGGGATAGCTACTAGTGGGATAACCTTCCTACAGCAAGACCCAACAGCTTCTGGTGCTGGGGGGTTTATAGCATATAATACCAATCTTCCTCAGGTTCCAATAAACATAATAAGATTAGATGATAAGTTATGAGTATTAGATACGAAGCAACAGTTCTTGATTTAGTAAATAGTGTAGAACGTTCAAACCGAAGTTTACCTTTACTTCTCGGTGGTGTTCCTAGTTCTGGTGGAGGAGAAGGGGGTCCTCCAGGGGGATTCATAGGTTATCTTCCTCAAAATAGAGTAACTTATGATTACCTAGAGTTATCTGCTACTGGTATTCTTAGTAGTGGTGGTCCTTCTCTATATGACAACCTAAATCATATTAGAAGAAGACTTACTGTTCTAGAAGCAAGTGGGGTTGGTGGAAGTAATACTTTATCTATCTATGATGAAGGTACTGTAGTAGCTACTGGTGTACTAATCATAGATTTTATAGGAAACTTAGTCACTGCTACTAAACCAAGCCAAGGTAGGGTTAGTGTTACCATTTCTGGAAGCACTGATACCTATAAAGATATGGTAAGTTCTTTAGATACCACTCCAGATTACTTAAAGAATAAAATTAGACAGGGAAGTAACATAACCATTACATTAGTAAGTGGTGGTGCTAATGAGTTTCTACAAGTAGCTTCCACAGCCAGTGGCGGTTCCAGTACTTCCAAAGTTAAAGCATCAACCACTGATACAACTGAAGACTACTTGAATATTAAACTAAGAGCTGGAAGTAATATAACCCTAGTCTTGATTTCTGGTGGAGCTAATGAGTATATCAGAGTAGATGCTGCAACTAGTGGTGGTTCTAGTACCTCTAAAGTAAAAATATCAACCACAGACACCACAGAAGATTATTTAAGAACAAAATTAAGAGACAGTTCTCAAATTACCTTTACTCAGGTTTCTGGTGGTGCTAATGAGTTCTTACAGGGTTATGTATCTGCAACTGTTGATACCAAAAAGGTTTTAGCAACTGCTACAGACACAACCGAAGACTATATTAGGAACAAAATAAGACAAGGAACTAATGTAACAATTACCTTAGTTTCTGGTGGAGCAAATGAATTTCTTCAGGTTTCTGCTTCTGGTGGTGGTGGTTCTGATAGTAAGAAAGTTTTAGTATCAGCAACAGATACCACAGAAGACTATCTAAACCTAAAATTAAGAAGTAGTCCTAATATAGTATTTACTGTAATATCGGGAGGAGCCAATGAATTTATTCAGGCTTCTGGAATTGGTATTGGTAGTACAGATACTAAGAAAGTTCTTGCAACTGTAACTGATACCACTGAAGATTATATCAGAAATAAAATAAGACAGGGTAGTAATGTTACTATTACCTTGGTTTCTGGAGGTGCAAACGAGTTTTTGAAGGTTGATGCTACTATTAGTGGTGGTTCAAGCACCTCGAAGGTAAAAGCATCTCCTACAGACACTACAGAAGACTATTTAAACCTCAAAATACGAAGTGGACCTAATGTAACCCTAACTCTGGTTTCTGGTGGCTCATATGAGTTCCTACAGGCTTCTGGAACCACCCCATTACTAAGAATAGACCAATCAGGGGGTACTGGAGACACTTATGGTGTACTTAGTGGTGCTCTAAATGGGGTTAATAAGGTTTATGTAGTTTCAATGGGTTCTTATGTATCAGCTTCTCTTGCTGTCTACCTTAATGGTCAATTACAAACACAAGGTACTGGACAAGATTGGGTAGAAGCTGGTCCAACCTCTGGTTATTTTGTTATGAATATTCCTCCAGCATCAACAGACCAGTTAACTGCTGTTTATGGTGTGATTGCTGCAGGTTTAATAGGACCACAAGGACCTCCAGGGTCCGGAGGTGGGGGTGCTCCAGGATTTCAAACTCTAACTCCTGTTGGTTCAGGTATAGGTTGGAATCTATCACTTGGAAGCGCTACAGTTACAGTAAGTGGTTTAATGAATATGGCTAACCCAACTAATCTTGGTTTAGGAGCACATTACTTTTTAAGTGTTAAACAATTATCAACCAGTGGTAACAACACTCTGGATTGGAACAATGCTTATAAGTTTCCTAATAATGAAGAACCCACTTTATCTACTTATAAAGGAAGAGAAGATATTATTCCATTTGAATGTGATGGTACTTATATGTATGCTCTTCCGATTGTAAATAATGTAACCAACCAACCAGTTACACTTGGTTATTTGACTAACTTACTACTGTGGTTCAAAGCAGATGGTAGTGCATACTCTGATGCTGGTGGAACCACTCCTTGTGCAGATGGAGATGCTGTATATGTCTGGAAAGATACTAGTGGTAACTCATATAACGCAACTCAAAGTACACTAGGTTATAGACCTCTTTATAAGACCAAGATAATAAATGGAAAACCAGTTATTAGATTTGATGGTACTGATGATGTTCTAGCTATAACCTCAAGTTTGGCTAGTGCTGGAGATAACCTATCCTTCTTTATGGTTGTTAAACCAAGTAATACTACACCTATTGGTATCTTCGACTCAGGTGATGAAGACTCTATTAGAAACTATAGTACTGGACAATGGGACTGGTTTAGCGGTTCTCCCTATGTAAGTATGAGTTTAGCAGATGCTAATCCTGTTATTCTTGAATTTATACATACCCTCCCAACCTACCGAAATGTAGATTACTACAAAAATGGTGTACTAATCTCCAATAACTCCACTGCAGACAGTAGTACTACAAACTGGGGTAGCTTGGCGGGACTTGGTTCAATTAACTTTGGTTACGCTTTCTATACTGGAGATATTGCTGAATTTTTACTTTATAAAGAGGCGGTATCCACTGCTCATAGACAAGATATTGAATTATATTTGAAAATGAAATATGGAATAACATAATGGGACAGACTCAATTAAAATCAAGCCAAGTAGATATGTCTGGATTAGCAGGTGTAGTACCTGTAGGCGGTATTATCATCTGGTCTGGTTCTATTGCTTCCATTCCTGCTACTTGGGCTTTATGTGATGGAACTGCAAACTCACCAGGTCCAGACCTAAGAGATAAGTTTGTAGTAGGTGCTAAGCAAGATGAAGGTGGGATAGCTAAGACTAATATTGAGGGAACTCTTACTCAGAGTGGTGGTACTACAGCACACTCCCATCCATTTACAATTAGTGACCATACTGGACTAACTCATGGTCTAACTATAGCTAACCATCCAGATATAACTCATGCTGCATTAGCTTCTCATCCTACTAACACAACTTCAATAGCTTCTCATCCTACTACTACTACATCAATAGCATCACATCCAACTACCTCAATGGCTGGTCTAACCCACTCTGCTCATGCTACAATTAACTCTTCTGTAAATGCAGCAGGTGGTGGTTTGGCTACTATTGATACTGGTTCTGCTGCTCATCCCTCCCATCCCACCCAGCAGGTTCCTGGTGCTACTCATGCTAATATCTCCCTTGCTGGTATCTCTCATGCTAATATTTCACTTCCAGGTTTGACTCATGCAGACCTTGGAACCCATGCAGGAACTAACTATGGTGTTCATTCCATTACTGCTCCTCCTTCTCATGGTACTGCGGGAACATTAGTACACTCATTTAATGAAAACTCAGTTAGTCAAGTTCCAACCTTTTATGCATTAGCTTTTATTCAAAGGATGTCTTAGTGAAAGGATTTTTATGTCAAGAGGAAAAGTTTTAGTCGCATGTCCAACTTATGCGGGTAAAGAGTATGCTTTACAACCCTGGTTAGATGCTTATAATGCACTTACATATGATGAAAGGTATGCTTATCAAGTTGACAATACTAAAGTTTCAGTAGCGTATTTTGAATTATTAAAATCAAAGGGATTAGATTGCAGTCATCTTACTCCCTGGCCCGATTGGGATAGGTCTTTTAAGAAATGTTGGGATTTAATTCTAAAAAGAGCACAAGACCTTGATTGTTATTGGATTTATAGTGTAGAAGCAGATAACATACCTGCTCCAGAATCTTTAGATATAATGGTAAACCTAGCATTATATGGAAATGTTCATCTAGTCACTCACGCATATCCCATGCATGCTAGTGCAGCTAGAGCAAGTAATATCCCTGAAGACTCTTTCTATTATCATGAACTGGGTTGTATGTTAATGAGTCGTTCATTGCTAGAAAAAGCTATTGAGGACTTTGAAGAATATGGAAACATAGTGGGAGCTATATTTGGTTCAGATGACCGCTATCTTGCAGGATATATGAAATTAACAAATAAATTTACTGTAGGACATCTAGATGGGTATCAGATGTCTTTTGACAACTTAGGTCCAAGTGAAATTCCTGGCTTAATTTGTCCAACCCCAAGTATGCCAGCAGACTATGGTACTCAGTTACCCCCTAGTCTAGAAATGGAGAAAGATAATGGTTAAATTGGATATAGGTGGTGGTACTGGAACTGGGAAAAGAGATGAGGATTTTATTGCAGTAGACCTTATAGGGGGGGATGTAACAGCTACAATGTGGGGATTACCTTTTAAAAGTAATTCAGTAGATTTTATATGGTCATCTCACACTTTGGAACACTCTGGAATATTTAAAGTAGCTGAAACACTTAAGGAAATATTTAGAGTGTTAAAAGTGGGGGGTAAAGCAATAATTCAAGTTCCAGACTTTGATTATGTTGCTAAATATTGGTTAATAGGTTCCGATAGAGTGTGGGCTGAACAAATGGTATTTGGACAACAAACAAATGATGGAGAAGTTCATAAATGTGCTTTCACAGCAGCTACATTAAGAGCAGACCTTGAGACCGCTGGATTTGAAGTAAAAAGAGTCGAGATGAGGTGGTCTCACACACAAGAAACTCTTCAAGCTGTTTGTTGCAAACCAAAATAAAGAGAGGAAGAAATGAAAATATTAAAACCAGAACTTGTAATTGATATCTCCAAGTGGGATTATCAAATAAATACTAGAGAACTAGAAGATGGCGGTGTAAAAGCTGTCATAGTAAAGATGGGTAGTAATAAAACCATTGATGCAAACTTTCGTAAACATGCTGAAAATGTAGCCAAGTCCAATCTAATTCTAATGGCTTATCATTGGGATGATATTATCTATAGTCCAGTAGACCAAGCACAGTGGGCTGTTCAAACTGTAAAGTCTTCTGGTTATCCTGTTAAGTTCCTTTGGGGGGATTTGGAACAGTATTGGATTAACTGGACGGTAAAAATTCCAGGGAACAAGAGTAATATTTCTTTACATATGCAGAAATACTCAGAAACCATGAAATCTTTATATCCTAACTATGGTATATATACTGGAAAGGGTTTTATCACACAGTATGCTCCTGACATGAAAAACTGGTTGGGAACTTATAATATGTGGTATGCACAATGGGGAGTTTACCTACCAGCTAAATATATGGAATGGTATGAATTAAAGCAAAACTGGATGCCAAACTATGATTTGAGTCTAACAGCTGGGGTTAATCCAGCATTGTTATATGGTCATCAATTTACTGGAGATAGAGTTTATCTTCGTGGTGTATATGACTCAAGAGGTAACTGGACAAAGTTGGATGTGAGTGTCTTTAATCAGGATTTCTTAACTTCTATTTCAAATATTCCCATACCTCCTGTACCCCCAGTACCCACTAAAACTTATATGGTAACTTCTTATCTTTTAAATGTAAGACCAACCCCTGACACACTTGGTGCACCTATCAGAGTGTTAAAGCAGGGAGATTTAATTCAAGTAAAGGGTATTATCAATAACTGGGCTGCACTAGCGGAAGGAGGCTACGTTTACGCAACCTATGTTAGGTTAGTCTAGTGAGGAGGAAATATGTTAAATTATTTTGATATAGTCACTCCTCTTCAAGTAATCTCTTTATTCTTATTCTTATTCGACATAGTACTTTGGTTTATTGTATATAAAGATAAAAGATACTCTAATATCAAACCAATTATGTTTTTGATTTTATCTTATATTCTAAATATCACAACTTTTTATGTATCATTAATAATAATTGATATTTATGAGTTCGATAAGATATCTCCAACCTTAGCTGATGTTATGATGGGTTGGAGTACAGGAATAAGAGTTCATCTAGGACTTATCCTGGCAATAAGTTTCACCGCAGCAATCTTTTGGAAAAGGATATGTCTATGGATACAATCACATTAATTGCATTAATTACTGGAATTACCGGAGCACTTTCAGGTGTATCAAGTGCTGCATATTCTCTTTATAAGCAAGGTGCAGAAAGGAAAAAGATAGTATCCGCTACTGGTTTAGATAGAGCAGATGCAGCCGCTAAAATAACAGAGGCTTCTGCTGCACTAATAGAAACTTATAGAAAAGAATCTGAAGAAACAAGAGAAGAAATAAGAAACTTGGAGTGTGATATTAAATCTTTAAAAGTAGAAGTGGAAAAATTAAAAGTACAAAATTCATTATTGATAAAAGGTATAGCTATTCTTTTGAAGCAACTGGAAAGATTGCAAGTAAAACCAGAATGGGAACCTTCGGAAGAAGAGATTGCTTTGATACAAGAGTTAAAGAAGGAAGGAGAATTATAATGGCTACAAAATGGATTCAGAAAGCAATAAAGCATCCTGGTGCTTTAACAAAGAAAGCAAAGAAAGCACACATGAGTGTACAACAGTATGCTAAGAAAGTAACAAAGCCAGGGAGTGGGGCTTCAACTCAAACAAAACGACAGGCTAACTTGGCTAAGACATTATCCAAGATGCCAAAGAGAGGAAGGTAAATAAAATGTCTGGTAAAGCAAATACAACGAAAAATACTTTTAGTGGCAAAGGTCAACTAACTAGTGGAAAGAAAGTTAAACCCACCAATACTACAGTCAAATCAGGTGTGGTTTCCGCTATAAAATGGTCACCAAAAGGCGGTAAGACCAAAGTCAAAGGTAACCTTAAAGTTACAAAATCGGGAAAATAAAAATCATTTTATTTTAGCTTATTTTTAGCGATAAATAACGATTTTTTAAGGAGGCTAAAAAATGAAGAAAAGTAAGAAAAAAGGCGGTAAGGGCTGTGGCGGGAAATAGTATGGGTACTACTGGTAGAAGTGGTGGCGTAAAGAACCCTACTGGTAGTAAGAAGAGCAGTATGATGCCAAAACCCACTACCATGAGAAGAAGTATGGGTATGGGTAGAGGGGGTATGGAAAAGCATAATGTTTCCAAAGGTATGCCAACTATCAAACACGCCAGATTAAAGAAACCAAGAGGTAGAATAACTTCTTGGGGAATGAATAAAAGAATGTCAACTCAATTATGGACCGCCAAGGTAAAGAAAACCAAATAACTGTTGCTGCTAGAGATACAACTAAAATAAACTCTAGTACAAAACCCTAAGAGCAATCTTAGGGTCTTTTTTTGTTATTTTATACCCCTTAAAAAAATGAGTAAAAATGAGGAAAAATCATCAAAAATAAACCCGATAAGGAAACTGAATTTTTATGCTCTAGTAGTAACCGATAAGGAATCTGAAAATTGGAAAAACTTTCTTTGGGGTACACACCCGCCAGGTTTGGTAAAAAAAATTCCCCATTGTTTTTAGCAAGGGGGAATTGTTTATTGATTTTATCCCATTATTTTACTGGCTAAAATCAAAGCGATTACAACGAGCAGTAAAAATAACCAGTTTAGAATTTTTAGAGTTTTCATTTTTTTTCTCCGATTGATTTTTTTTTGAAAAAGAAGAAGAAGAAAGCGGAGCGGGTTTTTTATTTATGCTAATTCAATTTCTGCGGGTAAACTTCCCGCTTTTCTACCACGTTTCCCGCTTTCGACTTTCTTTTCTACCGAATATCCAGCGGGATTATATCCCTTGAGAACATTGGCGATTTTTCCAGCGGTAGTAATTCGTGATAGAAGATTAGACTTCTCACACGTGACTTTCATTTCGTCATTTTCCAAAGTGATATAATCAAACGTCACTTTTTCGAGCATAGCGGAAAACTCTGCGGGGGTTTTTCCAGCGGTAGCAGTTTGTACTCCGCTTGACAAAATTCCCGCTAAAAATGAATTTACTACTTCACTTTTAGCAGTAAACTTCTCCGCTATTTTTCCTTGCTTTTTCCAGAATAGGATTGTAGTATCCATTTTTTATATTCTCCATTTTTCGATTATATCCCGCTCCGCTTTATTCTTCTTCTTTTTTATGTATCCACTTATATACTCTCGAAACGCCCTCAATTTTATCGGTATATT
>Ga0315275_10005164_pt1 | contig 12322 bp, 14 predicted proteins | sample YL17G03_0_MG_FD_205557 | JGI IMG/M metagenome (GOLD analysis project Ga0315275, IMG submission 205557) | Sediment microbial communities from Yellowstone Lake, YNP, Wyoming, USA - YL17G03_0 | ecosystem: Environmental > Aquatic > Freshwater > Lake > Sediment | place: USA: Wyoming | collected... | reverse complement strand
ATGGTTGGCACATCTCCACAGGCGATCGACGCGGCGTCCTACGCCGGTTCCCCGGCCGTCGTGGTGGTCTACCTCTACCCGGGCCTCGGGCCGTTCCCTCACTGGCACGTCTGGGTGGTCAACCCGACCTGCTCTGACCCCGGCCGCCTTCTGCTCAGCACCAGCTTTACGAGCGCGGAAGCCGTCGTACCGGTTCCCACGTCGACCCCGTGACCTGGCTCCTCACCCGACCCAGCTCGCACTGTCACACCCACCCGCGTTCCCCTGCCGTTCCTCGATCGCCGAGTCTGGGCTTACCCACCATCCCGAAGGCTCCGGAGGGTCATTAAGTCCAGACTCGGGGCGGGGAGGGGTGGAATGCCTTGGCCCCTAGGATCGTTTTGAGGCCAGGCGCGATCGATCCGATCCGATGAACTAGCTAATACGACTAGCGAAAGGCCGCTTCGTGACTGCGAGCGACGTGCGCAACGTGATGGACGTGCGCAATGTGATCATCGTGGGCTCCGGTCCGGCGGGTTACACGGCGGCGATCTATGCCGCGCGGGCAAACCTGCGTCCCCTCCTCTTCGAGGGTTCGGTCACCGCCGGTGGTGCGCTGATGAACACCACCGAGGTCGAGAACTTCCCCGGTTTCACCGAGGGAATCATGGGCCCGGCGCTGATGGAGAACCTCCGCAATCAGGCGGAACGGTTCGGCACCGAACTAATCACCGACGACATCGTCTCGATGGACCTCACCGGCCCGATCAAGAACGTCGTCGATGGATCAGGGAACTCGTACGCCGCGACAGCGGTCATCCTCGCCATGGGTTCCAGCTATCGCGAACTCGGGTTGGAGAACGAGAAGCGGCTCTCCGGCCACGGCGTCTCGTGGTGTGCCACTTGTGATGGATTCTTCTTCCGCGATCAGGACATCGCGGTCGTGGGCGGTGGCGACTCAGCCATCGAAGAAGCCACCTTCCTGACTCGTTTCGCCAAGTCCGTCACCGTCGTACATCGACGCGACGCGTTGCGGGCCAGCAAGATCATGATCGATCGTGCCAAGGCCAACGACAAGATCAGGTTCGCGTGGAACTCCGAGGTGCGCGACGTACTCGGTGACACGAAGCTCTCCGGCGTCGTGCTCGGCAACACCGCCACGGGTGCAGAGTCGACCCTGCACATCAACGGGTTGTTCATCGCGATCGGACACGACCCCCGGTCCGAGCTCGTACGCGGGCAGGTGGACCTCGACGACGAGGGTTACGTCCTCGTCGACGGAAACTCGACCCGCACGAACCTCGAAGGCGTCTTCGCGTGCGGCGACCTCGTCGATCACACCTACCGCCAAGCGATCACCGCCGCGGGCAGTGGTTGTGCGGCGGCACTTGACGCCGAGCGCTTCCTGGCCGACCTTGAAGACACCGCAGGCTCACCCGCCAAGGAATTCGCAACCACCTGACCAACCGGCTACCCGACCACCGCGGGGAATGTCGGCCCTACGGCGTACGTTGATGAGACCACGCGATCACCGACCCGACTCAGGAACTCACCCAAGGAGCACGCAGTGGGCGCAGCCACCGTTACCGTCACCGATGCCTCATTCGACGCAGATGTCCTCCAGAGCGACAAGGCGGTCCTGGTCGACTTCTGGGCCGAATGGTGCGGCCCGTGCAAGATGGTCGCCCCAGTGCTCGAGGAGATCGCGGCGAAGCACGGCGACACCATCACGGTCGCCAAGCTGAACGTGGATGAGAACCCCATGACCTCCGCGCAGTACGGCGTGGTCTCCATCCCGACTCTGAACGTCTACAAGAACGGTGAGATCGTCAAGCAGATCATCGGCGCGAAGCCGAAGGCCGCCTTGCTCGCTGACCTCGCCGAGTTCCTCTGACCACGCATCCTCGAAGAATCCCACCGACCTAGTCGGTCACCGGCACGTCCCGCACCCCGGTCCCCGCAATCCAGGAGACCGGGGTGCGCGACGTCGGGTGGGACGGGCAGGATCGGGACCCATGAGCCCCTCGATCCAACGGCGCGGCGACAGCGGTCCTGCTGTGGCGGAGATCCGCGAGCGGCTCAATCGGCTCGGACTGCTCGACAGCGAGGCCGAAAGTCCCGGCCACTCAACGCATTTCGCCCCGAGGGCCGATCAAGTCTTCGACGACCAGGTCGACCGCGCGGTACGGCACTTCCAACAAGCGCACGGCATCACCGTCGACGGGATCGTCGGCCCGCAGACGTTCCGCCGACTCGAGGAAGCACGGTGGCGTCTGGGTGACCGGATCCTGTCCTACGCAGCAGGCCATCTCATGTCCGGCGACGATGTGGCCGTTCTGCAACATCGCCTCATCGACCTTGGTTTCGATCTGCGCAAGGTCGACGGGATGTTCGGCCCGGAAACCGATCACGCCGTACGGGAGTTTCAACGCAACGTCGGACTTGATCCCGACGGCACTTGCGGGCCGGCGACCTTCAAGGCCCTGGATCGGCTGGCCCGGGCTGTCACCGGCGGGGCTGCGCACACACTTCGCGAGCTCAACGTGTGGGAGTCGGCGCTCACCGGCGTCGCCGACAAGGTTGTGGTCGTAGATCCTGGACATGGCGGCCACGACGCGGGGCATTGCCACGGGCATCTGACCGAAGCCGCGATCGCGTGGGAGTTGGCCCAACTCGTCGAAGGGCGACTCGCGGCCATCGGAGTACAGGTGCTGCTCACCCGCGGGGCAGTAGGTCATGACTCAGTCGGTGTCCTGCCCGCGGAAATCGTCGATGACAAGACACCCGATGAAGCCGGACGGTCGCAGTTCGCCAATGACACTGGCGCCGATCTTGTCGTGTCACTGCACACCGACCGCGCGCCGAGTCCAACCCCATCAGGTGTCGCGACCTTCTATTACGGCCACGACCGCTCCGGGTTGTCGAGCCCATCAGGTGAGCGCTTCGCCGAACTCGTGCAAGAGGAGTTGGTCGCACGGACCGATCTGGTGGACCTGCAGACGCACGGCAAGACATGGGACATCCTTCGATTGACCCGCATGCCAGCCGTACGCATCGAGTGCGGCTACATCTCCAACCCCGACGACTCTGAGCGTCTCGCCGACTCGGCGTTCCGAGAGACCGTGGCAGATGCGATCACGGCCGCGATCGTTCGCTTCTTCGCACCAACGCCTTAGATCGAACTCACGTTCGGGACCACGGTGAAATGTCGCGACGCAGCGCCCCTACCGGAGTGCGCAGTGATCGCAGTCGCTCCAGTGCCGCGGCAACTGCATCCTCTCGCCACGTCACGGTGCTGCTGAGTTCGAGCCGAAGGCGCGGGGTGCGCGCGTGTGCGCGCGACGTGGCAAAACCAACGGCCAGCAGCATCGCTGTCGGGACCGTGCATTCGACGTCGGCGTCACGATGCGCGGAATCGGCTGTGGCGTTCAAGGCCGTGCCAACAGTGGCGATTGCCTCGACCGCCCGCACGCGTCGTCGTACCAGATCCGCGGCCATCGACTGGATCAGCACCCGGGCCAGCCCGCCGCCTCGATAGTCCTCGCGGACTCGAAGACTCCCGAGCGCGACCGCGTCCGGACTCATCGGCGCGGTCGGGAACGACGCGATTCTCGGGAAGAAGACGGGCGGCGCGTAGAGCACATGACCAACCGCGTCCCCGTCGACATATGCCACCTGCCCGCACGAGCCCCACTCCAGCAGGACGTGCGAGACCCACTGCTCCTTGCGCAACGCACACTGACCCGCGCGATGCGCGCGTGCCTCATCGACGGGTGTGAGTTCCCAGAAGACGCACTGCCGACAGCACTCGATGAGATCGGGGAGCTCGTCCACCGTTAGTGGCGCAATCCGACGACCCATGTGCAACCCCCCGTTCGGTCAGTCGTCAGAGGTTGGGGCTTCGTACGTCGGGTGGTAGTCCGCGGGCTTGCGCGGAAAGAGCAGACCCGCGATGAAGCCCGCGCCTATGGCCACAATGGTGAGGGCGATCGCCCATCGCAGTACCCGCATCGTCGCCTCCAACGTCTTTCCGGCATCGTAGGACCCTCAAGGATCTGGAGGTGAGCGTCGTGACCAATCTCGAACCCCATGGTTCGCGTCTGGACCCTTGGGTCGATTCGTACGCGGCACGCACCCACGGCATGACCGCCTCCGAGATCCGCGCACTCTTCTCCGTCGCGTCCCGCCCCGAGGTCGTCTCACTGGCCGGTGGGATGCCGTTCGTCCAGGCGCTCCCCTTGGATGCGATCGCCGACACCATCGCGCGGTTGGTGCGTGAACGAGGCGCGGTGGCATTGCAGTACTGCAACGGGCAGGGCGATCAGCGGCTACGCGAGCAGATCCTCGACGTGATGGCGCCTGTCGGCGTACATGCTCATCCCGATGACGTCGTGATCACCGCTGGTTCACAGATGGCCCTCGACCTCGTCGTACGCGTGTTCTGCGATCCTGGCGACGTTGTGCTGGTCGAAGCGCCGTCCTATGTGGGCGCGCTGGGAGTCTTTCGCGCGTACGAATGCGACGTCGTTCACGTCGCGATGGATGAGCAGGGTCTGCACCCCGAGGCATTGCGCGAGGCAATTGCAACTGCGCGTGCCATGGGCAAGACTCCCAAGCTGATCTACACGATTCCCTCGTTTCAGAACCCGGGCGGCATCACGCAGGGACCGCAGCGACGCACCGAGATTCTCGAGGTCGCCCGGACCGCCGGAATCCTTCTGCTCGAGGATGATCCTTACGGTTTGCTCGGTTTCGACGGCGAAGTTCCACGCGCGATCCGCGCTGATGACAGCGATGCGGTGGTCTATCTCGGCAGCTTCTCCAAGACCATCGCGTCGGGCCTTCGGGTCGGCTGGGCGGTCGCGCCGCACGGAGTACGCGAGAAGCTCGTGCTTGCGGCCGAGGCCGCGACCTTGTGCCCGTCCAACCTCACCCAGCTCACTGTGTCGGAGTACCTCGCGACCCAGCCGTGGATGGAGCAGATCAAGAACTTCCGCGAGGTCTACCGCGAACGTCGCGACGCGCTCCTCGAGTCGATGACCGCACTCATGCCTGCGGGCACGACTTGGACCGTCCCTGGCGGTGGCTTCTACTCATGGGTGACGTTGGCGCCCGGCCTGGATGCGACGGCGATGTTGCCCCGGGCGGTGGCTGCACTCGTGGCGTACGTCCCCGGGACCGGGTTCTACGTCGACGGCCAAGGTCGACAGTCTCTGCGTTTGTCGTACTGCTATCCAGAGCCCGATCGGATCCGCGAGGGCGTACGCCGACTCGCTGGTGTCATCGAGGCCGAGCTGGAGGTCCTCGCCACTTTCGGTACGACCTCCGACCATCCCGGCCTGCGTTCCGATCGTCCCGACACATCCGCAAGTGCCCCCGCCCCAAATCTCGCTTAGACATCCCCTCGATCCGCAGAAGGGAACGCTCGATGAGTGAACGAGTGGTGATCCTCGCCGGTGGACTGTCGGCCGAACGCGACATCTCCATCCGCTCCGGACGACGTGTGGCTGAGGCCTTGCGGGACACGGGTCTGGATGTGGATGTGCTCGATGTCGACTCGACGCTGCTCGCAGCCCTCACCGGGGACCCGCCGGCATGCGTCATTCCGCTGCTACACGGTTCGCACGGTGAGGACGGGGCCATCGCCGAAGTACTGGAGGCGCTCGGGCTCCCCTATGTCGGTTCGACGCCGGCCAGTGCGCGGCTTGCCTACGACAAGGCGACCGCCAAGACATTGATCGGTCGGGCCGGAATCGCGACGCCGGCGAGTGTCTCGCTTCCCCATGCCACGTTCCGCGATCTTGGTGCAGGCGGCGTACTCGATGCGATCATCAAGCGCCTTCCGCTGCCTCTTGTCGTCAAGCCGGCGCAGGGTGGGTCCGCGCTCGGTGTGTCGATCGTTCGCCGCGAGAGTGAACTCTCCCCCGCCATGGTCGGTGCATTCGCGTACGGCGAGACCGCCCTCATCGAGTCTTTCGTCGAAGGTCTCGAGATCGCGGTGTCGGTCGTCGACATCGGCCCCGGCCACACCCCGCTCGCGTTGCCGGCGGTCGAGATCAGGCCCGACAGCGGCTTCTACGACTACACCGCGCGCTACACAGCCGGCGTCACCGAGTTCATTGTTCCGGCCGACTTGCCGGCGTCGGTCGCATCTGCGGTCGCTGACGTTGCGCTCGCCGCACACAGCATCCTCGGGCTTCGCGATTGGTCGCGAGCCGATCTCATCGTGCGCAATGCAACGACCACGCCGGAGATCTGGTTCCTGGAAACCAATGTCGCGCCCGGGATGACCGAGACTTCGCTACTGCCACAAGCGATTGCGGCTGCGGAGATGGAGCTGGGACTGGTCGTTCGAGGACTGACCGAACGCGCCATCACCCGTCGCTAGAGGCAACTAGACCCAACTAGACTCCGCCCCCTTCCCCGATGAAGGTGCCCCAGGCTGCGCTAGAGGCAGTTCAGGCGCCCCAACTCTCACGGGTGTAGTCAAGCCCGTCTAGTCGATCACGTCGGCAATGCGGCGCAGGTCTTCGATGCTGGCGAACTCGATGATGAGCTTGCCCTTGTTGCGGCCCATGCTGACCTTGACTCGCGTCTCGAGCACATCGCCCAAGCGGTCTGCGATGTCATTGGCGGCAGCGGGGACGTTGGGACTGCGAGGCGTACGCCGCGGCGACCCCTCATCATCGGCGTCCTCACCCAGCCCGAGTGAGGTGATCTCCTCGACGGAACGCACGGACAAGCCCTCGGCGACAATGCGAGCCGCGAGACGTTCCATCGACTCGTCATCGGGCAGCGTCAGCAGCGCACGTGCGTGTCCGGCGGACAGAACTCCCGCCGCGACCCGAAGACCGACGGCGGGCGGCAACTTCAACAACCGCAGCGTGTTGGTCACCTGCGGCCGGCTCCGGCCGATACGCGTCGCGAGTTGGTCCTGCGTGCAGCCGAAGTCCTCGAGCATCTGGCTGTACGCCGCCGCCTCCTCGAGCGGATTCAGTTGTGCCCGGTGCAGGTTCTCCAACAGTGAATCGCGGAGCAACTCGTCATCAGCGGTTTCGCGGATGATCGAGGGAATCTCGGTCATCCCTGCGAGTCTGGCCGCGCGCAAGCGCCGTTCCCCGGCAACGAGTTCGTACTGGTCGCCGCCGAGGGGACGAACGACGACGGGTTGCAGCAATCCGATCTCGCGGATCGAGTGCACGAGTTCGTTCATTGCCTCTTCGTCGAAGACCTGCCGCGGCTGACGAGGATTCGGGCGAATCGACTCCAACTCGATCTCGGCGTAGCGAGCAGCGATCAACCCCTCTGGGCCCGATCCGCCCCTGCCTTCGGTCACATCGGTCAGGCCGCGACCAGCTGCCTCGGTCGATGCGGGGGCGCTGGCGCTCGGAATCAGTGCCCCGAGACCGCGGCCCAGCCCTCGTCGGTTGCTCATCCGCCCCAACTCCTCGATATCCCATCGAGTCGCTTTCTCGATTTATCGATATACCGACTCTTTGTTCCCTGTGGACAACCTGTGGGCAGCATCCGCTCGTCCTCGCGACGACTCAACGATCCCCCCCGCCGATCCCGGCGCGGTTCAACTCCCGCGACGCCTCCAAATAGGACAATGCGCCGCTCGAACCCGGGTCGTAGGTCATGATTGTTTGACCGTACGACGGGGCTTCCGAGAGGCGTACGGACCTGGGGATAGCGGTGGGTAGCACCTTGTCCCCGAAGTGCCGTCGGACCTCCTCGGCGACCTGGGCCGCAAGGCGCGTCCGGGCATCAAACATCGTGAGCAGAATCGTCGAGACATAGAGCGTGGGGCTGAGGTTGTCGCGCACAAGGTCAACGGTTCGCAGCAACTGCCCCAGCCCCTCCAGCGCGTAGTACTCGCACTGGATCGGAATGAGCACCTCATCCGCGGCTACCAGGGCGTTGACCGTGATGAGCCCGAGGCTGGGCGGGCAGTCGATCAGGACGTAATCGAAGCGGTCGTACCGGCGAGCATGCTCGGTGAGGTACTTCGTGATCGCCTTGCGCAGGAGATGCTCACGGGCGACTCGGCTCACCAGTTCGATCTCGGCACCCGCGAGATCCAGGGTCGCCGGCACACACCACAACCCCGGAATATCCTTCACCGGGGCCACCACGGCCGCGATGCTGGCCCCGGCGACGAGGACGTCGTAGGAACTTGGAACGTTGATCTGGTGATCTACCGAGAGCGCCGTCGAGGCATTTCCCTGCGGGTCGAGATCCATCACCAAGACGCGTAGGCCCTGAACCGCCAGTGCGGCCGCGAGATTGACCGTAGACGTCGTCTTTCCGACCCCACCTTTCTGATTGGTCACGGCGACCACACGCGTCGCTGGGGGGCGTCTCAATGCCCCTGCGTGACCGCTCCTGACCTGGACAGCTGTCGCCGCAGCCCGGGCCAGCGGAGTGTCATCCACCGGGCGCGCCCATGTTTCACGTGAAACATCGTCTGGGCCTTCCCCGGGTCCAACAGGCCCGTCAGCGGTTTGTGCTCGCCACGCCGATGCGATCGCGGACACCAGGGTCGGCTCGGCAGCCTGGGGGACCGGCGCCGGGCCACTGTCCATGCCACTCCACGGGATGAGAACATCGGCCCACCCGGGCGCATGCTGCATGGCACCGAGCGCGACCCGCCGGGCGTCCGAGGACATGGACATCAGCCTTTCTCTTCCACTTTGGCCGGCGAAGTCGGCGAGAACTGCGCTGTTTCAGTTGACGGGTTCCGGACGACGGATGAGACGTACCAACGTGGTCGGCGGAGACACGATTCCCTCGCCGCATCGGACGATTTCTGGATCACCGAATCCGTGCCGAGCCAAGACTCTACGGGCTGCCTCGACCTCGGCCGCTGCCCGTGCACCTTTGACGGCGAGGATCTGACCGCCACGGCGCATGAGCGGGACGCACATGGGCACGAGCCGATCCAGGCTGACCAAGGCGCGAGCGGTGACGACATCCCCGACCACCTCGCCCACCACGTCTTGGGCCCGACCCCGATGAACGACGATCCGAGCATCGACCCCGAGATCCTCGACGACTTCGGTGAGGAACTGGGAACGGCGCCCCATCGGCTCCACCAGATGCACGACCAGGTCTGGACGCACGAGCGCCAGCACGATTCCGGGCAGTCCTGCGCCCGAACCGACGTCCACGACGACCGACCCTCGCGGTACCGCCGTTTCCACCACGGCGCAGTTCAAGATGTGGCGTTCCCAGATCCGGGCGGTCTCTCTGGGTCCGATCAGCCCGCGTTCGACACCGGGCCCGGCCAGCCAGCGCACATATGCCGACATCTGCTCGGCACCGTCCGCAAATGGCCACGAGGCGGGAGGGCTCTGGATCTCGAGTTCAGCGCTCACGCCGCTCGATCCGAGCCGCTGAGCCTTCTCGGAGACGATGTTTCACGTGAAACATCGCGCCATTCACGACGCCGGCAGGATGACGACGCGGCGGCGGGGCTCTTCACCTTCGGACTCGCTGACCAAGCCCGCAGCGGCAACGGCATCGTGCACGACCTTGCGCTCAAACGGACTCATGGCGGGCATCCGGATGGATTCGCCCGACTTCTTGACCTTCTCCACGGCCTCGTTCGCCTGAGCGGTCAGACGGTCACGCTTATTCGCCCGAAATCCGGCCACGTCGAGCATGAGACGGGACCGGCTACCGGTCTCGCGTGTCACCGCGAGCCGGCTCAGATCCTGCAAGGCCTCCAGGACCTCGCCGTGCGATCCGACGAGCAGATCGAGGTCCCCGCCGACGATGCTCACCATCGCCCGGTCCCCCTCGACGTCCATATCGATGTCACCGTCGAGATCGGCGATGTCCAGCAAACCCTCGAGGTAGTCAGCAGCGACATCGCCTTCGCGCTCTAGGTCCACCGCACGTACGCGTTCCGTCTCGGGCTCGGTCGGCTCGGTCGGCTCGGTCGGCTCGGCCACATCAGCCACAACCTCAACGTCGCTGTCGCTCACTTGCGCTCCTTCGTCATGCCCTAGGTCGGGCCGGGCCTGTGTCACATCTGCGCGTGCGGTCAACTCCACGCCCTGAATCCCTTGGGACACAGGCGATTACGTTGCTCGCATCGGGGTGGGTCGGCTACGCACCTAACTCGCTCGGTCCTCCCCCTCGGACTCCGCATCGTCTGAGTCCTCCGAGTCCTTCGGCTTCTTCGAGTCCTTCGCTGGACCGGACTTCCCCTTGGCCACGCCGCCGGAGCCGGTCTTGCCCGGCTGGTCCGAGCCCTGGCCTGACGCAGCGTCAGGCCCGATGTCCTGAGTTCCCGACGTGCCAATCTGCTTCTGACCCGTGGGCTTGCGCTTGGCCTTCGACTGCTTCTTGGGTTGGACCCGTCCCACGGTCGGTTCCGGTTCCACCGGTGGCAACTCGAGCACGCCCCCGGACTTGGCCGTTGCCTTGCGCTCTGCCTTGTGCGCCTTGCGCTTCTCCCAGGCGTCGTAGGCCGGAGTTCCCGGTTGAGGGTTGTTGCGGATGACGTAGAACTGCTGGCCCATGGTCCAGAGGTTGGTGGTCAGCCAGTAGAGCAGGACACCCACCGGGAAGTTGATGCCGGACACCGCGAAGATCACCGGGAAGACGTACAACAGGATCTTCTGCTGACGCACCATCGGGTTGTCCGGCGCGGTGTTCTTGACGATCAGCTGGCGCTGAGTCGTGAACGTCGTGGCCGACATCAGGATGATCATGACCATCGTCACGACCCGGGTGGTGGTGGGGAACGGAGTCTCGTCGGCGTGGACGAATGTCCCGTAGATGGGAGCGCCGAACAGGGTGGCCTGGCGTGCGTCGGCGACCATCTGATCTGTCAGTGCGCCATAGGCGACTCCGGTCGCAATCCCTTGCAGCACACGGAAAAGCGCGAAGAAGATCGGTGCTTGCAGAAGCAGCGGAAGGCACGACGAGAAGGGGTTGGTCCCGGTCTCTCGGTAGAGCTTCATCATTTCCTGCGACTGACGCTCGCGGTCGCCGGCGTACTTCTTCTGAATCGCCTTCATCTGCGGCTGGATGATCTGCAGATTCCGTTGGGCCTTGATCTGCTTGACGAACAACGGGATCAACAAGATTCGAATGACGATCACCAAGCAGATGATCGACAGGCACCAGGTGACGCCGCTCGCCGCGCCGAAGATCGGCGCGAAGATCGACTGAAACGCGACCAGTACCCACGAGACGATCCATTCCAACCAGGCCAGAGGATTCACGTACGCGCTCCGTACTCGTTAGGGCGGACCTGGGGCTTGGCCGACATCTGGGGCCTTGCTGTCACCGGCGAACCGACGTTGAACTCGCTGGTGCGCGGCGTGCCGTCGGGGTTCACGGGTGAGCGCCACGACCCTGGCTCGGGTATCGGGTTGACGCCGCCCTTGTTCCAGGGGTGGCACCGTCCGACCCGGCCGATCGCGAGCAGCGTTCCCTTGAACGCGCCGTGGACTCGAAGGGCCTCCAGTCCGTAGACCGAACACGAGGGGTGGAAACGACACCGCGCGCCCAGGCGGGGGGAGAGCACGATCTGGTAGGCGCGAACGGCCGCGATGAGAGCGCGTTGGGGAGCGTGGCGTACGGCGTCCCAGAATCGTCGGAGTGTCGAGGATTGGGGGGGGACTTGCCGATTTATCGACATTAGACACCGACTCGAGCGGCGGTTCGGGACAGCGCCTTGCCCAGAGCCGCACTGAAGTCGGCTCGTAACTGCTCGAACGACGCATCCGCGGCGGCCGGGAGTGCTCGCACCACGACGAGCGAACCCGGGGGGAGGCTTTCGAGGCGTTGGCGCGCGACGGCACGCAGCCGGCGTACGACTCGGTGCCGAACGGCTGAGCCACCCACCGCGCGCGACACGACGAATCCGACCCGCGCTGGCTGGGCGGACATCGGCGGACCGGTGGGCACCTCAAGGTGCACGACGACCAAACCTCCTCTAGCGGCCGCGCCGCGACGGGTGACGGCCGCGAACTCGTCGCTCCGGTTGATCCGTTGACGCGCTGGCAGCACCGATGTGGGCTAACTCATGCTGACAGGCGCGCGCGGCCCTTACGGCGGCGACCGGCCAGGATCGCACGGCCGGCACGAGTGCGCATCCGCAGGCGAAAACCATGGGTCTTGGCGCGGCGCCGGGTGTTCGGCTGGTAGGTCCTCTTGGTCACAACAAACTCCGAATCGGGGGCGGGTCTGACCCGCGAAGGTGCTGCCTTGGAAAAGCCTGAAGCGGCGGAACAGCCTGCTTACGGTACGGATCACTCTAGGTGCCGGTCAAACCGGGTCCCCTCCCTACCCAGGCAACCGCGTAGCATCTCGCGGGTTCACCGCT
>Ga0315275_10005163_pt1 | contig 12322 bp, 6 predicted proteins | sample YL17G03_0_MG_FD_205557 | JGI IMG/M metagenome (GOLD analysis project Ga0315275, IMG submission 205557) | Sediment microbial communities from Yellowstone Lake, YNP, Wyoming, USA - YL17G03_0 | ecosystem: Environmental > Aquatic > Freshwater > Lake > Sediment | place: USA: Wyoming | collected... | reverse complement strand
ACGCCGAGGTGTGCACGAAGCTCGTCCGCTTCGCGGCCGACGCCGCGCTCGCGGAGCTTGCGGCCGTCGAGAAGGAAGGGGCGTGACCATGGGCATCAGGGCGTTCAAGGTGGACTCGTTCACCGCGCAGCCGTTCGCCGGCAACCCCGCAGGTGTGTGCCTGCTCACCGAGCCTCGCGACGAGCGCTGGATGCAGGCCATGGCCCGCGAGATGAACCTCTCGGAGACCGCCTTCCTGCTGCGCGAGGGGGACGGGTTCCGGCTCCGCTGGTTCACGCCCGCGGTGGAGGTCGAGCTGTGCGGCCATGCCACCCTGGCCTCCGCCCATGTGCTGTGGGAGGAAGGCGTCCTGGCCCCCTCCGAGACCGCGCGCTTCGCCACCAGGAGCGGCGAGCTGCGTGCCTCCCGCAGCGGCGACCTCATCGAACTGGATCTCCCAACCAAGCCCGAGCATCCTGCGGAGCCGCCGGAGAACCTCCTCGAGGCGCTCCGCGTGAAGCCGCTCTACCTCGGGAGAAACGTCTTCGACTACCTCTTGCTCCTCGACAGCGAGGAGGCCGTGCGCGCGGTCAGCCCAGATTTCGCGCTGCTTCGCAGCGTGACCGTCCGCGGCGTGATCGTCACGGCGCCCTCGGCGAGGCCCGAGTTCGACTTCGTCTCGCGCTTCTTCGCCCCCGCCGTCGGCGTGGACGAGGACCCTGTCACCGGCTCCGCCCACTGCTGCCTGGGGCCGTTCTGGGCGGCGCGCCTGGGCAAGAGCGACCTCGTGGGCCACCAGGTTTCGGCCCGGGGCGGGGTCGTCAACGTCCGAGTCGCCGGCGACCGGGTGTTCCTGGGCGGCCGCGCGGTCACGGTGCTGCGCGGCGAGCTGACCGTCTAGCGCGTCATCCCCTCCCCGTTCCCCGCGGCTGGCTTGACACGGCGCCGGCCGGGACGCAGATTGTCGGTACACAACAGTCGCAAGGAGGTGCGCATGGAAAGGAAAGGTGTCTCAGAGGTCCCCGACCGCCGGCAGCTCCTCGTGCAGATGCTGCCGGCAGGGGCGTTCGCGTGCCTGCTGTGCAGGAACGCGCTGGCTGCGGCCGGCCAGACCAAGGGCGCGGCCCCACCGGCGAAGAACAAGTTCCAGGCGCCGTGCGAGATGTCGTACGAGGAGCTGTTCCAGTTCGCGTACGCCTACGGCTTCATCCCATCCATGAAGGCTATGGGAGCCGAGATGGGACGGGAGAAGCTCGTGGAGATGCTGACGAGGGCGTCCTCCGCCGCGGCGGTGGAGCAGGTGTGCGAGAGGCTGAAGAAGAACCCGAAGAACGACCTCGCGACGTACACGGAGGATCTGCGCCACCCGAACCCGCTGTTCAACCACGCGCTGACGTTCCAACTCGTCGAGGACACACCGACCGCAGTCGAGGCGCGGATCACCGAGTGCCTGTGGGCCAAGACGTTCCGCGAGGCCGACGCCACGGATATCGGCTACGCCCACTTGTGCCACACGGACATCGCGGCCACCCCGGCGTTCAACCCCAGGCTGAAGCTGAGCCTCACCAAGACGCTGATGCAGGGGCACGACTGCTGCAACCCCCGCTACGTGATGGAGGCCTGACCCCTACCCTGCCCGCCGTTTAGGCAACGTGCCGCCTGCGCCCGTTGGGGACGAGGGCGACCGCCAGACCCAGGAGGATGGCGGCGCCGCCGGCGAGGGCGCGCCAGCCGAGCTCCTCGTCGAGGACCACCGCGCCAAGGACCACCGCGACCAGCGTGTTGACGAACGGCAGCAGCTGCGCGGTCGTGACCTTGATCGCCCGGATCAGCCAGTACCAGATCACGAACGCCAGCGAGGAGCCGAAGAACGCCAGGTAGGCAAGCGAGACCAGCGCCATCGGGGTCCAGTGCAGGTCGAACGGACTCCCTTCCAGCAGCAGGCCGACCACGAGCAGCGGGACCGCACCCACCAGGATCTGCGCGACGGTCAGGAACGCGGAGTCGAGGTGGCCGCCGCGCGCCTTGATCAGCACGCTCGAGAGCGCCGCGCATGCGGCGGAGACCACCACCGCCAGGCTGCCGAGCATCGCCCCGGAGGAGCCGAGGGTGAGCTGCTCGCCGAAGATGAGCGCCACGCCCGCGATCCCGAGCACGACGCCGACGAGCCTGCGCATCGTGATGGGCTCGCCCGGCACGAGGAAGTGGGCGAACACCAGGCCGAACAGCGGGTAGGTCGTGAAAAGGATCGCCGTCAGCCCGGCCGAGATGTGCTGCTCCCCCCAGTAGACGAGGCCGTAGCCGATCGCGAAGCCCAGCACGCCGGTGCTTACCGTCAGAACCCAGTCGCTTGTCTTCCTTGGCAGCGGCGTCCGCCGAACGCGCAGGAGCACGAGCAGCGGCACAGCCGCGATGAAGAACCGGATCGCCGCGAAGGTGAACGGCGGCACGTCCGCAAGGCCGATCTTGATGAACAGCCAGGTTGCGCCCCAGATGAGGCCCAACGACAGCCAGGCAAGAACCTTTCCCGTCACGACAGCCAGAACCTCCCGCCCGTGCTGCACCCTGCTGCGACCGGGGTTGCCCGACCCGACTTCGAGGAGGCTGGAGCCGCCCCGCGGCCACCCAGTCTTCCCCGTCGGACAGGCTACCCCGAAAACAATGGGGGGCGGATGACCGCCCCCGGAGGAAAGGATGTCTGGGTGGCAACCCTCGCCCAAGGTTCGCCATCCAGATCCAGATACGCATCACGCGAAGAAAGGTTTCGGTCCTCGCCGCCGCCCCTGTCTCTGTGGGGTACGCGCTCCGCGCGTGCCGGCCCCACACTTGAAAGAGAAGAAGATGCGCGGCTGAGGGCAGCCGCGCCACAAGAAAGCAGGAAGCGGGGCGGGCGCCCGCGCCCGCCCACCTCGCCCCCGCATACCCAGCGAGGGCAGCCGGGGCAGAAAACCACCAATTAGGGTTGCCGGGACCGTTTTGAGGGCCTATGTTGGGATTAGAGAACAAAACCAAGTCTGCCGTTGATTGAGGTCGGCCCGGCGGTCAGGCCGAGAGGCCCAGCACCGTCAGCGGGAGGAAGCCATGAGGTCCCTCCGCTCGTTCCAGGCTGTTGCAGTCGGGCTGCTGCTCGCCGGCGTCGTAGTGGCCCAGAAGATCCCCACCGGCACGCTGACCGGCAGCGTCACCGACGGAAAGGCGCCGCTTATGGGCGTCACCGTCATGGTGACATCGCCCAACCAGCAGGGGGCCCGGGTGGCGACCAGCACGGTCACCGGCGAGTACATCCTGCCCATGCTGCCGCCGGGGCCCTACGTCGTCAGGTTCGAGCTCGAGGGATTCCAGACGATCGAGACCACGGTTAAGATCTCGGGGGACCTGACCTCGGGCGTGGATGCGGTGATGCCACGGATCACCACGGTGGCGGAGGAGGTCACCGTGACCGGCCGCTACGAGACGATCTCGACGACGGCCACGAACGCCGCGACCTACGAGTCGAAGCTCATCCAGGTCCTGCCGGTCAACCGCGACGTGGCCAGCTACGTGGACCTCACCCCGGGCACCGTGCAGTTCCGCTCCTTTGGCAACTCCTACCAGCAAATTGCGGGCGGCGTGCCCTCCGAGAACCTCTACCTGATCAACGGCGTGGCCTCCGGATCGAACCTCTCTGGCGTCTTCCTCCCGCTCTACATCGAGGATGCGATCCAGGAGGCCACGACCACGGTCTCGAGCGTGTCGGCGGAGTTCGGGCGGTTCACCGGCGGCGTGGTCAGCGCCCTGACCAGGTCGGGCGGCAACGACTTCCACGGCTCGCTGCGCCTGAACCTCACCAACCCGACGTGGACGGCGCCCACGCCCCTGACCATCGAGCGCACCGACGTCCTCGACACACTCTGGGAGGCCACGCTCGGCGGCTACATCTTCAGGGACAGGCTGTGGTTCTTCCTGGGCGGCCGAACCCTTTCAAAGACGACCTCGACGCAGACCTACCCGCCGGTGAGCATCCCCTACGACTTCACCCAGGCCCAGAGCCGTTACGAGGGCAAGCTGACGTTCTCGCTCACACCGAACCACCGGCTCATCGGTTCGTACCTCCACGTGGACACCTCCGAGGAGAACTACGTGTTTCCCATCCCGGCCTACGACATGGACAGTGCCTACCCGCGACAGATTTCCCAGAACATCTACGCGCTCAACTACAGCGGGGTGCTGTCGAACACCTTCTTCCTCGAGGCGCAGTACTCGAGCCGCGACATCACGTGGCTGAACTCGGGCTCCCGCTACACCGACGTGGAACGGGGCACGCCGGTGTGGGATTTGACCACCTATGCCATCTACAACTCGCCGATCTTCTGCGCCGTCTGCCCTGGCACCCCAGAGACCCAAGGCAACACCGACGCCTTCGCCAAGGGGTCCATCTTTGTCTCGACCGAGAAGGCCGGCTCGCACGACCTGCGCCTCGGCGTGGACCTCTTCGACGACATGAGGAAGTCCAACAACTGGCAGTCAGGCACGGGTTACTTTCTGGACGCCGACGAGGTCATCATCGTCGGAACCGGGACGAGCGCCAAGTACTACCCGGTCATCGTCCCGGGCAGCTCGTACATGGAATACTGGCCGATCTTCGAGATGAGCGAGGGCACCCACTTCAGGACGCAGTCGGCGTTCGTCAACGACGCCTGGCGCCTGAGCAACCGCTTCACGTTCAACATCGGCGTGCGCTACGACAAGAACGACGGCACCGACGCCTCCGGCACCAAGGTCGTCAAGGACTCGAAGTGGAGCCCGCGCCTGTCGGTCACCTGGGACCCCGGGGGCGACGGGGACGCGCAGGTCATGCTTGGCTATGCCGAGTACGTGGCGGCGATCCAGAACGGCGTAGCCGACAGCCAGTCAACCGGCGGGCAGCCCGCGGGCATCTACTACTACTACGACGGCCCGCCGATCAACGTGGACGGACCGGAGGTCGAGACGCACGAAGCACTGCGGCAGGTGTTTGCCTGGCTCGACAGCATCGGCGGGGTGATGGCGAACCCGGAGCTGTGGTTCTCTACGTACGTCCCCGGCTATCAGATGTTCATCGGTGACAACCTGAGATCGCCGAGCACGACCGAGTGGGCGGCCGGCGTCTCCAAGCGCCTTGGCACCCGTGGCCTGGTGCGCCTCGACTACATCAACAGGACGTGGGCGGACTTGTACTCGCAGCGGGTGGACATGACGACCGGGCAGAGCCAGGACCCATTCGGCAACGTGTACGACAGGATCATCGTCGAGAACGATACGTCCCTCCTTCACCGCAAGTACTGGGGGTTGCTGCTGCAGGGGAACTACCGCTTCGGGGAACGCCTGCAGCTCGGGGGCAACTACACCTATTCCAAGCTGTACGGAACCGACTTCAACTACACAAGATCGTTTGCTGACTACCCAGCGTCATACCCCGAGTACCGCGACCTGCGATGGTATCAACCGGAAGGCTACGCGGCAGGCGACTACCGCCACAAGCTCAACCTCTACGCCTCCTGGGACGCCGTCAGCACCCGGGCGTTCTCGTGGAACCTGAGCCTGCTGCAGCGCTACCTGTCCGGCCACCCGTACGGAGCGTGGGGCATGGCTCTTGTCAGTCCCTATGTGAGCAACCCGGGCTACGTTCTTCCGCCGGATTTCAACCCTTACGCGTTCACGGCCCGCGACGCATACCGCACCGACGCCATAAACTCGACGGATCTCGCGATGACGTTCACCTTCAAGGTCGCGGGGCTCGAGCTCTACCTCAACCCCCGCGTCACCAACCTCTTCAACAACCAGGCGGTGATCAACCCGAACCAGACCGTGTACACCCGCTACAACAGGAGGTACCTGAACTGGTTCGACCCGTTCACCGAAACCCCGAAGGAGTGCCCGCAAGGCACGACCTGCAACCAGGCCGATGGCTACAACTGGCAAAAGGGCCCCAACTTCGGCAAGGCCGTCCAACCGACCGATTACCAGACCCCGCGCACCTACCTTGTCAACGTCGGGCTGCGCTTCTAGCGCTCACCTTAGGTCCGCGCTGGCTTTGGCTTCGATTTAGGGGCGGCCCTTGCGGCCACCCTCTCCTCTCTCGACCCTCGCCGCGGTCTGCCGGCGCGGCGCCAGGACGGTGCGCTTGAGATTTCTAAGGTGATACTTTAGAATACTCACAGCCGGAGCCGGCCGGCGGGAGGCTGTCATGGCTCACATCCAGCGCGAGCTCGGCGCGCAACTCCAACGTGCGGCGCGGGCGTTCCCTGCGGTGGTGCTCACCGGGCCGAGGCGATCGGGTAAGACCTACCTCCTCCGGCACACCTTTCCCCGGGCGTCGTACCACCTCCTCGAGGACCCGGACGTGATCGCGCGGATCCGCTCGGACCCGCGTGGCTGGCTGGCCGAGGTGCGGACACCGACGATCCTCGACGAGGTGCAACACGTGCCCGAGGTCCTGCCCTACGTCCGTACCCTTATCGACCGCGAACCGTCGCGGAAGGGCCGCTGGCTCATCACCGGTTCGCAGGACTTCTCGCTGATGAAGGGCGTGTCCGAGTCGATGGCCGGGCGTGCGGCGGTGTTCACGCTGCTGCCGCTCTCGTACCGGGAGACCCACCGCTGGAGCCTGCTTCGCGGCGGGTTCCCCGAAGTCGTGCTGCGGCCACGCAGCGCCACCGACTGGTTCCGCTCGTACATTCAAACCTATCTCGAACGTGACGTGCGTTCCCTGCTGCAGGTTCGTGATCTGGCGACGTTCCGGCGTTTTCTCTCGCTGCTGGCCACACGCAACGGGCAGCTCCTCAACAAGACCGATCTTGCCGCGCCGCTCGGCGTGTCGGTGCCTACGATCACTTCCTGGCTCGCAGTGCTCGAGATAACCGGTCATGTCCTGCTCGTGCCGCCCTACTTCGAGAACCTCGGCAAGCGGCTTGTCAAGTCGCCCAAACTCTATTGGGTGGATTCCGGGTTGCTGTGCGCACTGCTCGGCCTCGCGAGTGCCGGCGAGTTGGAGCGCTCACCGTTCGTCGGTTCATGCTTCGAGGGGTTCATCGCCGCAGAGCTCGTCAAGAACCAGCTCAACGCCGGAAAGCGCCCGGAGATCTTCCACTTCCGTGACCAGCAGGGGCTCGAGGTGGACTTCGTCGTGCCCGGGCCGGCCGGCTCTCTGCGCCTCATTGAGGCCAAGTGGACCAGGACCGTGAGACCGGACATGGCGCGTCCGCTGGTCCGCCTCGCCGCCGCACTAAGCCCTCGGGAGGTTACAAGCACGGTGGTGGCTCGAGGAGCCCCGGGTGGCCCCCGTGCCGTGGCGCCCGGCGTCCGCGCGCGCTCTGTCGAGGAGCTGCTCGGCTCTGATGAATGGACCTAACACGGCGCCCGGGCCGGTGAGTGGTCAGCGGCCGACCGTTGTGATCACGGGTTCCACTCCGGGACGTGTGCCCAGCCGGGGAAGGGGCCGACCTCGATTTTCCAGCCGGTGTCGGAGGCGGGGTCGCGCACCGCGCGGAGGTTGGTGAGAGACCGCAGCTTCGCCACCAGCTCGGCGTGCGGCAGTGTGTGCAGCGGCGGCTTCGAAAGATCTGGCATCGGCCAGAGGCGGATCGCCCCGTCGTCACCGCTGGAGGCGATCCAGCGGCCATCGGGCGAAACCGCGACGCTACTGACCGAGCCGGTGTGACCGTAGAGCAGGTGGGGCTCCTCCCCGCTGATCGGCCCGACGCGTACCACGCCATCCAATCCCCCGGTCACGAGGGCGGTGCCCCGGACGTCGCGGGCAAAACACCCGAGTCTGTTCCCGTGAGAGAGGATCTCGCGAGTCATGCGCGTCGGAAGGTCGAACGCCGTCAGCGTCGAGGTTTCGCCGGTTACGCTCGCCACATCGAGGCGCAAGACCGTCCGGGAGTCGGGAGTCGCCTGCAGCCATAAGTCCTGCAAGACTTTCTTGCAGGGTCGCAGGAGCTGGCTCGTTCCACTCGCGATATCCCAGAGCCTCAGTCCCGCGTCGCCGTCCGAGACCAGGCGCCCGTCGGGCAGCCACAGCGTAGCCGCCAAACCTTCGCCGGTTCCCCCTTTCTTCTCGCAGCCGTCCTCACCCTTGGCATGGGTGTCGAGGCTGCGCTCGGCGCCGGTCGCGAGGTCCACGACCCGAATCGAGGCCGCCGCCGGATTCCCCAGGTCCAAGGAATAGACGGCCAGCTGTCTTCCTGCGGGGTCCAGAATCGCACAAGACGCGCCTGGTGCTCCGCCTGGACCGGCCTTCAGCTGGTGGGCCGACGCGGGAGACCCATCCAGGGGCACGACGAGGACCTTCCCTGCGAAACGTTCGCACACGACGGCAAAACGCCCTCGGGGGTCGATGTCCAAACTGAATCCAATCAGGGCGCCGAGCCGTGACCAGATCTCCCGCACGCCATCCTCCGCCGCGGGAGAGAGCGGCCACACCCTCACGACCCCCTCGTCCGAGGTGGAGACGAGGCGCCCGTCCGGGGTGAAGGCCACCACCGTGTAGGGTGGCTTCTGCCTGCCGAGCACAGTCGAGTGCGGGCTCGCCACGTTCCACAGCATGGTCGGAGCGGTGTTATGCATGCTGGCGAGCCAGGACCCGTCGGGGCTGAACATCATGTTGTTGAGAAAGAGGTCCTCGCTGTTCAAAAGGGGGACTGGCTCTCCGCTGCGTGGGGCCTCGAGGTCGAACAGGAAAACCGACCGCGGAGGCATGGCCCCCGGCGGACCCGCAGCCAGGAACCGGTGTCTGGGGTCCAGCGCAATCCGCCGGGCGTCCGCGGGGCTCTTGAGCGTCCGCACCAGGCGGGCGGCGGGCACGTCCCAGATGCGCACCTCCCCCCCTTTGTCGCCGGTGACGACTTGGTCCCGCCACGGTCCCACCGAGACGCGGGTGTCGCCCTCGTGAGTACCGATCACCCGAGGCGGCGCCGAAAGTGCGTCGAGCCGCTGCTGGACCAGCCGCCCACCCTGCATCGAGAAGAGCCATGTGCCACTCGGATCGATCCTGCAAAACCCGCGGAGTCCTTGCGGTTTCCATTGCCCGAGCAATTCCTCGGTGGCGCCGTCGAGTGGGAAACGCCGCACGGGCCCCGACCATTGCCCTTGCGGTGCCTGCGGATCCCGGCCAAAGATCAGCACCCGGTCGGCCGCGAGAACGCCCTCAGATTCCTCCGCATGCTCGAACGTGCGCTCGAGCCGTCCCTCAGGGAGCGTCCAGACGTGCACGACCGTGGCTGGCACGCCGCATACCACGCTCACGAGCCGCCGGCCGTCCGAGCTGAACCCCAGCGGCCATTCAAACCCAGGAAGGAGCTCGCGCCTCTCTCCCGTGCCTCGGTCCAGGACGGCGAGGCCCTGGATGCCGCCAACGGCGAGCCAGCGGCCATCCCGACTCCACGCAATGGCTGAGGGACAGACCGGGTCTGGCAGGAACAGGGCCGGCGGCCCCTGCCAGAGCGCTTCCACGGCGAAGCGACGCGCGGCGTCGTTGTCCGCACACTCCAGGCTGGCGATCGCGCACGCAAGGGCCGCGTTCCGGTGCTCCCCGAGTCGCAGCCGCCCCAGGGCCAGCACTTGGGCCGCCTCGGCACGATGGGTCTCCCGCACGCTGCGGCGCCAGAAGGAACCAACCACCGCGAGGCCCGCGGCGAGCAGCGCGATCGCCGCGGCAACCGCGATCCGCCGCCGGCGTCGCCGGCGCCCGGCCAGCTCCGTCATCGCCCGACCGAATGCCGCCTCCACTTCGGAGAGCCCGCCGGGGTAGCGGGAGCGCCACACCTGGTACTCCTGGTACGAGGTGCCGGTCCACAGCAGATCGGTCGGCTGCCCCTTCTCCGCCCACAGGTGCGCCGTCTGGCGAAGCTGGTCGCGCAGCTGCGCCCCGCCCTCGTCCTCGGTGCGCCAGCGCACCAAGCGCGGCCAGGCCGACAGCAGGCTCTCGTGCACCACCTCGACCCGCCGCCCGGCGGTCTGCCCCGGCTCGGTCGCATGCGCCTCGTAGGAGGTGAGCAGCCGAGCGTCGATCAGGGTCTTGAGGACCGCTTCGGCGTCCGAGCGCTGGCCTTCGGGAAACACGGTGAGCAGCTCGTCCACGTCGCGCACGGCGCGGGTGCCCTCCGCGGTGACGAGGTTCCTGAACAGCTCACGCACGAGGGGCAGCTTGTCCGTCCCGATCCGCTCGAGCGTCGCCTCGGCGTGCTGGGCGAGGGCCCCGGCCACGCCGCCGATGGCGTCGTGGGCCGCGCGGGTGAGCACCCCGCCCTCGCGGTCGCGGCTGTGCCACAGCGACGCGGCCGCAAAGGCGAGCAGCGGCAGCGCGCCGCGCTCCCCCTCGACGGCCTGCAGCATCTCCCCGACCAGCGCCTCATCCTCGAACCGGTAGCCGCACTTCAGGGCCGGCTGTACCAGCGCCCGGCGCAGCGCGTCGCCCACAGGCGGTCCCAGCGGCACGAGACCCTCGAACACCGGCCGCAACGCCTCGTGCTCCTGGCAACGCAGAAGGAAGTCGTCCCGTATCGACAGGAGCACGTGGACGTCGGCCTCGAGCGCGAGCCGCGCCAGAAGCGAGGCGAATCGCGCCTGCACGTCGGGCGGTGTCAGCGTGAACAGCTCCTCGAGCTGGTCGACGATGACGAGCGCCTCGCGGTGGTCGGAGCGCCAGCGGCGGAACAGGTCCACCGCAACGTCGGCGTCCTCGAAGCGCAGCATCTGGCGCATGGCGTCGGTATCCCTCGAGACCTCCGGCACGAGCGCCTGCCCGAGGGCGACGAACGGCGCATCCCCGGGGGTGCACACGAGGTGCGCCCACCCCTCGGGCTTGGCCGGGATGAGGCCGGCCCGCAGGAAGCTGCTCTTGCCCGCCCCGGAGGGTCCGACGAGGGCAAGCAGGTGCCGGTGCGGCAGCCGCTTCCACACCTCCTCGACCTCGGCCTCCCGGCCGAAGAAGTACTCGGCGTCCGCCTCGGTGAACGCGGCAAGCCCAGGGTAGGGCTGCGCCTCCTCGATCCCGGTGACGCGGTGGGCGACCTCCTCGAGGGCGCGCGCGAGCGCCTGCGCGGAGGGGTAGCGCTCAGCCGGTTCTCGTGCGACCGCCCTGGCGATGGCCTCGGACCAGGGTGTGTCGGGGATCCTGGGCGGATCCTCGCGCAGACCCTGCCAAAGCGCCTGACGCTGCTGGGAATCGCGCACGCCGGAAGGCGCCACCATCTCCGCCAGCACGATGCCCGCCGCGAAGACGTCCGCGCGCGGGTCCGCGGGCGCGCCCGCCGCCTGCTCCGGCGGCCAGTAGGCGGGGGTCCCCGCCACGGTCCCCCCAGAGGCCACCGCCTTGGCGATGCCGAAGTCCATCAGCACGACCCGCCCCGCCCGCGTGAGCATGACGTTCTCCGGCTTGACGTCCCGGTGGACGAGCCCCGCCTCGTGAATGGCGCCCAACCCTGCCAGGAGCTGCAGCGCGATCTCCCGCGCCTCCCCCAGCTCGAGCGGGCTGCGGGTCTCCAGGACGTGGCGCAGCGTCGTGCCGTCCACGTACTCCATCGAGACGCACTCCAGCCCCTCGGCCTCGACGAGGTCGTAGACCCGGCAGACGTGCGGTGAGGCGACGGCCCGCGCCGACCGCACCTCCGCCCGCAGCCGCGCCATCGCGCCCTCATCGCCGAGCTTCTCGGGCGCCAGCGCCTTGAGCGCCACCTCCATCTGGAGCTTGAGGTCACGGGCGAGCCACACCTCACCCATCCCGCCCCGTCCGAGCACGCCGCGGATCTCGTACCGCCCGCCAAGCACCTGACGTGCCGCGGCCGCTACACCCGCGGGTGGGACGAGCGTCGACTCCGCTGCGGGCTCCCGCCGCGGAGCACGGTCGCGGTCTTCGGGGTGATGCATGGCACGATCTCCACTCAAAACCGCGTCAACAACGTCCAGGTTCGTTGCACGTAGTGTACCCCCACGGTGGCAAGTCCATGAGAAGAACCTGCATCGTGCCTGTCCGGAGCCTCAGATGCCTCGTGGTGCGTCAACCCCGGAATGAGCCAGGGGCGCTAGTGCTGGGCCCGACGAGGTTCGGAGGGCCGACAAGCGGTCTGGGAAGGGGGAGCCTGCTCGCCCAGCCGGGCCCCCGCTGCCTCCGGAGGCGTGGCCCCTGGCACCCGCGTGGCGCATTCAAGGGTTCATCTCCCGCGGTTCTCTCGTTTCACTCGGTGCCCAACGGCGCAGGGGCGGATTGGCGTTTCGCATGAGGGGCGGGGCTCGCTTGACCACAGTGGCACCTCCTGGTTGGCTCTCAACGGGCGGACGATCCGCGAGCGTTGCGTCGTCAGAATGCTTCTGATAGAATGACAAT
>Ga0315275_10005162_pt1 | contig 12323 bp, 11 predicted proteins | sample YL17G03_0_MG_FD_205557 | JGI IMG/M metagenome (GOLD analysis project Ga0315275, IMG submission 205557) | Sediment microbial communities from Yellowstone Lake, YNP, Wyoming, USA - YL17G03_0 | ecosystem: Environmental > Aquatic > Freshwater > Lake > Sediment | place: USA: Wyoming | collected... | reverse complement strand
CTTCTCAGGGCGACGATGTCGCGGCGATGAAGAAAGAGATCGAAACGCTGAAGAATCGCATGGTGGCACTCGAAAAGATCATCGTCAAGCAGCGGGTCATCCCGGAAGAAGAGGCAAAGGAGCGCTATCCGGCGATCCAGGAAGAGATGGCCGGCCAGACGTCGCACGTGACCGCGCCCGAGGCCGCGAAGATATCGCAAGAGGCTACCCTCGATCTCCTGAAGAGGTATTCCACCCAGGTTGCCGAGGAATCGAAGAACATCCTCTTCAAGCAGCCCGACTATCTTCCCAACTACATCACCAGGGGCCTCGAGTTCCACGGGTATTTCCGCTCCGGCTACGGCATGAACTCCAGGGGCGGACATATGCAGGCATTCCAGGCGCCCGATGCGCTGGCCAAGTACAGGCTGGGTAACGAGCAGGAGACCTATATCGAAACTGTCTTCCTGAACAGGAACTGGAACCCTGATCCGCAGGGCGTGACCCTCGAGACACAGATCCGCGTCGCCTACCAGACGCAGCAGAACCAGTCATGGGACCTGACCAACCAGGTCGTCCTGCGCGAGATGTACGGACGGATGGGCCAATTCCTCGATTGGGACAAGGGCGCCAAGGTCTGGGCGGGCCAGAGGTTCTGCAGGCTGCCCGAACTCGATATCAACGACTTCTGGTGGTATGACCTCTCCGGTTACGGCGGCGGCTTCGAGGATATAAACTGCGGCATAGGCAAGCTCGACGTTACCTTCATAGGATTCGCGCCGACCGACATCAATCTTTCGACCCACCGGGGCCGGTTGTCAAAGGAAAACCTCAACTTCAAGCTCGGCGACGTCGATGTGCCGTTCGGCAAAGGCATGGCATGGGTGAACGGCAGCTTCATAAAAGGCGGGATATGGACCGAGGACACGACCATCAAGTACCCGGACCTGGGTGGCGTGGACGTCGGCTTCATGCACTACATGCCGGGAGAGCTCAACAACAACCAGTTCGCGGTGCAGTACGGCAGCGGCGCGGGCACATCGCTTTCTGCCGGCGGCGAAATACCGACGGACGGCGACATGCGCAACTCCTGGAGGGTGCGCGTCACCAATATGTGGAACCGCCAGGTCACGGAGAAGCTCTCCGTCCAGGCCGTCGGCGTCTACCAGTATACGGATACGGGCGCGGCTACCAAGAATGGCCGGACCTGGGTCAGCTTCGGCTTCCGGCCCATCTACATGTTCACCAAGCATTTTGGCGTTGAAGTCGAGCCCGGAATGGATTATATTAATAATCCGATGCAGGATTACGATACGAGCCTCTTTAAGCTCACGGGAGGCATACGCATCACGCCGGGCACGATATTCAATTCGAGGCCCGCGTTCAGGCTATTCGCGACGTACGCCCGCTGGGGCGACGCTTTCAGGGGTAATACCCTTATGGGCGGCGACGCGTTCGTATCCCAGCAGGAAGGCATGAATTACGGTATCCAGTGCGAAAACTGGTGGTAAAAGGGACTGTCCCCGGCTCTGTGTCTTCTCTGAAGTGGGGACTGTCCCAAAACGTCCAATAGGAGGAAGCTAATATGAAGAAATACCTGATAGGCGCGATAGCGGTCCTGGCGGCAGTAGCGATAGCGATGCCGGCGCAAGGGGCGCCCGCGAAAGGCAAAAAGATAAAGATAGGCGTGAGCCTCCCGACGCAGCGCGACGAGCGCTGGGTGCGCGACGCGCAGAAGATGAAGGACGTCGCCAGGGAGGAAGGCATCGACCTGCGCATGCAGATCTGCGATAATGACGCGTCGAAGCAGATGTCGCAGTGCGAGAACCTGCTCGCCCAGGGCATTGATATCCTGGTGCTCGCCCCGCACGACGCCACATCCGCCGCGGCCATCGTCGACAATGCCAAGGCCGCCGGCCTCAAGGTCATCTCGTACGACCGGCTCGTCCTCGACGCCGATGTCGACCTCTACGTCTCGTATGATAATTACGAAGTCGGACGCCTCATGGGCGAATATCTCGTGAACAAGGTCCCGAAGGGAAATTATGCCGTCTTTGCCGGAGCTCCGACCGACAATAACGCCAAGCTCTACCGCGAGGGCGGGCTCTCCATGATAAAGCCGCTCGCCGACAAAGGCGACATCAAGATAGTGATGGACCAGTGGATCACCGACTGGCAGCCGACTATCGCGATGAATTTGATGCAGAACGCGCTCACCGCCAATCATAATAAGATCGACGCGGTCATGGCCCCGAACGACAATACGGCAGGCGGCATCATCCAGGCCCTCGCCGGCGTCGGCCTTGCCGGCAAGGTCCCGGTCACCGGCCAGGACGCCGAAGACACGGCAGCCCAGCGCATCGTCCAGGGCATTCAGGCGATGACCATATTTAAGGATACCAAGCAGCAGGCAGCCGACGCCATACACGCGGCGATAAAGATGGTCAATGGCGAGGACCCGGGCGCCACATCCAAGGTAAATAACCGCAAGAAAGACGTCCCGTCGATACTCCTGAAGCCCGTCGTCGTCGACCGCTCCAATATCGACGATGTGCTGATCAAGAGCGGGTACATAAAGCGGGAAGCGGCGTACAAGAAATAGGACTTCTAATGGCCGATTACATTTTGGAGATGAAGGGGATATCGAAAGAGTTTCCCGGCGTCAAGGCGCTCGACGACGTCACCTTCAGCGTCCGCAAAGGTGAGATCCACGCGCTCGTGGGCGAGAACGGCGCGGGCAAGTCGACGCTCATGAAGATATTGAGCGGCGTCTATCCGGCGGGCGACTACGACGGCGATGTCGTCATCGACGGCGCGGTGAGACACTTCAAGGATCCCAAAGAATCCGAGAAAGCCGGCATCGCCGTCATCTACCAGGAGCTCGCCCTCGTAAAACAGCTCTCGATAGTCGAGAATATCTGCCTGGGCGACGAGATAGCGAAGGCCGGCGTCATCGACTGGAACGCCTCCTACAAAAAGGCCGAAAGGGCTCTGCGGCAGGCCGGCCTGACCGTCAATCCGACATTTCCCGTATCGTATCTGGGCGTTGGAGAGCAGCAGCTCGTCGCCATAGCCAAAGCTCTCTCCAAGAACGCCCGCATACTTGTCCTGGACGAGCCGACGGCCGCGCTCTCCGAAGGCGAGTCGGCGAGGCTCCTTGCGATATTGAAAGAACTCAAGGGCCGCGGCGTCACCTGTATATATATTTCCCACAGGCTGAAAGAGGTATTCGACATAGCAGACCGCATCACGGTGCTTCGCGACGGCAAGACCGTTGCCACCCGCGATAAGACCTCACTCGATGAGAATAAGCTCATAGCGCTCATGGTCGGCCGCGAGGTCACGAATATCTACCCGAGAAAGGCGCGCACGCCCGGCGAGGTCGTGCTTGAGGTCAAGAACTGGTCCGTCTTCGATCCCGACATCAATAAGACGATCGCCGATGTGAGCTTCACGCTGCGCAAGGGCGAGATCCTCGGCATGGCCGGCCTCATCGGCGCGGGCCGCACGGAACTTGTCATGAGCTTCTTCCATTTCTGGGGCCGCAAGGTCTCGGGCAAGGTATTCCTCGATGGAAAAGAGCTCGACCTCGCAAGCGCCGGCGGCACGATCGCCGCAGGCATAAGCCTCGCGTCCGAGGACCGCAAGAAATACGGCCTGGTGCTGGACGACGACATACGAAAGAACATCTCGCTTGCGAGCCTCGAGCGCATATCGAAATTCAGGGTCGTCAATATGATGGAAGAGATAACCGCGGCAGAAAAATATACCAAAGAGCTTCGGATAAAGACGCCGTCTATAGAGCAGAAGGCCGGCAACCTTTCGGGCGGCAACCAGCAGAAGGTCGTCCTCGGCAAATGGCTCATGACGATGCCTAAGGTCCTCATCCTCGATGAGCCCACGCGCGGCATAGACGTCGGCGCCAAGGTCGAGATATACAATATCATAAACGAACTCGTCGACCGCGGCGTCGCGGTCATCATAATATCATCCGATCTTGCCGAGATACTCGGGATGTCGGACCGCATACTCGTCATGCACGAAGGCCGCTTTACCGGAGATCTCAACGTCAAAGAGGCCACACAGGAAAAGATAATGCATTACGCCACGGGAGGTAAGTGATGAAACAGGGCAGTTTTGTTAAAAATATCAGGCAATATACGATGCTTATCGCCTTGGTCGGGATATGGCTCATCTTCTCGATACTGACGCAAGGGGTGTTCATTAGCCCTCGCAATCTCTCGAACCTCTTCCTGCAGACGGCGGCCGTGGCGGTCATCACCATAGGCATGACGCTCATCATCGTCACGCGGAATATTGACCTCTCCGTCGGTTCCGTCGCGGCCTTCACCGGCGCGATAGCGGCCTTCATAAACGTCAGGATGGGATGGCCCGCGCATACGGCGATCCTGCTTGCGTGCGCGGCGGGGCTCCTCATCGGTGTCTGGCACGGGTTCTGGATCGCCTACAGGATGGTGCCCGCGTTCATAGTGACGCTCGCCAGCATGATGATATTCCGCGGCGCGGTCCTCGGCATTACGCAGGGCGCGACCATCGCGCCGCTCTCGCCGGGCTTCAAGGGCTTGGGCCAGAACTATATCGCGCCCCATATAAGCATCTGGATAGGCGTGACCGCGATCTTACTCTACATAGTCCTCGGATTTTACAAAAGATTCAAACGCTCGAAGTTCGGCTTTACGGTCAGCCCTCTTATTAAGGAAGCGGCAAAGATGATCCTCATCTCCGCCGCGATAGCGGCATTCTTTTTCATCCTCGTTAAGAATAGGGGAGTGCCGTACTCGGTATTCCTGGTCCTCCTCCTTGCGGTCGTCTTCAACTTCATGTCGCGCCAGACCGTCTTCGGCCGCCAGCTCTACGCCATCGGCGGCAATCCCGACGCGGCGTCGCTCTCCGGCATCAACATCCAGCGGCGCGTCATGATGCTCTACGTCCTCTTCGGCGTCCTCACGGCGGTCGGCGGGCTCGTCCTCACCGCCCGGCTTAACGCCGCGACTACGTCTGCCGGACAGGGCATGGAACTCGACGTCATCGCCGCGTCCGTTATCGGCGGGACGAGTCTTATGGGCGGCGAGGGCACGATATGGGGTTCCGTCATCGGCGCGCTGATCATGGCATCGCTCGACAACGGCATGAGCCTGATGGACACGAACATCACGTACCAGTACATCATCAAGGGCATGATACTGCTTCTCGCGGTCTGGGTCGATATCGCGACGCGCAAGCGCACGTAGCCGCGATGCCCAAAAACCAGAAGACACTATTCGGCCCGTATCGGCAGCCCTTCTTGCCGCCACCCTTCTTTTCGCGGTGTTACTCCGTGTGCAGGCGCATTTCCCTGCTTCACGGAGTATGTGGGCAAAGGGTAGCTGTGTATGAAAATTAAAAAAATAATCAATACACTGCGGGATTCCGTATTACATTACATATGCAAAAAGAGAAAAACTTATTATTATGAAGACTACATCAGGGTATATCCTGACGGGGTAAATTTTAATAAATATGGCAGGCGCAAGAAAGCAACGAAGGACGACATTATAAATTTCATCAATCATTGTAAATTCTATACGTTTGCCGCGCAGTTTGTAACAGACAAAGTTGTGGCTGATATAGGATGCGGGTCAGGCTATGGATGCCAGATCCTTAAGGAAAGCCATGCCGCGCGTGTGTATGGCACAGACATATCAAAGCCAGGCATAGAATTTGCACGAGCCCGGTATGGTACGTATGCGGAATTTAGCGTTCAAGGCATAACGGATTTGAAAGAATATCCGGGATCTTCTTTTGATGTTACCGTGTGCAGCGAGGTTCTAGAGCACATCAAGGAATATCGAAAAGAAGACCGCGCGATAAAAGAATTAAAGAGGGTTACAAAGGAAGGCGGTATCATCGTTATAGGGACACCGAATACGGAAATGCTGGATAATCACGGCTTTTCTTTTGATGAGATCAAAACACTTTTGGCCGGTAATTTTGACGAGTATTGTATTTTTGAGAACGCTCTTGTCCCTTACTCAGAAAAAAGATCTTCATGGAACGAGCGGTCATCAGCCAGTAATGTCGGCATAATCGTTACACAGGATCTAAATCTTAATGAGATGGTCCTCCCCAGGGGAGTGAAGCCAGAGCTTAAAAAAGGGCTGCCGTCCGGTTCCGTCAATGTGTTGGGACTGGAGGTCAATACCGGATTGTTGCATAATACGCACTCATGGATCGCTATCGCGGTTAATCAGTAAGGAAAACCGATGTTCTTCCGTTCCATCCGCTTCAAGATGATGCTGTGGTACATGCTGCTCCTGACGCTGACGCTCCTGGTATTCAGCGTCATCGTCTACGGCAGCTTCTCGAAGACGCTCTATAACGATCTCGACGACCTCCTGAGCTCGAAGGCCGAGGGCGTCGTCAACTCGATCAATACCTACTGGAGCGCGAAAGCGGCCGCCGCCGCCCAGGGCAGGCGCGGGGAGGATACCTTCGCGACGAGCGCCGGCGACTGGGTCGAGACGAAGCTGAAGGATCCGGAACTGATGAGCCTCTTTGTCCAGATCCTCGACCCGAAGGGCGCGCGCATCGTCGCCTCGAAGAATATGCCGCACATCGAAGCGCTGTCGAAGGACGTGCTCGAAGACCTGCTGGACGGCGAGGATGATTTTGACACGCTGAAGGGCGAGACGGCCGAAGGCAAGTCGACGAAATTCAGGACGTACACAAGGCCCGTGATGACCGGCGGCACAGTCGGGTATATCGTGCAGGTCTCGGGTTCGATCGGCCTGCTGGCGCTTGCGACGAAGAACCTCGTGTGGCTCCTGGTCATCCTCCTGCCGCTCACCGTCTTTCTGGCCGGCATGCCGGGCCTCATCCTGGTCAGGCTCACCCTGAAACCCGTCGACGCAATGATCAGGGCCCTCAGGCAGACGACCGCGGAAAACCTGAAGCTGAAGATACACCTGCCCGATACGAAAGACGAGATAAAGCGCCTGGCCGACACCTTCAACGAGATGATCGAACGGCTTGACCGGTCGTTCTCGTCCCAGCAGAGCTTTATCCAGGACCTTTCGTCGGAGCTTAAAGCCCCGCTCGAAACACTGAAGAAAGAGTTTGTCTCGGTAGCCGGCAGGAATCTTTCGTCCGAGGAGAGCGCGGGAATAATGCGGCATGGCCTTGAGGAGATGAATAAGTTCGAGCGCGTCATAGAAGAGCTCGAGACGCTCGCGAAATTCGACAATAACCGCATGGCGCTCGAGATACGGAAGGTCAACCTGTCGTCCCTGGTCGGCCGCGTCCTGGACCGGGTTAAGCCGCAGGCTCACGCTAAGGATATTTCCGTTTCTTCGGTCCTGAAAGACGCCATCACGATCGATGCCGACGAAAAGCAGCTCGAGGCGCTTCTGAAGAGCCTTCTCGATAATGCCGTAAGGTACACGAACCGCAAGGGCGCCATCAACGTCACTGCCCGAAAAAATCCCACCCAGGCCGTTATCACCGTGAGCGACACCGGCATCGGCATAGAGGAGGACGAACTCTCCTATATATTCGACCGGTTCTACCAGGTCAATAAATCCCGCCTTTCGAACGGCTGTTTCGGGCTGGGCCTTTCGATCGCGAAATCCGTCGCCGAAGTGCACAAAGGCTCCATCACTGTAGAGTCAAAGCCGGGTAAGGGCTCGGTCTTCACCGTTTCATTACCGCTTTCATATCCCGGATAAGCCATGTCAGTCGTATTCACGCTCAAGGTCCCCAAAGAAAAGCCCGTCGACCCCGGCTCTTACGATAACGGATTTTCGCTGGACGGCTCAAGCGGCTCTACCGCCATCCTCATCCACGGCCTCACCGGCACCCCCAATGAGATGAGGTTTTTGGCCAATTACCTGCACAGGAAAGGGTATTCGGTCGTCTGCCCGCGCCTGGCAAATCACGGCCAGCCTCTGTCGGTCCTGGCAAAGACAAAATGGCAGGACCTTTACGCCTCGGTGCGCAACTCTCCCGCGGTCCGGAAGGCTCTGGACGGCGGCACTCCGGTATTCACCGCGGGCCTTTCCATGGGCGCACTCCTTGCGCTTTGTCTGGCCGATGAGTATAAGCAGAGGATATCGGCAGTGACGTGCCTTGCGCCGACGCTCTTCTACGACGGCTGGAACACACCCGGCGCGAAGTTCTTCATGCCGCTTGCCTGCACGCCGCTCAAGAACTTCTTTTATTTCAAAGAGGAGCCGCCGTACGGCATACGAAATGAGGCGATCCAGCATCGCATTCATAAATATTACGCGGACGCCACCCTCGACGATATGGATAATGTCGCCCAGTACGGCTACCCGTTCTATCCGGTAACTCAGCTCTACCAGCTCCAGCTTCTGGTCAGGCACCTTTCGAAAAGGCTGCCCCACATGAAGACTCCCGTCCAGCTCATCCAGGCAAAGGATGATGACATGACGAGCATAAAGAACTCGAAATACATCTACGATCGCATCAAGTCCCCGGTCAAGGAGATGATCTTTCTTTACAACTCGTATCACGTGATCTCGGTCGATCAGGAGCGCGACATCGTTGCCGAGAAGATGGAGGGATTCTTTAACCGCGCCAGGGCAAGCCGCTCTATAGACTGATGAAAGACTTCCGCCGTATCGTCTACGCCCATTACCGGAAGCACTATCGCCCGATGCCCTGGCGCGATACGCGCGACCCGTACCGCGTCCTCGTATCCGAGATAATGCTTCAGCAGACGCAAGTGTCCCGTGTCCTCGAAAAATACAGGCAGTTCATCAGGCGCTTCCCGACGATGCGAAAGCTTGCGCGCGCCCGGCTCGGCGATGTTCTCGAGGCGTGGCAGGGGCTCGGCTATAATCGCAGGGCGCTCGCCCTGAAGCGGCTCGCCGCCGAAGTGGTGGCGCGCTACGGCGGCAGGCTTCCGGACTGCCGCGAGACGCTCGAGGCCCTTCCGGGCATCGGCGAGGCGACCGCCGGCGCCATCATGGCCTATGCCTTCAACAGGCCCGCGGTCTACATTGAGACGAATATCAGGAGCGTCTACATCCACCATTTTTTCAAGGACCGCGCCGGCGTGCGCGATGAGGAACTCGTCCCGTATGTCGAGATGACGCTCGACCGCAAAAATCCGCGCCAGTGGTATTACGCGCTGATGGACTACGGCGTCTATCTTAAATCCGTCCTGCCGGATCCGGCCCGCAGGAGCAGCCGCTACCGCACGCAGCCGCGCTTCAAAGGCTCCGACCGCCAACTTCGCGGGCACGTCCTGAAGGTCCTCACCCAAAAGCGGCACATGACGAAGGCGGCTCTTTACAGGGCGTTGGGGGAAGATAAAGAGCGTCTTTCCAGGATAACGGCCGCGCTTGTCAAGGAAGGCCTCATCAGACAGTCAGGGCCATCCGTTTTCCTGTAATACGCGCAGTCCCGCATGTTATAATGCCCATACCAATACAGGGAGGTGTGCCATGATACAACAATTCGCTGCAGGAAGCTGCTATTCGTATATCGTAAGCTCGGAAGGCGAGGCAGTCGTCGTCGATCCCCACATCAGCCTTTTCGACGAATACGCCGCATATCTGAAAAAACGCGGCCTCACGCTCAAAGCCATCCTCGACACCCACACGCACGCCGACCATTTTTCGCTCGCCGCGGTCCTGAAGAAGCAGTTCGGCGCTCCCATAATGATGCACGAGAAAGCCGTCTCGGATATCGCGGACCGGCGCCTCAAAGACGGCGACGAGATCGCCGTGGGCCAGAGCAGCTTCAAGGTGATCTATGCGCCGGGCCACACAGACGACGCCATGGCGCTTTACGGCGAAGGCGCGATCATGACCTGCGACGTCCTCCTGATCGGCTCGGTCGGCAGGACCGATTTCCAGAACGGGTCGCCCGAATCGATGTTCGACACGCTCCAGCGCATCAAGACACTACCCGGCAGCACCATAGTCTACCCGGCGCATGATTACCACGAGGTCCGCTCGTCGACCATCGCGAAAGAGAAGGCGGCGAACCCCTTTATGAAACAGTCCGACAAGAACGCGTTCGTTAATGATATGCGGTCAAAGGTCCTCCGGAAGCCGTTCAATATGGACAATATCATACGCGTCAACCGCAAGGGTGAGGCGACACGCCTCGAGATGGTTTCGCCGAAAGACGCCCGCGCCCTTACCGCGGAAGGCGGCCGCTACAAATTCCTCGATGTGCGCAGCCCGCTCGAATATAACGAAGTCCACATCAAAGGTTCGGTCAATGTTCCCATGGACATGGTCGCCGCCAGGCTCGACGAGCTCGGCACGACAGGCGACGCCTACGTCGTCCTATGCCGGACCGGCAACCGCTCCGCCATGGCCGCTGACATGCTCATCCAGTCGGGAATAAAGGACGTCAGGGTCCTCGGCGGCGGCATGACCCAGTGGCAGAAAGAGCATCTCCCGGTCGAAAAGGGCGCCGGAGGCGTATCCATCGAGCGCCAGGTAAGGATCGGCGCAGGCACGCTGGTGCTCTCCGGCATCGCGCTTGCTTTTCTCGTCCATCCGGCATTCATCGGCATATCCGTCTTCGTCGCCTGCGGCCTCGTCTACGCGGGCACCACCGACAACTGCCTGATGGGCATGCTCCTCATGCAGCTTCCCTATAATAAGAAACTCTACAAGACTAAATCCGGCGGCGGCACCTGCGCGATGGGCTGAAAGTGCGGGAACTTTTCATCCCCGTGCGTTGTCTAAAGTAATAGAGGCCTCACGGCATGTCCGACATATCGAACGAACTTATAATTCAGGCGGCCGATGGCGACATGGCAGCCTTTGAAGCAATATACAAGGCCTCGTCCGGCTTCGTCTACAATATCGCGCTTAAGGTGACCAATAACCGCGACGATGCCGACGAGGTGACGCAGGACGTATTCGTAAAGATCTTTAACAGCTTAAAGAGTTTCGGGTTCCGGTCGTCTTTCAAGACGTGGATATACCGGATCGCGGCCAACACCGCCATCAATCATGCCAAGAGCGCTTTCCGCCATAGGCGGAGCAAGGTCGAATACGACCCGGTCATCCACGATGTGCAGGCCCCGGATACCACGAAACTCGAGCCCGATACGGAAGAGGCCAGGGACAAGGTCGCGCGGCTCCTGGACGCGCTCGATCCTGACCAGAGGGCGGTGCTCGTGCTTCGCGAGCTGGAAGAGCTCGATTACAGGGCGATAGCGGATACGCTGAATATAAATATCAATACGGTGCGGTCGAGGCTGAAAAGGGCGCGGGAGAAGCTTATCGCGCTGGCAAGAAAGAGGTGAGTCAGATGAAATGCGAACGTATACAGGAATTGCTGCTTACCGACCATATGGACGGGGAGCTTCGCGGCGCGCTCAGGCGCGAAGTCGATGAACATGTGCGCTCCTGCGCATCCTGCGGCGAATTTGCCCGGGCCGCCCTGATATCGGCAAGCCCTCTCAAAGCCGCCGGCAAGGAGGAGGCGCCTTCCTATATATGGCATCGCGTGAAGGAGCGTATCGTTCCAGGCCGGGAAGCGCGCGCCGGCGTCATGCGGGATATAGCGGAATTTATCGGGCGCTCACGTGCGCCTCTTGCCATGATCCCAAGGCCGGCGATCGCGTTCGCCGCGGCGGCAATGGTGATAATAGCCGTCCTTGCGGCGCGGCCCATCGTGAGGGATCGCGCGGCCGACGCCTATCTGAACGATCAGATGAGCTTCATGATCAGTCTCGATGCGGAAGAATCTAATGGTTCCGGCAACGGGAACTTTTTTGATATGGACGCTGTCTAATATGGCAAAGGAGGGTGATAAACATGAAGACGAATATGAGGAAAGGATTGGCAGTGACGGTAGCAGTGGCCATGGTCTTCGCGGCCTCAAGCGCCTGGGCCGGGGAAGGATGGGCAGGGCATAAAGGGGAAGGCGAGAAGGGCGAGCACTTTGAAAAGATGACCAAAGAGCTCAATCTCACGCCGCAGCAGAAGGACGAGCTCGAAAAACAGCGCGCGGCGACTAAGCCGCAGATGCAGGCGCTGAAAGAGAGGATGCGCGCCGCGCACCTGGAGCTCAAAGCCGAGCTCGACAAGCCGACACCTGACAAAGCGCGCCTGGCGGCGATCGTCACGGACCTGAAAAACCTCACCGGAGAACAGATACAGATGAGGATCGACAAGGTCCTGGCGATGAAGAAGGTCCTCACGAGCGAGCAGTCGGCAAAGATGAAGAGCATTATGGAAAAGAAGAAGGCGGAGTTCAAGGCCAAGCACGGCAAAAAAGGCGAGGGCCACGAAGGACACGGCACCGAAGGTACGGAATAGCGTTAAAAAATCATATCTAACCAGGTTAGATCG
>Ga0315275_10005161_pt1 | contig 12323 bp, 10 predicted proteins | sample YL17G03_0_MG_FD_205557 | JGI IMG/M metagenome (GOLD analysis project Ga0315275, IMG submission 205557) | Sediment microbial communities from Yellowstone Lake, YNP, Wyoming, USA - YL17G03_0 | ecosystem: Environmental > Aquatic > Freshwater > Lake > Sediment | place: USA: Wyoming | collected... | reverse complement strand
CAGCCGTCGTCGCCAGCCGCGCTCGCCCCGACCTCGACGAGGCCCTCGCCCTTCTCGCTGCAGGCGTCGATGGCGTTACCCACGAGGTTGACGAGGCACCGGCGGATGCCCGCCTCGTCCACTTCGATTTGGTCGGGGGGCGTGCCGGTCACCACGAGGGTCACGCCTCTCTCGGCTGCCTGGGGCCGCAGCAGGTCTACCACCTGCTGACACACATCGCCAATGCGGCAGGGCTGGCACAGGGGCTTCCGAGTCCGGGAGTAGCTGAGCATGTCCAGGACGATGTGGCTCAGGAGGTCCATATTGCGTTTGACGATCTCCCAACCGCCGGCGACGCCCGCGTCGTCCTTGCGGGCCAGGTTCTGGTCCATGATGTAGGATCCGGCGCGAAGGCCGTTGAGGATATTCTTCACGCAGTGGGCCATCCCGGCGACCGCCTGGCCGATGGCGCCCAGCCGCTCGGCCTTGAGGCGGGCCTGGTGCTCCTCCGCGTTGTGGATCGCCACGGCAATCAGGCTCGCGACCGCCTCGGCCAAGGCGAGGTCTCGCGCGTCAAAGGCCTTCCCGTCGAGGCGATTCAGGACTTCGATGACGCCAAGGCGGCGTCCCCGCACCACGAGAGGGGTGCAGATCATCGACCGGGTCCGGAACCCCGTGGCCGCGTCGTAGGCCGGGTTGAAGCGGCTGTCCAAGTACGCATCGGGCACGAGCAGCGGCTGTCCGTGCCTGGCGACCCAGCCCGCCAGGCTGTGGTCGTCCAGAGGGACCGTGGCCACCTGGAGCCCCGCGGTCTTCGGACCATCGACGATATGGAAATCGAGCGCGTCGGCCTTGGGACTCTGGAGCAGGATGGCGCAGGCCTCGGCACCCATGGCGGTCTCGGTGGCCCGCATCGACGACCGGAGCACCGCCTCCAGGTCCAGGTCGCCCGCGACCATCTGGCTGACCTTCTGAAGAGCCGCCAGCGCGCGGTCATCTCCGGGGGCGGGGGTGTCCGAAAGCCCTTCCGCCGGAGGTGTGGTGCCTGCCTCGGATTCTCCAGACGACACCTCGCTCCTCCGATGCCGCTCCGATGACCGACGAGAAGGCTAGTACTCGACCGGGAGCGCTTTGAGCTCCTCGCGAGTGAATACGGGGCCGTCCCTACAGACGTACTTGTGGCCGATGTTGCACCGGCCGCACTTGCCGATGCCGCACTTCATCCGCATTTCAAGGGAGAGGATGATGGCGTCGTCGGCGAACCGGAGCTTTCCCAGCGACAGCAGGGCGAACCGGATCATGACCGGAGGGCCGCAGACCACCGCCAAGGCGTTCTGGGAGGAGGGCTTCAGGCCCTCGAGCACGGTCGTGACGACCCCCTTGTGCTGCTTCCAGTCCGCGTCAGGCTCATCCACCGTCAGGTGGACCTGGAGGTCGTCCCGGGCCTGCCATTCGGCCAGGTCTTTTCTGTACATGAGTTCGCCGGGCGTCCGCGCCCCGTAGATGACCAAGAGCGATCCGAACCGGGCCCGGTTCGCGGGGTCGAGGATGTACTGGATGGCCGCGCGGAGGGTCGTGAAGGCGAATCCGCCGCCGACGATGACCAGGTCCTTGCCGGCCATCCGGTCCCACGGGAAGGGCTTGCCCATCGGGCCGCGGATGCCGATGGGGGCTGGCGCCTCGAGGCTGTGCAGTTCGCCGGTGAACAGGCCGACCCGTTTCACCGAGAAGAGCAGATAGCCGGCCTCGGTCGGCGAGGATGCGATGCCGAACGGCGCCTCGCCCAGGCCCGGCAGCGAGAGTTCGGCGAACTGGCCGGGCATGTAGCGGAACTCCGCGGCGCTTTCGGGGTCCGCGAAGGCCAGCCGGAAGGTCTTGATGTCGCGCGCCGCGTTCTCGACGGCCACTTCCTCGATGCGCGCCGGGTACGGAAGATAGGGGTTCCTCGCCATGGGTCAGGCTCCGACTTCCTTGAGCACCGTTCGCAGGTCCATGCTGACCGGGCAGTTCCGGATGCACCGGCCGCAGCCCACGCAGAAGAGTTGATCAAAGTTCTCGGCGGCGTATCGGAACTTGTGCATCATTCGCTGCCGCCATCGTTCCTTGGCCGTGGGCCGAGGATTGTGGCCCGAGGCGTGCAGCGTGAAAAGCGGATAGGCGCAGCAGTCCCACGTGCGGACGCGCCGGACCGTGCCGCCGCGAACGTCGTCCGTGATGTCGAAGCAGTGGCACGTCGGGCACAGGTAACTGCACGTGCCGCAGCCGAGGCATTTCTGGCTCGCGGTTTCCCAGAGGGGCGAGTCGTAGGCGTCGCGGAGGCGCAGGGCGATGTTGTCAACGTTCACCGGCGCCATCTGGTTTTCCGCGGCCTGGATCTGTTCCTCGGCCTCCTTGACAGCTGCCGGAGGGGCGTCGGTAAGCAGGTCCGCCACGGAGGCGAGGAGTTCCCGGCCCTTGGCGGTCGCGGCCCCGAGCAGGAGGTCCGCGTCGAGGGTCAACGCGAGCACGTCGGCGCCAGCCGCGTCGCCCGGCCCGCCGCCGACGGACGTGCAGAAGCAGCTCGACGTCGGCCGCGCGCACGCCAGGGCGATCACCGCCATCTTCGCACGCCGGCGCGCGTAGTACGGATCGTGCTGGTCGCCGCCGAGGAACACCTTGTCGAGCGCGAGCATCGCCCGGGCATCGCACGGCCGCACGCCGAAGAGGAACGTCTCGCGGTCCGACAGAGCCGGCTCTGCGACGTCTCCATTCTTGAAGCACATCAGAGTCTGGTTCTGCGGGAGCACCAGCGCCTTGGGCGAGAGGCGAAAGTTCCTGTACTCCAGCACTGCGGGGCCGCTCTGAGGCCAGGCGGCAAGCACGGCCTCGCCGGCCTCGTCCTTGGCCGGGGCATAGACCGCACCTCGCTTGCCGAGGCGGTCGAGGAGGCGGTCCAGGTCCGTGTGAGGAATCCGCTTGTCGATCATCGCGCCCTCCGGCCTTGGTCAGTCTCTCCCGCCGGGCGGTATGCGGCGGGGAGGAATCACGGTTCCGTCAGGAACTCCTGCGGATCGTCCATGGTAAACGCCGACAGGAGCGGCGCCGCGTCGACGGCGGCGCCCGGTCGGTATCCGAAAAGGTCCTCGACCTCCAGGTTCAGCTTCCGCACCAGCAGCCGGGCGTCGATGCCCATCGGACATGCCCGCGCACAGGCTCCGCATTCCGTGCAGCGGCCGGCCATGTGGAACGCCCGCACCAAGTGATACAGGGTGACGTCGGAGATATCCGTGCCGGCGCCCACCCATCGCGGCCGGGTCTGGTCCAGGAGACAGTCTTTGCAGTAGCACATCGGGCACGCCTGCCGGCACGCGTTGCACCGGATGCACTTCGCGAGGGCCTGCTGGAGACGGGCCCACCGGACGTCGGCCGGCTTGGACTCGAACTCGGCTGTCCGCCGGCGGGCCGCGTCGGTTTCCTTGGCCTCCACCGGCGATCCCAACAGGACGTCGTGGATCGAGGGCGTGGGCGATCGGCATTCCAGGCACGCATCGGCGAGGACGTCTTCACGGCGCAGCGTGACCTCGGTCCCGTCTTCGACCACGGCGCGGAGGTTGCCCTGCGCGTCCTCGCCCGCGCCCAGCGCCTCGCGGCTGCCCAGCGCCCGCTCGGCTTTTCGCGCATCCATCATCCCCGGGCACGCGACGCCCACGAGCACGAGCTTGTCACGCGGCACCTGGCGCTCCTGGATGAGGGCGATGACCGACCGGGTGTCGCACCCCTTCACCACCACCCCGACGGTCGGCGGCGGAGGCGCCACCTTGGCCGCCCGGGCGTCGGCGGGGGCCTTGAACAGGCGCGGCAGATAAACGGCGAGGTTCGCGGTGCAGAAGGGGTTCCAGACGAGGCGCCTGGCTTTCTCGGCCGCCGAGAGGAAGAGCGGGCTCGTCCGGAAGGGGAAGCTCGCCTTCTCGTAACCAAGAAAGATATCCACCTTCTTCTCGCGCAAGAAGCCTTCGGCGGCCTCGCGCAGGCGCGTCTCGATCTCGTGGCTGGCGATCATGGGCTCTTCACCAGTTTCCTGTTCGGGCCGAGTTTCCGGACCTGCTCGACGACTTTCTCGACGATCGCGGCGAACCGCCCCCCTTCCGAGGCCGAGACCCACGTGAACTGGACCCGCTCGGGCTCGATCCCCGCGTATTGCAGCAGGTCTCTCAGCAGGGCGAACTTCCGCCGCGCGACCAGGTTGCCGCTGATGTAGTGGCAGTCGCCCGGATGGCACCCGGAGACGAGCACGGCGTCGGCCCCGTTCTGGAGGGCCCGCAGCAGGAACGCCGGGTTGATCCGGCCGGAGCACGGCACACGGATGATCCGGACGTTGGGCGGGTACTGGATGCGGCTCACGCCCGCCAGGTCCGCCCCCGCGTACGAGCACCAGTTGCAGAGGAACGCGACCACCTTGGGCTCCCACGCCCCCGGAGACGCCGATTCCTGGACCGCCACAGTCTGGCTCATGATTCCCTCAAATCGCGTTGACCGCCTCGAGGATCTGATCGTTGCGGAAGCCCTTGAGGTCGATCGCGCCGGCGCGGCAGGTGGCCGTGCACGTGCCGCAGCCCTTGCACGTGGCCTCGTTGACCACAGCGATCCTGAGCACGGGGTCCATCTCGATCGCCTTGTAGGCACATACGTCTACGCAAGCGCCGCAGCCGCTACAGCGCAAGCGGTCGACGGCGGCCACCTTGCCTTCCGCCTCAATCTCGGACTTCGCGAGGATCGTGGCAGCGCGGGAGGCCGCCGCCCGCGCCTGGGCGATGCTCTCCGCGATGTCCTTCGGGTAATGCGCGAGGCCGCAGACGAACACGCCCTCCGTGGCGAAATCCACGGGCCGCAGCTTCACATGCGCCTCGAGGAAGTAGCCGTCGGCGTCGAGGGGCACCTTCAGGAGCTGCGACAGGGCGCGGTTGTCCTTGTTCGGCTCGATGCCCGCACTCAGGACCAGGAGGTCGGCGTCGAGGGCCAGCGTGCGGCCGAGGATGGCGTCCTTCGCCCGCACCACCAGCCGCCCGTCCTCGTTGGAAACGCCGGGCTTCGCCGCCTCGTCGTACCGGAGGAACACGACGCCCTGGTCGCGCGCCTGGCGGTACCACCGTTCGTTCAGCCCATAGACCCGCACGTCGCGGCAGAGGATGTAGACGCGGGCCTTCGGGTTCAACTCCTTGAGGTGCAGGGCGTTCTTGATCGCCGTGCCGCAGCAGATCCGGCTACAGTACGGGTGCTCCGCGTCGCGCGAGCCCACGCACTGGATCATCACGACGGTCTTGAACTTCTTGACGGCGCGCGGCTCGGCCAGGAGTTTCTCGAGCTCCGTCTGGGTCACCACGCGGTCGTCCTGGCCGTAGAGGTACTCCTTCGGAACATGCTCCGTGGCGCCGGTGGCGACGATCACGACGCCGTGCTCGATCGTCTTGTCTTCACCGGCGAGTTGCGTCTTGAAGTTCCCGACGTAGCCCGAGATCGCCTGGGCGCTCCGGCCGAGGTGAACGGTGATGCGTTTGTCGGCCTCGACCTCCTTGATGAGGTCCGCCAGGAACGCGTCGGTCCTCTGACCGTCGAGGGTGCGGCGGATCGTGCGGAGGTGCCCGCCGAGCTCCGCCGCCCGCTCCACCACGTGGACCGGATAACCCTGGGCCGCGAGGTCCAGCGCCGCCGCGAGGCCGGCGACCCCGCCGCCGATGACCAGGGCCGAGTGGGTGACGGGCAGCTTGCTCTTCTGGAGCGGCTCCAGGTGCGACGCCTTCGCGACCCCCATGCGGACCAACTGCTTCGCCTTCTCGGTCGCCTCGCGCGGCGCCTTCTGGTGGACCCACGAGCACTGCTCCCGGATGTTGCAGAACTCGAACAGGTACGGGTTCAGCCCGCTCGCCTCGAGCGTCCCCTGGAACAGCGGCTCGTGCGTGCGCGGCGTGCAGGCGGCGACGACCACGCGCGTCAGCCGCTTCTCCTTGATCGCCTGGGCGATGATCTTCTGCGAGTCCTTCGCGCAGGCGAAGAGGAACTCCTGCGCGTGGACGACCTTGGGCAACGTGGCGGCGTACTGGACGACCGCAGGCACGTCGACCGTCGAGGCGATGTTGATGCCGCAGCGGCAGACGAACACGCCGATCCGCGTGGGCTCGCCGCGCAGGTCGATCATCGCCGGGCGCTCGGCCTGGCGCTGCTTCGACTCGAAGCCGCCCAGCAGGGCGAGCACCCCGGAGCTGGCGCCGCTGGCCTGGATGACCGACTCCGGAATGTCCTTCGGTCCCGACGCCGTCCCGCACACAAACACGCCCCGCCGCGAGCTCTCGAGCGGATTGAACGTGGAGGTCGTGACGAACCCGTGCTCATCCGCGGCCAAGCGGAGCCGCCGGAGGGTCTCGCGCACCGTCTCGGTAGCGCACATCCCCACGGAAAGCACCAGCAGGTCAAAGCTCTCCTCCGCGAGGCGGTCGTCGTCGGTGTTGTACCGCACGCGGAGGTTCTCGGTGTCGGGGTCGGCCTCGACCGAGGAGACGCGGGCGCGGAGGAAGCGGACGTCGTGCTCCGCCTTCGCGCGTTCCACGAACCGGTCGAAGCCTTTGCCGTAGGCCCGCACGTCCATGGCGAAGATCGTGCTTTCGACGCCGTGCAGGTGCTCCTGGAGGATGATCGAGTCCTTGACGGCCTGCATGCAGCAGATCGCCGAGCAGTAGTCGTTGCCGATCTGCATGTCGCGCGAGCCGACGCACTGGAGGAAGGCGACGCGGGCTGGTTCCTTGCCGTCGGAGGGGCGCTGGATGTGGCCCTGCGTGGGGCCGGAGGCGCTCAAGAGCCGCTCCAGCTCGATGCTCGTCACGACGTTCGGGAAGGTGTGGTAGCCGTACTCGTCCTTGAGGGTCGCGTCGAACTCGTCGGAGCCGAGGGCGAGGATCGCGCCGCCCACCGGGATCTCCAGGTCCTGCGGCTGCTGGTCGTAGTCGATCGCCTCGGCCTGGCAGAGCTTCTTGCAGACGCCGCACTTGCCGCGCGTCTTGTAGAGACAGTTGGCCGCGTCGATGATCGGCACGGCGGGGACGGCCTGCGGGAAGGGAATCCGGATGCAGCGCGTCTTCGAGAGGCCCACGTTGTGCGGGTCGGGAAGGCGGACCGGGCACTTCGTCGTGCAGACGCCGCAGCCGGTGCACTTGGTCTCGTCGACGTACCGCGGGTGCTTCCGAATAAGCGCCGTGAAATGCGGCGCGTCGCCGTCGAAGGCAAGGAGCTCGGCGTTCGTCAGGAGCGTGATGTTCGGGTGCTTGCTCACCTCGACGAGTTTCGGCGAAAGGATGCACATGGCACAATCATTGGTGGGGAAGGTCTTGTCGAGCTGGGCCATGCGGCCGCCGATGCTCGGGCGCCGCTCGAGAAGGAAGACTTCGGTCCCGGCCTCGGCCAGGTCGAGGGAGGCCTGGATGCCGGCGATGCCGCCGCCGATGACAAGGGCTCGCTTCAGCACGTTCACCCTTCCATTCTCTTGGCGGCGCGGGCCTGCTTGCGCCGCGTGGCCGCGACGATCTTGGCCATCATCTCGGTGCCGGCGTTCCGGCGCTCGTCGGAGGAGCGGTAGTGGAGCTCCTCGATCGCACCGTCCTCCCGGGCACGGTTGTACAGGGCCTCGCCCGCCGTCGTGCGGAGGACGGCCGTGGTGTACCCGCCGGGCGAGCCGATGCCGCCGCAGGAGATGTCGGCGTATTCGCAGGCGAAGTCCGTGCAGGCGAAGCACGCCGGCCGCGCGAACTCGTCCATGACGCTGAAAGGAATGTGGATGGCTTCTTTCTTCGACGTCGTGACGATGACCTCGTCCTTGATGTTCAGCTTGCGGACCTGGCCGAGCTTGACCGCGAGTTTCTTCTCGAGCGCCCGCCGCGTCCTGGCGTTGAAGGCGAAGCTCTCCATGCAGAAAAGCCCGATCGTCAGGACGATCGAGTCGGCCGGCAGCACGTTCAGGAGCTTCATCTTCTTGATCGTGAAGATCTGGCAGGGCGTGCCCACCAGGGCGATCCGGTCGAGATCCCCCTTGCCGAGCGACTTGACTTCCCTCACGCTCGGCGAGAAGGTCGTGTACTGCTCGCCCAGCGCGTGGACGGACTGCGACTCGTCAAAGTGCGACCCGGCGGCCTCGATCAGGTCCTCCGGGGTGGTCGCCACCATCGGCCGGCGGGCCAGCGGCCCGACGCGCCGCGACACGATCGCCGCCTGGATCAGATGTTTCTTCAGCGCGTACGTCAGCAGCGCGGTCACGACGCCGCCATCGGTGGCCACCTGCCGCACCTTGCGCGAGGTGGCCCGGGCCGAGGCGAGCCGCCGCTGCGGCCCGATGGGCGGCTTCCAGCCGGTTTTCTTCCGGAGTTCCTGGTCGAGGGCCTTGATCTGGGGGCAGATCAGGTAGCAGACGCCGCAGTGCAGGCATTTCGATTCGTCGGCCATCACGGGGGTTCCGTCCTGCCCGGCCACGAGGGCGTTGAACTCCCCTGCCGAGCAGAAGGTGAGGCATCCGCCGCACTTGTTGCAGAGGCCCTTGTCCTGCACCTCGGCCACCAGGTCGCGGAAGCTCTTGGTGTCGGCGCTCATGCTTTCATGCTCCCCAGCCGCTCTTCAACCTTGGCCCGGAACGCCTCGAGAAGCTCGGGGCGCTTGTCGAAGCCATAGGCGATGAGGTCGTGGCGCATCGCCTGCGCGAAGCGGTCGATCTCCTCGAGGCGCGCGAGCGTATCGCTCGAGGCGTAGCGGCCCTTGATCGCCAGGTACCGCAGGGCCCGCATCACGTCCGTAAAGTTCACCTTCTGCGGACAGCGGGCATAGCAGCGATAGCAGACCAGGCAGTACCAGATCCGCGGCGACGACAGCACCTCCTTGCGCATGCCGAAGAGGATCTGCCGGATGATCTTCCGCGGGTTGTAGTCGGGATCCACCTCGGTGACCGGGCATCCGGCCGCGCACGTGCCGCAGGCGAAGCACCGGCGGATATGCTCGCCGCCCGGTTGCGCCGCCACCTCCTCGGCAAACGAGAGGTCGAGATCGCTCAGGGCAAGGACTTGTTCCTCGTCGGCCATTTGCGTGCTCCTTAGTCCGACACTCAGCTTCAGCAGATGCGAGGTGGATCTCCTGACCCACCGCGCCAGAGACCACTGCCTCGGGCGCCAGAACCGGCACGCGGCAGGTCAGGAGACCCGCCGCGCACGGCGCGTGGCCGTGCCACCCCAGACTAAACGGATGCGGCGCCGCAGATTCCGAAGATCATCTCCACCGCCTGTTCCACGGCCCGCTCGACCGGCGCGGAGAGGCCGGGCCTGACCTCCGGCGGAATCCCGCTCACCTGCCCCACCACGCACGTCACCTCCACTCCGCCGAGTTCCGCCACCTCGCGCAGCAGGTTCGAGGTCGGCAACTGGTGCATCGAGAAGTCATCCAGTTTGACCAGCGGCAAGTCGCCGGCCTCGATGGTCCACACGGCGCCCGGCGCGCGGCCCATGTCCACAGCGTCCACGACGACGATCCGGTGCGGCCGAACGGGGCTGAGGACCACGTTGAAGAGCACCTGGCGGACGCTCGTGCCCACATCCATCGCCAGGACCGCGTCGGGCAGCTCCGGCCTCTCGCGAAGCCGCCGAGCCACGGCCGGGCCGAAGCCGTCGTCGCCGAACAATTCGTTGCCGCAGCCCAAGACGAGCGTCTCGCAGGAGCAGTAGTCCGGCGTCGCGTCGTCGACCGGGGCGCGATCTTCTTCAGCAATTGGCGAACGCATTCAGCACGGCTCCCTGGGGGTCCAGAATCTCCACCTTCACCGCCAGCCGGCCGTCGAGGGCGTGCGTGGCGCACGAGAAGCACGGATCGTACGCCCGGATGGCCATCTCCACCCGGTTCAGGATGCCCTGGTCGTACTTGCCGCCCTTGATGAGGCTCTGGGCGGTCTGCTTGACCGACATGTTGATGGGAGCATTATTATGAGTCGTGCCGACGATGAGGTTCACGTTGGTGACCATGCCCTCGGCGTCGGTCTCGTAGTCGTGGATGAGCGTCCCGCGGGGCGCCTCGACGCTCCCCACGCCGCGCGCTGCCCGGGGCTTCACGGCGACGCGGGTCTCCTTGCTCGTGATGTCGGGGTCGTTCAGGAACTGGACGGCCAGCTCGGCGTTGTGGAGGAGCTCGATCAGCCGGGCGTAGTGGTACAGCAGCGTCTGCTGGGCCGGGCGGCCGAAGGCCTTGCGAAACGCCTCGAACTCGGCCTGCGCCAGGGGCGTGGTGATCCGGTCGCACACGTTGAGGCGCGCCAGGGTGTTGGTCCGGTAGATGCCCTTGGGGGCCGCGAGGTCCATGCTGAACCCTTCGCCCCACGTCTTGGCGTACGGGAACTTCAGGTACGACCACGGCAGCACCTTCTCCTCCAGGTACTCGGTGTACTGGTCGTAGGCGAAGTCGGTGAAGGACCCGTCGGGCTTCATGAGGCGGAGCTTGCCGTCGTAGAGGTTGAGCGCGCCGTCGGCCGCCACCGTGCCCAGGAAACCGGTCTGGATGACGCCGAGGGTCTTGATCGTATCGAGATACTTCGGGAAGATGTTCTCCTTGGCGAAGGCCATGGCGAACTTGGCGAACTCCAGGACCTCCTGGGCCATGGGCAGCACGCGCCCGCGCTCTTCCTCCGTCAGCGGCTTCGAGAAGCCGCCCGGCACGGCGGTCACCGGGTGGATGGACTTGCCCGAGATGATGCTGAGCATCTGGGCGCCCAGGTGCCGGTTGCGGACGACCCGCTTGCCGATCTCCGGGGCCGCCTGGGCGATGCCGATGACGTTGCGGACGGCGGGGTCGGCGTCGGGCCCCATGACGAAGTCGGCGCCGGCGAGGAAGAAGAAGTGCAGGATGTGCTCCTCGGTGAACGCGATCGCGTTACAGAGTTCCCGCAGTTTCCGCCCGGCCGGCGGCGGGGTGACGCCGAACACGGCGTCGTTCGCCTTGGCCGAAGCCAGGTGGTGAGACCACGGGCACACCCCGCAGATGCTCGTGACGATGCGGGGCAGCTCCTCCACCGGCCGGCCGATGCAGAACTTCTCGAAGCCGCGCAGCTCGACGATGTTGACCTGCGTGTCGGCCACGTTGCCGGCGCCGTCGAGTTGAATGGTGACCTTCGCGTGGCCCTCGACGCGGCTCACCGGGGCGATTGTGATCGTTTTTGACATTGCACGTTACCTCCCTTGACCGGGTTTCTGAGGCAGGGGACGAAGACGATTCTGCGCGCCGATGTAACGGTTCAACAGCGCGCGGCGATCCTGGACCTGCTTGGCATCGAGGCCGATCGACGTCAGGGCCCCCATCATGTCCACCAGGGGGTTCGCGCCTTTGCGGATCGGGCCGAAGCAGCCGCGGCAGGGCATGTACCCCTTGACGCACCGGGGCACCTTCGTATGGCCTTCGGCCTCCGTGCCGGCGGCGCAGCCAGCCCGCGTGACCGGCCCGAGGCAGAGGAAACCCTGCTCCATGAAGCACCGCGTGCTCTCCCAGGGCTCGTCCTGCTTGAACGCGACGTTTTCCAGCAGCCGCTTGAGGGTGCCGCCGGAGGCCTTCTTCTCGCGCTTGACGGGGCAGTCGTCGCAGACGGACCGCTCGGGCAGCACGAAGGGCTTGCCGCCGAGGAGCGACGTGAGCGCCTGGACGATGAGTTCCGGCGCCGTGGGGCAGCCTGGAATGTAGACATCGACCTTGACAACCTCGTCGAGCGCCAGCACCGACTCCAGAAGCGGCGGCAGGTTCTCACTCGGGTTCGGCGCCGACTCGGTTGTCTTCGAGCCGCGATAGACCTTGTCGAGGAGTTCGTCGCGCTTCCACATGTTCGCGAGGGCGGGGATGCCGCCGAAGCAGGCGCAGGAGCCGAGGGCGATGAGCGTCTTGCAGCTCTTGCGCATCGCCTCGGCCACGTGCTTCTCTTTCTCGTTGCGGACCCCCCCGCTGACGATCCCGACGTCCGCCGGCGGGATCTCGAGCGTCGTGCCGTCGCCCATCGCCCCGAAGTACTTATGGTCCGCCAGGACGGGGATGTGCACGAACTCGAGTTGCGGCAGCAGACCGAGGAGCGGTTCCCCGATATCGAGGATGCTGACCTCGCACCCGCCGCAGATGTTCAACCATTCCTCCGCCACTTTCGCCATGTTCGCGTCTCCTTTCTGTGCGGCCAACGCCCGCGGTTCACGCCGGCGGGGGCTCGCCTTCCACCACGACCTCTTTCACCACCCGACGCGTATAGAGGAGGAATTTGCCTTCCTCCTCGACGATTTGCGTTTCGAACCCCTGCGCTTCGCACTCGCTCTTCTTGGCCT
>Ga0315275_10005159_pt1 | contig 12327 bp, 14 predicted proteins | sample YL17G03_0_MG_FD_205557 | JGI IMG/M metagenome (GOLD analysis project Ga0315275, IMG submission 205557) | Sediment microbial communities from Yellowstone Lake, YNP, Wyoming, USA - YL17G03_0 | ecosystem: Environmental > Aquatic > Freshwater > Lake > Sediment | place: USA: Wyoming | collected... | reverse complement strand
ACACATATCCTCTGTGTAATTCCAGGGGAATACGACCCACCGCCAGCTAATCTCGTCCCCGTAATAGTCTGGGGTGAACTTACTCCCGTTTATGTGGCGAAGAGTCGCTGTCTTCACTACGAGAGGGTTCATTGTCTCGACATACTCCTTGGCGACCCTCATACTCTCTCCGGTGTCAGTGATATCGTCAACAATGAGCACCCTCTTACCCCTTAACTCTATTCGAAAAGGGTACTTGATCTGGGCAGAGCCGTCTGGGGTGGCAGTGACGCCCCAGTGCTCCACTTTTAAGCTCACAAGATCCTTCACAGCGAGAAAGTCGCATAGGACACGGCTAAGCACCCAGCCGCCTCTGGCGAGGCCAACCATGAAGTCAAGCCTGAACTTAGAGGCTATGATTTTGTCGGCGGTCTTCTTAGATAGTTCGTAGAAGAGGTCCCAACTCATGACCTCGCAGTCGAACTTGTCGGACACATTTAGTTGAGTTGGGACCCAGGGGATAAAACGGTTCGGGTCGCTACGAACAGAATAATTTAAGAGAGAGGCTCCGAATCTCCGCATCGGTGAACCGTGAGAATGACGTATTGCTCGAAATGTGGAGCTGAACTGCCTGAGGGAGGAGGATTTTGCCCTAAATGTGGAACGCCTGTCCAATCTGCTGGGGTAGTGTACCGTAGGGACTCAACTGGCTGGCACGTTGGCAAGGTGCTCGCCCTCATCTTCGGGGGCTTCATGCTGCTCCTCGCCTTCGGCCTCCTCATGGGAGGAGGGGCGATGCTTTGGACTCAGACCGCCATCGCCGATCAGAATGGATACATGATGACCAACCCCGCACACCTCAGCGTGGCGAGCTACGCTATAGTCCAGAGCGGGATCGATGTGCACATGAATGGGGGTTGGATGATGAGCCCCTCGAACCGAGACATTATATCAGTGAAGATAACCGCCACCTCAAACAACGGAAAACCCATATTCATAGGGTTAGCATCTCAGCAGTACGCCCAGAGCTATCTAAATAACGTCAACATCGATAAGCTGATCTCCTACGAGTGGGTGACAAATAGGATGATGGATGATAAAGGAATCCCCGCCTACCAGACGATACCCGGGGGGACACCCTCATCCCCGCCCTTAACTCAGTCTTTCTGGGTCTCCCAGTCATCGGGTGCTGGGACGCAGACCATCACCTGGACTCCATCTATGGGTGAGTACTGGGTGGTCGTCATGAACACTGATGGTTCAAAATCTGTGGACGTTAATGTACAGGTCGGCGCACGTGCGACCATTCTTACCTGGATAGGTTGGGGCATGCTCATCGGCGGCCTAATGATCGCGCTAGTGAGCGTCATTATCCTCTACTTCGGCGCCTTCCGTCGCCCATGATCCCGGGAACCCTTTTTAAGAACCGGCGCACCTCCTTCTTGAAAGCGCCCAAGGAGATATAACCTTGGGCACCACTGAGGATGTGAGCAAGTTTGGAGAAGGACTATAAGTCAATGCTCGATAGGGCGTATAAGGATCTGCCAGTGCAAACAAACTTCATTGACAGGTTCGCTGTCCCACGGGCAAACATAGCACTCCAGGGCCGTAAAACCGTCATAATAAACTTCAAGGAGATCGCCGAGCAGCTCCGCCGAGAACCCGACCATCTTCTAAAGTACCTCACCGGCGAGATGGCGACGCTGGCCAATTTCGATGGAAATCGCGCCCTCTTCCAGGGAAAGCATAACGCTGAGTCCATTCGCGGGCTGATCGACGCCTATGCGAAGAAGTACGTCATCTGCCCGGTCTGCGGCCGCCCCGATACCCAATTAATCAAGGAGAAGCGTCTCTGGTTCCTCCAATGCGAAGCATGTGGCGCGCGTAGCAGTATCGGCACGAGCTGAGAGATATGAGTGAGGTCTACCTCCGGACGAGCAAGTACGGGAGGGATACCCTCGTCGCGGTCTGCGATGCAGAGCTTTTAGGTCAGACCCTAAAAGGCGGACGCGTCCCCTTCAAAGTCAGCGAGGAGTTCTATAAGGGCATACCTGGCAGCGTCGAGGAAGCCATCGAAGCGATGCGTCACGCGACAATCTGCAACCTCGTTGGAAAGCGCATAGTCGAGGCTGCCATCTATAAGAAGCTAGTTCACGTTAAGGCTGTCATCTACTTAGGAGACGTTCCCCACGCCCAGATAGTTAAGTTCTAGCTTGTGAAACGTCTTATACATCGAATAAGCTCTGTAACTCGGTGCAATTCTCGTGAATTACAGGATCAAGGACATCGAGCTCGCCCCGAAGGGTGAGTTACTCATCGAGTGGGCACAGGATCATATGCCCGTCTTAACTCTCATTAGGAACAAGTTCGAGGTCGAGAAACCCCTGGCTGGCGTTAAACTTGCTGCGTGCCTTCACGCGACGAAGGAGACCGCCGTCTTAATCCGGACCCTCGAGGCGGGGGGAGCGCAGGTCTCCCTCTGCGGCTCCAACCCCCTCTCTACACACGACGACGTGGTTGCTGCCCTCGCCGCCACGGGGACAACGGTCTACGCGTGGCGTGAACAGTCAAACGAGGAGTACTACTGGTGCCTGAACAAGGTCATCGATCAAGAACCTACCGTCACAATGGACGATGGCGCCGACCTCGTCAACATTCTCCACTCTAAGAGGACCGAGAAGCTCAAAGGGGTCAAGGCGGGAAGCGAGGAGACGACGACCGGTGTAATCAGGCTTCGTGCCATGCACAAGGACGGCGCCTTGAAGTACCCAATAGTAGCGGTCAATGACACCCCAACAAAGCACATGTTCGATAACCGTTACGGCACTGGTCAGAGCACGATAGACGGCATCTTACGCGCCAGTTCTGTCATGCTAGCGGGAAAAGTCTTCGTCGTCGTAGGTTACGGATGGTGTGCCAGAGGAGTCGCCACACGCGCTCGGGGTATGGGTAGCCACGTAATAGTCACCGAGGTCGATCCCACTAAAGCCCTAGAGGCCGTTATGGATGGGTTCCAAGTAATGCCCCTCATGGACGCCGCTAGGATGGGCGACATCTTCGTCACTGTAACGGGCGACACGAAGGTAATAGACGAGCAGCATCTCAAGGTGATGAAGGACGGCGCCATGCTTGCGAATAGCGGCCACTTCAACGTAGAGATCAATATCCCCGCCCTCGAAAAACTATCGAGGGGGAAGAGGAGGATGCGCCCCGACCTCGACGAGTACCAGCTCACGAGCGGGCGGAAGCTCTACCTCCTCGGGGAGGGGAGACTTGTTAACCTCGCCGCCGCTGAGGGGCATCCCAGCGAGGTTATGGATATGAGCTTCGCTGACCAGGCCTTGGTCGCTGAGTGGATACAGAAGAGCAAAGGTCTCAAAGTTGGTGTCCATGATGTCCCCAGGGAGATAGACGAGATGGTCGCCAGCATCAAGCTCCAGTCTATGGGCGTCAGGATAGACGAACTCACAGCGGAGCAGAAGAAGTATCTCACAAGCTGGCGCGAGGGCACAGTTTAACTCATCATCACGCCCTTCTCGGTCCTCTCCAGTATCCCCCTCGACACCAGGTAGTCAAGGGTCTCCTCCGTCTCCCCACTGCTGTATCCCTGCTTCGCCATCTCCCTCACAAGCCAAGCGGTGCCATACTCGAAGCCGGGTATTCTGATGGTGCGCAGGAGCTGGTTCGTGCACGCCTTGATGCGTGTTTCACCGCGCTGAATAGTACCGTAAAGGGTCTCCTCCTTCGCGGATAGGGGGCGGGCATCGATGCCAAGCTTCTTCCTTACGTAGTCAGGAAAATCCCGCGTCATGGTGCCACCATGAAACGTGAGGACCCTCTTCGGTTTACATCGGCGAATGAATCCTAGGAGGCTCTTAAAGTCGGCGTGGTCACTGAGGGCGAAGGCCCTCTGGCGACCCCCGAAGAGTACCGCCCACCCCGAGGCGAGGGCAGGCTCTAGGTTCTCGTAGGGGAGCTTAGACCCCTTCGGTGAGATGATGGCGCACTTCCCACCCTCGATTAGCTCTTCTCCCTCACTGGACTTGTAGTCATAGTACTCAAGACTGTGTCCAAAGTCCTTGTAGACATCACTCACCTTCGTAGCGCTTTTCGCAGTCACTATGGGGAGCTTTGTTAGGCTGTTGAAGATGCGTATGACCTCTTGAGCGTTGCCTATGGAGTCTGTCTTGAATAGAGGTATTCTGCCGGATGGGATCGCTTCCATGGTAGCCCAGCGCACCATCTTGAGGGCGACATCCCTCCTCTTCGGGAATGAGAACATTGGGGCGCCAAACGTGGTCTCGATGATGAGGATGTCACACTGCACCGACTCGGCGGGACGCATCGTGTAGGACTCCTCTAGTCCTATGTCGCCCGTGTAGAGAACTGTGCCCTCAGGAGTGTTCACCTCAAACTGGACGCTGCCGAGGACGTGCCCCGCGTTATGGACATGGACCTCTACGTCGTTAACCTTGATCTTATCCCCAAATTTGATGCGTTGCCAGTTGTCGAGATGTTTCCAGCCGAGGCTGTGAAGAAGTTGATGAGTCTCTTCGGTGGCATACTTCTGCCTCTCAGGGAACTTGAAGGCGGCCGCGTGGTCAGCGTGTGCGTGGCTCACGAAGACTGGGTAACCATGCCCATTTCCAGTGGGGTCTAAGACGACTCCTGACCCTTTGCACTCGACGACGACGCCGCGCTGCTGCCTTACCCGAAGTGCCACTTTTAAGCCTCTAACCCGTCTGGAGCGTGATTATAGCCCGTGCCAAGTCTCCGTCGCATTTAACAAGGGTCTCACGCGCCTTCTCCATGCTTACCTTAGCCTGCTGGGCGACTAGGAGGACGTCCTCCTCGGGGATCTGTAACTGGGGTTTTTCCACCGTAGGGGCAACACTCTGAGTGGATACAGCCTGCGGTACCCTTTCCGTAGTCCTACCCCCGGTTATCTGGTACATTTTTTGTCCCTGGACGTTGATGCTGGTGACCATTGGTTGCTCGATTACTATCTCCTTTCCGGGGCTCTGAATAATTACCCTGGTTACTCCCCCTAGTTCCTGCATCTGCATACCCATGCGCTGCATCATTCGACGCGCGTTACGCGAGTCCATCTTGGCCAAAAGGCTACACCTTATAGAATGGGGGTGGTGTCCGGGTTTAAAATCCTTAATGGCAGGTCAGCAGGTGATGTGAAAAAGTGGCTTAATTAGGAGGCAAAAGCTGCTTTTACAGTGTTACGTAAAAGCATCGTGATGAGCATGGGACCGACTCCCCCCGGAACCGGGGTGATGGCTGATGCAAGTGGGCTGACTCCCTCGTATTCTACGTCACCGAATACCTTCTTTCCCTCGTAGTTGTTTCCATTGTCGATGACGACGACGCCCTTCTTGACCATCTCAGCGGTGACGGCACCCTTCTTGTAAACTTCAATGCAGAGGATGTCGGCCTGATTGACGAACTCAGGTAAACGGGTATCCCCCGCTGCGAAGGCGGTGACCTCAACCTTTTTATTGAGTAAAAGGGCAGCCATCGGCTTACCGAGCCAGCTCGTGAGGCCGGCGACTACCCAGTGCTTCCCCTCTAGGTCAATGTTGTATCGTTTTAGTAGCTCTATGATGGCCTCAACGCCCGCTGGGAGGAAAGACTTCTCCCCGAGGACTATTTTACCGAAGGTGACTGGGCTGAGACCATCGACGTCCTTCTCGGGGGCGATGGCCTCAACGATCTGTCCCTCATTTACATCCTTGGGGGTAGGGAGTTGGACCATGACGCCGTGAATCCTGGGGTCTGCGTTCAACTTCTTGATGAGGGATACTACCTGCTCGGTGGTAGCGGTCTCGAGGTGGTGGAACTGGGCGGCAATACCGACCTCCTCGGCGCGCTTCACCTTGAGGTTGACGTAGCGGGTGGAGCCGGGGTCTGCGCCGACGAGGATTAGGGCGAGGGTCGGATTGATGCCCTTAGCCTTGAGCTTGTCTACCTCGCCCCTGACCTCCTCCACGATCTTCGCGGAGGTCTCCTTGCCATCGAGGATAACAGCCATGTCACGCAAGCCCCTTGATGATACCGTTCTCGTCTATGTCCATCTCTTCACTTGCGGGGTGGGTTGGTTCCCCCGGCATGGTGCTTATATCACCGCAAAAGGCGATGATGAAGCCTGCGCCAGTGCTGGGTTTGAGGTTGACGATGGGGAGGATGTAGCCCTCCGGTGGGAGGCCCTGTAGATCCTCGTTGTCAGTAAGGCTGAGTGGAGTCTTCGCCATGCAGATAGGCAGCTTGTCGAAACCGAGCTTCTCTATCTGCTTCAACGCTTTCCGGGCATCATCCGTGAGGCGTATGTCTGCTACCCCGTAGATCTCCTTTGCGATGGTCCTGATCTTCTCCTCGACCGGCATCTCCAAGGGGTAGAGGTAGTGGAAGTTGTTGGGCTTCTCCAGCTCCTTAAGGACAAGGTTTGCTAGCTCAGTGCCCCCTGCTCCACCCTTAAGGACTGTATCGGTGAAGGCGGCGGGGACATTATTCTCCTTAGCCCACTCCATGACGGTGTCAATCTCCTCCTGGGCGTCGTTTAGGAAGTGGTTCATGCATACAACGGGGTGGAGGCCGAACTTCTTAGCGTTCTCAACCGCCTTTACGAGAATGGGGAGCCCCTTCTTTACGGCATCGGAGCTGGGCTTGTCGATGTCCTTATACTTGGTGCCTCCGTGTCTCTTAAGCGCCTTTATGGTGGCAACAATGACAGCAACACTTGGCTTGAGGCCACCAGCGCGGCTGGCAATGTTGCAGAACTTCTCCATACCGAGGTCGGCGCCAAAACCGGGCTCAAGGACGACATAGTCAGTCAGCTTCTGAGCCATCTTTATAGCTGTGAGGCTTGGGCAGCCGTGGGCGATATTTGCGAATGGGCCGCCATGAATTATGGCGGGAGTTCCCTCGATAGTCTGGACGAGGTTCGGCTTAACCGCATCTTTTAGAAGTATCGCCATGGCTCCGACTACCTGGAGCTGTCCCGCCTTCACAGGCTTCCCGTTCTTGTCATAAGCGACTGTGATCTCTCCCATGCGCCTCTTGAGGTCCATAAAATCGCTACATATGGCGTGAATGGCAGCTATCTCTGAGGCGGTGGTGATCTCGAACCCACTCTCATAGGGGATGCCGTTGTTCTTCCCCCCGATACCGATGACGATCTTCCTCAGCGTCCTACTCTCGATGTCAATGACGCGCTTCCACATTATGTCGTGGAGGCTTATTCCGAGTTCATTGCCCCTGTTTATGTGGTTCTCCATGATGCTTGTGAGGAGGTCGTGGGCGCAGGTGATGGCATGCAGGTCACCTGTAAAGTGAATGTTAATATCCTCCATAGGGAGGACCTGAGCATAGCCGGCGCCGCAGGCACCGCCCTTGACGCCGAATACGGGGCCGAGGCTAGGCTGACGTAGGACGACAATGTTCTTCTTCCCAAGCTTGCCGAGAGCCTCTGCGAGGCCGATGCTCATCGTCGTCTTCCCCTCGCCGAACTTAGTGGGGGTGATAGCTGTGACGATTACAAGTTTACCATCGGGCTTGTTCTTATTCCGGGTGTAAACCTCGGGGCGTATCTTCGCCTTATACTTGCCATACATCTCGATGTCATCGGAGCTGAGCCCGAGACTCGCAGCGATCTCCGTGATGGGTTTGAGCTTAGCGCTCTGTGCAATCTCTATTTTCGTCGGTAGAGCCATAGGCTTTCATAGGAATATTCTATGCATCTGTTTTAATAACTTGTTTAATGTTAGCGTAAATAGAACCGTGATTTATGTTGGTTAAGGTCACATTCGTAAAGATCGGGTACATCGCTACGACCACCCTGATCGACGCCCTCCTCGACGAGAGGTCGGGACGCAAAGACCTGCAGATGAGAGTTGTCTCCTCCAGCGTAAGCATGGAGGAAGACGCCTCCATCGAGGTCGCCAAGATAGCCGCGGGGATACCCTCGGACCTATATGTGGTAGTCTCTCCCAACGCAGCGATGCCAGGACCTACCAAGGCGAGGGAAGTGCTCCGCGCAGCGGGGAAACCCATCATAGTTGTTTCGGATGAGCCGAGCAGAAAGACACTGAAGGAGAACCCCGTCGAAGGGGTCGGCTATATAGTCGTCACGAACGACCCTATGATTGGGGCGAAGCAGTCCTTCCTTGACCCAGTCGAGATGGCGCTCTTCAACGCGGACGCAATAAAGGTCCTCGCCGTAACCGGCTCCTTTAGGATCGTGCAGCAGGAGCTGGACAAGGTAATCGAGCAAATCGGTAAGGGAGAGAAGCCGACGCTTCCCCAGGTGGTCATCGAGAAGGAAGCCGCACTCGCAGCGGCACAAATCTCCAATCCCTATGCGCAGGGCAAGGCTATGGCTGCTTTTGAGGCGTCTCGCCGAGTCGCCAACCTCAGCACAGAGGGTACATTCAAGGTCGAGGAGCCGGAAAGATATCTGCCTATCCTCGCCGCGGCCCATGAGATGCTCAGGCAAGCAGCAAAGACCGCTGATGAGGCCAGGGAGGTGGAGAAGGCTAACGACACCGCCACTCGCCTCTCCCACTTCAGCAAGGGTGAAACCCGGAAAAAGACTAAGCTGAGTGACAAGTTCGAGAAGTAGTTTACGCATCAGACTCGGCGCCACGCCTCGTCTTCACTGCTACGCCAATCTTGAACGCCTTCATTTCTTCGCTTAGGAGTAGCGCCTTGCCGACGCCTATGACGTCGGCTTTCCCCCGGATTATAATGACCTCGTCACCTGGACGTATCTTCTCCCCTGCGCGGAGGACATGCTTGGCGAAGACGTTTTTCCCTTGAGAAACGAACTCCGCTGCCTCCTCGCTAACAGTGACGGTGTAAGCTAGGTCAGGGACTCGCTCCACGAGGCACTTTGCGGCGGCGATAGTGAGGGTGAATAAGCCGTCGTTTGGGCGGAAGTTTGCTAGTAGGGCTTCGCCCAGGTGGATGTGCCTAATCCTGCCCGTGTTTCGAGAGTGTAAAATCTCCACATCATCCGGAAATAGGGCTAACCCGGCCCCAGGGCCGAATTGGTACTCGGCTACAGCCCTTATCCGCCTCAGCTCCTCGTCCAATCTACCCCAGACTGGTCGCCTAGCCTTTATAAGCCGATTTCCCCCTCAATAGTGAGGCTCCGTTATGCGCTGCGAGGTATGCGGAAGAGAGATATTGGGTCCACCCCAGCGGAGAGTAATAGAGGGGGCGAAGCTGACGGTCTGCTCAAAATGCGCCCAGTTCGGTAAATCCGAGTGGGCACCTGGCAGACCAGCACCAGTAAACACCCCCAGAAGGGCGCAGGTATTCCCACCGCCCAACCCACGTCCTCGCATAAGAAACGACGTAGAATCCGTAGAACAACTAGAACTCTCCGAAGACTACGGCGCCAAAATCAGGAAAGCGCGCCAGAAGCTCGGCCTATCCGAGAAGGACCTTGCAAAGAAGATGCAGGAGAAGGAGTCGGTAATCAAGAACCTCGAGAAACAGGAACTCACACCTGATAACAAGATAATCACCAAGATCAGGAAGTACCTAAGCATAGACATCGTGGAGCACATCGACGCCTCCAAGGCTAAGATACTGGCGAAGCCCACGGGGGCTAAGACCATAGGGGACATGCTCCGAATGGATACTGAGAAGGGCGACGAGAAACCCTGACGGCGTCTGAAATGAACGAACGCCAACTCATTCTAGTCACAGGCGTCCCCGGCACCGGAAAGACCACCGTCTCCACACTCCTCGCTACCGAGCTGGGCGCCGAACACATCGAGCTCACCCGCCTAGTCAGAGAGGGCGGCCTCAGCCAGGGCTGGGACCAGGAACGCGCCACAGTCATCGCCGACATGAAGGCCCTCAGACATGCCATAGCCAACATCCTCAACAACACCATGAATCCCTTGATCATCGACGGCCACTACTCTCCAGATGTCGCCCCCCGAGAAGAGACCACACTCGTCGTCGTCCTCCGCCGCGCTCCTTGGGTCATCAGGGAGGAATTACAAATCCGCGGGTACAACACCCACAAGGTCAGAGAAAATGTAGAGACAGAGCTAATTGGTACATGCCTTACCGACGCCCTCGCTGTCCAGGACCCAGAAAAGGTCTGCGAGATAGACACTACCACCCAGACCCCCGAGGAAACCGTTAAGCTCATCCTCGCCGTCCTCGATGGGGAGGTAAAGTGCGGCCATGGAGCAGTGGACTGGATGAATAGCCCCGAGGCAGAGTCCCTCCTGAGGGAACTCTAAAATGTACATTGTGGTTCGATGCCCGGGTTGTGGGGAACTCATGCTTGCTAACACCGCTAACCAGACCCGAACCTGCCCCCACTGCAACCACCGCGCCGAGCTCAAGACCTTACGCATCTACGGCCGAGCCGAGACACCCGGGGAGGCCACCGAGCTCATGAAGAGCCTTAAGGCTAAGGAAGGCGGAGGCGAGGACTATACTCCCAGCTTCAGACGCCTAAACCCATAATCTTACCGCTAACAAGACACAGCCCCCAACACGCGAGCTTTCTCATTTTTATATTAGGGCAGGGTATCTGTGGTCTAGAGGTTAAACAAGATGGCGGCTGTAACCAGCAGAAGGTTCTTCGAGGAACTCGGCCTCCTCGTCGGTAAGCCCGTAGCGGTATTCGACACCGCCGGCAAGTCCTACGACGGCGAACTCCTCGGCTACGACTCCAACACGCTGAGCATCTGCCTGGGCAATGTAAACACCGAGCGCGGCAAGGCTCACAGAGTCTTCATCGCCGGAAGCAGCGTCGCCCGAATCCTAGCCTCTGAGAGGCCATTCAACCTCGAGGGGTTGAAGGAGAGGCTCGATAAGGTGTTCCCCAACATGGCGCAACTCATCCCGGAGGCACGTATCATCATAGTAATGGGTAAGATTAGGCTCAACGAGACCGGTGTCATCGAGGGGACGGGTCCCGCAGCCGATAGGGTAAGGGACATCTTCCAGAGATTCAAGACAGAAACCCAGGGCTAATTTTTTTTAACCCTAGTAGGTACGACGTGTACCCTTTTTCACGTTTAACACCAAGGTGAAATACCCGTCACCACATACCCAGAGCCGATATGGCCTTCGAGCTCAGAGACAGGGACCTCATGGGCAGGATTGGCCGCCTAAAGACTAAAAGCGGTACAGTAGAAACCCCCGCCTTTATGCCCGTAATCAACCCCCTAACCCAGGTCATCCCCTCTAAGAGGATGAGAAAGGAGTTCCATACCAACATCGTCATCACAAATAGCTACCTAACTAAGAAGAACTTCTCTGACGTCCTTAACCTCGACGTCCACAAGCTACTCGACTACGACGGCGTCGTCATGACCGATTCGGGCGCCTACCAGATACTCGTCTACGGGGGGGTCGAGGTCACCCAGCCAGAGATTATAGACTACCAGAAAAAGATACGCAGCGACATAGCCGTCATTCTCGACATACCCACCGGCTGGGATGTCCCACGCGAGAAGGTCGAATATACCGTTGAAGAGACACTCCGTCGCGCAGAGGCCGCTCTTCCGCTAATAAAGGACAGTGATGCCCTGTGGGTAGGCCCCGTCCAAGGTGGGAGGCACCTCGACCTCGTCGCCAAATCTGCGCGCAAAATCGGCGCGATGCCCTTCCAGGTCCACGCCCTTGGTAGCCCCACCGAGGTCATGGAGCGTTACATGTTCCCAGTATTAATCGATATGATAATAGCTGCAAAGCGCAACCTACCTCCCGACAGACCCCTCCACCTCTTCGGAGCAGGCCACCCCATGATGTTCAGTCTTGCCGTAGCATTAGGCTGCGACCTCTTCGACTCCGCAAGCTACGCCATCTACGCAAAGGACGGGCGATATCTCACCCCACACGGCACACTCCGCTTCGAGGACATCAATTATCTCCCATGCTCCTGCCCAATCTGTAGGAAGCACACCGTGGATGAGCTCAAGAGTACGACAAAAGCGGAGCGGGATCGGCTCCTCGCTGAGCATAACCTATACGTCTGCATGGCCGAGATAGACGCGGTCAAGCAGGCTATCTTTGAGGGGAGCCTTTGGGACCTTATAGAGAGGAGAAGCCGTGGCCACCCCGCCATAACGTCATCTCTCAAGCGACTCTGGGAGTACCGCGACGATCTAGAACGAGGAAGCCCCGCCTTCAAGGGCCATGGTGTCTTCTACTACGACTACCACAGCCTCGCACGCCCCGAGGTCACACGGTATGCCCGCCTCCTCACAGAGAACTACAGAAGGCCAGGCAGGGCTGACACTCTCCTACTCGTCACTGCGCCCTCCCACAGGCCCTTTAATGGCAGTGACGAGTACAGGCGCCTCAGTC
>Ga0315275_10005156_pt1 | contig 12329 bp, 7 predicted proteins | sample YL17G03_0_MG_FD_205557 | JGI IMG/M metagenome (GOLD analysis project Ga0315275, IMG submission 205557) | Sediment microbial communities from Yellowstone Lake, YNP, Wyoming, USA - YL17G03_0 | ecosystem: Environmental > Aquatic > Freshwater > Lake > Sediment | place: USA: Wyoming | collected... | reverse complement strand
ACCTCTTCCGACGTCACGACATCTCGGGCGGTGCCAAGGTGCTCTGGGTAATCTTCCTGATCATCCTTCCCTATCTCGGCGTCCTCGCCTACGTGCTCACCCAGGGCGGCGACATGGCCGAGCGCAACCAGGCTCAGGCGACGAAGGCGCGGGAGGAGATGCGGAACATCGTCGGCTTCAGCGCCGCCGATGAGATCCGGAAGCTCGACGAACTGAAGGCGAAGGGCTCGATCACCGACGCCGAATACCAGAAGCTCCGCGCCAGGCTGATCTGACGGCGCGACCGCGGACCCTGGGGTCATTTCCCGGTTCACACTTCCGCCGGCTTGCCGCGTTCAGAATATAGAAGTTGTTGCCGTCGACCCGTTGCCAGTCGGTGGACGTCCCGTCGGGACAGGTCACGCGAGGGATAGGACGTCCAAAAGCGCATTTCTGTCAAGGGGAGGACGCGAGTGCGCGTGCTTTGGGCGCGCGCCGGAAGCGACCGGGGCCTGTGTGCGGTAATCCGGGCGGCGGAGTGCTGCTCGAGGCACGAACTTCGCCTCTGCCGGCGTCGTGGCGCAAGGCGGGGTGTGGTAGCACGGTCAGGGTTTGCGATCGTCAATACTCGTGGCGGGGCCTGATCATCCTCATCGGTCCGGCTGGTCCGGCACAGGGCTGTTGAATCCGCCATATGCGAAATAGCCGATGGTGTATGCAACGACCGTTAAATCGACAGCAAAGGGAAGCCAGAAACCAGCGACGAACGGTTGCCTGGCGTTGGAGAGCACGAGCCAGACCATGAACGCCTTCTCTAAAACACTGTAGAGGGCGATCGGGAGGCGCCACGCGGGGAATATCGCCGCGCCCATCATGAACAGGCCCATGAGCCCGACCATGATTCCCCAATGCTGGATGATGATCGTGTATTCAACCAGAAAGGGAAGTTTTGCGATGTTTGGCGTGGCCCAGGAGGGGAAGAATGCAAAGATCCCTATAAGCGCCGTTCCCGCACCGGTCAGCAGGTAAGGGTCGGAAGGTTCGGGAAAAAAACCCCTCAAGATTTGGCATGTCGAAGCTGCTCCTGCGGCAACGCGGTTGGACCAATCTCACCGGACTGCTCGGCAGCGGCGGCATTTCCTGGCCGGGGACGAAAGCCTGCCGGCTCGGGTGCAAAGGATAGGTCATTCCGTGCTTGTCCGTCTGCCTCCCAGGCCCAGCAGCCATCCTGGAGCAACCGGTGATCGAGACGATGTTCACGCACGCGAGCCTGCAGGCACACGCGAGTGACTGCTTCGAGGCGACGAACTCAGGGCAGTCAATGTCGCTGATGGGTCGATTCCTGCCGGTTGCAGATGTGGATCGCCGGCGCCATGTCTTGGGCGTCTTTCATGGCTCCGCGAATCCCTCGCGGCAGCTGACGCTGGATTTGGTTGATACCGCTTGCGCCGTGCAACGTTTTCGGTCCGCCGAAAACGAGCTCAGGCGCGTGACGTCGAGCCTTCGATCCGGTCTTCTTTCCGGCGAGCGTGTCTGCCTTTCCGCTCGCCGGAAAGAAGACCGGATCGAAGGCCTGTCACCCCCACACCTAGCCCATCTTTGCGGAACTGAAAGGGTCCGAGGTCCGGTAGGGGAATCCCGCGGTTGGAATCTGTCCAACCCTGTGGTTATCTGCACCCTCGAGCGGGGCGTCGTTACGGCGCTGCGACAGGGAAACGCATGAACATGGAACTCGGCCTGCTGGTGCTGACAGCCGTTTCGATCGGCTTCGTCCACACCGTCCTCGGGCCCGACCATTACCTGCCATTCGTCGCGATGTCGGCGGCACGCAACTGGACGCGCCGCAAGACCATGCTCGTGACCGCGTTCTGCGGCGTCGGCCACGTGTTCGGTTCTATCGTCATCGGCTGCATCGGCATCGCTATCGGCGCGTCGCTGCACCGCCTGCAGTGGCTCGAAGGTGTGCGCGGCGACCTTGCGGCCTATGCCCTGATCGCCTTCGGTCTCGTCTACATGGCCTGGGGACTCAAGCAGGCGTGGCGCAGCCGGAAGCATTCGCACGATCACATCCACTCGGACGGCACCCGTCACCGCCACACACACGGCCACCACACGCAGGACGAGCATTTGCACGTCCACATCCAGCTCGACACCGACAACCTCCGCAGCATCACGCCGTGGGCGCTGTTCGTGATCTTCATCCTGGGCCCCTGCGAGGCCTTGATCCCGCTGGTGATGTACCCGGCGTCGCATCACAGCTGGTGGGCGCTCACCGCGGTCGTGCTTGCATTCGCGGCGGCGACGATCGCCACGATGACCACGATCGTTTACCTGGCCATGCGCGGTCTCGAAAGGTTCCCGCTGGCCTCGGCCGAGCGGTATGTCCACGCCCTGGCCGGCGCCGCCCTCAGTCTTTGTGGAGTGGGCATCGTCCTCGGCCTCTGACTGGTGCGATAATTGGCAGACGCTTTCCCGCCAGGCATCGTGACCATGTCCACCCGTTCCGTCCGGCCGAGTCCCGGCCTCGCCAACGTCCGCTACGAGATCCGCGGCAAGCTGGCCCGTCGCGCCCAGGAAATGGAGCGCATGGGGTACGACATCGTCTCGCTCAACATCGGCAACCCGGGTGCCTTCGGGTTCCGCACGCCGGAGACCATGCGGCTCGCGATGATCGAGAACCTGCGCGCGGCAGAAGGCTACTGCCACCAGAAGGGCATCTTCCCGGCACGCGAGGCCGTGGTGATGCAACAGCAGGAGCGGGGCGTCCGCGGCGTCACCGCCGACGACGTCTTCATCGGCAATGGCGTCAGCGAACTGATCGACCTCACGCTGCGGGCGTTGCTCGCGGCCGACGAGGAAGTGCTGGTCCCGAGCCCCGACTATCCGCTCTGGACCGCAGCGGTGAACCTGAATCGCGGCCGTGCCGTCCACTACCCGTGCCGCCCGGAGCGCAGCTTCGTGCCGGACCCGGAAGAAATCGAATCGCTGATCACGAAGCGCACGCGCGCCATCGTCGTGATCAACCCGAACAACCCGACGGGTGCGGTCTACCCGCGGGCGGTGCTCGAGGCAATCGCGCGCATCGCGGAGAAGCACCACCTGGTGATCTACGCCGACGAAATCTACGACCAGATGACGTACGACGGCGCCGAGTTCGTGCCGATGGCCACGCTGGTGCATCACACGCTGTGCTGCACCATGAGCGGCCTGTCGAAGGTCTACCGGGCCTGCGGGTATCGCGTGGGCTGGGCCGTGTTCTCGGGCGACCTGGAGAATGCCCGTGAGTACCTGTCGGCGCTCGAACTGCTGTCGTCGCTGCGGCTCTGCAGCAACGTTGCCGGTCAATGGGCGGTGCAGACCGCGCTCGGCGGCTACCAGAGCGTCAAGGAACTGGTCCGTCCCGGTGGACGCCTGTGCGAGTCGCGCAAGGCCATCGTGGACGCCGTGGCGCGGAGCAAGTACCTCTCGCTCACCCCGCCGCGCGGTGCGATGTACGCCTTCGTAGGCGTCGACACGCGGCGTCTGCCGGGCTTCGACGACCGCCGGTTCGCCATGGACCTGCTCGAGCACAAGCACGTGCTGGTCGCCCCGGGCACGAGCTTCAACGTGGCGTACAACACCCATTTCCGTGTCACCAACCTGCCGGAACCTGAAGTGCTGTCCGACGTGTTTGGCCGGATGGAAGAGTTGCTGGACAATTACGCCGCCGGCGACGAGCCCGTGTCGCGACCGACGCCGCTGCGCGCGGTCGAAGCCTGACCTCGAGTACCACCTAAGGTCTATTTGGTATCTCCCTGAAGGATAAAGGGAAAATAGTCGTCGATCCCGACGAGTTACGCCCCGGCACGACCTACGTTGCGGTCACACGCCGCCTCGCGCATTTTCTGCGCGCACGCCACGACGCGGCTTGCCTGGCGCGCGGACTGCGGGTCTGGCCGACCCCTGACGTGGTCACGTGGCCGGAGTTGCTGCGCCGTCAGTTCGAACTCGACCGCGCGGCTGGCCGGACTGCGGCCCGTTGGCTCGACGCCAGCCCCGGCCTGCTCGTCTGGGAGCAGATCGTCCGTCGCGACGTGGACCTGCGGCCGGTCCTGCTGCCGTCCGGTCTGGGTGCCGTGGCGCAACGTTCCTGGCAACTGCTCCACGCCTACCGCATCCCCGTCCGGGTCCTGACCGAGGACGCCAACCCTGAAGTCCAGTCGTTCGCCCGCTGGGTTGCCGAATTCGGGCGCTGGCTGGAGCAGGGCGGCTGGCTCGATCCCGCCCAGGCCTCGCTGACAATCGGCCCGCTTGCCACCGACACTCCGGTCGAGTTCGTCGGCTTCGACCGCTGGACGCCGGCACAGGCGGCCTTCCTCGAGCGGATCTCGGCACAAGGCGTGCCTGTCACCGTGCGTCCAGCAGTGCCTGCAAACAGCACGCTCGACGCCCATGTCGTCGAATGCAACGACTTCGATGCCGAACTCGAGACTGCCGCGCGCTGGGCCGCACAATGGCTGCAGTCGCGGCCGGACGAGCGGCTTGCCTTGATCGTGCCGGATCTCGTGCGCGAGCGGGCGCGGGTGCGCCGCGTCCTCGACCGGGTGCTCGTTCCGGAGGCTGCATTCACCGCCGGGCCGGCACCCGAATCCACGGCCTATGAACTCGCAGCCGCACGGCCCTTGCTGGGCCGGCCGGTGGTAGCGGCCGCGCTCGGTTGGGTCGCTGCCTGCATCACGCCGCCAGATCTGTCGACAGCCAGTGCGCTGCTGCGCGGCGCGCATGACGGGGCCGCAGTCGCCGAGGCGTTCGCTCGTGCGGAACTCGACGTGATGCTGCGCCAGTCCGGCGTGCCGCAAGCCGGGCTCGAATACCTCGCACGCGAGGCCCACGCTCACCGTTGCCCAGTCACCGCGTTGGAGTTGCAGGCTGCCGCCGCGCGTGCGCGAACCTGGACCGGAGCGCGGCTGCCGAGCGTGTGGGCTCCCGAGTTCTTCGGACTGTTGCGCGACGTCGGCTGGCCCGGCCCCGATCCCGACAGCGCCGAACATCAGGCCGTGCAGCGCCTGCAATCCCTGCTGGGAGATTTTGGCGCGAGCGACGACGTGGCTGGCCCGGTGCGGGTGTCGGCCGCATTCGCCCACCTGCGCGACCTGGCGACCGAGACTGCGTTCGAACCGCAGGAGATCGCGGCACCGCTGCTCGTGATCGACCCCGACACGGCGCTCGGCATGCATTTTGATGCGATCTGGGTGTGTGGACTCGATGCGGCTCGCTGGCCCTCACCGGCGATTCCCGATCCATTCCTGCCGCGCGAATGGCAGGCCAGGCAGGGCGTTCCTGGCACGACGGCAGAGTTGTCCGAACAGCAGGCACGACGAACCCTGCAGCGACTGGTGGCCTCGGCGAGCACCGCGTTCTGCAGCGTGCCGCGCTTCGAGGACGAGGCGCCGCTGCTGCCGAGCGCGCTGGTCGCCGGCCTGCCGCATGTCGCTGCCATCGAGTTGTGGCGCGGAGCGCCGGCAGCGTCGGCGCAATTCGCTGCGCGTCCCGTGCTCGACAAGCTGCTGGACGGCTCGCTGCCCGCCTTTGCGGAACACGAAGTCGTGAGGGGTGGCGCCCGGCTGCTCGAACTGCAGGCCGCGTGCCCGTTCCGCGCGGCGGTCGAGTTGCGCCTGGGCGGCGTCGAACTCGAGCACCCGGAGGCTGGCATCGCTGCCACGGAGCGCGGCAAGCTCGCGCACGCCGTGCTGCAGGCTTTCTGGGACGAAGTGCGCGAGCAGTCGACATTGCTCGCCATGACAGCGGATCAGCGTGCCACGCTCGTGCGCACGAACGTGCAGGCGGCGCTGCAGCCGTTGCGCGCCATGGCCGACGACATCGGCGCACGCCTGCTGGATCTCGAGGAGCGCTGGCTCGAAGCACGAGTGCTCGAACTGCTGCAGCAGGATGCAGAGCGCGCGCCGTTCACGGTCGAGCGAGTCGAGGACGCGCAAGTCATCGACGTGGGCGGCGTGCAGACACGCATCGTGCTCGATCGCGTGGATCGCCTGGTGGACGGCACATTCGCGGTCATCGACTACAAGACTGGCGCGAATGCGAGGCCGGCCGCGTGGATGGGTGAGCGCCCCGAACTGCCGCAACTGCCGTTGTACGTGCGCGCAATCGGCCAGGACCGGGTGAGCGCTGTCGCCTTCGGCATCGTCAGCAAAGGCAGCACCGAATACCGGGGATTCGCGCGCGACGGCTCGGTCTTCCCGCAACTCAAGCCGTTCGACGCCGTCAAGGCGCCGTTCAAGGACTATGCAAACTGGAGCGACCTGCTGCAGTCCTGGAACAGGCGGCTCGAGTCACTGGCGCGTGAACACGCGCAGGGCGACGCGCGACTCGCGCCGAATCCGGCCAAGGCTTGCCGCTATTGCCACCTGCCCGGAGTCTGCCGCTCGGCACAGGCGCTGCTGGAACCCGAGGAGGGCGACGATGCAGCCGGCTGACCTGCTGCATGCCGACCGGGAGGCGCGTGCGACGGCGCTGCGCGTCGACCGCAGCTTCATCGTCCAGGCGCCGGCGGGCTCGGGCAAGACCGAACTGCTGACGCAGCGGTTCCTTGCGCTGCTCGCCGTGGTCGATCGACCCGAGGCGTTGCTCGCGATCACCTTTACGCGCAAGGCCGCGGCCGAGATGCGCAACCGCATCCTCGAGTCACTGCGGCAGTGCGAGGACCCGCAGTCGAAGCTGCGCGACGACACGCGTGCACTGGCCCGCCGGGTGCTGGAAGTCGATACCCGCAACGACTGGGGCCTGCTGCGCAATCCGAGTCGCCTGCGCGTGCTCACGATCGACGCGCTCAACCAGTCGCTCGCACGGCGCTTGCCGGTGCTCTCCGGACTCGGCGCCGGGCTCGGCATCGACGAAGACGGCCTCGAACTGTACGAGGAAGCCGCCGAACGCTTGCTCGCACACCTGCCGTCCGACGATCCGCGCCTTGCGGAAGCGGTCGCCATCCTGCTCGGGCACCTCGACAACAACGTCGGCAAGCTCATCGGGCTGGTGAGCGGAATGCTCGCACGACGCGAGGCGTGGTTGCCGGTGCTGCCCGCAAGCGTCGACGACTACGGGCAGGAGGGCGCGGCGCGATTCGCGCTCGAGGCCGCGCGCGCGGAGATCGTGCAGGATCACCTGGCGGCGCTGGTCGCCGCGTTCCCGCCGCTGCTGCTCGCCGAAGCCTGCGCATACGCTCAGGGTGCGGCGACGGTGCTGCGCCAGGAGGGCAAGGAATCACCGCTCCTTGCCTGCGGCCCAGCGGTGCCAGGCGCGGCGACCGACGACGTGCCGCATTGGCGGGGCCTGGCTGAATTCCTGCTCACCGGCAAGTGCGAACCGCGCAAGAGCTTCACCGTCGCCGTTGGCGTGCTGGCGCAGGACAAGAAGCGCCCCGAACTCGCGGCGCTCAAGGCGCGCATCCAGTCGGTGGCCGAGGAGTTCGCGCGGCACGAGGAACTCTGGGAGCCGCTCGACGCGACCCGTGCGTTACCGCCGCGCGAGTACCAGGATGCCGAGTGGACGGTACTCAAGTCGCTGCTGCTCGTCGTGCGGCTGGCGGCCGCTGAGCTGAAGTTCGTCTTCGCCGAGCGCAAGGCCGCCGATTACCCGGAGTTCGCCGCGGCCGCGAGGCAGGCGCTCGGTCCGGCGGACGAGCCGACCGACACTGCGCTCGCTCTCGATGCGCGGCTGCGACACGTGCTGGTCGACGAGTTCCAGGACACGTCCGAAGCGCAGGTGCAGTTGCTGCGGAGCCTGACGGCGGGTTGGGAACGCGGCGACGGCCGCACGCTGTTCCTCGTCGGCGATCCGATGCAGTCGATCTACCGCTTCCGCAATGCGGAGGTCGGGCTGTTCCTTGACGTGCGTGACCGCGGACTCGGTGACATCGAACTCGAGCCGCTGACCCTGCGCGTGAATTTCCGCTCGACGCAGCCGCTCGTGCAGTGGGTCAACCGGTGTTTCGCCCGCGTGCTGCCGCCACGCGACGACGTGCTGCATGGCGCAGTGAAGTATTCGGAAAGCGTGGCGGCGCCGCAGGCGACGGCGGCAGGAGGCGTGCACGTCCATGCCTTCCTGCGCAGCAGCCGGCGGTTCGAGGCCCAGACCGTCGCCGACGTCATTGAACGACGTCACGCGGAGAAACCCGACGCGCGCATCGCGATCCTCGTGCAGGGACGGAGCCACCTGCTCGACATCGTGGCCGAGCTCGCACGCCGTGGTATCCGCTTCCAGGCAACCGACATCGACCCGCTGGGCGCGCGTCCGGCCGTGCTCGACCTGCTGGCGCTGACCCGCGCACTGGCCCACCTCGGTGACCGCGCCGCGTGGCTTGGCGTGTTGCGAGCGCCATGGTGCGGCCTGACGCTCACCGATTGCCTGGCGCTGCTCGGGGGTGACCGGCATGCATCGGTTCCGCGCCTGCTGCGCGAGGAGTCGTTGCGGCAGAGGCTGGAACCCGCGTCACGCAAGCGGCTCGAACGCTGCCTGCCGGTGTTCGAGCAGGCCCTCGACGAAAAGCGCCGCTTCGGACTGCGCGACTGCGTCGAGCGTGCGTGGCACGCACTCGGTGGTCCAGCGACACTCGGCGACGAGCGTGAACTGGACGAAGCGCAGGCCTACCTCGATGCGCTCGGCGACGTCGAAGACGATTCGCCCGGCGCGCCGGTGGATCTCGCCCGTCTGGGCCAGGCGCTGCTGGAACTGTACGCCCCCGCGCATCCGCGACCGGACACCTGCGTCGAACTGCTGACGATCCACAAGTCGAAAGGCCTGCAATTCGACACGGTGATCGTGCCCGGACTGGAGCGGACGGGGGGCAGGGATTCGCCGCCGCTGTTGCGCTGGCTCAAGGTGCCGAAGCATGGCGGACACCAGTTGCTGATCGCGCCGGTGGCAGCGACCGGCGCCAGCGAAACCAATCCGCTGTACCAGTGGCTCGGCATTCTCGAGCGGGAAAAATTGCTGCAGGAGAAACGGCGCCTGCTGTATGTCGCCGCGACGCGCGCCGAACGCTCGCTGCACCTGCTGGGCTCCTGCGAGGTCGTTGCGGACAAGAAGACCGGCGAGCTGAAGGTGCGGGAGCCCGACCAGGGCACGGCCCTGCAGTTGCTGTGGGTCGAGCCGGGCATCAGCGGCGAGTTCGCACGCAGGCTTGCCGAGACCGGCGACATCCAGGGCGAGGCGGGGCACGTCATACCGCGCGACCCCGTATTGTTGCGTCTGCCGGATGGCTGGCAACGTCCCGCGACGCCGGTGGCCCCGCCGATTCTCGTCCGCAACCTCATGCGCGCGACCGCCGCGACCGCGGTCGAGTTCGACTGGGTGACGGAGACTGCGCGCCACGTCGGTACGGTGGTGCACCGTGAGCTGCAGCGTAGCGCACGCGCGGGTAGCGGCTTGCCAGACGACGAGGCTGGACGCCGCGCCTTGCAGCGACGCCATGCCGCCGAGCTCGCCGAGCTCGGCGTGCCGTACGAGCGTCGTAACGCGGCAGTTGCGAAAGTGCTTGAGGCCGTGCGGCGGACGCTCGACGACGAACGCGGGCGGTGGCTGCTCGATGCGTCGCACCGGGCGGCACAATCGGAGCTGGCGCTGACCGGGGTCGCCGGCAGCGGTCTCGTCAGCATCGTCATCGATCGCACCTTCGTCGATGCGACGGGCGTGCGCTGGATCGTCGATTACAAGACCAGCGGCCACGAAGGCGCGGGGCTCGACGAATTCCTGGACAGCGAGCGCGAGCGTTACCGCGAGCAGCTCGAGCGCTACGCGCAGCTCATGCGTTCCTTCGGCGACGAGCCGATCAGGCTCGGACTGTACTTCCCGCTGCTGTCGGCGTGGCGCGAGTGGGCGCCGGGCTCGGCGGACTGATCAGAGCGTGCCGCCGACGCTGAACTGGCGTCGACCCGATGCGTCGGCCGGACCCAGCAGTTGCAGCGAACGATCCATCGCCGGCGGCACCGGTCCGCGCGGCATGAGCGTGCCTTCGAACGCAAAGTTTCGCGTGCGGCTCAGCGTGAGCTGCGCGTCGACCGCGAACGGGCCGTCCTTGTCGGCGACCTGCGCCGTCAGGTTTGCAGGATCCGGTGGCACCGAGAGCGACGGCTTCGGCTGTGCAGCCGGAAACACCGCGTGAAAACTGCCCACGGGCGCGTTGCGCGGCGGCGGCGCCACCAGTCCGTCGAGATCGAGCGAGCCCTTGAGGGTCGTGGGCCAGCCCTGTTGCAGGTCGATCGCATCGAATTGCCCGGTCGCACGACCCTGCCAACCTTTTGGCATGCCGAGCGGCAACGAGTTCAGTGCCGCGAGCGGAAGCTCGAATCGGGCCGTGCGCAGTTGCACGTCGCGGCCGGCAAACGACAGCTCGAAGTCGGTCTCGACCGAACCATCCGCGCGTGTGAGTTTGGCGTGGCCGGCGATGCGGCCTGTCAGCAGCCGGACGGGCGCAATCTTCCAATCGGCATCGCCGATGGCAGCGCCACGCCACGACAGTGCCGTGGCTCGTCCCGACCAGAGTGAACCGCCAAACGCGCCTGCTTCGACGCCGGCCTTGCGCAGCGGGCCAGCCGCCATGCCTGCCGGCAACGTGACGAGTGCAAAGGCGAGCAGGGCCAGCACGCCGAGCGCGATCAGCCAGCGGGTACGTGGTGTCACGGGAGACGTGCTGTGGGAATGGAGTGCAATCAGCCCGCTGCGCCGGCGTGTTTCAGGCTCAGCGTCGCGTTGACGAGGCCGGGTGCAGCGCCACCGACCGTGGCGGATTCGATGCTCACGCCGTACTGCTGCTGCAGGTTGGCGAGCCAGGTGACGAGCGCATCGAACGGCGCGCCCTCGATGCGCAGTCGCAGGCCGTTGTTGCCGTCCGGACTCTGGTCGCGGAGCGAGGCGCCAAGCCCGGCTTCGCGCGCCGTGCGGTCGACCAGCACGACCAGGGAATCGCCGCCGCCTCCGGCCTGCGCCACGCCAGCCGCGGCCATGGCTTGCGCCGCCGACGCCTGCATCCAGGCAAGATCCGCAGTCTTCTGTGCGACGCGCGCAGCCATCTTCTTGCCGGACACCTGGAACGGCAGCACCAGCACGAGGTAGACGAGTGCGATGCCGACGAGCGCGCCGGCGACATAGACGAGGTTGCGCTCGCGTTCGTTCAGGTTGTCGAACCAGTCACGGACGTTCATGCAGCCCCCAGGCGGACCTGCAGGCGACCCTCGACCAACTGGTCGCGCGGGTTCGCGGATTGCAGTTCGACCGTCGCGCCGTCGCGGCTCATGGCCTGCTTGATGCCGTCGAGCGCTTCCACGGTCGGTGCGACAAGATGCAACTCGAGCACACCCGACCGGTAGCTGATTGCTTCGAGGTGTGTAGCCGGCGACTGAGCGATGGCCTGTGCCAGCAACGACATCGCCGGGAGCAGGGCATTGCTGCCGCCGCCGGCGCGAGCCAGCACGCCCTGGATCTGCGCGCGCGGATCGACGATCGGCTGCCCGGGCAGGATCTGGTGGAAAGTTGCCGTGATCTGCGCGTCGAGCTGCTTCTCGGCCTGGTGCAGCTGCCAGAGTTTGAAGCCCTGCGTGCCGAGAAAAGCAAGCAGCGTCGCGACGGCGAGCGCGGCCGGCAGTCGCCATTGCTGCAGCTGCGAGCCGAACGACGTCGGCGCGGCGTAGGCGCCCTGCAGCAGGTTGATCGGCCTGGCAACCGGTACCTGCGAGGCCAGCAGCGGCAGCGTGCCGTCGGGCAGCAGCTTGACCTGCAGCGTGGCGGTGCGCGCCCGCAGGCCTTCGATCGTGTCCCGGTGTGCCTCGTAGTCGGCCGTCGATGCGTAGAACGTGACGTGTTCGCCGGCTTCGGTCTGCTCGCCGAGCGCGAGTTCGCACGCGGTCTGCAACGATTCGGCGTCGAGGGCGTAGGCGGATTGATCAGGCCGGTTCACGTGCAGCGTGCCTTCGTCGAGCACGAGCACCAGCGCATTCGGTGCGGACGGGATCAGCGAGGATTCGGCATAGGCCGCGTCCGGGCGGATGCCTGCGGCGTCCCACAGCGCTTGCCAGCGTTCGAGCGTCGAACGGGCGACGATCGCGACGGGCATGGCGCTCGACGATGCATCGCGGTGGCCGATGGCGAAGTGCAGGTTCTCGAGATCGGAGGCGAGGTGTTCTTCGAGGGCGAACGGGACTGCTTGCGCGATGCGGGCCGCACCGCGGACCGGTGGCAGGTCCGGACGGGCCAGCGTGACATCGGAGGCAGGCAGGACCACCACGGTGCGGCGGCCCTGTGACAGGGTGAGCGCGTCGGCGATCGGGCCGCTCTGGACGTTGCCCGAACGGGCGCCGCTG
>Ga0315275_10005154_pt1 | contig 12333 bp, 9 predicted proteins | sample YL17G03_0_MG_FD_205557 | JGI IMG/M metagenome (GOLD analysis project Ga0315275, IMG submission 205557) | Sediment microbial communities from Yellowstone Lake, YNP, Wyoming, USA - YL17G03_0 | ecosystem: Environmental > Aquatic > Freshwater > Lake > Sediment | place: USA: Wyoming | collected... | reverse complement strand
ATTATGGGCTGAAAATCGGACCTCTACATAACGAGAAGGCCTATGATCCGCGCGATGAGCGCTTTGATTTCGAAAAGGCGACAAAGGCTGCAGCAAAATACATTAAGGATCTCAACAATACGGAAGCGCAAGCCTCGGGACTCCTGATATTAGCGGCCTATAACTGGGGGGAGACCAGGGTGAGAGAGATCATCAGGCAGATGCCTGAAAATCCGAGGGAGAGAAACTTCTGGCTCCTTCTGAGCCGAAAGACGATCCCTCAGGAAACCTACGATTATGTTTTTTACATCTTCTCTGCCTCCGTCATCTGTGAGAATCCCCGCCTCTTCGGTTTCGATTTCGATGGCCCTCTCTCATAAAAAGAAAAAAACTGATGGGATGGGAAGGGACAGGTTGAGGAGGGAGGGTTAGGAGTCCTTTCGCTTTATCAATTTCGAGAAGAATCCTTTTGTCCCTTTTTCGTCAGCGAGGTTTTGTTGCCCCTTCCCTTTCTTCAGAGGTGGCTCAATCAAACCTTCATCAGAGGGTTCCATAACCTCCGCAAAACGACCCTCCCCGAGAAACCGAAAGACAGGTCCTTGAGGGCTCAGGGCCACCTCATCATTCAGTTTTAGAGGGGTTTGAATAGAGACGGGTTGTCGATTGACCTTCACCGATCCCTGCCCGGTAAGGTCCTTCATCCAGTACTGATTTTGACTGAAGAGAATCTGGGCATGCTGATCGAAAATGGCCGGATGGTCGAGAATAAAATCACATTTAGGGCTTCGACCGATCATCACAGGCAGTTGTTTAAACGAACGGATGGTGGGACCATATTGGATGCTCAGAGGCACTCTGCTCATTTGAACCGGTCCCTCTTCGGAGGCCTCCCCGACAGGAGGGCTGGCAGGAGGTTTTGCAGAAGAAGGTCTTTCATTGAAGGGTCGTGGAGGTTCTATTTTAGATCTTTTTAGAAGAGGTGACGGGAGCGGGGGAGGGGGAGGGGTTTGAACCTCAGAGGAGTCTTCCTGGATCTGTGTCAAAAAACTGACCTTTGGCCCTCCCTCTCCAAAGGCTAAGACATCTCCATTCTTAAGATAAATTTCTTTGATCCTTTTGCCATTCACAAAAGTTCCATTGGCGCTATGGTCCACCAGTTTGAATTGATTTCCTTCTCTCATGATTTCAGCATGATTCCGGGAGACCAGGGTCAGGTCCGGGGGAAAGCAGACCTGGCTGGAGGGATGGCGGCCGATAGAAAAGGCAGAGTCAGAAAACTCCTGAATCTCACCCTTCAAAGGCCCGAGGATATGAATGAGTTGAACAACGATCATGGGTGGACGTTTCATTTGATCAACTTTCGATAGTCAGAACACTCGCAATTCTTAATCTCATGGATACTCGTTTAATTATACTGAAAGATAGGCATTGGTCAAGTTAAATATTCTCTGTAAGAACAAAAGGCTAAACGATAGAGGTACAGGAAAAAAATATTGACAAGACGATGGAAAAGGTATTTAATAGAGGGAATTTCGAAGAAGAGTGTTTTGGGGTGACATTTTGGCAAAACAACTCAAATAAGAGGGGTGGTGTCATGAGTAATCACGAAAGGGGCTATTTAAGGAAAGGCTATAGAATTGGGTTAATCGTTTATCTTTTCCTGTGGACAGGGCCCGTTGTATTTCTTAATCTTCCTAACCCGGGCCTTTGTATTGAAAAGGTCTTTCAAATCAGTTCCATAATTAACAACGAAAGAATCAAACAAAATACCGATGGACATTCTATCTTTCCACTTTCCGATGGCACCCTTGTTCACAGCGGTCTCTATCCGGGCGAATCGGGAGGCACTGGGGCGCTTAATTTTACGAAATTCGGGCTGAAAGGACAGATCGAATTCAGCAGAGATTTTTACAGTGTGTCAAATAGTCTCTCCCCATTTTCGGCCGTCAGAACGAGTGACGGAGGTTATCTGATCGGCGGCAGGTCTCTTGATCAGAATAATGGTTTTATCATTAAGTTCGACCAAGACCTGAGCGCTCCTTTAGGAGAAGAGCTCAGCCTGGGCAATTCTCGCGTCGAGGTCATGGTCGCGAAAGAAACCTCAGAGGGTGGATATATCGCCGGGTTGAGGATAACCCCTCCGTTCAATGTCATATCGAACGTTCAACCGTCTCCCTATACGGCGATCTTGAAGTTAAGAAGAGACTTATCTGCGGAGTGGCCAGGACCAGCGCGCCTAAGTCAGATCGAACTCGTCTATGACATTTTTGAAACCGACAACGAGTATGTGATTTATGGCAAAAGAGTTGTCGGAGGCACGCATCTCCGGTTATTCGGCGTTAAGAAGGATGGAACGTCCGAAAACTGGAGTTATGATATCACTATTCCATTCCCTGCCACTGATTTTGCCAGGGGATCAACGATCGTCGAGATCAGGACCAACCCCAGAAAACTGATGATAGCCCATGACTATTTTAAGGATGGGAAGAATGCGATTCTCCTTCTTCCGTTTATCCCGGGCCCTGGCAATTCCCCATCCCTGGGCAAGGTCATGGCAGGAGATGGGGATGTGAGGCTAACCGGTGTCGCCTGGGGCCCCACACTGCTTCAGTCAAAGGACGGTCATTTTCTTTTGGGAGGCTTTGCCATAGGGGCCGGGGGCAGACCTGAAACGCTCCCGTTTCTTGTCAAGTTGGAATACGATGACAACACCAACAGCCTCCTCAATGCCCCTCTCTGGCAATATGTATATTTGTCTGATGGGAATAATGATGGAGGGTTCAATGGATTATCAGAGCTTTCCTCCGGAGAGATCGTTTCCGTCGGATCATTCGAGTCCGGTATCGCCCATTTTACGGGCTTTGCAGAAAACGGGATCAATGAAGGGTCTTGCTTTGAAAGATTTCAGACAGACTTCAGCCTCCTGGACGAAAGGATTGAGATCCCTCCTCAGATTCTCCTGAAAGAACCTGTTTTCGTATTCCCAGAGCAAGAATTTGCAGACCCGATATCCCTAAGTCCCCTCACGCTACAAAAATCAGAGGCTCAGGTGGTTTTCCAATGCGGTCAAAAGCTCCAGAATATTGGAGTCACTCCTACGGGCAAGGATTTCGGGTGTATCGCGACAGGAGACACGGCAAATCAAACCGTCACTGTCAAGAACACCGGAGGAGAGAACTTAACCCTTGAAAAGATTGGGGACCCTGTCGCTCCCTTTGTTAGAACGATAAGCCCACAGGTTAAGAATCCTTGCACTCCTGGAACGATTCTCCGTCCGGATGAAAGCTGTGTCATCCTGGTTCAATTTGCGCCTGCGACTCCAGGGTCCTTTTCATCGAGTCTCAGCATCACGTCCAATGATCCTGATGAAAAACTGGTCAGTGTTGGACTTACGGGTTCCGGAGGTGAAAGGAATATCATCGTCTCTCCTGCGACTGTAAATTTTGGAATCGTCCCGGAAGGAGAAACGTTGGATAAGACGATCACGGTTACCAATGGAGGGACGTGTCCTATAAATACCCTCACACTTAGGACGATTACTAATCCTGTCCCACCTTTCAGTATCGTTCCAGGGGGGACAACGTGCAAAGCGGGTCAAATCCTTAACATAAATGAAAGCTGTTCCATCGTTACGCGATTTGCCCCGATGGGAGCGGGACAATTTGTCTATGGCTTTGATATTCTATCGGATGACCCTGATCAACCCGCCGTGACGGTACACCTCAAAGGAGGCTCCGGTCCTGACCTTGTGGGAGATTTGGTCTCTCCTCTTATCAAACAGTGCAGAACGACCTGGCAGGGAGTGCAGTGTACGGTGACGGCTGTTGTCAGCATTATGAATATCGGGACGAAGGATGCGCCCCCTTCCTGCCTGGGCATCTATCTCTCGGGTCCTGGAGGATTCAATTGGGGAAGCGATCCGGTATTGATGGAGACCGAGGTGAACGGGCTCAGACCGGGAAGGAGCCAAGCGAGAAGATTTATCGTGAGGCTTCCTCCGGGGGAGACGGGGGCGGGCCTATCTCTCAGTATCGTCAATGACTGCAACAGCTGTATCATTGAGGCCCGTAAGGACAATAATATCAAATCATACCCGATTCCAAGATAGGAATTTAAGAGGTCCGTGTCCAAAATCAACTCCGTTGGCAAATCCGATGTGGGCCTGAAGCGCTCGAACAATGAAGACGCCTTCCTGGTAGATTCAGAGGAGGGGTTCGGAGTTTTGGCCGATGGCATGGGTGGGGCAGCTGCAGGAGAAATGGCGAGCCAGATCTTCGTGAAAACCGCCTCAGAGGTCTTTCTGGATAAGATTGCCCGGTCCCCTAAAAAAGGGACGCCTGAACGGGTTCGAGAGGCCTTTGACCTGGCCAATCGAAATATTTTCAATCATGCCGGCAAGAATCCCGACTGTCAAGGGATGGGCTGTACTGCGGAGCTGGTGGCTTTCGATGACCAGCGTTTCGTTCTGGGTCATGTCGGGGACAGCAGAACCTATCTTTTCAGACGGGGCGAGTTGAGACAGCTCACTCGGGATCACTCCCTTGTGCAGGACCAGATCGATCAGGGTCTGATTACCCCCGTTGAGGCGAGAAGGCATTCGCTTCGAAATGTCATTCTGAGGGCTGTCGGTGTCAGCGAAAGGTTGGCCGTCGACCTCATTAGCGGAACGAGTGTGTCAGGCGATCTCTTCCTGCTCTGCTCAGACGGGTTAACGGATATGGTCGATGACCCATCCATTCGGGAGGTTCTTTTGATCTCCCCGGATCTTGATCAAAAAGTGGAGAGGCTCATCGAACTGGCAAAATCCGCAGGGGGCCATGACAACATCACAGTGATCCTATGCGAAATGATGGATTCCCACTGAAGGCGATCGCCTGGGCGATCTTAATCGTCAATTTATCTTTAATCCCTCCCTCTTTGTTGGCTGAGCAAAAAGGCTCGTTGAGGCCTTATCCTTTACCTATCGTCGAAGCGGAGGGAGTCCTCTCAGGTTGGCTGATGCAGTCTGGATTTGAGGTTTCGCGCTCCTCTCCAGAAACCGGAACAGTACGATTGACCGGCCTGAAAGGGGAGGAAATCTGGGAGGTGATCTTAAGTCCCCGTTCCCCATTGGCCTCTTCTGTTCAGGCCGAGCACACCCTGAAAGGCCAGCCTGATCCCGCCAGGCTGGAGGCCCTGTGGACTTTTTTGGAAGGGTATGTGAAGGGATTGGACGGGGGAGAGAAAAACTCAAGGCAGGGAATACCGGCCCGGGTATTGTCCAAAAGGGACGCTGTGGTTTGTATCAAAGCCAAGGAGAAGAGTGAGCCCATCCAGTTCTCCGGTTTTGTGGTGGCTGGAAGAGGCTTCATTCTTGCAACGGCGCATGATCTGAAACGGGTCGAGGAGATCCGCGTTACCCTGAGCAGCGGTCAAGAATTGAAGGGGGATCTGGTTAAGATCGATTCGAACAGAGACCTGACGCTGATGGATGTCCATTCCCTTTTTCCTTCCTTTATCTCTCTGGAACAAACGCGCGACCCGATAGGGAGAGGGGAGGAGGTTTATTCGATTGGCTGCCCGGACGGTCAGCCAGGGGTGATTCATACGGGTCGTATTCGCGGGCCTCTGCAACAGGTGGATGGGTTGCCTCTCTGGCAGGTGGAGATGGAAATTCTGCCCGGGAGCAGCGGAAGCCCTGTGTTTGACGCAGAGGGGAACTTCGTCGGTGTTGTGAAGGGCAGATATCGGGGGACGGCGACAGTCGGTTTTTTGATTCCCCTCGAGACGGTGATCGAATTCCTGAAGGAACGATGAGGAGAATCGAGCTTTAAATGAATTATGGCCGGTATCAGATTGTGAAAGAGTTAGGGAAGGGGTCGATGGGAGTTGTGTATCAGGCCTACGATCCACAGATTGATCGGTCTGTGGCCATAAAGGTCTTGCGTCAGGATCGGCTCACCAGCGAAGCCTTCACCCAAAGATTTCTCAGAGAGGCAAAGGCCATTGGCCGGCTCTCCCATCCCAATATTGTCACGGTCTATGACGTGGGGGAGGATCAGGGGACCGTCTATATTGCCATGGAATTCCTGGATGGGGAGCCTTTGCATAAGATCATGGAAGGGAAGAGATTCAGTTTGCAGGAGACCCTTCATCTAGGGATTCAGGCAGCGGAGACACTCGATTACGCCCACCAGAAGGGAATTATCCACAGGGATGTGAAACCCGGCAATATCATCCTCCAATCCTCGGGCCAGATCAAGATCACAGACTTTGGCATTGCCCATATTGAAGATACCTCTGCCTCTGTGCAGACGCAGTCCGGGGAGATTCTGGGTACGCCTGCCTATATGGCTCCTGAACAGGTCATGGGGCAGCCCATCGATGGCCGGTCAGACCTCTTTTCCCTTGGGATCATCTTATATGAGCTCAGCACGGGGAAAAGGCCTTTCGGAGGCGAGAACCTGACGGCGATCTTTCATTCCATCACTCAAACGAATCCTCCTGAGCCGGCAAAGATCAATCCGGACATTCCTCAGAACCTCTCCCAAATCATCCTGAAATGCCTGTGGAAAACACCGGATAAACGGTTCGAAACAGGCAAGACCCTGGCAGCGGCCCTCCAAAGCTGTCTTAAAGAAGACGACCTGACTCAGGTGACATTCGGACCTCCTGTCAAAAAAAAGAAAGGGATCCTCTTTTTTTTACCCCTCCTATTGATCTGCCTCCTGGGGATAGGAGGACTCACCTACTATTTTTTCATTCCGAAGCCTCCCCCTGCCAAAGTCAATACAAGTCCCGCTTTCCTCAGAATAGAAAGTACTCCCCTGGGTGCCCAGGTCTTTGTGGACGGAACATTCAAAGGCAAAACACCCCTTCAGTTAAGTCTCTCCAAGGGAAAGCATGAGGTGCGTTTGACTCTACCGGATTATTATGATTGGGAAGCCCAGGTACAAGCGGAGGAGAAGAGCGAGACTCCCCTTCTTGTCCGATTAATCCCGATCGGTGACAAAAAACCATAACCCCTGTCTGAGAAGGAGAAGATTATGAAGATCGTCAAATATCTTATTTTTGGGTTGATGGCCACTGGAATCCTCTTTGGGAATAAGGTCTGTTACGGCCAAATGATTTCTGGCCAGGGAGCCCCTGTCTTTTCCACTCAGGATCTGAAGGGGCAGACCCTTGACTTATCCCAGATGAAGGGACGCCCCATGGTCATCCTCTATTTTTTTGATGTGGACTCAAGGCCAAGTCAAGAGGGGTTACTGAGTCTCAATCAATTGGCAAAACAATATAAAGAAGCGGACCTGGTGGTCTGGGCCATCACGGTCTCTCAAAAAGAGAAAGTGGATCGATTTATGGCAAGTACCGGCATCACCTTCCCGGTCCTTCTTGATCGATCCAATATTAGCGACCTTTATCAGGCCCGTTTCATTTTGCCTACCGTTTGTATTATTGGTCCTAACCTGAAAATTCTTGATTATTATCAGGGGGGAGGAAAAACCACTGAAACGATGTTGGTGAGGGTGGCAGAGAGGGAATTACAGCGAAAACAGACGAAGATGGCGAAGGCAATCAGCGAAGAGGTCGTCAAGAAGAATCCGAAGAATGTGAAGGCAAAGACCGTCATAGGGTATGCCGCATTAAAGGAGAAGAATTTCAAGGTTGCGGAAGAAACCTTTAAAAACCTCTCCAAGGAAGGAGCTCAAGGCGAAGTGCTTGGAAAGGAGGGGCTAGCCGCCGTCTATGCCCAAACCGAGCAGCCGGCAAAGGCCCTTCAGCTCGTGAAGGAGGTGGAAGAAAAGGCCCCTGAAAGAGCCTATGTCCATGTCATCAAGGGAGACCTCCTTTACGCACAGGATAAGAAGAAAGAGGCCGAAGCCTCCTTCCAAACAGCCCTTCAAAAAGGGGAGTCAGAGCCCTACCAGGAGGCGGTAAAGTATAATCAGCTTGGCCGCTTATATGCGAGCGCCGGGCAATATACAAAAGCTCAAGGCCTTTATGACAAGGCTGTGACGATTGACCCCTATTATATTGAGGGAACGACCAATAAAGGGATCGCTTACGAAAAAGAGGGCCAATGGGACAAGGCTCTGGAATCCTATCGCCAGGCCTTAACCCTTGAAAAAGGGGATACCTTTGCGGCTGTGCTGGCTAAAAGGGCTCAGGAGATGCTGGATCTGCAGAAAGATACAGAGCGCAAAAAGAGAATCGATCAATTGGTGAAAGAGCTGGCCTCCCGGTTCCAGAGCCAGAGAGAAACCCGAGCCAAAACCGAGGATACCTGGACCTCGCCCCCCATGGTCCTTTCCCTCGTCGATTTTCAGGAAAAGGGGGGGCTGGCAGAAAGAGACGGGTTTTCGACCGTATTGATGGCCCAGCTCGCGGACCATCTGAATGCCTCCGGGAGGGTGCGAATGGTGGAGCGGGTCCTCATGGAGAGGCTTCTGGAAGAGTTAAATCTCGGTTCTTCGGATCTGGCCAATCCGGAAACGGCCCTAAAACTCGGAAGGGTTCTCGCGGCCAGGCTGATCGGAACGGGATCCCTCTATTATCTCCCTCAGGGGACGCTGTTCAGCCTTAGGCTCATCGATACCGAGACCTCAGGGATCGCCCAGGTGTGGACGAAGCAGATCAGTCCTCAGGCTTCGTTAGAGAAGGAGCTCTATCAACTGAATCGCGACATCCTGAAACAGGTGATCCTGAAATACCCCCTGCGGGGCTTTCTGGTGAAGGTGATGGAGGATCAGGTCATGATCAATCTCGGCTCAAAACAAGGTGTTGTCACGGGGACCCGATTTGATGTGTTAGAGGAGCCGGAATCGGTAAAATACAAAGGAAAGGTCCTTCAGGCCTCACCAAAATCTTTTGCTCAGATTGAAGTTTCACGGGTGGAGCCGGACCTCTGTTTTGCCAAGATTCTGAGAAAGGCAAAGTCTCTGAAGGCGGATGATAAGATTCAAGAGAAAATTGAAGAGGCGGCCTTGAGATGAGAGGATGTCGTTGAATAAGATTTTCGGTCTATCGATCCTGATCGTTGTGTTTCTATTTTCCTGCGCTTCAAGACCTCCCCTCCATGAGAAGGAGAGGACGATCGCCGTTTGGGATTTGGATGACCTCAGTCCCTCAAAGGCGGCCCGATCGAATTTGGGGGAACTCCTCTCCAATCAGATTATTGAGGTCTTGAAGAAAAGGGAAACCTATAAGGTCATTGAGCGGGAGCGCCTTCTTTTAGCCCTTGAGGAACTTCGCCTGGGAACCACTTTCCTCGTGGATGAGACGACGCGATTAAGGCTGGGCCAACTGATCGGAGCGCGGTGGATGATCTTTGGAGGGTATCAAGTCATCGGTGGCAACATGCGCATCGATTTAAGACTGGTGGAGGTGGAAACCGGAAAGATCACGAAGGCGGTCCAAAAAATGGTGCCCGCTGGCAATGTCCAGGGATGGATGGATGCAACTCAAAAAGCGGCCGAGGGATTATTCTAAGTTTCTCTAAAATCTGCTGATTAATTGAAGCCCTGCTGAGAATCCACGGTAATAGCGGTTCCCCCGGGGGTCAGGAAACAGAACCTCATCCTCCTGCATATAGAATCCCTTGACATAAACCTCGCCTTCAACAGACGTTGAGAGGACTCTCGTTGCCCCGAGCCCCAGAGAGTATTTCTCTCTCCGACCGACAAAGTAGGGGGAGGTGGGGGAACCATAATTCTGGTCTTTATAGAGGTACTCGAAATAGGATTTCAAGGTTGTTTTGTCATCGATCAGGTATCTGAAATAAAGATCACCCAGCCATTCGTTTCCGCGTTTTATATCCGCTTCCGTAAAAAGGCCTACAGTTTCTAATTTGAATTTTCCTTTATCCCTGAAAATCCCTTGAAGGAGAAGCCCTGCATCCCATTTTTTTTCGTTATGGTTGACCCCAATGCCGATGTTGAAAAAATCACCCTCTTTCCAAAAATCGAGACTTGTCACAGGCGATAAAACCTTCCAGCGGGCCTCATTGTACCAGGCGAACTTCCCGAAGATACGGGCATTCCATTGGGAGGAGAAGTAGTATCGCATCTCGGCTTTGAGATTGAAAATATCGCCGGGATGATAGCCCTTGAAATTCGTGCTAAAGTCATACGCCCCACGCCAGGCATATCCAACGCCAATTCCCCCCACCCAGTTTCCCAATTGTTTGGCAAGGGAAAGGGTCGGGTTGACGTTGAGCCCTTCGCCAAACGTATTAATAGAGATGAGATCGGGGTCCATGAGGAGAGGCAAATCCCTTTGTCTTAAATCGGTCCTGCCTGTTGGAAGATTAAAGTCGAGCCCGACGAGGAGATCCACAGGGAGTTTATCCAGAATTTCGTAAGAAAGATTGACCTTGGTATCAAGGAGATGGGAGAGGGACCGGGTTTCCCCGGCGTGCGGATTGATTTGAGTGTAGGCGTAGCCGGTTAACGCACTGAAGGAGAAATCCTGGTGGCGGGCCTCAATCCTGAGAGGGAGATAGGTCTGCATCCCCCGATTGCCAGAGTTATCCTTCCACCAGTCATAATTGAGGAGTGTCTGTGCGTTCCAATCAATGGCCCAGCCTGTCCCCAGATTCAGAATTAGGAGTGAAATCGGCAGTAAAAAAAGAAAGTTTTTCATTTCCGTCCGTCCTCTCGAATCATCCTGGCCCCAGCCAGGAAGGCTTTATTTAAGAAGAGAACCGAATTTCAGGGGCAATTCTTACATGGCCTTGTCTTTGGTGAATCGGGTGGCCGAACCTCCCTTTTCGTTTCGGGTGTAGGAGTCAATTGGTCGTTTAGGGAGGTTCCTTCCCGAAGGGATCGCAACAGCGATGGACTCCTTTTAGCCATCGGGACAAGTTTCAGCCGCTCTAATTCCTTGAGCGCTTCCTTCGCAATACAGATGGCCGGATCTTCTTTCAATGCCTTTTCATAAAACTCGGCTGCTGACTCATAGTTCTTCTGATCGCTCGCATCGATCGCCCTAAACAGGGCCATCAGGGCCCTCAGATTTGTGGAGCATGGCTTTCTCAATTCATGCTCAATGGGTCTGACATCGATTTTCAGCAGTTTGACGATTTCGAAAAGGAGGTCTTTTTCCATGCGGAATAATTCTTCAAGTTGACCTCCCGTCATAAGCTGGCCGAGGATCTTTTGAGTGGGCACCTCCAAGGGATTCGACTGCAGGTTGAGTTGATCTGCCGGGCCTTTCAAGATCTCCCCGCCCACGATCCATTGAGCGCCCAATAGTCTCCCAACCCTTGGAGCCGCTCCCGGGGCAACCAGGCCAGTCGTTCCGAGCCCCATCTCCTCTATCAGTGCCTGAAGCCTCACCCTTTCAATGACCTGAAGCCCCCCTACTTTGGAAAGATCGGTGATCAGCATCAGGGTTAAACCTTTTTGAAGGGGGTCCAGGTCTGACTGATTGGTTTTATTCTGGAAATAGAGGACGGCGACTGTATTTTTTCCCTCAAGGGCTTGAAGGGTCTTCTCTTCTTCCAGGACCTTTTTTGCCCATCCCCTATTATCCTGGGTAACGACCTGTCCGGCCCATGAAGAAGAAGTGATGAAAAGGCAGAGGATAAAAATAGTCCCCACATAAAAAAAGTAACGTTTTTTCATCTTTTTTACCTTCTCTTTGGATTTCTTTTCTCAGAATGGACTATATACCCGTTAGGAGAACGTGTCAAGTGTTTTTCTGCCGGTGTGTTTTTCTGCCGGTTCCGGGGAAGGATGTGGGAGAAAAGGCTGTCTTCGGCGGCCTCTTTGGAGAGGCGTATATCATGGAAGTAAGAAATATCAATCGCTCATCTACCTTTGTCGGCTTCGGAAGGAGGATCCCAGCTCCCATTACGAGCATCAATAACTGAGAGGATAAATCCAACCCCCCCTTAGCCCTCTCCTCCCCCTGAGAAGGTGTGAGAAGATCATAAAATCCACGGACCAGCTCCCCACCTTCAGGTCCTCGGAATTGCCGAGCGTGAGGGGATGAAGATCTGAGGCTCCGTCGATCTTGACGAGGGCAAGGTCGGTCTTGGGGTCTCTCCCCACTGGGGAGAGGGGAAGGGTGAGGGGAGATTTAGATTTTTGGCTGGGCCCAGCCTTTGTGTTTGATTCAATATTAAACTGCGAACCTAACAGGAAGATGACGGAAAGATTACAAGTTGGTAATGTGGGTCGAAGGAAGAAAAGACAGGTTAAGGTTTAGGCTAAGGTCAAGGCTAAAAAAGTGGTGCTTCTGCGCAGATCCCGCTACCTGTCCTCCGTAGTCACGTCAGGTGGGACGAAGGATGGATGCGCCATGCTCTCTGCGTTTTGCGTTCTTTGGAAGGGTGACTGTAAAGGTACTTCCCTGATGGAGTGTGCTTGTGAC
>Ga0315275_10005152_pt1 | contig 12338 bp, 8 predicted proteins | sample YL17G03_0_MG_FD_205557 | JGI IMG/M metagenome (GOLD analysis project Ga0315275, IMG submission 205557) | Sediment microbial communities from Yellowstone Lake, YNP, Wyoming, USA - YL17G03_0 | ecosystem: Environmental > Aquatic > Freshwater > Lake > Sediment | place: USA: Wyoming | collected... | reverse complement strand
GCCTCTGGTTCATGAAGAAGCCGCTCCCGGACACCGTGAAGAACGGGTTGAAGTGCTGGAAGCGGTTGGTGAACGAAGCCGAGCTGTTCACGTGGTCCGCGTGCGCGTCGTACTGGTTGAGGAACTGGAAGGTGAAGAACCACTGATCTGTGAGCAGCGAGTGGAGCAGCGGGTTCCCCACGCTGTGGCCGAACTGCGGCGCAATCGCCCGCAGATAATCGAAGCCCACCATGCTGCGCCAGACCTGGGTGTAACGATTCGCGCGGGTTGCGAAGTCGCGCGCCGTCGGACCTATAGGGCTCTTTCCCGCCTGATACTCAAGGAGGCGCCCGGCGCTGCTCGGCGAGTCCTGCCGCCCTTCCTTGCTGCTTAAGCTCTGCTCGAGCCTGAAAACCAGGCCGGTGTATTCGTAGTCGTTGTACGTCATCGTGCCGCCGACGATGTGCGTCCAGTTGTGCTGCACCGGAACGTCGAGACACGCCGAGCTGTGTACGAGCCCGTCCGGATCCTGAGCAATCGGATTTACTGCTCTTGGATCGGTCTTCACAGTGTAGGAGACGTTGTCCGACTTGAGCTGGTTGAAGGGGCGGCCTGTTGCGGGGTTGATCGCGTTGTTCTGGACACCGGTCTGGAGCACCGGCTGTCCGATGGGGGAGTAGACGGAGCCGTGCCAATCCCCATTTGAAGCATTTCCGGTGCCGGGATCGAGGATCAGCTCCCCGGCGTGATCCGTCGTCATGGGAACCCCTACCGCCCCCCCCTTGAAGCCGGTGGTCTTTGGGTACGCGCTCCTGATGCAGTTTATGAGCTGCTCTTCCTGACCGTCGGGGATGCCGTTCCCGTTGAGGTCGGGCGTCCCTAGCGCGTTGACCGCCCGCGCCAAGACGTCCGGCTGAAGACTGCCGGTCCCGGGCTTCGTATTATCGAAGATCTGACTGAAGCCCACCTCCGACGTCGAGCCGTCGGTCCGCTTGAAGAGGTAGTTCAGCGTGAAGTACGCGTTCCCGTATGTCGTGCCGAGGAGCCGCACGCCCGCCATCATGGAGCTCAACGCGACCTCCGAGTTTGAAACGTCGTTCTTGATTCTGTACATGAAGTCCGAGTGGGTTCCACCCGGGTTCATGGGCACCGCCGGCGAGTCCGACTTCTTCGCGCCGACGCGCAGGAACTCCCACGGATGGCGCACCTGGCGGAAGTTCGTGGCCACCCACCGGGTGCCGCCGTATTGTTCGTTCCCGGGGATCGGGATGATGCCCTGGTTGGAGCCGATCTTGTACGTCTGCTGGACTAGCAGGTTGTCCTGGTTCACGAACGGCCGGGCGTTCGGCGAGAAGAAGGTCTCGATGCCAGCCTCGTTCCAGAAGCTCGCGACGTCGCCCAAGGTGTAGAGGCCCTTGGCGATCCACAACGGCCGGCGGAAGTCGGCGAAGTCCTCACCGACGAAGCCGCTCTGGGTGAGGTCGAGCGGGTTCACGACGTCGAGCGACCGGAAGAGATCGGCCTCGCCCCAGACCACCTGCTGCTTGCCGATGCGGAGCGAGAGGTCTTTCAGCGCCCCTCCGAAGCCGATGTCGAAGAAGAGCTCGCGAGGCGTCTTGCCCTCCGGGAACTGGAAGTTGCCGCGGTTGTAGTCGCGGTCTCTGTAGGCCCCGCGGGCGTCGTACACCGTGTCGTACCGCCCGCGCCAGAGGATGTTGAACTTGAGCGCGTTGACCGGTCCGAAGGTTTGTCCCTTGCCCTGCTCGATCAGGTCGTACCTCAGATCGAAGCGCACCTCGTTTCTCATCTGCACCCAGTTGATGCTGCTGGCGTTGTTGTGCTGGAACGTGTTCTGCATCGACACGCGCGCCGCGATGTCGCCGCGCTGATTGTCGAAGCTCTGCGAGGCATGCGTGGGCGGCACGAAACTGATCGCAGCCGCCGCGACACACCCCCCGATGACGAGCAATCTTCTTTTGCTTCCCATCCCTTTATCCTCCCTGGTCCGAATCACCCTATCCCTCATGAGCTCTGGCACTTCGTCGCGTGTGCTGCTGCCTATTGCTCGCTTCCTCGTCTTCCACCTCCAAGTTTTCCAGACCCCTCGATCCTGCCCGCCGCGCTCTCCGCCGCGCTGTGATGCAAGACAGCGCGTGTGTTCTTGGCCGATCGGCTCGTGTACGCCAGGATCGAGGGCGACCACGGCACGGAGGGCGCGGAGTGTTCAACCAGGCGGTGGCCGAGGAAAGATACTTTCGTGAACGGCAACCGGAGGTTGGCTCAAGCCGTTGGGGATCACGAGCGACGTTGCCCGCGCGCTCTGCTCGCTATGAAGAGCCTGACACGCGATCGGCACTCGGTGCGTGTTATCCAGACGATCGGCGATCGCCAACTTCACTATCGAGCCCCCACGGACCTCTAAGCAGATCCCTTCCGGTCCCGTGTGCGCGATACGACGGGTGGCGGTAGATATTCAAGGGGAAAGCAGACAGTAGTTCGAAAGACAACAGACCTCATGCCGCATCGCGTCATTGCCTACCGGGGGGGGGGCGCCGCACTGACCCCGTGGTTCTCGGCAACATCGGCAACAGATGAGGAAGCGGCAGGATCAAACCGCCAGCTCGGCAGCATAGACCTCGCGGATCGGTGCGAAACGAAAATCCCGGATCAACCGTTCTAAATTGGGACGCGTGCGACCACGGCCCACGCGCTTCCATAATCGGATGTAACCAGGGGTTCCGGGAAGCACGCGGGTCACGGGATCGAGCTCCCAGGGGTGAACGTACATCACCGCCGGGCCGACGGCTGCTTCGTGCGCGCGCATGAAGCGTCGAAGCAGCCGATACGGCAGGAATCGGAGCATCGGCCCTCCGCCGGCATACGGGAGATTCCAGCCTCCGAATGCCTCGGCAAAGGGAAGGGGAAATTCCCAGACTCCGCAAGGATGCCGATACGGAGCCCGTGGAATGGTTCTACCGAGATACGGCATCCAACGGAGGGGAAGGTAGCTCGCGTCGTACTGTATCCCGAGGTCCGCCAGCACTTCGATGGTCCAGAGTTCGCTCGGTCCCCGCAAGAAATACGGGGCGCGGTATCCTCGGACGGTGTGGCCCGTGCAGTCGGCGAGCACCCGGAGCGACGCGCCCACGTCTGCTGCGAACTCGTGCCGAGTCTGGCTCGTGACGGGTCGATGCGCGTATCCGTGACTCGCGATCTCGTGGCCCGCGGCCGCGACGCGCCGGACCAGCGCAGGCTGCCGGCTCGCGACGTCACCGAGCACAAAGAACGTTGCGCGCGAACCTGCGGTTGCCAAGAGCTCGAGGAGAACGTCGATGTCGGTCGACACCGTGCTGGGAAGACGGTCCCAACCGGTGCCACGATCGCCGCGCCAATCATCGTGGAACCAGTCTTCCACGTCGATGGTCATCGCGTGCGCGGATACCCGACCGCCGTCGCGAATCGCTTCGGCTGTGCCACTGCCGGCTATCATCATTGGCCGAGGTGCGTCTTGGCCTCGCGCATGGCTTCGGGAGATTCCGGTGCGAGCGCGAGTACCCGCAACCACGCGTTTCGCGCCTCCGCGGAATGGCCAAGGCGCTCCTCGACCGATGCGAGGCCGCGCCAGGCGAGGTGATCGTCAGGGCGAAGCGCGATCGCGCGGTGATAGAGATCGGCCGCCGCACGAAGCTCCCCTTCGTCCGCCCGGTGCGCTGCGGCGATCCGCTCGCGCAGACCCTGACGGTAACGTTCGTAGGCCTCTTCACCGAGCAAAGCATCTGGCGGCAGATCGACGGCCGATTCGCCGAGCGCGGCAGCTTCGCCCTGACGGAGTCGAGCGTCGAGGTCGATCCGCCGATAATGTCCTAACGTGTTCGGTCCCTCCGACACCCAAATCGCCCGCTCCGTCAGATCGGCCACGACGGAGTGGGTTGCAACCAGAGCGTCCAAGGCGTTGCGGTTGCCGAGTGGAAGAGGCGCGTCACCGACTCCGGAACGGTCGCGTAGTATTTCCACGGCGATCTTCGGATCGATGTGACCGTAGTGACGCCGAACGAGGTCTTCCATCCGAGCTTGCCGCGCCTCGGTGGAGGTGGTGTCTCTGATGTGCTCGTTTTTCGGGTCGTCGCGCAGGGGGGCGGTGCGGAAGTGGTTGGCCACCACCATCGAAGATGGATGCCGAATTACGCCGAGCGGCTGATCCGGCGCACGCTCGACGACCATCGATTCGCCGCTCTTCCCGTCCGCGACGAACAGGATATGCGAAACCATGGGTTCGTCACGCTCGATGATCTGGAGCGCTTCGTCCAAGGAGCGGGCTTCCTCTAGCACGGCGCGAGTCGTGAATACCACGGGGACGCCACCGCTCCGCGTCGGTCCGGCCCGCCCGCCGTTCACGCTGATCCAGATGCCTGCCGCGTTCATGCCGGTCACGACGCCCGTCATTCCGGCCCACGCGACCGAAACGAAAGCCAAGCGGTCGTCGGGCTCGACGATTTGCACGATCTTCTGTTCGTCGAACCACGGGTCGACCTCGAAATCGAAGTTGCGTCCGACGATCGTGTGCCCGGGGGTGGCACCCTGGCTCGTCGCCGAATTCGACGCCGCGAATGCCGTGCATCCGAGAAGCGGCGAGTGTTCGAAAGCAAGCGCGATGTCGTAGAGGCCGTGCAGATAAACGAGCCGCTGGTACGTTGGAAAGAAATCCGCGAAGTCGTCGGGATACCCGCTCGCCTCGCCGAAGATCTCGGCGCGCCGCGTGCTCGAGAGGCCGGAATCCAGCTGGCGATAGCGCACACGAACGAGACTCGTAACCGCCCAACGGAAGACCGCCGAGGGAAAGTAGGTCGCGAAAAGCGCGATCATCCGGCGGTCGCCCTCGGCCATGAGCGGGGTTGCCAGTCGAGCGTGGCGATACCCGAGCTGCTCCGGTTTCCCCTTGATCTGCATCACCCAGAGCTTGCCGCGCCGCGCGAGGTAGGCCGGTCCGACATGGAGGGCCGGCCCCTCGGACCGGACGTCTTCGGCCGTCGGCGGCGGGAGATCCGGCGGCGAAATGCGGGTCGCATAGTGCAAAACGCACGGAAGGACGGCAAGGAGAGGAATCACCAGCAGCAGCCGGTAGACCCGGCGCCGGGCATTCGAGGATTTGCCCTCCATGCTTGCGCTCGTAGCAAGCCGCATCGTGTCTCACCAGGGAGATGTTCCAGCGGCTGCTGAATCTTCGAAGTGAATCATGTGGTTTTTCCCGATCCGAAGAGGCGGGGTGCACCGCTCCGGACGCCTAGCCTCGAAGCGAAAATACTTGGACCCGTAGAGCGTGCCGAGCCCGCACCCGACCGGGATGCTAGGGTTTTCCCCATCTAGTTTTCGCGGCATGTTTTGCAATCTGCGTGCGCCTTTTTTTGCTCAGCACTGCCGCCCGCGCCTTCCCACCCTTCGACGCTCCGAGTTGCGAGAGCAACCGCGCAGCCTGGCTGCGCAGTTCTCTCTCGGTCTTCGGCGCTGCCAGCGGCTCGCCGATCGTCGCCTCGACCGCTCGCAACGCTGAGCCGATTCCTTCATCATCCGGGCGTGACTTCTTCTTCTTGCTTGCTCGTGAAGGCATGAAGAGAGTTTGAATCAGGAGTAGACGATGGGCAAGGTGGAGTGATGACCGAGGCGGAGATTGCGGCGTTCCACGACAGTTTTCAACGGTGCATGGCGACGGGCCAGCGCTTCTTCGACGTTTTCTACGATCATTTCCTGAAATCATCGCCAGAGATTGCTGCGAAGTTTCAAGGAGCCGATCTTAAGCGGCAGAAGCAGAAGCTAAAACTCTCACTCCACATGATGGTGGGCGCGTTGGTGCTCCACTCTGCGGATTACTCGATGTTAGCGTACGTCGCGGAGCGCCACGCCCGCACCAACTGGGATATCCCGCCAAATCTCTATCAGCTCTGGCTCGATTCGTTGATCTTCGCCGCGAAGACCTGCGATCCGTCCTTCGATGCCGAGACGGAGAACAACTGGAGAACGGCGATGCAGCCGGGAATCGACTACATCGCGTCGCTCTACTAACGGCGCAGATGGGTGACCTCAGGCCGCCACGCTGGCAAGTACGGCTCCTCGCCATCGTGGTGGGCATTGCGCTGCCACTCGCGGTGGATTGGATCGCTGGGTATCTGACCTACCATCTCGGCGACTATCGTGACAGCAATCGGGGCGTTTTCAGAATCAATGCGGACGCGAGCGGGTTCCGCCGACAAGATCGCGACTATAGCCACGGTTTCGCCGCCAAGCGCGTGACCACCGCCACGTGGGGGAAGCTTTCATACACCTTGGCCACCAACAGCCTCGGGTTCAAGGATGACAGTCCGCGCGATGTGCCACTGCAGTCGTCCGGGCCCCGGCTGATGTTCATCGGCGACTCGTTCACTGAGGGGATGGGCTTGCCCTATGCGCAAACGTGGGTCGGCCTCGTCGACAAAGTCCTTTCCACCCAAGGCGTCGAAGTGCTCAATGGAGGCGTCTTGTCGTATTGCCCCAAGACCGTCTACTACAAGACGAAGGCGTTGCTGGATGGTGGCTTACGCCTTAGCAACATTGTCTTCTTCATCGACGTCTCGGACATGGCGGATGAGTTGATCTTCAACGATTTTCTCCCGGCGAACAAAGATCAGGATGACGCGTGGACTCGACGCTACGTCAAGACGCCGCAGCCGCCATCGCTGGCGCAGTATTCGCTGATCTACCGCACGCTTCTCAAGCGGCAGGGTCGAGACCCTTGGAAAAAAACGGTCTTCACGGAGCCGCACACCGGTGAGAGCTTCGTCTTCGACCCCAACGACCGCGAAGCGTGGACGCGCGGCCAACCGCCCGACTGGCTCCAGGCCGCGGAGGGGAGCGCGGCGTATTACGTCACCAAGCTCGCAGCGCTGTGTGCGGCCCACGCCATCGGTTTTGAGATTGCGATCTATCCCTGGCCGCAGGAGATCAGCGCCAACGACGCGCATTCACGCTACCGGAGCTTTTGGCAAACCTTCTCCGCCGAGCAGCACGTCGGGTGCTATGATCTCCACGAGGCATTTTTCCCGGCCGGTCCGGCGGCCCGGCAACGGATTCTGGCGCTGGATTTCATTCCCGGCGACACACATTGGACCGCCGCCGGGCATCAATTGGTGGCGGGCGAGTGGCTCCGACAGTATCACGAGCGTCACGGTAATTGACCGTCCCGTGTCTACCGGTTCTCGTACGTGGTCGCGGACTCCTCCGGCCGGGATTGTTCGGCTAGCTCAAAGTGGGCAGATATGGGGAAATGACGGCGTCCTCGGCATGCTGGCGGTGCTCTGGTCGCGGCGCGTCCTGACCGCCTGCGCCTCGAGGCCGACCACGGCACAGCATTTCTGTCACGAGAGCCGGCCAAGGCACCCCGCCGATCTCGGGAGTCGAGGTGCGGCCGGTGACGAGTTTGTGCAGGGAGAACGATCTCGGGCGTATCGTTGATCGCCGCGTGCGCGACGGAGAACCGTAGCGCGTCTTGTTACCCCAAGCGCTGCTCCAAACCGCCGCCCTGCCACCTCTTCGCCGCAAACCCGCTAGAATCAATGCCCCCGGCGCGACTCGAACGCGCGACCCCAGGATTAGGAATCCTGTGCTCTATCCACCTGAGCTACGGGGGCCAAGAGCAATTTCAAGCAGTTACATCCTTCTTTGTCGAGTCGATCATGACTATTTGCCCCGTTCTTGCCCCCTTAGGAACAACAATCGCGATTACGACTGGCGGCGATCGCCCGAGTCCAATCCTGCCGGACGGAAGAATACGTCTTTCTGCTCGGTGACGCCGCGGACCGCATCTACGCGGTCCTCTCGGGCAGGGTCGACCTGTGCTTACCGTTGTCCCTCGGCGGCGTCGTGGAGGACGTCTGCGTCGAGTCCGCATTGCCCGGGCAGACCATCGGCTGGTCCGCCCTCGTCAAGCCGTACCGCTTCGCCCTTTCCGCGAAGGCGACGGAACCGAGCGAGTTCCTCACCTTCACACGTGATGATCTCCATCGGCTGTTCGAAACCGACCCGTCCTCCGGTTACCTCCTGATGCGACGGATCGCCGAGGTCGTCGGAGAACGATTTCTCACGGTGGAGGCCCTGTGGCTGAGGAGTCTCCAGCGGGATTTGTCGAAGCAACTTTCGGAGCAAACGGCCGTCCCTCCGGGACGTTGAATCTCCTCCCCGTTTATGGCTATCAGATTCTCATGCTACACCGAACGAACTGGAAACCAGGATTCGAGAGGAGAGGGTCAGGATAGCCGCCACAAGCGGCCGAACGCTACATAACGGGTATTCTCGGACGCCGGCATCTCCCCATGTCTGCCCACCTTGACAGCGCCAACTGACGTCGTCCTGCGGGGCGCGCCTGCCGGTTCTGCTTTCGTCGTTTCTGCCATCGTCGTCGCATCTTGAGTTCTTAAGAGCTTTTTCATCGGGGGGTTCATGTCTGAAACTGATGGGCCGTTGATCGCTCCGAATCGCCGCGGCTTTCTCAACGTCTTGCTGGGCGTGAGCTTGGTGGGGTGGGGAGCCAGCATTCTCTACCCCGTTTTGCGCTACCTGCGGCCGCTCTCGGAGACCGCGACCGGCCCGCTGAAGCTCACCCCTGAAGAGGTGGCGAAGATCGAGAAGGAACACTTCGTGATCGCCCGCTCGGGTACGCGCAAGGCGATTGTCTTCGACGTCAACGGCGAACTGCGCGCGCTCGACGCCAAGTGCACCCACGAAGGGTGCACGGTGCAGTACGTGCCGGGCGACTCGCTGATCCTCTGCGCCTGCCACAACGGGAAGTACGATCTCGACGGGCGCGTGTTGTCGGGCCCGCCGCCGCGGCCGCTCGCCACGTGGGTCGCGACCAGAGACGGCGACGCGGTGACAATCACCCGGGAAACGGTGTGAGCACCGCCAACGCGACGGTGCCCGAGCGCCTGTTCGGGTGGCTGGACGAACGCTTCGGGGTGCAGAAGCTCGTCGACTGGGCCAAGCACAAGGAGGTGCCGGTCGGCGGTCACTCGATGTTTTGGTACTACCTGGGCGGAACGACGCTCTTCTTCTTCACGATGCAGATCGTCTCTGGCGCGCTGCTGCTGATGTACTACCAGGCGGGCGAGACGACCTCGTACGAGTCGATTCGCTACATCACGACCAAGGTGCCGTTCGGCTGGCTGGTACGCTCGATTCATTGCTGGGGCGCCCACCTGATGACGGTCTCGCTGGTGGTGCACATGTTCTCCACCATGTTCCTCAAGGCCTACCGCAGGCCACGCGAGCTCACGTGGGTCGTCGGCTTCTGCCTGTTCGGGGTGGTGCTCGGCTTCGGCTTCTCCGGCTACCTGCTGCCGTGGAACGAGCTCGCCTTCTTCGCCACTTCGGTGGGTACCGACTCGGTGAAGAGCGTGCCGTTCGTGGGAGAGTGGATGCTGGAGGTGATGCGCGGAGGCCCGGACGTCACCATCAACACCCTCTACCGCTTCTTCGCGCTCCACGTGGTCATCCTCCCGCTGGTGACCGTGGGCCTCATCGGCGTGCACCTCGCCTTCATTCAGGTGCAGGGCATGGCCCCCGCAATGAAACAGCAGACGCCCGACCGGCCGGGGTTGAAGTTCTTCCCCGACTTCATGATGCGCGACGCGCTGATCTGGTTGTGCTGCATGATCGTGCTGGCGGTGCTCGTGTTCCAGCTGCCTTACGGGCCAGGCGTGCCCGGGATCGATTGGGAGCTCGGCAAGAAGGCCAACCCGCTCGCGCCCGCGTACCCGGGGATCAAGCCGGAGTGGTACTTCTTGTGGATCTATCAGTTGCTCAAGGAGTTTCCGCCGCACCTCTTCGGCATGGAGGGACCCCAGGCGGCGCTGATTTTGGTCAACGTACTGATGGGAACCTGGGCGCTCGTGCCCTTTCTCGACCGGAAATCGAGGGCTGGCAAACCGTCGCCGATGTTCACCGACCTAGCGGTCGCGGCGCTCATCTTCCTCTCGTATCTGACCCTGAAGGCCTGGGACATCGGCGGCCACCTGCCCGCCGGCGAGCCAGACCCCAAGGCGACCGCCTGGGTCTGTTCGCTGATCGTTCTCGGCGTCTCCGCCAGCATCACCATCATGCGCATGATCGCCTACAAGGCGCGGTGGTTCATTCTCTCGATGGCCGCGCTGCTGCAGGTGGTGCTCAACGGCCTGGCCGGACTCGACTACCTGATCGCCGGGGCGATTGCCCTGGCGGTGGCGGTGGTGGGTGTGCTCGCCCTCGGGGACCGGCTCGAGCGTGGAGAGGCAATATGATTGCCTTGCATCGCCGGGGCGATTGCCCTGGCGGTGGCGGTAGTGGGTGTGCTCGCCCTCGGGGACCGGCTCGAGCGTGGAGAGGCAACATGATTGCCTTCGCACTGCTGTTCGCGGTGGTGAGCGCGGCCGAGCCCAAGCTCGCCAAGGCCGCCGAGGTCGAGGCCCCCAAGGCGGAGGCTGCGAAGGCGGAGGCCGCCAAGGCGGAGGCCGCCAAGGCGCCGCCGAAGGATGACGGCGCCCTGCCCGAGGCGGTCGAGGCGTTCTTCGAGAAGAAGGGCGAGGACGGTAAGCCGGTGCTGAGCGCCGCCGAGCGGGCGCTGGTGAAGAAGCTGCCTTTGCACACACGCGAGAAGCTCGGCCAGGCCGCCGCCGACGGGAGGGTCCGGAGCCCGGACCATCTCAAGGTCCTGCTCTCGCTCGAGCTGTCACCCCAGAGCGCCGACCTCATCTTTACGGACAATTGCGTGCTGTGCCACTCCGACCCGGGACATGCCAAGAGGACCCGCTTCTCGCTCGACCCGAAGACGGCGGGTACCCCGGAGCGCCTCAACCTCAAGTCGATGCTCTCTGACGCGCACTTTCGCCGCGGGCTGATGTGCGTGGGGTGCCACGGGGGCAAGACGACCGATCTCGAGATGACGGAGGAGATCAGCCAAGGCTGGCCCGACAAAAACATGCGCCCGTACTGGATTCCGCAGTTCTGCGCGCGCTGCCACGCCGACCCCACCTTCATGCGGAACTTCAACCCCTCGATGCCGACCGACCAGTACGCCAAGTACCAGGAGAGCCGACACGGGGAGCTGCTGCTCAAGCAGAAGGACCGCAAGGCCGCCCAATGCGTGAGCTGCCACGGACTGCACGGCATTCGGGGGCCCAAGAGCCGCAAGTCCACGGTCCACGCGCAGGCGATTCCCGAGACCTGCGGCCACTGCCACGCTGACGCCAAGTACATGGCGGGCTACAAGCGGGACGACGGCTCGCCGCTACCCACCAACCAGCTCGAGGAGTTCAAGAAGTCGGTGCACGGGAAGGCGCTGCTCGAGAAGGGCGATCTCTCGGCGCCCGCCTGCAATGACTGCCATGGCAACCACGCCTCGCAGCCGCCCGCGATCAGCTCGGTCTCGCAGGTGTGCCGCACCTGCCACGTGATGAACGGCACGCTCTTCGACGGCAGCAAGCACAAGCTGGCGTTCGAGAAGCACGGGTGGCCCGAGTGCGCGAAGTGCCACGGCAAGCACGACATCGAGAAGCCGAGCATCGACCTCATTTCCGATGCCAAGGACGGGCTGTGTGGCTCCTGCCACGATGAGTATTCCAAGGACAACCCGGAGTGTAACAAGGGTGCCCGCTACTTCCACTCCACCCTGGTGGAGCTGACCAAGGTTCAGAAGGCGATTCCCCCCGTGGCCGAACATCTGGCCGAGCGCGGACTCGACACCGAACCGATTCTCATCTCGGCGGGCGAGCTGGACGAGGCGATCATGCAGGCCCGTACCCGGGTTCACACCTTCGACAAGGGAGGCTTCGACGTCGGCGCCACGGCCGGGCGCGAGGCGGTCGAGAAGACCGAGAAGCTGATCGCCGAGGCCCACGCCGAGCGGGCGTTCCGCCGCAAAGGGTTGCTCGCCTCGATCGGTGTGATGGGGCTCCTTGCTGTCATCATCTGGCTGAAGATTCGCGAGCTCGACCGCCGGCGCGCGGCGGAGCGTGCCCAGAACAAGCCCTAGCGAATTGCCGCTGGAGGGGAGTGCATGCAGGGCACGCCGGCGCGGCCAAGTGCCGTGTTGGGACGCCACGCTCCCTCAACGGCGCCGACCGGGGGGCGTTTTGAGTGTCAGATCAAGCGTGTAGGGTAGCCGCCCGGCCCGCACCAGCTCGAGCGTCTCGGGGCCGTTTGCGAGAAAGCCGTTAGCCCCGACGCGAAATTATCCGCCGGGCGAAACGCGGCGGGCTCGCGCCTGGCGCAGGCCGCGTCACGAGCGCCAGGTCTACCATGATGCCGTCTTTTGGGGCATGGAAGACTTCGAGAAAGAAGCTCGTGGCGGACAAGCCAGG
>Ga0315275_10005150_pt1 | contig 12339 bp, 9 predicted proteins | sample YL17G03_0_MG_FD_205557 | JGI IMG/M metagenome (GOLD analysis project Ga0315275, IMG submission 205557) | Sediment microbial communities from Yellowstone Lake, YNP, Wyoming, USA - YL17G03_0 | ecosystem: Environmental > Aquatic > Freshwater > Lake > Sediment | place: USA: Wyoming | collected... | reverse complement strand
ATTCTGGTATTTGACCCCCAGGAGGTGCCATTGTTGGCATATGCCTGGAGCCATGATTTAGTTTCTTCGCTGCTGTCCCCCGGCCCCCACCATACAACGGCAATTTCACCAAAGCTATTCATGGCGACATCAGGTTCTTGCTGGTCTGCATTCGTGTAAGTATTCACGAGTGTATTGCTTCCTGCTTCCGTAGGTGTCGATGATCCCGTGAAATCTACATTGGCGTACCGTTGCATGAACACGCCCTCGCCGTTTGCATCTGGGCCATTCCACACTATGACGAAGTTACCGCTGTCGCTTGCATTTCCATAATTTATCGCGACTTTTGGTAAGGCTTGTTGACCGGTTGTTTCTGTATTAACGGCGAATTCCGAGCCTAAAGCTGTGCCATCTGCTTTGAAAGCCTTGGCAAAGACTCCTTCGGAATCTCCAGATCCATTTCCCGCCCAGGTTATAACAAAATTCCCATTTTTATCCATTGCAATGTCCGGGTCGTTCTGATTCCCGGATACAGTTGTGTTGGCCAGGACAGGGTTGTCTATCGGGTCCCTGTTTTTGTCATATCGTTGGAAGTAAATACCGGATCCAGAATCCGTCCAGTCGCAGTTATATTCCTGCCACACAATAACTGAATTTCCCAAGTCATCAAATGTCACAGCCGAAGGATCCTTGAAGTATGAATTGCCGCTGCAACCCGAAACATCAGGTACAGTTGTTTCTGTCCCGTTGAGGATGGCAGCCCTTGCCACAAGGCTGCCTGACCTCATGACGCTTTCCGTGACTACGTTCATGAGAAGCATTCCCAGGACGCCCAGGGTTATAAGAGCAGTCCGCGGATATTTTTTTGTTTTTTTACTCATGTTTTTTTTCATCAAAGAGCGGTGGTTGTTTTCCGCTTTCTTTCTTTTTTGGCACACGGATCGTGTCACCCTTATTCAGGATGAACGGTGCCTTGAGCTTGTTAATATGTGCGAGGTGCTTCCATTGAACCTCGTGGGATTCGGCAATGCTCCTGATATTTTCGTTCGCTTTCACTTCATACGGTTCCCAATTCAGGCGGATGTCGCGCCTATTCATTTTCTGATAGGCGAGAGTCATGACCATGATAATGATCAGCACAAGGATCAGGGTAAGTATTTTCCAGGGGATGATCCAGAAATCAAGTTTTTGAACGATCCCCGTATTGCTTCCGTGAAGCGGGATTGTTGCCGCCGGGTTTTTAATGTCATACAAGACCTGGGCCTGGGCTGAAAATTTTCCTACAATCGGGTGTTTGTCCCATGTGAAAGACGGCGTGATAGTTTTTCCAGGCAGACTTTCACCAAGTATCTTTTCAAAACTGTCGACTTGATTACCCGTGGTGTCATAAACTTGAATGGAAGCCCGGGGGATCAGCGCTACATTCCCCGTATTTTTAATCAGGAACGAGAAATTAACGTTGTCACCACGTTGTTTTGAAGAAAAGTTTGTCCATTCCATTTTACTGATGATTTCGCCCGGGACTGTGAGGTAAATCCGCAGTCCGATGCGTGTTTTCACCAGGATGTTGGTGCAGCAGATTTTGCTGGCTGGGTTGTTTGTTGAGGTGCTTGAATCTGTCCCATTAATTTTGGTTGGTGTTTCTTCTACTATGAGTCCGCCAAAATACTGGCCCGGTGGAAGGTCGGCAGGAACAGTCATTTGGAAAGGAAATTCCAGCTCTTTCCCTGGCTGGATGACGGTGTCCGGTGTCAAAACCTTTGTCCATTTGCCTATGCCGGTTCTTGCTTCGTTTTCAAGCTTCAGAATAAAGCTGCCTGTGTTATTCGTCGTCCCGTCCACGGCATAAACATGTGCTGTTGCAGGCTGGTCCCCGACATTCTTGACGATCGCGGTGTCATGAATTGTTGTCCCCGGTTTTTTTTCGTAGTTAAACCAGTTCGGGTTCTCGTTGTTGGGATTTGAATTTTTTACAACAATAGTGAGACTGCCAAGAGCATTTGCCGTCATCGGCATCATGATCATGAAACTGAGCAGCAGGCAAAAAGCGGCTGAGATTTTTTTATATGTTTTCATATTTGTTTTAATTTAAATTTTCTATAAATTATAGCCTAAATGGTTTATTTGGTCAACATTTATGAGCCCCTGTCTGCATGTTTGGTGTTTTTTCCTTATTTCCTGTCACGGGATATTTACAGTTAATTGAATGTGTTCTATAATAATTAGAACTCTAATTTTTTTTGACGGGATGAATATCCGATCAACATTCTTGCCAAGACTCAAAAACAAATCAAAGCTGTTTGCCGGATTCGTCCTTGTTTCGTTTCTGTTTTCCCTGGTTATCGTGCCGGCAACAATGGCTGTCAGCATTCCTTTTGTGCTGCCGCTTGTAACGGTAACTTCAGTTACCTTGACGCCTTCCAATGCTAGCATGTTGGTGGGTGCGACATGGCAATATTCTGCGGTTGCAACATATAGTGATTTGACAACTGCCGGTATTACCAATGACCCTAAAACAACTTGGGCGACGGATAATTCTTCTTTAGCTACTATCAGCAATACCGGATTACTGACAGCGGTTTCTCCAGGCAGCACGAATGTTTCTGCGACCTATTACGGCGTTACGGGCACAACAATAGTGACTGTCAGTTCTCCACCTGTGACTCCTAGCAGTGGAGGTGCGGTAGGTGTAGGTAGTATTGCAGGTGCGCCACCTGCAGCACCAACGGTACCAACGGCACCAACAGCACCAACTGTACCAACGGCACCAACAGTACCAACGGTACCAACAGTACCAACAGCACCAACGGCACCAACGGCACCAACGGCACCGACAGCACCAACAATTCCTCCGACCGGCGAATTACCTCCAGAGCTACCAATCAGCCCATTGCTTCAGATGCCGATACTTCCTTTTGTGCCCGAAACACCGCCGGAAAATATTACGATTCCTTTCCAACCGGAAGTCCAGCCGATTTCATCTTACGTACAATCTACTTTGGGTGAGAATTTTGTGCCGCCTGCAGACGCCATAAGCCGTGGAGAGTTGACTGCCAGGGTCCTTGAGGATTTCCATGTCCTTGAAAATAAAAAGACACTTTTTGGAAGTTGCAAAGCTAACCTTACGGATTGTCTTTCCATCTTTGTCCTTTATTCAACCTATAAGGATATTAATATAACGCCAGCGACTTCTTCTCTTGAATCAATATTTTCATATCTTATCAATGTCGGGCATGCCCAGGATATTCCCGCACCAGCGCAAGAAACGGTTGCCCGGGAAATACCAATGCCTTCTATCCAGCTATATCCTGATGTGCCGCCTTCAATACAATATGCTGATGCCATCAATGCCGCAACGATGCTTGCTATTGTTAACGGTTATTACGAAGAACCAAACAGTCCTTTCAAACCGGACGTTCCTGTTACGCGGGTTCAGGCATTAAAGGTTCTTCTGAATGCAACGGATTTCATGAAGTGGAGATATTACCTTGAACTTGAGACGCTTCTTGGCGGCCCCGATGGTATCAAGAACCAGAAAACGCCTTTTGGTGATATTTACCCGGACCGCAATTACATGTGGTGGTATCCCCGTTATATTAACAAGGCATGTGAAGTCCAAATCATTGACTGCAAACGTGGATCCAGTTTCCATCCTGATGAATACCTGACCAGACCTGATTTTAATATAATGGTTATTCACCTCCAGAATTATTTAAACGATCTCCAGAAACAAAATATCCAGCCGGCACCTGAGCAAGACGTTGTTGTCAGTACAATTCCGGCTTATACATATCCGGATAAAATCAGTATTCCAAATGCACTGGCTGTCCCCGAGACCTGGCAGGAAAAATATAACATTGCCGTTAGAGACGGTATCCAGGATACCGACCATGACGGTCTTTCCGATGTCATGGAGTATCAGTATAGTACTGATCCGACAAAGCCGGACACTGACGGTGACGTATATACTGACGGACATGAAGTCCTTACATTGCATACTGATCCGCTTAACCCAAGTGACCCCGGTAAGGAAATGCAGAATTTTATCCGTATTACCAGCTTTGATGAGGGCCAGCGCATTTCCGATCTCCAGCCGCTTGTCAAAGGCGTTGCACCCGCCAATTCGCTTGTAGAAATAGTGCTGCAGAATGATTTTGGCCATGAAAAAATACTAGGGCAGACCCTGACGGCCCAAAACGGTATTTTTATCTTTGAAACTCCTCAACCCCTCCGTGACGGCAAATATATATTTGTCGCCAGGGCGCTCCTTCCCGAGACCCAGAAAATCATTGAGTCGCTCCCGGTCCACGTTATTATTGATTCAACTTTAAACGTTAATCCGCCGACTCCGAAGAAAATTGCAGACCAACCTATCAGCACTGAAGTGATCCTAAAAAACCTTCGCGTTGAAATTCGTGACAGCAAGCCGGCTCTTCTCGGTACCACGGAATACGGCAACAAGGTTGTTGCAACATGGAAAAGTATCGTTGTAGCTTCAGCGCTTATTGCCGATACTGCCAGCGGTGATTTTATGATCCAGGCTCCCGAGGCTCTTGGTTTGGGAGATCATGATGTTTATGTCCAGGCCATCAGGCCAAAAGATAATGCCATGAGCAGGAACATCCACGTTTCTTTTACTGTCGGGGTGCCTCTCCCGGCCGCGGAAGTCTTAAAGCCTGCCGCCCCGGTTGCTCCATCGGGCCTTGCCGCCATTACTGCATCCGTTACTGCGTTTGTCCAGCGTCAGGGGTTTCTTTTCTGGCTCCTGGTCTTTATTATCGGGACATCGCTGGTGGCCGGAGGAATTTATCTCTATCTCAGCCGGAAACGTTCTAAAAAGAAAGGCTCAAAATAAAAAGCCGTTGATTCTTTTCAGGACATCCCTGTCATCGATTGTTCGGTACTTGGTTCGCTTTCGCCAGGATTATTTATCGCATTTCCCGCTTTTTGTAAGCCATCAATATTGCCTGAATTTTGGTAGGCTTTGGCGGCTTCTTCGTAGTCTCCGTGCATAAGTGAATAGTCGCCGATGAAATTCAGAAGTTGCGGGTTGTCTGTTATTTCTTCAATGACTTTGTCGAAATAAGATCTGCGTTTTCCAGTGTTGTCACCCTGGAGGAGTCCCATCTTAATATAATATATTCCTTTGAGTCTGCTGTTGTGGTAATCCATATCTCTCCTTGTGCCCCGCAGGACAAAATTGTTTTGTTGAGGAGGCAATAATGAAGTATTGGCTCCAAATACGTTAACAAAGTTATACGGCTTCAAACCGATTTGTTCAAAATCCGGCGGAAGGAGGTCAATAAATATTGGTTCCCCATTATTATCTTTTTGTTTCTTTTCAAAATAATTTTTGGTTACCGGCGCCATGGAATAATAGACTTCCAGGTGGATGTCCTCGCGTATGTTCTCGATTTTTCTCAGGTAATAGAGCGGGAAAGTCATGTTGTCCCGGCCGGTCGTGATCAGGTATCCGTTTTGCGGAATACTTTCCAGTACGTTGCGGTTAAAATCGTAGGCGATATAATTTTTACTTTCATTATTCGGGCTGAAATTTTTTGCGACTGCCATGACCGGCAGTGCTACGAGCGCAACATTGAAGGCCACGGCTAATTTGCGGTTTCCGATGTTTTCGGCGAGCCAGCCAAACCCGCACGCGGTGATAAGACCAAGGACGTATACCGCGGGCATAATAAAAGGTTGGGCACTGAAAGATGCATATGTTTCAGAGTCCGTTTCGATCGGGACAAAAACAAGAAGAAGGACGGTATAGCAGAGGAACAACAGAGTCACGAAAATTCCCAGGCGCCAATTTTTTCTGTAAAGAAAATACATTCCCGGAAGGAAGAAAAAAAGCGGAAGGAAGAAATATTCCCGAAGGATGATTTTTAAAAGCGGCAGAAGCCCGATTTTATTATTGATCACCAGGCTTGTTCCGTAGTTTGTGAAGAAATCCTTGATTGCTAATATCCAGGCGGGGAGATGCTCTACTTTTGCTTCCTGTGTTGCTTTTCCGGTATCGAGTTTTACCGTTCCGCCATAAATCTTACGGTTCACGAAATTAATGAACGTGCCCCATGTATACAGGCCGGAGTGGTTAATAAAGGCAGGGTTATCATATGGCGCCAAATAGGTCCTTATGGGGATGTACGCGTAAACGCTCAAGCCCAGCACGAAAAGCAAAATGGAAACCAGAATTGTTTTCGGCTGGATCAGCACTTTCCAGTTCCTGACAATGACAAAGATAATGATGGCCGGTCCTGCCAGGAACATTAGGTGGTGGTCAGCCAGGCTCAGGCCATAGGCGAGTGCCGTCCAATAAAGCCAGCGTTTTTTTTCTTCCGCGTGCCACCGGTAGATAAGATAGATAATGAGGCTCAGGAAAAAAATGTTCAAAGTGTAAACTTCCGCGCGGTTTGATTGTCCCCAGATCAGGTTGGTAAAGGCAAAAAACAGGCTTCCGCAAAAAGCCGCGGCATCATTCTTGAGAATTTTTTTGAGCAGCAAATAAAGGATCATGACGGAAGCCGCACCGAAAAAGGCAGACATAATATTGATGCGCCACGCCATGTTGCCAAATGGAATGAGGGTGGAAAAAAGTTTTCCTGCAAGTATGTAAAGCGGATACCCGGGCGGGTGGGCGATGTCCGGGGCAATGGCGGCAACAATGAGTTCGCCGGAATCTTCCGTCTGTACGGTCGGATATGTGGTGAGGAGATAAATAAAGTACACCGAGAAAAAAACCAGGACTCCATCCATTTTCCCAAGGAGTTTCCACCATCCGGCAGTGCTCTTTTTCCTTGTTGTATCCATTAATGAACTGTGAACGTGCTATTCTAAAGTAATATAAATCAAACTTCTTTTGAATCATAGGGCAGAGGTGGCGCTGTTTTTCAGGTCGACCGTGGATTTCATATATCTGTTCAAGCGATTTATGGCATCAGCGGTTTGTAATACTAAGTCTTTTAAAGTATTATCAAGTTTGATCCATAATTATTTTTCTATGAAAAAATACATATTACCCGTTGCCTTTATCTTGAGCATTTTCAGCTTCCAGTTTGCCCATGCCGACATTATCCCACCCGGCCAAAAATATGTTGAAACTTGCGCTTCCCTTAAAGGCATTACGGCGCTTCCGAAATTAGTCATTTATGCCCGTGAGACCGGTCCGACCATGCAAACTCCAAATATTTACCGGGTCAACGAAGGTGATTGTATTAGTTTCGGTTATAAGTTCAATTCTATTGATCTTTACGCGGTTGATTCAGGTTATGCTACCTCACTGACTGCCCTGGAATTTGATCCAGCCAGTGATACCAAAGCTTACAAGTCAGACATTCAGCTCGATGTCGCTCCCATGTATGTTGATACATCATCAACCATGGAATACCGGCATAATGTTTATCTGGTAGCCGGCGTCGACAATTTAAAACACAGTCTTGTGCTTCTTGCTGCCGGTTATGTGTCGAATGGCGATACCCAGGAGACAAATCCCATTTTACCCGCCGGGATTGATGACCACATCCAGTTCTCCGGGACTGCTTTTAGTGATGTCCCTGAAAATTCACTTTATTATAATGCCCTGGTTTATCTTAAAAATATCAATGTGATTTCCGGTTATAACGACGGGACTTTCAAGCCGGGGAATACCATTAACCGCGCGGAATTTACAAAGATTATCGTTGGGGCTTCACGCACATCACCGGATAATGGCCTTTGCATGGAAACATACGGTAAGCCGGACGGTTCCTATGAAAACCTTTTCAGTGATGTCCTTTCGCCAAAAAATTCCGAAACGGCGGTGTGGTATTTAGATTATGTCTGTTACGCCAAGACTGAACATCTCGTTGACGGCTATCCGGATGGCAGTTTTCGGCCGGACCAGAACATCAATTTTGTGGAGGCTGCAAAAATTATTGCCAATGCTTTCCAGTTACAGGTCATCCCGCCGGCGGCATCAGAACCCTGGTATAAGGGGTATGTCGATGCATTGGCAGCCAAGAAAACCATCCCGACCACCGTCACCATGTTCGATAAAAAAATCACCCGCGGGGAAATGGCAGAAATGGCGTTCCGCATCAAAACTGGAAATACCAGCCTGTCTTCCCGTACATACGCTGACTTGCAATAGTACTAGACGGGCGTAGTGGAAGAAAGTTTTTTTTCCCTTTTACTGAGTGCATTTTATTTATGATAAAAATGGAGGGCGGATTTGACAAATTTGAATAATTCAGTATAGAATAACCCCCCTTTTCAATAAAGTATGCCTGAATTTTCAAGGAACGATGTTGAGGATGGCAGGGTCGCCATGGATTTCCGTAATGTCAGCGGTCGTTTTGATGGTGATCAAATGATTGATTATGAACAGACAGACCCTGTTTTAGTCATGCATCGTCATAGCGGGGATCCGAACCAGCGTGAGTATTACCATGGGATGGAAGAGGATGAGTGTTTCCCAGTGGTCGGACCGGATGTCAATACAACTGAAATTTTTACGGGCGGTTTCAAAGGACAGGCAAGACGTAAACTCAGGAATCTTACCAGGTTACATATGCTGAATGATGATTCCGGCATTATTCCGGAGGAATTTATGCCAGATGACCCGTTTGATGTACTGGGCGGCATAGGCGGTGATAATGCAAATGTTGAAAGGGTCCGGACAGAAGGAGCTGAACTTTACATAGAGGGGTTAAAAAATAAAGATGGCGTTCTTGAAAACTCAATACGCTTAACTGTTGATGAGGTATTAAGTGCCGCGATTATTCTTAAACGCCGCCAACTTATCGCTGCCATGGACGGGAATGAGCCGGGGGACTTTCATTTTGACAAGATCCGTGAGGCTGTGAGGGCAAAATTGGCCGCAGGCCATTATATATTGATAGACTGATCTCCTATATATCCTTTACTAATTAAACTTTTCGTGTAGCATTCAAGGGAACTGACTTTAGGATGAGTTTCAATTTTAGAAGTAAAATAAGTATTAATGGACTATTTAATATTCATAGTTTCGTTCTTCAAAGATTGGCGCCGGACCGGTTCTTTAGTTCCAAGTTCCTGGTTTTTGGCCAGGCGTATGGTAAGGCCAGTTGATTTCGCGAAAGCGAAAGTGATTGTTGAACTTGGAGCCGGGACAGGGGCTGTTACAAGAATGATCCTTAAAAAAATGAGGCATGATGCACGCCTTTACGTTTTTGAAACAAATACGGCATTTTGTTCAAGACTCAAACGGATCAAAGATGACCGGCTGGTTATTATTAATGACTCGGCGACGGAAATTGATAAATACCTGTCCGGGGAGAGGGCGCATCATGTTGTCTCAAGCCTGCCGATAGCTAATTTTTCGCCAGAGCTGACAGGCCTTATTCTGGAATCAATCTATCAAAACCTTGAAAAGGGCGGCGGGTTTACTCAATTCCAATACGCGACGGGATCTTATGACAAGGTCAGACATTTTTTCAAAGATATAAAGATTGGATTTACTCTCTTGAATATACCGCCGGCATTTATTTACGAATGCGTAAAGCCCTGATAGTATAAGTAAGGACATTATTCTTTAACCCAATTTTTATGAATAATGCACTTGCTCTGGCAGCCGTTGTCGGGCCGTTTTATTTTGTCATAGGACTTTCATTGTTGTTTTACGCAAAGTCGTGGCAACGACTTCTGGAAAAATATGAAAAGGACCATTTATTATTTTTCCCGTTTTCGCTTTTTCTTGTTATTTTGGGTTTGATCGTGATTGAGATGTACAACGTCTGGTCGTGGAATTTATGGCTTTTGATTACAATAACGGGTTGGGCAATGTTCCTGAAGGGCGTTTTTTATCTTTTGGCTCCCGCACAATGGATTGTCGCTATCATGAAGCTTAGATTTTTCTGGATATTTTACTTTGGCGGGGTTATTTGCCTTATTATTGGTGCCGCACTTTCTTATCCGGTTTTGATTAAATAAGGACCAGGAGCGATGTACACGTGGTGACTCTTGTTGCACATCCAGGGTTAAGACTAGTGGGAATATAGCTTTGCCCCAATGGGGTTTGGCTAAACTTTCTACGAAATAAGCCGATTCGTATGTGTCCCACAAGGGAAATGCTCTCCTCGACAGAAAATAAGTCTATCGCTACGCTCCTTCCTTATTTTTGTCTCGGAGTCCTTCGCTTCGGCTACGCGTACCGCTAAGCCTGCGTTTCGGAACGCATTTCTCGCATGTAGAATGGTCGGAGTGGCGGGATTCGAACCCACGACCTCACCCACCCCATGGGTGCGCGCTACCAGCTACGCTACACTCCGGGCTTTTACAATATACAAGAAAAAGGCGTTAGTTCAAGGCTTATGGTTATGTCACCAGTGAAACAGAAGACTCTTTTTGGGATTCCTGGATGCCTTGATGATGCCTTTCTCCGGCCATCGTGAACGTTTTCATTTCTGCACTTACGACACGGCCGTTATTTGTAACTATTTCCGCGAAGGTGCGAGGTTTTTTTTGTTTTGTCTCGGAAAGGAAATCGTATTCGTTGCTCCAGGAATCGAGGATCATGAAGCGTTGGCCATAACGTTGAAGGTCTTTAAAAACGTGGGCGTGGGAAAGCACGTGCAATTTTTTCATCGGTTGTTCTTTGGCAAGCTTTGCTAAATCCAGCAGCCGGTCGTCATGATTAGTGCCTTTACCATGGCGCCAGAGGTGTTTTGCGATTGAAAGGTATGGGACACGATATGTGGGGTCATTCAAGTGAAGGATAGGGTCGAGCAGAAAAATTTTCCCCGCAACAAGCCATTTAAGCTTACTGATCTCCTTTTCATATTTCGGAAAATGCTTAAAGACGGCTTCCTGCGGGAAAAATTGTTCTTCCTTGTAGAATTTCCGTTTGAGGGAAATAAGGTACTTATGGAAAATCCGGAAGCCTACGGGGGTATTTAAGACCTGTTTCCCCTTGATACAGAAAAAAGGTTTCTTGCTGTCTATGCTGAAAAATGCGTCTAAAAGCTGTCCATGTTCGATATGGAAATCCCCTTCGTCATATGCATATGAAAAAGTGATGAGTGCGTTTTTGCCAAGATATGCATGGATCTTTTTCTGAACTAACGGCCATGCCAAATCGGCGTCATGGTTCCCGATGATGAAATAAAGCTGATGGTTAAGGTTTTGTACAAACTGTTTGAGTGATCCAAGGACAGCTGGGTGGGCCTCCATGATCCGTTCCAGTTTCCATAGTGAAACTTCTTCCGTGATGTGCTTGGGATAAACGCCCCGGAAGTCCATTTTTAGGAAATCAAAAAAATCCCCGTTTAACACAAGGATGAGGTTTTCATCCCGGGTTTTTGTCTGGATTTCTTCTATAAATTCAATAAGGGCCTTATCATCGGAAAATTCATCCATGATGTCTTTTTTTCCTATTTCAATGTCTCCGATGATAAAAATATGTTTCTTCATGGTGTTTAGTTCGGTGTGGACGCCATATCAGGATAGCCAAATGCCGTTTGTTGTCAAGTAGATGAGCTTTTTTTAAGGACTGTCACGACATTTTCAACGTTATTGATTTCCGGAAAATACTGTTTACCTATGATAACGCCCGTAGACGGGCCGCCGTCCAGGTTCAGAACTGAATGGAGGTTGAGTGCCGCTAATGACGGTGATTCTTTAAGGAGATGCGCAAACTGGTAGAGGCTCATGGCGTTGTTGCTGTTCAGGAGTGTCTGTTTGATAACGATAAGGATGACATTTCCGGTATTGTCGATCCCGAGGGCAGTGCGGCTTGCGGATTTCTGTGTGTCGACCGTGATTTTTATGTCGCCTTCTGGGTCTAAAAGGACAGGTCCGTTTTGCAGTGCGAAATCAAAACGGGTGAGGTCTCCGGGATTTTTAGCATCCAGCAAAGCCGGTTCACCTTTGCTGTTTATTGCGAAGATGCCGTTTGAGAGTTCTGACGGTGAAAGTTTGCTTAATTTCTCTCCGTTTTTTATGATCAAACCGATCGGTTTGAAATCCGTGTCGAAAAAACTGCCGTTAAATGTAAGCAGTGAATGTTGTTCTTTATGTATATCGCTGATGCTTTTTGCTTTAGTTGCATCTTTGTTTAAGTAAATACTGAAACGAAAAAGGCGCGGGTTGATTCTTGCGATAAAAAGTTCGCGGTTCTGGCTCGTGGAAACTGGTACCAATAAGCTTGAATAGGCGAGGCCGTCGGTTACGGAGGTCCAATGTGGTTCCCCGATTTTATTTTCATCCGTATTTACGGTTTCAAGCGTTTTGACGTGGTTGTCGCTGCCACATCCTGACAATGTTATAACAACCAGGGTTGTTATTATTCCCGTCAAAATGATGAGTGTGATTTTTTTCATGTTTTTCATAGCTGCAGTTTAT